>Ga0316579_10000740_pt1 | contig 11173 bp, 9 predicted proteins | sample J5NA_2_FD_203074 | JGI IMG/M metagenome (GOLD analysis project Ga0316579, IMG submission 203074) | Rhizosphere microbial communities from salt marsh grasses in Alabama, United States - J5-7_160517rDrA | ecosystem: Host-associated > Plants > Roots > Rhizosphere | place: USA: Alabama | collected...
GATGCATTTGCGGTTTCTGTATGCGCTAGTCCGTCTCGAAGGTGTCATTGACGCCCTGGGATTAGAGTTGAAGGAATTCAGCGCCCTGCCGCCCGAGCATCTCCGCAGAACCCAGCGCGTAATTGATTTCCTGCGCAAAGATGAAATCCAGCTTAAAAAAGACGGACTGTGGGAAGAAGTCGATTTCCTTGAGTATTCCGCAACAATCCTGCACAAAATTGACCGCATTATCTACAAATCGAGCGAATTTACCGACTTCAAGGGTATCAAGGAACTGGCACGGGTCGACCTCACCGGCGACCGACTCGTGGTGGTGGTGGAATCGGACACCGGTATTTACGAACTCGAGCCGCACCTCAACAACCTTTACGGCACTCGACTTGGACTGGTCGTGCTGCAAAGGAGTCCCGGCACTTATACCCTGCGTCGAATGGATTTGTTCATGCCGGGCGACCTCGAACCGGTTTACGAACGATTGAATTTCATCGACCCGGTCGTCAGGTGCCGCTCCCAAAGCAACCGCTGGGGGGGATCGTCCGACATCGGTGGTTCGCCGAGGGCTACCGGCACGAGTCTCGCTCCCAGGGAAATTGCCCAAGCCTGCCGCGAGGCGCTGCAAAAGCCGAGTATACGGCTGCAGGCCGCCGGATTGTTGAAAGCCGCTCTGGTCGTAACGGCCATCCTGGCACCTGCTGAAGTTTTGCGCCTGTTCTGGCATCCGGACGCCTGGTTCGCGAAAATCCTTTTCGGTCTGACCCTTTATCCCGCCTTCGACGCCACGCTCCTGGTGATCGTTCTGACCGCCGTGTTTCTGGCGATCCTGTCTTTTCGAAAGTCATGGCAGTACGGGTTGAGCCTCCCTCTGGGAACGTCCTGGTGGTTGATACTCCCCGGTGCCGTCCTTTTCGGTTTCCTGGGCGGTATATGGCAGCCCGATATCTCGACCTGGGATGTGCATCTCTATAAGAAAATACTGTTTTTGGTCATCACCCTGCCGCTGGCCCTGGAACTGCTGTTTCGCAGCCTGGTGCATGGACTGTTGGCCCGCTCGGCCCGCATCCAGCATTGCAGCAGCCATTGGTTTCTATCATGGCCGACAGTCGGCTCCGCCTTCCTGTATGCCGTTTACATCGGCTACCGCCTGTTGCTCTCTTCCGGCTCTCTGGCGGAAGTGTTCACCGCCTGGACCACTGCAAACATCTTCAGTGCATTCGCTTTCGGTATCGCAGTCGGTTTGGTCAGGGAACGCTCACAGAGCATTCTACCCGCCTTTTTATTTCACCTGATTACCGCGGCGGCAGTGGCGGCCGCCAGTGGCGTCCTGCATTAGTTTCCGTCAATAAATGTGGATTTTTTTCGCTGGGCAAGGCCGCACGAGGATTTGCGGCGAGGCGTACTTTATGTACGCCGCAGCCGGAAATCCGCGGAGAAAGCAGTCCAGCGGAAAATAAGACCAATTATCGACGGAAACTAGTTGATCCGATGGCGGAACAACCATCCTGCGGCGATCAAATTGACGAAACCGATGATCGCCATCGGCCAGTATTGGTGGATCAGCAAGTGAAACGGGGTGTTTTCCAGAAAGACGCCCCGGATCACCACCATGAAATATCGCAGCGGATTGAGAAGGGTAATTTTTTGCACCACCACCGGCATATTGGCGATCGGGGTGGTAAAACCGGATAGAATAATGGCGGGCACCATGAACAGAAACGCCCCCATCAGCCCCTGCTGCTGGGTGACCGCCAGGGAGGAAATCATCAGACCGATCCCAATAGCTGAAAGAATGAAGAGAAACAGGCCGGTGTAAAGTGTCATGATGTGACCGCGCAGCGGGACATCGAACCAGAAGACAGTGATCAATATAATCACAGTCGCTTCGGCGGTTCCGATGATGAAACCCGGCAGGGCTTTGCCGATCAGTATTTCAACCGGTCGCAAAGGGGTCACCAGCAGCTGATCGAATGTTCCCTGTTCCCGCTCTCGCGCCACACTCAGAGCGGTCACCAGAAGGGTGACCACCAGTGTCAGCAAACCGATGATGCCGGGAACGATAAACCAGCGGCTCTCCAGGTTGGCGTTGTACCAGGCCCGGATCTCCAGATGAGCCGGAGGCGATGGGCCACCATGACGCTCGATCCACTCCAGGTTGTAGCGGGTGATAATGGCCCTGACATAGTTGAGAGCGATCATGGCCGTGTTCGAGTTGCGGCCGTCCACAATCACTTGAAGCGAGGCATTGCCGCCGGTCAATAGTTTTCGACTGAACTGCGGGCCGATGTGGACCACCAATAAGGCGTCTCTGTGATTGATCAGGGGGGCGATCTCGGCATCACGGCTGAGCTGCCCGACCTCCTGAAAGTTTTTAGACCCTTTAAAACGGCTCAGCAGATCGCGTGCCGCAGCACCCCGGTCCTCGTCATAGACGGCGTAGGGAACGTTATTCAGGTCGTAGGTGGCCGCATAGCCGAATACCAGAAGCTGCACGATGGGCGGAATGACGATGGTGAAGCGGCTTTTCTTGTCCTTCATCAGCGCCAGGAATTCTTTTCGCATCAGGGCGACGATTCGCAGGAACATGGAACCCCCTAATCCAGTCGCTTGCGGGATTTTTTACGGCTCAGACCCAGAAAAAGCACGGCAAACACCACCAAAGCCAAAGCGTTGGGCAGAATCACCGACCAGACATTGCCGGCCAGAAACACCGTCTGCAGAATGGATACAAAATAGCGGGCGGCGATAAGATGTGTCACACCCTGGACCACCGTCGGCATGCTGTCGATGTCGAAGATGAAGCCGGAGAGCAAAAAGGCCGGAAGGAAGGTGACGATGATGGCGGCCTGCCCGGCCACAAACTGGTTTCTGGCCGCGCTGGAAAGAAGCAACCCCATCCCCAGGGCCACCAGCAGGAACAGTGCCGAAGTTGCCGTCAGAACCCAGAGAGACCCGGTCAGCGGAACCTCGAAAACCCAGACCGCCATGGCGACCGATAGACCCATACCCCCCATGCCCATGATGAAGTAAGGCAACAGTTTGCCCAGCAGGATTTCGTGCACGGCCACAGGGGTCACCATGAGGGCCTCCATGGTGCCGCGCTCCCACTCGCGGGCCACCACCAGCGCCGTCAATAGAGCTCCTATGAGGGTCATGATCACGGCAATCAGGCCCGGAACAAGAAAATTGCGACTGCGAACGGCGCTATTGAACCATACCCGCTGCTCTACCTGAATGGGCAGGGTCAGCGGGTTTCCAAGGCTCAATGAGCGCTGTTCCATCCAATTAAGCCAAGCGCCCTCAACATAACCGGACACCAAGCGGGCAGTATTGGCATCGACGCCGTTCAAAATGACCTGCACCGCCGCTCCGCCCGGTCGTTGTAAATCCCTTGAAAACTTAGCCCGCAAGCCGATGATACCGTCCACACGATGGTGCATCAACGCTTCTTCGGCCTGTCGCATGTCTTGCATGACCACCGGTGCGAAGTAGGGGTTGTTCCTGAAAACCGCGAGGAAGCCTGCCGTATCGGCATCGGACTGTTCGACGACCACGGCGATGGGCACGTGTTCGGCGTCGAGTGAGACGCCGTAACCAAACAGCAGCAACAGGACCAAGGGCATCAGGAAGGCAATTCCGATACTGCTCGGGTCTCGCACCACCTGTAAAAATTCCTTACGCACCAGGCCGCGCAACCGCATTAGTCCCCCCCCGCGGGCTTTTTGCGGTGCTGTGGTCGTCCTGCGGTTGTGTTCTCCCGAGGCTTTCATGTTGATGTCTCCGGTTGATCTTGGCGTTTGATTAGGGCGATAAACGCCTCCTCCATGGTCTGCACGGGTTTCTCTTGGCCGAGGGCGACTTTACGCTTGATGTCGATCGGGCTGCCGATGGCCAGAATTTCCCCGGCCGCCATGATCGCCAACCGGTCGCAGTATTCGGCTTCTTCCATGAAATGGGTGGTCACCAGCACGGTGACTCCGGACGCAGCCAATGAATTGATGTGACGCCAAAACTCCCGGCGCGCCATGGGATCCACCCCGGAGGTGGGCTCGTCCAGAAACAAGATGTCAGGCGCATGCATCAGGGCGGCAGCTAAAGCCAAGCGTTGTTTGAAACCGAGTGATAACTCCCCGCTGACGGCATCCGTCAGTTTGGATAGTTCAAACCGGTTCAAGACCCAGTCGATCCTGTCGCGGCGCCGCTGTCCCGTCAATCCGTATGCGCTACTGAAGAACTGCAGATTCTGGCGCACGCTCAGATTGCCATAGAGTGAAAATTTCTGTGACATGTAGCCGATGCGGGCCCGGGCCTTGGCCGCCGCTCGTCGTAAATCACGGCCAGCCACGCTCAGCTGTCCGTCGCTGACCGGCAACAACCCGCAGAGCATACGGAAAGTCGTGGTCTTGCCGGCGCCGTTCGCGCCCAGCAAACCGAACACCTCGCCTTGGAACACGTCAAAAGAAACGTTCTTGACGGCGTAAAAATCGCCGAACCGGCGCCGGACATGGTCTACCTTGATGACGGCTTCGTCTGCCGGCGGTGGTGACACCCGGGTATCCATATCCGCGGGTGGCTTCCAGTCGACGGCACCGTTAGAGCGGGCGGCCTTGAGCATGGCGACATAGCAGTCTTCGAACCGGGGGGCCACGGCCGCGATGGTGACCTCGGGCAGGTTTGACAGCAGGACCGCTGGGTCCGGCGCTTCCCTGTCTGTCATCACTAGACGAACCGAGTCACCCTGAATAACGGCATCCACGACCCCTTCGGCATCTGTCAGGCGCTCCTGCAGTTCGCGTTTTTTCAGGCTGCCGGCCGTCACCGCATAGGTCCGGCCCTTTTGCTTGGATCTGAAGTCTCCCGGCGGACCCTGACCGAGCACCCGGCCTTCATGCAGAATCACCACCTCATCGCAGCGCTCGGCTTCGTCCAGATAAGCCGTGCTCAAGAGCACGCTCATCCCTTCGGTCTCCACCAGTCGGTCGACGATGGCCCAAAGTTCACGACGCGATACCGGATCGACGCCGACCGTGGGTTCATCCAACAGCAGCAGGAGCGGTGGCCGCACCAAGGTGCAGGCCAACCCGAGCTTTTGCTTCATGCCGCCGGACAGCTGCCCGGCCAACCGCGTGGTGAACTCACCAAGGTTGGTCATCCGGTTGAGCTCTTCATAGCGCTCGGGTCGGTCGGCCTTGACCACACCTTGCAGATCCGCGTAGAGATCAAGATTCTCCTGAACGCTGAGATCTTCGTATAGCCCGAATCGCTGCGGCATGTAACCGATACTGGCCTGCACCTTCAGCGGATCGGAGATGGCATCGATATCGTGCACGGTGATGGCGCCGGCCGCCGGTTTCAACAGGCAGGCCGACAGGCGCATCAGGGTGGTCTTACCGGCCCCGTCCGGTCCGATAAGGCCGGTGATGCGGCCGCGGTCAATGCGGATGGTGACTTCCTGTAACGCCGGTATACGGCGTTTCCCCTGGAAGAAAAACTTTGACACCCCTTCGAGTTTCAGAGCCGGTCGCCCCGTGTCGGCGTTTTGAACCGGCGCCCCATCTTCTGTCTTGACATCCGCCGGCATCATTCCTCCTTGCAGGCTGGAATGCTTTCGGCACCCGCCGATTGGCGGGATTGGTTCAACGGAACGATCACCGTGGCGGGCATGCCGAGCCGAAGCTCGTTGCGGGGGTTGCAAACGTAAACACGCACCTGATAAACGAGCCGTGTTCTTAGCTCCGCGGTTTCAACGGATTTAGGGGTAAACTCGGCCACGGGTGAAATATACCCGATCCAAGCCGGATAGTTTTTATCCGGAAAACTGTCGCTGACAACCTGGACAGTCATACCCGGAAACAGTTTGCCAAGATCTGTTTCCGGAACGTAGGCGCGGACCCAGACCGGATCGATCAGGGCCAACGTAAAAACGGCCTTCTGCGGAGACGCCATATCGCCGGGTTCCAGTATGCGGTTCTGGATGACGCCGTCGGACGGAGCGTAAAGGGAGGCATCGGCCAGCTTCTGACGAGCCAAGGCCAGCTCGGCCTCGAGGGCTTTCAGCTGAGATCTGGCCGCGGCAATGTCTTCCTCCCTGGGACCGGCCAGGGCCAGCTTCAGCTGCTGCACCGCCGCCTGCATCTGAGCCTGTGCGGCATCGGCCTTGGCCCTGGCCTGATCGATCTGTTCCGGGGCGATCAGGTTCTTCTCTGCCAAGGGCCGCAATCGCCGGTAAGTTCGCTCGAGATCCTCGGCTTGGGCTCGGGAGGCCTCGACTTCAGCCCTTGCCCGGTTGATCTCTTCGACCCGGGTGCCGGCCTCCAGCTTGGCGACCTCATCCCGCTGGGCCGCCACCTGTGATGTGGCCCGATCCACGTCATGCTGGAGTCGAACGGTCTCCAAAACAGCCAACAGCTGTCCGGTTTTCACCGGCTCACCCTCCTGGACCATGATCTCGGCAATGCGTTCACTGGCGTTAAAGGCCAGCTCCACCTGGCGAATATCCACGTTGCCGTAGAGCACCAATTCGTTCTTGTGTTCCTTGTGGTCTTGTAAAAAATAGACCCATAGTCCGGCTCCCACCGCCGCCAGAAATATAAGGATGACCACCAATCGGATCACTTTTTTCTTCATCGAAACCTCTGCCTGCCTGCGTAAAAAAGACCGCACCGCGCTGGCGCTGGCGGCCGGCCTCGCTCGAAGCCGTTCTTATAGATGCGAATTAAATGCGAACATGTGTTCGTCTCCGATTTTGAGCCCCATTACAATAAAACAAACTTTGTGTCGTTGACAAACTAAAATAGGGATGAGGAAGAATAAAATGGTATATTTTTGATATTTTGATTACGACAATCTGTAGGGCGGGAATGCGTAACGGGAATACCTAAAAAGTAAACGGAGCAGCCATACCACGGGCTAAATCGAGCGGCTGGGGGTGTTTCAGTTTCCGAATCTTCTGCGGATGGCCTCTTTTTCAGACGGCGACAGGTTGTTCCAATTGTCCAGAGCGCGCTGGAGTTGCCCGCGCTCGGCCGGTGAAAGCTGCTGCCACCTGTCGTTGAGGTCCTGAAGGTGTCGGCGGTCCTGCGGCGGCATACGGTTCAACTGTTGCATCCGACGCCGCAAGGTTTCTTTTTCCTGCGGCGTCAGCGACTGCCATTCCTGATAATTTCTTTGAAACCTGCCGTTTTGTTTGTCGGCCATCAAAATCAGAGAGTGGTCGCTATTTTCACTCTGGACCCTTAGCCGGTGGCCTCGGATATCCGCCTGCCGACCGTTTCGTGGACTGCACCAGGCCGCATGGGCTGATGCGAAAACGAGGATGGCGGTAAACGATAAAACGCCGCAGAAGCGGATCAAGCATCTCGCATGTCTAAGCAGAGCGCTCGTCATGGCCATACCGGATATCCCCCTGCGTTCCCTGGTGATGCGTTTCGGAAGGATTCCGGCCGGCGGAATCGTCGACCACTTGGCTGAGCTTTTCCAGGGTGTTGAAGTTTTTCAGCAGGTCCAGGTTTTTGACAATTTCTTCCTCATTTTCCGGCAATTTCTGCGAAATGTCAATTCTCTGTGCCACCGGTTGTTCGATATTGCCGGACCGTTCGTAGCCGACAAAGATTGCCACGAGGACAAGGACGCAGGCGGTCGCAAGGGCCGGAATCCACAACGCCCGTTTTTCCTTGACGGGCTTCCGCCGACTCCCCGGAAGGCGAAACACGGCCATGCCATCCTGCACCCTTCGGACCATTGCGGCGGAATCCTTCATTGACAGCGGTGGCGGCACCATCGCTTGCCTGACCTGGCCGAGCATGGCCGTCAGACTTTCTTTTTCCCGGCGGCAGTCCGCGCACGTCCTCAGGTGATCTTCCCAGGCTGAACGCGCACCGGCATCCAGTTCACCATAAACATCGCACATGACCTGTTCGTTTCGATCAGTACAGTCCGGCATGCTTCCCCTCCCCCATCATCGCCCGGCCCAATCGGCCAAAGACTCTCTCATGATTCGTGTCGCCCGGAACAGGTGACTTTTAACGGTTCCTTCGGCCAGTCCCATCGTTCGGGCAATCTCGGCTATCCGCATTTCTTCGAAAACCTTCAGGTTGAATATCATCCGCTGCCTGTCGGATAAGAGTTCCATGGCACCGCGGACGTCCCTTTGTAACTCGCGCGCGTCGACGGCCGCACCCGGGTTGGCGCTCGGCTCGGAACTGGCAACTTCTGCGAGGGTTTCGGACGGCTCGCGCGTGTCTTTTGAATTCGGCCGACGAAGCTGTAACAACCGCCGCCAGCGCTTACGGCGCCTGAGGAAATCCAGACAGGTATTGATCAAAATTCGGTAAAACCATGTGTAAAAGGAGGAGTTGCCTTCAAACCCATCGATTTTCCGGAGAACGGTCAAGAACGCGTCCTGGGTGAGGTCCAGAGCTTCCTCCCGATCACCTGAGAGCATTCGAAAGGCGACCGCAAAGGCCTTTGCATGATAGCGCCGGATGAGCTCTTCGGAGGCCTGTCGATCCCCGATTTTCAGTCGCTCGACCAGAAGAGCATCCGGCTCGGCCGCAGATGCGGGCGATGGTAATGGCGATTCCGAAGTGCCCCTTTCTGAAGGTCGTTTTCGATCGGCCGGCCCGGCTCCTTTTCTCAATGGCATAACTTCCTCTGAGCGGCGCCCCCACCCGACAATCTCTAACGGGCGGCAACCGGCCGGCCAAGCATCCGACATCTCCCCGCCGCATCCGCACCGAGGGATCATTTAACGGCCGTGGCTGGAAAAACCAAACGCCCAGCCGGGCAATGCCCAAATGCTGTAGAAGTTGTAACCGCTGTGAGACCGAAGATTCCGGTGGGGCGTATATCTGTAACCGTCTACCGGACCGCAATAGCGGTGGCGGTTATACTGGTCGTGTCGGTGTTGATTATCGTCGTTGTATCGGTTGCGGTAAATTGCGCCGCTGGCCCGGTCCTGCAGGTGGTTCAGACGCCGGCCCTCGCTGCGGCTCAGGTTGCCGTCTCTCAGTGCGTGATGCTTGTATTTCTTGACGTTTCGCTGATGACGTGCCAGGTGGGTGGCCTCCCTCTTGGTTATCTCACCCTTTTTGACACCCTGGTGGATTCTATGTTTTTGGTTGTTCTGCCGGTGTTGAAATCGATCGCCGGCTGAAGCCACGTTCGCCAAGAGAAACACCAGAGCGGCCGCAACCAGAGTCGCTTGAATTCGTTTCGTTTTCATAACGTGATCTCCTTTCCGTCCAATTTATTGTCTCTTTAGACGCCGTCCGATCCGGAAAGGTTTACACGATGGCCGGTTGTTTATGATTTGCCGCATATTGGCGAAGGTCAACTGAACAGCTTCAAATATTCACCATACCCTTCTTTTTCCAGATCTTCCTTGGGGATAAACCGCAGCGAAGCGGAATTGATGCAGTAGCGCAGACCCGTGGGATGGGGACCGTCCGGAAAAACATGCCCCAGATGAGAGTCACCGTGCCGGCTGCGAACCTCGGTCCGCGTCATAAAAAAGCTGCGGTCCTTTTTCTCGACGACGTGGTCCGGTTCGAGGGGCCTGATGAAGCTCGGCCAACCGGTACCAGAATCGAACTTGTCGTTTGAGCTGAACAGCGGTTCACCGGATACGATATCCACGTAGATGCCCGGCTTGTGGTTGTCCCAGAATTCGTTCTTGAAAGACGGCTCGGTGGCGTCTTTGCGAGTCACATTGTACTGCATCGGCGTCAGCTTTCGTTGCAGTTCCTCATCGTCGGGTTTGGTATAACTCTTCGCCTGTTCTGGTTTATTCGCAGCTGTTCCATCATCACCCCAGATTTTTTCGATGAACTGGTCCCGGCCGGAAGCCTGGCGGTATGCCTTGTAGCGCAGGGGGCTCTTTTTATAGTAATCCTGATGGTAGTCCTCTGCCTTGTAAAAAGTGGTCAGCGGAACAATGGGGGTAACGACCGCTCTGCTGAAACGCCCCGAACGGGCCAGTTCCGACTTCGAGGCCTCTGCCTGCCGCTTCTGTTCCTCATTGTGATAGAAAATGGCCGTCCGGTATTGTGGTCCCCGGTCGATAAACTGACCGCCGTTATCAGTGGGATCCACATGCCGCCAGTAAGCTTCCAGAAGTTCCCGGTAGGTCACCTTCCCGGGATCGTATAAAACCTGGACCGCTTCGTAATGTCCGGTGCTGCCGGAGCATACCTCCTGGTAAGTCGGGTTTGCCTTGGAACCGCCGGTGTACCCGGATACCACCTCAAGGACACCGTCGAGCTTTACGAAGTCCGACTCCGAGCACCAGAAGCAGCCACCGGCGAAGGTCGCCGTCTCAAGATGTTTGAATGCTGGGTCCATGCCTCGTCTCCCTGTATTGGTGTTAAACGTTCATTTCGTAAGCGTTCACAGGGTACCGCATCTGCTTTGTTGTCGGGCACTTGAAGTACAGAAGTACGTCTGCGCGCCCGACGCCTTGCATCTGCGGCACTCTGTAAACGCTTACAATTAAGTGGTTTGAAGCGCATCGGACTTTGCAACCCTGTGAATGGTTACTTCATTCCTGTTTTTCTGAACGGACCGCCGTCACGATGCTTCGGATAGCGGCAGGATTGGTCCAGGTGTCGATACTGCAGCCGTTGGCGATAAAGAACCGCTCCATTCCCCCCAGACGCAGCCCCTCGTGCACGTGATCTGTCAAAAAGGCCGTGCTGGTGCGCGCCACGATCGTCTGATCGATGCCGCCCATGACGCAAGCGTCTGTCCGCTGTTTCACCTCTGCCAGGGAAGGCCCATTCGGTCCGCGATCCCACCAGTTGAATATCGGTACCGGGAAATCGAGGCAGTCGTCAAAATAAAGATCCTGACCGTGGATGTGGGCCGTGTTCATTTTCCCCATACCGGCTATTGCCGCAAACACCTTTAACGCCGGCGGTTTGACAAACTTTAAGAATTCCTCGCGGGAGACGATTTCAGCCGCCGCCGGCACCGACATGAAGATGCCGGCCGAACCGAGGCTGAGCGATTTTTTGCAGTAGGCAATCAGGTTGTCGGCCACCACGTCCAAGGCATCCAGCAGCGCCGTTGGCGCCTCGTCCATCAGCGCCTGAAGGTTCTCTCCGGCCATGCTGCGCCGGATGGTCTGCCAGGGGTCGAAAACGGTATCGATGAAATAGGCGCGGCCTCGCAGCTCTTTCGC
>Ga0316579_10000746_pt1 | contig 11153 bp, 12 predicted proteins | sample J5NA_2_FD_203074 | JGI IMG/M metagenome (GOLD analysis project Ga0316579, IMG submission 203074) | Rhizosphere microbial communities from salt marsh grasses in Alabama, United States - J5-7_160517rDrA | ecosystem: Host-associated > Plants > Roots > Rhizosphere | place: USA: Alabama | collected...
CGGCTCACAGCGTGAGCGCAGCTTCGACCTGCTCGGCTTCACCCACTACTGGGGGCGCTCCCGGACGGGGCGCTGGGTGGTGCAACGCAAGACGGCCAAGGCCCGCTTCAGCCGCGCACTGCGGCAGATCGGGGACTGGTGCCGGCGCAACCGTCACCTGCCGGTGGCGGAGCAACAGCGGGTGCTGAACCGCAAGCTCAGAGGCCATGATGCCTACTACGGGATCACCGGCAACGCGCGTGCGCTGTCGCGATTCCGCCATGAGGCGAAGCGCCGCTGGCATAAATGGCTCAACCGCCGCTCTCGAGCGACGCGCTTGAACTGGTCGGCCTTCACCCGTCTGCTGCTACGCTACCCGCTCCCGCCCGCGCGCGTGGTCCACAGCGTTTACGCTACGTAGCGACTGTTTAGACCGAGGAGCCGGATGCCCGAGTTGGGCACGTCCGGATCTGTGGGAGCCGCGGGTGAGCAATCACCTGCGGCGACCCGGCGGCGCCCAGACCTGCCGCTCAGCCACAGCCTGTCGAGGGGCGGCCCGTGCTTCATTCGGTACTGGCAGGGCCAATGCAGGTGCATATCGCACCCAGCCCCAAGCTCGCGACGCCGGATCATCCGATCTTGGCGATCGAGACTACGCGATGATCCAAACTCTGCGAGTCTGGTGCCACCTCCGCGCCTAGCGCGTCGACGTATTGTTCCACCCGCACTTGGAGGGTGCCTAACTCGGGGGCATGGATCACGCAGCGCCGCCCACCCTCGTCGATCTGCACATTGAGCAGTGCATCGCGCATCAGGGAGACGGAAGGGGCCGGCCCGTCGATGTTGTAGATGGCATCATTGAGCATGATCGCAGCACGGGAGTCGACCCGCAGGGTGCAGCGTGCATCTGGATCAGCCATCAGCCGCGTGCTCCGGAATGAGCGCGTCTTGCCGACGCTCGAGCCCCATTGCGGGGCAAGCTCGCGCAGGAACCCGACTAGCTCCGGGTCCGTCATCAGCGCGCCCACCACCGCACGCACACTTTTCTCGTCATCGGTCGGGGTCGCATCGTTGCTCATGGTATTGCCTCGTCAGGCTGGAGTCGATGTTGGAAATTGGGCCTGCGAACCACACCCGTCGGCCGGGTTAGGTTAGCCCAAGTGTTGCCGTACGCGCGACCTTGACCCGAACGGCTTGCTCCGCGCCATCCCTTTAGGATGCGTACGCCGCCATCGGCCGAGCGGCCCAAAGCGCTAGATGGCCCGGACCAAGACCTCAACGTTGGAAACACCCGTTGGGGCTGACTGCCGGACCTCTGACAGGACAAGCTTCGTGTGGCTTGATTTCTCTATCTGGACGGTTCTTCGCTTCCGCTAGCACGAACTCGTCTCCGAGACGCTCAGAGCATTCGACGTGCGCAACCTGAGCTCCCTTGTTACGCGACCGGCTGCAATGCGCGTCTACCCACCGTTGCAGCGGCTGCGCTGGCGGGCGGCTCTTCGCTGGGAGCGGCCGGCTGCTGCCGTAACGAGACCCCGAGGTTCTGGGTATCGTTTTCGCTCGCAGGCCTGGGCAGCAGCAGTACGGAATCAGGGAGATCCGGCGCGGCGCGAACTGTTCCGGGAAATTCTTCGGAGCAACGCGCGGGACAACAACAGCTCTCAGGCTTCCTCTCCCTTTAGCCGGTCCAGACGCAGACGCTCGCGCTCGTCGAACAGGTGCCGGGAGCCGATCCAGACCGCCAGGACCGCGCCCAGCCCGGTGCCGGCGGAGATCAGGAACATGATCAGCAGCTGATACTTGGCCGCCTCCATGGGCGGGCTGCCGGCCAGGATCTGGCCCGTCATCATGCCGGGCAGGTTGACCAGGCCCGCGGTGGACATGGCATTGACGATGGGGATGAGGCCCGAGCGCAGGGCATCGCGCCGCACCGAGGCGATGGCCTGCTCCCAGGTCGCACCGGCGAGCAGGCGGGCCTCGATGGGGCCGCGGGCGTCCCAGGCACCGCGCGTGAGGCTGTCCAGGGCGATGGCCACCCCGCTCATGGCGTTGCCGAGCAGCATCCCCAGGAGCGGGATCAGATACTGGGGCTGGTACCAGGGCTCCACGCGAATGACGACCGTGAGCGCGAGCACGAGCACCCCAAAGGAGGAGACGAACATGGAGACGGAGCCGACCCCGTAGCCCCAGGGCCCGCGGAATCGGCGCTTCTGGCGCTGCATGGCCTCGAAGCCGGCGACCGACAACATGAAGAGGGCCATGAGGGCCACGAGCCCCGGGTGGGTCTGCTCGAACAGCACCTTGAGCACCAGCCCCACGAGCATGAGCTGGACGGTGCTGCGGGCTGCGGCGATCAGGACCCGCCGCCCCACCCCCAGGTGCAGCCACCAGGACATGGCCGCCAGGAGCAGGACCAGCACGGATGCCAGGGCCAGGTCGAAGGGTGAGAGCAGGATCAGGCCCACGGCCAAGGCTCCAGCCGCCCGTCGCGGATCATCAGCTGACGCCCCCCGCCCTGGGCGGTGAGGCGCTCCCGCTGCTCCGGGTCATGGCTCACCCAGAGTGTCGCCGCCGCGTGCGTGCCGCGATAGCGCGCCACGGCGGACTCCACCCGGTCCCGATTGGCCGGGTCCAGGTTGGCGGTGGCCTCGTCGAGGAGCAGGACCTCGGGCGCCTGGGCCAGCAACCGGGCGAGGGCCAGGCGCTGGCGCTCCCCGGTCGAGAGGCGGGAGACCGACCAGTCGAGGACCTCAGGCCCGAATCCCAGGGCACCCAGGAGGTCCGGCAACGTCTGGGGACCGCCGGCATCCTCCGGAAAATGGGGCCCCACCCGGTCCTCCCACCAGAAGGACTCGGCCGGTAGAAGGCCCACCCGCCGGCGCCAGAGGTGGGCCGCCATCGATGAACGGGGCTCCCCATCCAGCCACACCTGGCCCTCGTGGGGATCCAGGTCCGCGATGGCCCGCAGCAGCAGGCTCTTGCCCGAGCCCGAGGGGCCGGACACGAGCACCAGCTCCCCGGCCTGGAGGTCCAGGCTCACGGGCTCGAGCACCCGAGTGCGCAGGGCCTTCAGACGAAGCCCGCCCATCAGCGACGCCGAAACACCAGATCGCGGACCTGGTGACCGAGACGCTCGCCCCGCCGCTCGAACCGGGTGAGCGGACGCTGCGCCGGCCGCGCGGCGAAGCGCCCCGGACCCGCGGGATTCACGAAGGGACTTCCAGGAGATTCGAGGGCGGCGAGCATCTGCTCCGCGTAGGGCTCCCAATCCGTCGCGGCGTGAAAGATGCCGCCCGGCCGGATCACCCGGCCCAGGAGCCCGACGAAGGGCGGGGAGAGGATGCGGCGCTTGTGGTGACGGGTCTTGGGCCAGGGGTCCGGGAAGAAGAGCTGGACCCGCTCCAGCACGCCGGGGCCGAGCCCCTGGCTCAGGAGCTCCACGGCGTCGTGCTGCACCACCAGCAAATTGGTGAGCCCCCGCCGCTCGATCTCCAGCAGCAGGTGACCCACGCCCGGTCCATGGACCTCCACCCCCAGCCAGTTGTGCCCCGGGTCCGCCGCGGCCATCTCCGCGAGGCTCTCCCCGTTGCCGAACCCGATCTCCAGCACCACCGGCCGGTGGTTGCCGAAGACCGCCGGCAGGTCCAGCAGGGCCCCGGGCTGCCAGTCGACGCCATAGCGCGGCCAGAGCGCCTCGAAGGCCCGCTCCTGGGCGGCCGTCATGCGCCCCTGGCGCAGGACGAAGCTGCGGATGGGGCGATGTTCTGGCACACCTTGGGACATCGGCGCCGGACTCACTGGAGGGGGTTCCGCGGAGATCGATCGGGTTGGGGCAGCAGCGCCCTCATGCGCCCGCTCCCGTCTTCAGGGCCTCAGCCCTTGGGTCCGAACAGCCACCAAAGGACCAATCCGAGGACGGGGACCAGCAGGATCAGCACGATCCAGAGCACCTTGGCGCCGGTGCCCGCATCGCTCTGGACGATCTTGACCCCGGCGTAGACCGTCAGGACCAGACCGATCAGACCGAGCAAGCCACCAACTTCGATGCCCACCTGAGCCCTCCCGAGGATGCGGCCGCGACGCGTCCCGCCCGAGCAGGGACCCGATCAGAAGAACAGCCCCTCGATGGGGGAGGAGGCGGAGGCGAATCGCTTGGGGGCCATGCGCCCGGCCAGATAGGCCTCGCGCCCCGCCTCGATGGCCTTGCGCATGGCGCTGGCCATCAGCACCGGGTCCTTCGCCGCGGCGATCGCGGTGTTCATCAGGACACCGTCGCAGCCCAGCTCCATGGCCACGGCCGCGTCCGAGGCGGTGCCCACCCCCGCATCCACCAGGACCGGCACCTTGGCGTTCTCGACGATGGTCCGGATGTTCAGGGGGTTGCGAATCCCGAGACCAGAGCCGATGGGGGCGGCCAGGGGCATCACCGCGACGCAGCCGATCTCCTCCAGTCGCCGGGCGATGATCGGGTCGTCGTTGGTGTAGACCATGACGTCGAAGCCGTCGCCGACCAGGATCCGGGCCGCCTCCAGGGTCGCGATCACATCCGGGAACAGGGTCTGCTCGTCCCCCAGGACCTCGAGCTTCACCAGGCTGTGACCGTCCAGGAGCTCCCGGGCCAGGCGGCAGGTGCGCACGGCGGTCTCGGCGTCGTAGCAGCCGGCCGTGTTGGGCAGGATGGTGTAGCGGTCCGGGGACAGGACATCCAGGATGTTGGGCTCCCCCGGGGTCTGGCCGATGTTGGTGCGCCGCACCGCCACGGTGACGATCTCGGCCCCGCTCGCCTCGATGGCACGGCCAGTCTCGTCCAGGTCCTTGTACTTGCCGGTACCGACCAGGAGTCGAGAACTGTATTCGCGACCGGCGACGGAGAAGCGGTCGGCAGTTGGGGCGACTGGGGACATGGCGCTACGGCTCCATTCGTGAAGGACGAAAATCGGATCGGACCGCGATCGCCCGCTTGCTCACCTTCGCCCGAGGGTCGTCTCGGGCCTCGGGCTCACGGCGATGCGTTCTGTCGCTCGCGGGGTCGGGTCGAACGGACGCCCGACCGGCCAAGGCCCGGCGACGGACGACGGCGGATTCCAGGTACGAGGATAACCCAATTGACCGGGGAGATCGGTCTCAACCCCCACCAACCGCATGGATAATCTCGACCCGATCCCCCTCCCGCAGGGCGTGGGCCTCGAAACGGCTACGGGGCACCAGCTCCGCATTGACCTCCACCGCGATCCGCTGGCCCGTGAGGCCCAGACGCTCGATCAACAGGGACATCGGGGCGTTGTCCTCCACCTCGGAGGGACTGCCATTGACATAGATTTGCATCTCGAGCTCGACCTGGACCGTTCGACGCCTCTCGCATGGGGCGATTTTAACCCAGTGCGCCGCACCGACCGCGAGGAGAATTCCCAAGGGCCTGCTTCGATTGCAAATCCCCGTATGGCTCGATACGGTAGCCGGCGCCGGCCGGCAACCCCGGGGATACGCGGACCAACGACCCCAAGGGCGAGCCAAGACCCCATTGAGCCGCCAACCGCGCCCCGGAAATAAGATGGAGAACCAGGAGAAAGCTGCCTTGAGTCGATGGTCCGAGGATCTCATCTCGGTGGAGCACGCCGGGACCCTGGACGGGCTCTTCGTCCAGCGCGTCAAGAGCTCCCCGGAGTGGGTCGCCTACCGCTGGCACGAGCGCGACACCGGCTGGCAGTCCCTGACCTGGCGGGAGATGGGCGAGGCGGTGTCCCGCTGGCGTCAGGCCCTAGCGGGCGAGTCCGTAACGACCGGGGACCGGGTGGCCGTGCTGCTGCGCAACTGCCCCGAGTGGGTGATGTTCGACCAGGCGGCCTTGTCCCTCGGCCTCGTGACCGTCCCGCTCTACACGGACGATCGCGCCGACAACGCCGCCTATGTGATCCAGGACGCGGCCGTGAAGGTGCTGCTGGTCCAGGACCTGGGCCGGTGGCGGCGGCTGGCGGAGGCCCTCGCCGATTGCCCCTACCCGCGGCGGGTGGTCTTGCTGGAGGGCGGGGCCGAGGTGGAGCGCTATTCGGCGGGCGATCCCCGGGTGGTGGCGGCGGGGCGCTGGCTGCCCGATTCGGCGCCGCCCATTCCGCCCCGGCAGGGCGACCCCGCATCCCTGGCGACCATCGTCTACACCTCCGGCACCACCGGTCGGCCCAAGGGGGTCATGCTCTCCCACCGCAACATCCTGACCAACGCCCACGGCGGCGTCACCCTCATCGACGTCTACCGGGAGGACGTCTTTCTCTCCTTCCTTCCCCTGTCCCACACCCTGGAGCGAACCGCCGGCTACTACCTGCCCATGATGACGGGCTCGGAGGTGGTCTATGCCCGCTCGGTGGCCCAGCTTGGGGAGGATCTGCAACACATCCGGCCGACGCTGATCATCGCCGTGCCCCGGGTCTTCGAGCGGGTCTACCAGCGCATCCAGGACCAGATGGCCAAGCGCCCCGCCCTGGTGCGGTTCCTCTTCGAGCTCGCGGTCAAGGCCGGCTGGCGTGACTTCCTGCGGGGCCAGGGCCGGGACGGCTGGCATCCACTCCTGCTCCTGTGGCCGTTCCTGCGTCGCAAGGTCGCGGCCCCCGTGCTGGAGAGGCTCGGGGGCAGGCTCCGCACGGCCGTGAGCGGCGGGGCCCCCCTCCCCGCCGGTGTCGCCCACACCTTCATCGGGCTCGGGCTGCCCCTCCTCCAGGGCTACGGTCTGACGGAGACCAGCCCGGTGATCGCCGTCAACCCGCTGCAGGACAACGTCCCCGAGAGCGTGGGCGTGCCCATCCGCGGCATCCAGGTCCGCATCGGGGCGGACGACGAGCTGCTGGTGAAGGGGGACAACGTCATGCTCGGGTACTGGAACAACCATGCGGCCACGTCGCGGGTCCTGGAGCCGGACGGCTGGCTGCACACCGGGGATCAGGCCCGTCTCGACAAGGGACACCTCTTCATCACCGGACGGCTCAAGGACATCCTGGTGCTCTCCAACGGCGAGAAGGTCCCACCGGCGGACATGGAGATGGCCATCGCCATGGATCCCTTGTTCGACCAGGCCCTGGTCCTGGGAGAGGGTCGCTCCTACCTGACGGCGCTGCTGGTCTTGAACGCTGACCTCTGGGACGGATTGGCCCGGGAGTACGGGCTCGCCCCCCAGGACCCGAAGAGCCTGGCGGACGCCCGACTCCTCAAGGACGTGCTGAAGCGGATCCGGGTCGTCCTGCGCGATTTCCCGGGCTATGCCAAGATCCGCCGGGCGGCCCTCGCACTGGAGCCATGGACGGTCGAGAACGGTCTCCTCACGCCGACCCTCAAGGTGCGGCGCCCCCAGGTGGTCGACCGCTATCGGGACGTCATCGACCGGCTGTACGAGATGGAGGGCTGAGCGGCCCCTCGGAAGGCTTGCGCAGAGTCCCGGCAGTGCATAGACTTTCAAGCCCGCGCGGGTGTAGTTCAATGGTAGAACTGCAGCTTCCCAAGCTGCTAACGTGGGTTCGATTCCCATCACCCGCTCCAGATCCCCCCGTGACGCCCCTGGCCTCCTCGACATTCCCCAGCGCCGCGTTGGATTGAGCCCGGGATGCAGTGTCTCTACCTGGCCCGGGACCGCATCGAGGCCCAATTCCTGCGGGATTTCCTGGATCGGCATCGCATCGAGTCGGTCGTGCTCGGCGACTATCTCGCCGGTGCCGCGGGCGAGCTCCCGGCCACCATCTTCCCCGCCGTCTGGGTCCTGGACGATGACGACCTGGAGCGCGCCCAGGGCCTCCTGCCGCGATTCATCGCCGAGTGCCAGGGCGAGCCAGGGGGTGCCCCCTGGGTCTGTGATGCCTGCGGAGAGAGCGTCGAAGGGGCTTTCGCGCTGTGCTGGAACTGCGGCCATCCCCGCCCGGAGACGCCACAGGACTGAGAGCCGGCGCGGGTCGATCGGGTCCGCATCGATCGGAGCATCCCGTCGGCGAGGCAGTGTGTCCGGGCCACCCTCGGGATCGGCGACGAAGCCATGAGCTCCAGTCATTCGAACGTGATCGCCGCCCCCCTGCTTCGGTGGTTCGAGCGGAAGGGCCGCACCGACCTGCCGTGGCAGCAGGACCCGACACCCTACCGGGTCTGGGTCTCGGAGATCATGCTGCAGCAGACCCAGGTCGCGGTGGTCATCCCCTATTTCGAGCGCTTCATGGCGAGGCTGCCGACCCTGCGGGACCTGGCTGAGGCCCCGATCGACGTGGTCCTGGCCCTCTGGTCCGGCCTCGGCTACTACGCCCGGGCGCGCAACCTGCACCGTGCCGCACGCGAGATCCAGGCGCGCCACGGCGGCCATTTCCCCACCGACATCGCTGCGGTCCAGGCGCTGCCGGGGATCGGTCGCTCGACGGCCGGGGCCATCCTGTCCCTGTCGTTCGGCCAGCCCCACCCCATCCTGGACGGCAACGTCAAGCGCGTCCTCGCCCGGCGCTTCGGGGTCGAGGGCTGGCCGGGACGGGCCGCGGTGCTCGCCGAGCTGTGGCGGCTGGCCGAGCGGCACACGCCGATGGACCGGTCCGGCGCTTACAACCAGGCCATGATGGACCTCGGTGCCACCCTCTGCACCCGCTCGGCTCCCCGGTGCGCACGCTGTCCCCTGGAAGCAGGCTGCATCGCCCGCCTGCAGGGGCGGCAGCAGGAGCTGCCTGGGGCCCGCCCGGCACGGGCCCTCCCCCAACGTCAGACCCTGATGATCCTGGCGCGCAATCGGCGCGGGGAGATTCTCCTGGAGCGTCGACCAGCGGCCGGGATCTGGGGTGGGCTCTGGAGCCTACCCGAGGCTGCGGCGGGCAGCGAGCCCGCCGAGTGGTGCCGCGAGCGGCTAGGCCGCGCGCCCCGGCAGGTTGAAATGCTCCCGCCCCGCCGTCACACCTTCACCCACTTCTCCCTGGATATCCGGATCGCGGAAATCTTGGTGGACGACCCCCAAATGGGAGTCGCGGATGGGGCCGACACGCGATGGGCAAGCGCCGAGACGATCGATGCCATTGGGCTGCCCGCACCCGTTCGCGCCATCATCCAGACCCTGAGCCCCCGCTGAGCGGGTATCGAACCAACAACCCGGAGGGATTCCCCCGATGAACAGACTCGTTCACTGCAGCAAGCTCGGCCGAGAGGCCGAAGGTCTAGATCGCCAGCCCTATCCAGGGGATCTCGGCCGACGCATCTTCGAGCAGGTCTCCAAGCAGGCATGGGCCGACTGGCTGCGCCACCAGACCATGCTGATCAACGAGAACCGCCTGAGCCCCATGGACCCCAAGGCCCGCAAGTTCCTAGAGGAGCAGATGGAGCGCTATTTCTTCGGCGAGGGGGCGGAGATGCCGGCGGGATATGTCCCGCCGAAGGCCTAGTCTCCGCTGCGCGGCCGTGGTCGGACTGGCAACCGGTGGAGCCGCGCGGGAAGCGCGATCAATCGCTTCCCTAGCCGAAGGCCGTCTGGCAGAGACCCAGCAACCCGGCAGGAAAGATCCCTAGGAGGAGGACGGCCAGCCCGTTGACGGTCATGGCGACACGCACGCCGCCGGACGCGAGGAGCGGGGCCTGGTTCGTGGGCTTCTCGAAATAGATGAGCTTGACGACCCGCAGATAGTAGAAGGCGCCGATGATGGAGAAGGCGACGGCGACCACCGCCAGCCACACCAGGTCCACCCGCACCACGGCCTGTAAGACCAAGAGCTTGGCCATGAAGCCCACGGTCGGTGGAACCCCGGCCATGGAGAACATCAGGATCGCCATCAAGGCCGCATACCAGGGGTCCCTGTCATTGAGCCCCCTGAGGTCGTCGAGGCTCTCCGCATCGAATCCCTCCCGACTCAGGATGATCAGGATCCCGAAGGCCCCGGCCGCCATCAGCGCATAGACGATGGCGTAGAACATCGCCGCCGCGTACCCCTCGGACGTGCCCGCCAGGAGGCCGAGGAACAGGAATCCCACGTGGGAGATGGTGGAGTAGGCAAGCATTCGCTTGATGTTGGCCTGGGCAATGGCCAGCAGATTGCCGAGGCCCATGGACAGAACCGCCAGGATCACCAGCATCCCCTGCCAGTCGGGGTGCATGCCCCCCAATCCGTCCACCAGCAGACGGATCGCCAAGGCGAAGGCAGCGATCTTGGGGGCCGAGCCCAGCAGCAGGACGACCGGCGTGGGGGCGCCCTCGTAGATGTCGGGGACCCACATATGGAAGGGAACGGCGCCAAACTTGAACCCGATGCCGATCACCAGGAAGACGATCCCGAAGACCAGGATCCTGTTCTCCACGCCCTGCTCCGCGACGGCCTTGGCAACCGTGGCGAGCTCGATGGAGCCGGTCGCCCCATAGATCATGGAAACGCCGTAGAGCAGCATCCCTGAGCCCAGGGCCCCCAGCACGAAGTACTTCATCGCCGCCTCCGAGCCGGGCTTGGAGTCCCGGTCGAAGGCGACCAGGGCATACAGGCACAGGGCGAGTAGCTCCAGCCCAAGGTACAGGGTGAGGAAGCTATTGGCGGCGATCATCACCAGCATGCCCAGCACGGCAAACAGGCCGAGCACGTAGTACTCGCCGGTCAGCAGGTCGCGATCCTTGAGCCAGGGACGTGCGTAGACGAAGGCCAGGAAGGAGACGATCAACACGAAGACCTTGAGCACGTCGCTCAGGTGATCCCGGACCACGTTGCCGCCCAGGGCGAGCACCCGCTCGCCTCCCGCGCCCAGACCCGTCAGGGCCATGGCCACGACCAACCCCACGAGGGTCAGCCCATGGTTGATGCCCTTGTTCCTCTCCTTCAGGTAGAGGTCCACGACGAGCACGAGGCACGCCGTGATCAGCACGGCGATCTCCGGCAGGATGGACAGAAGCTGGGCGGCGTCGAGTTGCATTGGGATCTTCCGGGGCTCGGGTCGGGTCCGACGCTTGTCGTCGGGGGCACGTCTGATCTAGGGACTTCCTCAGGTCACGGATGCTGACGCCATCAGGGGGTCACTGCCGCCACCGGCTCGGCCCGAGGGAGGGTGCAGCGGCCCGCCTCCTCCGCGGGAAGCTTGCAGGCGCTTATCTGCACGACCAGGTTCTCGACGGTCGTTTGCATCACGTTCACCAGGGGGGCGGGCCAAAGCCCGAAGAGCAGCACCACGGCCGCGAGCGCCCCCAGGTTGAAGGCCTC
>Ga0316579_10000747_pt1 | contig 11131 bp, 8 predicted proteins | sample J5NA_2_FD_203074 | JGI IMG/M metagenome (GOLD analysis project Ga0316579, IMG submission 203074) | Rhizosphere microbial communities from salt marsh grasses in Alabama, United States - J5-7_160517rDrA | ecosystem: Host-associated > Plants > Roots > Rhizosphere | place: USA: Alabama | collected...
CGCCACCGATGCCGAACGCTGCGCCCGTCTGCTGACCGAAATGGCCGGTAAAACCGACCGCCGGGCAGCCTTTGAATGCGTTATCTCGATTGCGGTACCGACCGGACAGGCCTTGACATACGAAGCGCGCTGCGAGGGGTTGATTGCCGATAAGCCGTTTGGTCGCAACGGTTTCGGTTACGATCCGATCTTCTACTATCCCCCTTTGAAAAAAACATTTGCCGAATTGACCCGCACTGAAAAAAGCCTCATCAGTCACCGGGGAAAAGCTCTGTCGGAATTAAAACGCGAAATGGAGAAAGTTCTGGTCTGGATTCGACAGCACATGCCGGTTTTCGAAAAATTCCATTAAGGGTCGGAGATGAAATAAATTGATCAAATTGACGAAGGGTCATGATCACTGTTTACGGCGTGTTGAAGGTCGCAACTTTACGTATGTGAGCGATAACCCAACGCGGGAGGTGGGCTCCCGGACGCGCCATTTCGTTCAATTTATCGAGTTCACGGTCCCTAACACCGTATTTACAGAGGGAGTTGCTCTATGATGAAGAAAAGAGAAGGCGTCGACATTGTCGTTGAGATCGGCGGGATAAAAACCCCGGAGGCCGCTATGCGGCTGTTCGAAGACAAACTAAACACCGAACATTTTTCGCGGCTGCAACGGGTCAAACATCCCGAAGTTACATTGAAAATAGCCAATGCCATCGCCATGTGCCGGCCGGAGCGCGTGTTCATCAACACGGGAATCGAATCCGACCGGCAGTTCATCCGGGACCTGGCCCTTGAAAAAGGCGAAGAGTCCAAGCTTCCCATGCCGGAGCACACCATCCACTACGATCTCAAAGAGGAACAAGGGCGGATCATCGATAGAACCTTCTACTTCACCAACCCGGGAGACCTGGTCAGTACGCTGGGCAATAAAATCGACCGGTACGAGGCCCTTAAAGACATCCGCGACAAGATGTCCGGCATCATGACCGGCATGACCATGATTGTCGGCTTCTATCTGCGTGGTCCGGTAGGGGCGCCGGTCTCGAATCCGGCGCTCGAGATCACCAGTTCGGCCTATGTCTCGCACAGCGCGGAAATACTCTACCGCAACGCCTTTGACCATTTCGATGATCAGGTAAAACGTCTCGGACACTTTTATACCAACATCCACAGTCAAGGGTTGAACCGTCCGGAAGACTTGCCGAGCGCACGGGTTTACATGGATCGCAGTTATCAGGCCACCTACAGTATCAACTGCACCTACGCCGGCAACACCCTGCTGCTCAAGAAGGGCAACCATCGTTTTTCGGTTGACAAGGCGATTTACGAAAACCGTGGCAATGAGCTCAGCGAACACATGTTTATAACCGGAGTCGACGGTCCGGGCGGCCGCATCACCTGGGTCACCGGTGCCGCTCCCAGTGGATGCGGCAAAACCACCACGGCCATGGCCGGCAATCACTTTGTGGGTGATGACTTGGCTCAGATGTGGATTGCAAATGACGGTAGCGTCCGTTCCGTCAACCCGGAGTGCGGTATCTTCGGAATCGTCGAGGACGTCAACTGGGACGGCGACCCCATGTTGATGAAGTGCCTTCGAAACCCCGGCACGGAGGTGATCTGGTCCAATGTGCTGATCGATGAAAACGGTGTGCCCCAGTGGACAGGCAATGGTGAGAATCCCACCGGGGGGATTAATTTCCAAGGTCCCTGGGAGCGGGGGATGGTCGACGAAAAAGGCAAACCGATCCCGCTGTCTCATCCCAACTCCCGCTGTACGCTGGCCTCATCGGCCTTGGAAAATTATTCACCGGCCGCTGAAGACCCCGCAGGTGTCGAAACGCGCGTGGTCACTTACAGCGGTCGCGACAGCGATACCATGCCGCCAGTCTGGGTTGCCAAAAATGCCGACCAAGGGGTGGTGATTGGTGCCTGCATCGTTTCGGCCGCCACCGCCACGGAAGTCGGTGCCACCGGTGTTCGACGTTCCCCGTGGGCCAATGCGCCTTTTATACCCGGGTCCTTGGGGGATTACATGGATGCCCAGTTCCGCTTTTTCGGCCACAAGGGGTTATCCGACAACAAGAGACCGATCATGGCCGGATTGAACTATTTCCTGACTGATGAGGCCCGGGGCGGCACATCCAAGAAGCTGCTCGGCGAAAAACGAGACGTCAAGGTCTGGCTGGCATGGCTGGACCGAAGGGCTCACCGTGAGGTCCCGGCCATCGATACCCCCATCGGATATCTCCCCAAATACGAGGACTTGAAAAAGCTGTTCAAGGAGATTATCGACAAGGATTACCCGCAAGATCTCTACCTCAAGCAGTTTTCACTCTACATCGACAACATTCTGGCCCGTATCGACCTGCAGATCGACGCTTACGGAAAGGAGGAAAAACTGCCCCGGAGATTGTTCGAGGTTTTAAACGAGCAGCGTGGCGGGTTGTCGGCACTGAAAGAAAAGTATGGTTCCACGATTACTCCGGCCGACCTGGTGAAAGCGAACCCGGGCGTTTGAGACACCCGGCTGCTGAAGGTCATGGGAGTCCGCCATGACGACCGCGCGGAGATTCGATGGCGGACGCCTCTCACTGGCGAAGGTCGTCTTCAGCCGGCGCATGCTCGTGGCCCTAATGATGGGCTTTGCCTGCGGGCTGCCCCTGCTTCTCACCGTGAGTCTTCTGCAGGCCTGGATGAAGGAAGCCGGTGTAGATTTGACCGTCATCGGCCTGATGGCACTGGTCGGGCTTCCTTACACTCTCAAGTTTCTTTGGGCGCCTTTCGTCGACCGTTTCACCCTACCTTTCCTCGGCCGCAGGAAAGGCTGGCTAATGGTCATCCAGTTGGCGCTTATGAGCGCCATCATTGCACTCGCATTGACCGATCCGGCCCGGAACCCCTGGATGGTGGCCGGTATCGCCCTTCTGGTCACTTTTTTCAGTGCCTCGCAGGATATCGTGGTGGATGCCTACCGGCGGGAAGATCTAGCCGATGAGGAACTCGGCCTGGGCTCGTCGCTTTACATCAACGGATATCGGGTGGGTATGCTCCTGGCTTCGGGTGGCGGTCTGATCATGGCCGACCACATGCCGTTTCCCGCTGTCTATCTCGTCATGGCCGCCTGCCTGCTGCCCGGCGTGGCGACCACCCTTCTGACACCGGAACCCGAGACACCGTGCGGAACGCCTGCAAGCCTCAAGGAAGCCGCGCTCGAGCCTTTGATCGAGTACCTCAACCGCAACAGTGCCCTATGGATGCTCGCATTTATTCTGCTTTACAAGATCGGCGACTCGATGGCCACCGCCATGACCATCCCTTTCTACCTGGACCTCGATTTCTCGAAATCGGAGATCGGTGCGGTCGTCAAGCTATTCGGCTTCTGGGCAACCGTCGCCGGGAGTGTCACCGGCGGCGTCTTGATGATACGCCTCGGCATCTACCGCAGTCTGTGGATTTTCGGCATTCTGCAAGCGGCCTCCACCGGCTGTTTCGCTGTATTGGCCCGCGTCGGGCACAGTCTGCCCTGGCTGGCAGGGGTGGTAACGTTTGAAAACCTCAGCAGCGGTATGGGTACGGCCGCCTTTGTCGCCTTCATGGCCAGCATTACCAACAAGAAGTTTACGGCAACCCAGTATGCTCTGCTGTCGAGCCTGATGGGGGTTCCCCGCGTCATGGCTGCCGCGCCCACCGGCTTTCTGGCCAATATTCTCGGCTGGGAGTCTTTTTTTATTTTCTGTGCGCTGATTGCAGTTCCCGGTATGCTCCTGCTGTTTAAATTCGCCCCCGACGGCGTCGACCACGACGAGATTTGACAAATACAATGAAAGACACCCCCGACAAAAAAATCCCGGCCCGCATTGCAGATCTGAGACGTCATAGAAAAGAACTGCTGGCATTGCCGCCGGAAAAAGCGATGCAGCGAATTCTCGAGTCGGTCCAGCCGGCGGCTCTGGTCCACTCTTTCCCGGAACAAGATCTCTATTTTCTGATTCAAGACATCGGAGCCGAAGACGCCCTGCCGCTGCTGGCACTGGCCTCCGACCGGCAGTGGGAATACGTGCTGGATATCGAGTCCTGGCACCGGGATCGTCTCGAACCGGTGACGCTGACCCGGTGGTTCGATCTGCTCTACCGGGCCGACGCCCGGCGAACGGTCAAATGGTTGATCGAACAAAAAACCGAACTGCTCACGTCGTATCTCTTCAAGAACATCGAGGTGAGAGTCTGCGAACACGATCAAGACCCATCAGAGTTCGGGGATGACTTCTTTACACTCGACAGTGTCTTCTATGTGCGGATCACCAGTCCAATCTTTGCCGCCGAATCGGAACTTGGCGACATCGAGAAAAAGAACTATCGAGATTTCCTAAAGAAATTGATCCAAAGCTTGGCGGCCGTTGACCACGTTGCCTACCAGGCGCTACTGCTTGAGGCGGCCCAAATCATGCCGGCTGAAAGCGAAGAAGAGGGGTACCGTCTTCGAAACGTGCGATTGGCCGAGAAAGGTTTCCTTCCTTTCGAAGAGGCCGTGGGTGTCTACCAACCGCTCACTGCGCGACAACTTACCGGTCGAAACCATAAGATTCTGCCCCGCACAACAGCCGAGATTAATGTGCCCGTTCCGCTCTACCCCTCGGGAACGCTTGAAAGCGGCAGCATCTTTTCCGATGCACTGGCAATGATCGAGACCGAAGCGGTGTTGGAGCAGCTGCAGAGCGAACTCGCCGGCCTTTGCAACCGGATCATCGCGGCCGATTTTGCCCCGGCTCACAACAAAGACGACCTGCGAGCGGTGGTGAAAAAGGCCAATGGCTTCCTGTCGATTGGCCTGGAGACATTAGCGGCCGAAACGGATGCGAACGGCCATTCAGTCAGCCATCTATCGGTGGCCATGATCCAACGGCATCCGTTGTCCGACATTTTCAGGGTCGGTTATGGGAGGGTGCTTGAATTGAAATGGCGCACTCAGCGATGGCTGGATCGATCATGGTTTGCCGGCCAGGGACTTTCCCTGACATTTTGGGACGAAGATTGGCTCGGCGTTCTGGGCGGTTTGCTGGTCAAGAAACCGGTGTTCTTCGACGATTATGTGTCCGGGAGTATGTACCGTGAATTCAGCACTGTTGATGAGCTGCAACAGACAGCCGCTGCACTGGAGGCCGTCGTTGCCTGCGACCACCTCCTTTCGCTGCTGGCCATACCGCCGGAATTGCTGTCCGCGCGGCGGTTTCTCACTTATAAAAATCTCATTTTATCCCTTTGGGCGCTCGACCGGGTCGGCTGCATCGAGAAAAATAGGTTTCTGACCAGGGCCGAATTCAGGCTGTTTTTCGAAAAGCTCTGGCAGAGCCATGACCGGCCTCGCCGTGTCGCTCTGGCCATGAAGCAGTCCTTCCTCGAGTGGCTCTGCGAGCTGTCCGGAATGCCTTCCCGCGAGATCACCGATAAGCTTGGACCCGTACTGGAGAGTTTGTTTCTGGAAATCGAAGAGGAGTGCGGCCAGGTCGATTCAGCAGATCTCGATCCCAGATTTATTCGCCTCTTCCTCATAGAACGCTAACGGATGGAAAACGACTTCGGTCGGTATGGGGCAGGAACTTGGCCGCCGAAAAGCGGTTCATGAAATCCTGATTGACATTGAGCTCGAGATAAGTGATGCGGTCCCGAATCCGGTCGATTTCTTCCATGGCACAAGCCGAGTTCAGCAGCATGGTGGCGCCTCCGAGGGAACTGTTTCCCAGCGTTTTGAAAGCCTTCAGCGGCAAATCCGGCAGCATGCCGATGCCGATGGCCGAGGCCGGTTGGATGAAGGTGCCGAAGGTGCCGGCGACATAGAACGTCGCGATGTCTTCCAACTGGATGCCGACCGTGCCCGTGATGGTCTCGAGAATCGCATACATGGCGGCTTTGGAGCGGATGAGGCTGTCGAGATCCGTTTGGCTGACGGTCAGGGCTTTGCCGGTGGCGGAGTCTGTGGGTGATACCACGATCAAATGCTCGGAGCCGTCAATGTCAATCAACCGATTGCCGCACGCCCGTGCTTGAAATCGGCCGCGAAAGTCGATCAGACCGCCGAGAAAGAGCTGAGCGGCTAGATCGATCAGTCCCGATCCGCAAATGCCGTGCGGCGGCCGATCCGCGATGGTGTGAATGTCGAATCGCTTTGCCGTACAATCGAAGCGCACGTGGTCGATCACACCTGGTGCAGCCAGCGTGCCCATGCGGGTTACCCCGCTTTCAAGTGCCGGGCCGGCGGCACCGGCGCAGGCAATCAACCACTGGCTGTTGCCGAGCACAACCTCGGCATTGGTGCCGATATCGACCAGCAAGGCCGGTTCATCGGCTCGGTGGAGACCGGAGTAGAGGATTCCGGCGATCAAATCACCGCCGAAGTAGCTGCCGATATTGGGAAAGACGAAGACCCTGGCCAGCGGGTTTAACTGGATACCGAGAGAAGCGGCCGGGACCAGGCCGGGGCGATTGGTGACCGGAATATAAGGTTCCCGGATCATCCAGTGCGGGCTCAGCCCCAAGAGCAGGTGTGTCATGGCCGTGTTGCCCGCGACGGCGATCAGCAGGACTTCTTCCGGCAGGCGTGAGCAGGAGTGGCAGAGCGCGATGATCTGCCGGTTGAGCGCCTCGCAGATCAATTGCTGCAGGTGTTGCAGACCGCCCGGCCGATCGGCATAGTGGATGCGCGTGAGAATGTCGGGACCGATGTCGATTTGAGGGTTGTCGAAAGCCGATTCTTCCAACAGCGTGCCGTCGGTAAGGTCCACTATCCGCAGTACCACCCGGGTGGTGCCCAAATCGACGGCCAGACCTGCCGGCGGCTTTGCGCTGTGCAAGGGCTGCAAATCGACCAGGACCCAATGGCCGTGGTCCCTGAATAGCGTGCAGTAGAGTTCGCTGTCTTCCTGACGCAAAATAAAAGGGAGCCGCTGCAGCAATTCCAGATCGATCGCCACTTCGAGTCGCGGGGTCGCCAACCGGTTTTTCAATGCTCCGATCAGACGATCGGCATCGGCCGTGTTGTTCTGCAGGCTCGGGGAGGGGATTGTCAGAGTCTTGACCCAGCCTTCTTCGCGATGGTGCATCTTTTTTTTTCTTGTATAATGACAAAGTGCTTCGGTTCAATCAGGCGGGCAGGAGCCCTATGGCGGTGCCGGTGGGAGGACGGCCGTGCGCGTTCCGGCCGGCGGCCATCAGCCAAGTCTTTTTTTCCGCTCCACCTCCGTAACGATACGGTGCATCACTTCCCCGGCTCTGCCTGCGATCAAATAATCGCTGACGCTGTGCGTCAACGGTGTCGGTTCGGTGTTTATTTCAATCACGCGCGCTCCGGACTGTTTGGAGATGATCGGTATGGTTGCCGCCGGTTGCACCGTTGCCGATGTGCCGATAACCATCATAACGTCGCATTGCATTGCGAGGAGCCGTGAGCGATTAAGATGCCGGGACGGGATCTGCTCGCCGAAAAAGACACATTCGGGCCGCAGGATGCCGCCGCAACTGCATCGCGGGGGGAGTCGATCCATCTCGACCGTACGGGTCGGACGGCGTCGGCCGCAGTCGAGGCAAGATTGCCAGGCGAAATTGCCGTGAAACTCGATGACGTCGGTGCTTCCGGCTGCCTGGTGCAGACCGTCGACATTCTGGGTGATGACCGTCTTGATGATTCCCAGTTCTTCCAGACGCGCGAGGCCCTTGTGGGCACCGTTTGGCAGTGCCTGATCGACCACGTCTTTCATGCCTCGAATGAGAACATCCCAGACCTTGACCGGGTCGCTCATGAAGGCATCGATGTGGGCGTATTCCATCGGGTCGATTTTTTCCCATATGCCGCCCGTGCCTCTGAAGGGGGGGATCCCGCTTTCCACCGATATGCCGGCCCCGGTCAAGGCGATCACATATGTTGCCGCCATCAAGTCGCCGGCCGCTTTGCTGATCAATTCATCCAATGTGGTATTACTTTGAACGAGCCCTCGTTATGCTTGCGCTTGGATCAGAGCTCGAATTTCGCGTTGCACCGCACCCCGAAACACTTCAGATGGTGGCCGGCCGCCGCAATTCTCTTGCGGCAGTCGGCGACAATAGTATCCATTCCGCGATCGGTGCGGTCCTGGTTGAGGTGGAACAGACCGAGCTGCTTGACGCCGGCTTCACCGGCCAGACGAAGGACGTCGGTGTACACCGAGTGGCCCCACTCGATGAAGGTTGCATACTCCGCCGGGGTGTATTCGGCGTCGTGGAACAAGAGGTCGGCCTCCTTTGAAAAATCGAGGTAGTCTCTATATGCTCGGCCACCACGGTGAGTGTATCCCAGTTCATTGTCGGTCAAAAAGACGAAGGTCTTGTCTTTTTCGATAAACTTGTATCCGCTGCCGCCGTTGGGATGGCTGAGTGGAATAGGGATCACCTTAACCGATCCGATTTCAAAATCGGTCGGGCATGCCTCTTCGTACTGCATTCGAGCCTTGATATCCGCGTATTTCACGGGAAAATTAGGCGGTGCCATGACCTTTGACAGTATTGTCTCCACAAATTTACTGTGAAAGGGGCAGCGGTGCATTCGAAATTCGGAGTCATTTGAATAAAGCGGCTTGAAGTAGGGAAATCCCATGACGTGATCCCAGTGGGCATGGGTGAAGATGAAATGGAACTGGCGGCGTTTTTCTTTGAGGAGTTGATTGCCGAGACGGCGGATGCCCGTTCCGGCATCGATGATGATGATGTCACCGCTGTGGGTTCGAATTTCGATGCAGGTGGTGTCTCCGCCGTACTTGAGGTAGGTTTTCCCGGAAACGGGTATCGATCCGCGGGATCCCCAGCATTTGATGATCATCGCTCCGCCTCAATAGACATAAATAAAGGTCACTTTCAAAATGGGCACCCTCACTACGGATTCATTCCCAAAATGGTATGCCAGAGGTCTTCACCGATCCATTGCTGCCGTATGATGGACCCAACCCGGACCAAATGCTCTCCAATTGAGCCGGCTTGACTGCGCATCAGCCCTGACAGAATAAACCATTTTTTTTGCAGAAACCCGGCCGACTTCACCAGGCGGCGCGTGACATCGAAGTGGATGTTGGCCAGCATAAGGTCCGCCGGATGTTCGATAAACACTTCTGCGCGGCCCTGCACCGTCAGAATGCGATCGGTCATGCCGTTCATCTGGAAGTTTCTTGCGGCGGTGCGGACGGCCAGCAGGTTGTTATCCACAGCCAGGGTCGAGCGGCTGCCCAACGCTGTGGCGGCAAGGGATAAAACCCCTGTTCCCGAACCAAGGTCGATGACGGATTGAGGGCCCTCCTCGGCATAAACGATTTCCAGAGCGCGCAGACAGTCACGCGTCGTCGCATGCGTACCGCTTCCGAAAACCACCCCGGGATCCAATATGAGTCGGTGGAGGTCCCCTCCGGCGTCGTTTTCTTTTCGTTCGATATCCCAGACCGGCACGATATCAAACCGGCCGACACGATAGGAGACCGGGCGTTCTCCAAGCCACTCGGCATACGGCATCTGAAAGGCGTCGATCATTTCCAGCTGGGGCTGAGCCGCAAGGAGCGCGGCGATTCTTTGGCGACACGCTTGGCTGTAAAAGAGAAAGGAAAACCCGTCTTCTTCCCAGTTACCGATGAAGCCGGGGGCCGAAAGGTCAATTCCCGGCGCCACACGGCCCTTCAGATAGTAGATATAAAGCTCTTCATCGGGGCCGGCGACAATCGCCTCCGGTAGGTCACTCCTTTTCATATTTCGGCAATTCGTCCAGGTACCACTCCATCGGGTCAACCAGCGTATAGCCCAGGTCCTTGAGCTTGCGCTTGATGCGAGCCACATTCTGGGTCAGCAGATAAGGAAAGACCGCGCGCTTGTCTTTCTCGAAGTAACGCGCCACCAGAACGCTGCCGAAAGAAATGCCTTCCTCGGTTATGGCATCGACAATCTTCTTCATCTGACCGACCTTTTCTTCCACCAGGATGCACAAAAGGGTACCCGGCTGGCCGAAGCCCAGCACATTGATAAAGGCGCGCAGCAGGTCACGCACGGAGAGGATCCCCTTGAGTTTGCCCTCCTTGTCGACGACCGGCAGGGCGCCGACCCTCAGCTCCTGGATCAGCACCAGCGCATCCTGAATGGTGTGGTGCGGCCCGATCGTTTTCGGCTCGGCCGTCATGATATCCTTGACCCTGAGATCTTTTACTTTTTCCGTTTTCGCTGTGCGGGCCGGGTCCTTTAGCTTGCTATACGGCAGGGCGCTGCGGATATCACGATCGGTCACGATACCGATCAACCGGCCGTCGGCATCTATTACCGGCAGATGGCGGATCCGGTTACGCGACATTTTCTCGTAGGCGTCAAAAACACTCGCCTCCGGAGTGGTGGTGATTACCTTTTGAGTCATCGATCGACTGACAAACATTGTCTACCTCCAGTGTGTGCGTCTTTCAAAAAAGAGCGGAAATGACAACGAAAGATCAAAAGATTTCGGTGCGGCCATTTATTCTTCCAGCAGGGCGGCGACGTGGTTGCGGGCGAGTTCCGGCAGACGCCGCAGGCAGTAACCGCCTTCGAGCACCGAGACGATCCGTCCGTTGCAGCGGCGGTCGGCAATTTCCATAATCCGCTTCATGATCCAAGAATACCACTCCGTGGTCAGGTTCATGTCCGACATATCGTCGTCCTGGTGGCCGTCGAAGCCGGCTGAAACAAGCACGAAACCGGGTTCAAACCGCTCGAAGTCTTTCGCCAGGTTTTCCTCCACCACGGCCGTGTATTCCGCATCACCTTGGCCCGGCAGGACCGGGATGTTTTTGGTGTACCCGTAACCCGGGCCGGAGCCGAATTCGAACTCTCTTCCGGTGCCGGGAAAGGCGAAGGTGGGGTGCTCATGGATGGAGTAGTAAAATACGCTCGCATCCTGCTCGAAGATGTGCTGGGTGCCGTTGCCGTGGTGGACGTCGAAGTCGATGATACCGATTTTTTCGATTTGCCACTTTTGCTGCAGATAGCGTGCGGCGATGGCCACGTTGTTGAAGTAGCAGAAGCCCAAGGCGTGGTCTCGCTCGGCATGATGGCCGGGCGGACGCACGGCACAAAACGCATTGTCGATTTCACCCGCCATCACCATGTC
>Ga0316579_10000748_pt1 | contig 11126 bp, 8 predicted proteins | sample J5NA_2_FD_203074 | JGI IMG/M metagenome (GOLD analysis project Ga0316579, IMG submission 203074) | Rhizosphere microbial communities from salt marsh grasses in Alabama, United States - J5-7_160517rDrA | ecosystem: Host-associated > Plants > Roots > Rhizosphere | place: USA: Alabama | collected...
ATGGGTGGACGAATCCAGCGGCTGGGTGACGACCTGACGGCACTCGAAAAGCTGAGCAGCTAAATCGTTCCGTCGAATCGGCGTATACACTCAACTGCTGCTGCAGCCGGTCTTGGGAGGGTCAGATCAGTAAGCATCTGGTCCGACAGCATTGTTGCGTCGTCGTTGGGAGAAAGGTGATGAGTTAATTCTGCTCCTCATCGACTATGAAATGGTGACACATAATCTTACGACGGTGGTCTTCTTTTTTACGGCCCCGAATTCACCTTCCGATGAATACCCTTCTGCGCTCTTAATTAGTGGCCAGCCAACGTTTCGACAAGTGATTGCAAACGTCGAAAAAGTCTTTCCAGCGAATGAACGGTTTACCCTTTTCCGTCAGATACCCGCAGAGGCGGTCGCGGGCGAAAACGAGATCGGCCGTCATGGCGATATTTAGGTCGGTGATGCCGTCGCCGATGACAATCGACTGCTCGCATCGGTAAAGACTCATGACCCGGGTTTTGGCAACCAGTTCAGTGGCGCTCTCATAATCCGAATGAACTTTAAGAAAATCTCCCCCGGCATCGACGTCGGCGGCGTAAATGGTGTGAATGCGATTCTGAAAAGGCGCCAGCTTGGCAGACACCGAGCCTATGAGTCCACCGGAAACCACCATCAAGGGAACCCCGTGAAAATAGAGGAAGTCGAGCAGTTCCAAAAACCCGTGTCGGATCGGCTTGTCCTTTATGTAGTCCAAGACCTGCGGATAGCTTTTTGACGGTATCGATTCGACCAGACGACGCACGGCCTCTCCGAGAGTGATTTTCCCTTCGATCAACAGGTTTTCCGTCGCATCATACGACTCTGCCGCAAAGCGCTTGAGCATCCCCACGAAAGTCTCTTCAGCCGTGATGGTCCCGTCGAAATCGCAGAACACGATGCGCTTGTATGTTTTCAATGGCGTCATGGATGCGTGCAGGTGCGGCACTCACCGCTGAGCCGCGGTGAGCGCAAAGAGAATTTTTTAATTTTCTGCCCTCTCAGCAGAAAATTAATTACAGAAAACCTTTTACGGTCTCTCGTCCCGCTGGCGGAACAGGCGGTGACATCATTTCTGATACGAGTGAAATTTAACCCGCTATCGCCCGGTCAATATCGCTGATCAGGTCATCTACATCTTCGATGCCCACCGAGAGCCGGAAAAGCCCATCGGTAATTCCCAACTCCGCCCGTTCGGCGGGCGACAGTTTGACGTGGGATGTCACGGCCGGTGCACATATGATGGTTTCCACACCGCCGAGACTCAGGGCCGGGCGGATCAATTCGAGGCCGCGAACGAAGTGCTGAGGGTCGATCCGGTTATCATCCAATTCAAACGAGAGCATGCCGCCGAAACCGCTCATTTGCCTGCGGGCGATGTCAAACCCAGGGTGGGTTTCGAGGCCCGGATAGTTGACACGCCGGATGCCGGGGTGACCGCTCAAATACCGGGCGATAGTCAGGGCGTTCATGTTCTGCTTGTCAACCCGGATGCCCATTGTCTTGAGACTTCGTTCGAGCAGGTGACAGGTGCTGGCATTGAGGCTGCCGCCGAAGTTGATGGCCGATGATTTTATCCGTTCGATGAGTTCCCGGGAACTCAGAACGGCCCCGCAGCAGATGTCACTGTGGCCGCCGAGGTACTTGGTACCGCTGTGAATCACGATGTCGATCCCCAACTCGTGCGGGTTCTGGTTGATGGGTGAGGCAAAGGTGTTGTCGATCACGCTGAGAATTCGGTGTGATCGGGCGACCTCCGCCACGGCGGCGATGTCGGTTACCAGCAGCAGGGGGTTGGACGGCGTTTCGATGTAAATCAACCGCGTGTTGTCCCGTATGGCCGCTTTGAAGTCGGCCGGTTCGTTCGACACAAGCGTGTAGTCGATGCCGAAGCGGTTGAATTCCGCACTGGCGAAGTGATGGGTGCCGCCGTAAATGTCACGCTGCATCACCACGTGATCCCCCTCGCCGACCAAAGCGACCACCACGGTGCTGATGGCCGCCATACCGGAACTGAACAGAAGCCCGCTCTCGGTGTTTTCGAGTGCGCAGAGTTTTTCGATGACGGCCTTCTGGTTGGGGGTGTTGAAATAGCGCGGATAGACGTTCTCTTCCGCATCGAGGTAAACGAAAGAGGAAGAGGTGAAGATCGGCGAGTTCAGACCTCCGCTCATCCGATCCGGTATCGATCCACTGTGAACGCACTGCGTATATTTGCCCATAACAGCTTCTCCTCAATATGAATTTTCATGCACCGTGTCGGCCATGAGTTTTTAGTAAGAGAATAAGGCGGGCACTTCCGCCCGGATGACCGGTTGCGAAAGACGGTTGAAACTCGCCCCCAACGGGCTCTAAGCCCGGGCCAGTCCCGTCTTCAAATAATAAGTTCGGATGCAGCTTGAAGGTCGTGCCTTCAAAGCGGCATCTGCATAGGGTTCGGTCTAAGATCCCGTAAGCGACTCAGACAGTCAGCCGCTGTTCTCAACCGCTCATCCGGGCTCCAGCGTCTCATTTTTATACGCCTTAGCGGCCTTAACGTTTTGAACGTCGTTACGATAAAATAGACGCCATACTTTAACTGATAAAACCGACCAAACCGACTCAATTGACACAACCGGCTTCACATAACAAATTCGGAACAAATTGCAATGAACAATTCGGAAATCCCGCCAAGCCGTCGGTCGAGGGCCCGAAGTCTCAGCGGGGTATCAACTCGAGCGTTGCCTCGGCATGATGTTCGATATCGGAGCGGGTCAACCAACTCGGATGATAGCGTCCCTCGAGGTAGAGATCGATCTGATCGCTGCTATGGGCGTTGCCGAGAAGCCCGGATTCACCGGTCGGCAGCACGTGCAGGGCAACCGCCGGATTGGCGAGATCGACGATCATGCGCTGCGACACCCCTTCTCTGACCATAAAGGGGCGGGTGTAGTCATACTGCTTTTTATCTACCGTCAGATGGCTGCCCGATATCGGATAGGGCCCCAAATCGAACAACCGGTCCAGCGGTTTGCGGTCCCCGAGAGGATGGCGAAAGGTCAGCGTGTGCAGGCGGCCCCAGTCCCAGCGCTTGACATCCGCGCCGAAGCGGCTCCGCAGGTCCGCCAGGGCCTGGCGCAGGCTTTTTTCGACAACATCGGTCAGCGTTTCTGTTTGCGGGGTGCCGACATCGTCCAGCCAGCCGGAACGGCCGGTTCGCAAAATATGTCGCAGCGCACGCGGGGCGAAAACGGTCAGGCCGATATAGTGGCGATAAAGCGCGGAACCGAGTTCGTCCTTGAAAATATTTTCGAGCAGATTGAGATAAGTGGTTTCATATATCGCGGCGGCGGGACTTTGCCTGGACATGCGATAGTCCCATTGTACCAGAATGTCTCTGATGGGCGCCTCCGGCGTGGCGGTAAATCGTTGGTCCATGACACGGAGCATAAGCGGCATCAATTCCGCTGCCAGCGGGCAGACGACGTCGGTCTGCATGGCGGCCATGTCAACGACCGACAACTGCGGTTTGGCGGCAATCAAATCCCGGATACGGCTGATGCGGTCGATCGGCTCCCAGTAATTCCCAATCGCGTGCGGGAAGGTGATGTCGGTTAACGCGTTGTTGGCGCTGGCGACATATCCATCGGACGGGTCGATGGCGTGCGGACGTTTTTCAAAAGGGAGGTATCCGGCCCATTCGTCTGCGCCCGTCCAGCCGGGGACCGGCAGCAGGCCATTTCCCCGCGGGCGGATGGGGATGGCGGCACAGCACCAGTAGCCGATCGACCCGTTGGTGTCGGCGAAGACAAAGTTCTGTCCGGGGGCTTCCCAGCCTTTCAGGGCTTCGACCACGTCCGCGACTGTGGCGGCTTTCAGAAGGCGGAACGCGGCCCGGGCCGGCAGGTCGAGATCGTTGACCGCCCAGCGGGCGGACACAACCTGGTTCGAGTCGTCGAGTTGGCCGTGTTCGATGACAGGTCCGTGTCGGGTCAGCCGAATGTCGATATCGACCGGGGCCGCCCCCTTGATACGGATCGTCTGACTTACAGAGTGCATGTCTTCCCAATGGTCTTCGTAACGATACTGCAACGGGTTTTGCGGGTTGAGCCGCTCGATGTAAAAATCGACATCGTCCACCATCACATTGGTGACGCCCCAGGCGACATGCCGGTTGCGTCCGAGGGGCAGGCCGGGCAGCCCCGGAATGGCAAATCCGGCGGCGTCAATGGTCGGACAGACGAGGTGCACTTCCCACCAGAGGGAGGGGTTCGTGAGGGGCATGTGGGTGTCGTTGGCCAGCAGCGGCTTGCCGGTCACGCTGCGGGCCCCGGATATGGCCCAGTTGTTGCTGGCCGGCGCCGGGGTAAAATCGGTCAGGCGGTTCACCTTTAAAAAAGTGGCGATGGCTCCTGAAAAATCGAGCGTTGGGATCGGGTCGATTTCCAGGGCTATCGGCCGACCGGCTCCGGCCGGCGGCGTGAAGGCTTCGCGAAAGAGGTCCTCCCCGACCTTTTTCAGAATATCGGCGGCGGTGAGGTCCACTTTCCAACCCAGACTCAAGCCCCAGTTGATCAGTGTGTAGATGGTACTGACATCGTCGGGCTGCCAGGGTTCGGGCTGGTACCCGAGCAGCTTGAATTCGAGCGGCAGGCGATCGCGGTGTCGTTCAAGATAGGCATTGATACCGGCGGCAAAGGCGACGGTCAGGACGCCCGCCTCATCCGGGAGGCTCCGGCGTTTGCCGGCCGCGGCGAGGGTCCGAAAAAGGCGATCGGCATCCAGGGCCTCTTTTCCAAGGATTTCCGCCAGACGGCCGGTGCCGACCCGGCGGTAGAATTCCATCTGCCAAAGCCGGTCCTGGGCCATGGCATAGCCCATGGCGAAAAAAAGATCCGGTTCGCTCCGCGCGTAAATATGCGGTATGCCGTGGACGTCGCGAAGGATTTCCACCGAGTCCCGGATGCCTGCCACCGTTGTGGTACCGGATACTTGCGGCTGGCTCAGCGAAACGGTGCGCTGGAACCAGAAGAGGGTTACGGCAGCCGCCAGAAAGGCGATTCCGATCAGGCCCAGCAGGCCGAATCCCAACCATTTGATCCATCGGTTTGGCATGAAAACTCTTGTATGAAACTTAACCGTTTCCTCTTCGATCAAACTGGAGGCGGCAGCCAAAGGCAGTGCTCATTTTTAAGCGCTCAAACCATTGGCCGCCGGACGGCGGAGCGTGTTTCCCGGCGACCGAGGAGCACCAGAAAAACCGGACCCAGGGCACAGCCGGCGGCCATTGTGAGATATCCCATGCCCCAGGCGACCGTCATCTGCGAACGGAAATGATCAAGCACCATGCCGACAGTCAGTGGCCCGAGGAATGCCGCCCCGAAGCCGAGGGTGGAATGCAGCGCCAGTGTCGCGCCACGATAACCCGTTGGAGCGGCGGCAACCGCACCGGCGGTCAAGGCCGCCGAATCCCCCACGACCGTCACCGCATGCACAATGCATAGACCGATCACCACCGCATAGGGCAGGGAAGCGCTGAAACCGATCATACTGCACAGGAGAGCCGAAACCGACATGATCAGTATAATGATTTTTTTACGGCCGAACATGCGGGCCATTTCGTTGCCGGCGATACTGGCGGGAAGCCCGATCAAACCGGTAATGAAGGCGATGCGGGTGGCTGAAAAGCTGAACGACGATTCGGGCTGAAGCCCCTGGCTAAAGGTGAGGAAGGCCACGATCCAGGAACGCAAACTAAAGAGCTCCCACATGTGGGCTGCATACCCGAAGATGAAGGCCAGCGCACTTCCGGTGGCCAAGACCGGTTTGAAATCGAACCACCTTCCTGCCGTCGCAGGAGCCGCGCGTGTGGCGCCTGTCGGCAGAAGGCGCGCTGCCATCAGCAGGGAGCACAGAGCGCAGAGTGCCGCAAGGGCAAAGGCCCATCGCCAGCCGAAGCGCGTATTGATTTCTCCGGCCAGCAAGTAGGACAGGCTGAGCCCGATCGAAAATGAAGCCGTGTAGAAGGAGACGTATCGGCTTTGCAGAGCGCCTTCAGTGTGGTCGCCGAGCAGTTTGAGACCGGGCATGTAAATGCCCGCCAGACTGATTCCAGAGAGAAGGCGGAAAAGAACGGCGGTCCAGAATCCCGTGGCGAAAAGTGCAAACCCCATGGCGGAAATCATACCGCCCAGGGCGCCGAACAGGACCACGCGCCGCGCGTCGAAGCGGTCGGTAACGCTGACGAGGACCGGGACACTGATCATGTAGCCCGCATAGTAAACGGCCGTGATCCAGCCGGCCTCGGTATTGCTCAACTGCCACGCGCCGATAAATGTCGGCAGCAGGGCCGGAAAGGTGGCGATGCCGATCAGGGCCAGAACTTCTACCAGACAGAGGGTGAAGGTGATGCGATGATGATTCATCGTCCGTGTTCCGGTTTTTCAGGATCTATACTGGCTCGCCCGGATGTCATAGCGGCGCATGATTTGTTGCAGGGCCTGACGCTCGAGACCGCACTGACGGGCCGCACGGGAGACGTTGCCTTGATTTTCCGAGAGCAGGCGCGACAGGTATTGCTGGTTGAAACGGACAAGCGTTTTTTCCTTGGCTTCCTTATACGGCAGGTTTGTCGGCACCGTCTCACCTGGATGCGCGGTAGTGTTCCTTTTGACCAGATCAATGTTCTGCGGCCGGATCTCATCGGTGGTGGAGAAGAGGATTCCCTGCATGATGACGTTCTCGAGTTCTCTGACGTTTCCTTCCCAAGTGCGCTTGACGAAGACCTCCATCAAGTCGGGGGAAATTTTTTTCAGCGGCTTGTTCAGCTTGACACAGTGTTTTTCGAGCAGGTAATTGGCGATAATCGGAATGTCCTCCGGATGCTCTCTGAGTGGCGGGAGCTTGATGGGCAGCACGTTCAGGCGATAGAAAAAGTCATCCCGGTATTCGCCGCTTTTGATTTTCTCTTCCAGATTCTGGTTGGTCGAGGCGATGATGCGCACGTCGACGGAAATCGATTTGGTGTCGCCCAGGGGTTTGATCTCTTTTTCCTGCAGCACCCGCAGCAGCTTGGTCTGGATCGTCGGGCTGATGTCCCCGATTTCATCCAGAAACAGAGTCCCGTGATGGGCCTCCTGGAAAAGGCCGATCTTGTTCTGTGCGGCATGCGTGAAGGCGCCTTTTTTGTACCCGAAGAGCTCGCTTTCCAGGATGGTTTCGGGAACGGTGGGGCAGTTGACGGCCACAAAAGGCCTGCGGCTGCGGTTGCTCAGGTTGTGGACCGCCCGCGCGACCAGCTCCTTTCCGGTTCCCGATTCACCGGTAATCAGGACCGTCAGGTTGGTTTTGGCGACCATCTGGATGGTTTCATACACCCGGTTCATGGCACCGCTCTTTCCGACGATATTCTGAAAGGCCGTGTTGTCTCTGCATTCCATTTGCAGCCGGAGGTTTTCCCGCAGCAGGCGGCTGCGCTCCAGCGCTTTTTCGAGCCGCACGACGAGGGCTTCGTGATCAAACGGTTTGGTGACAAAATCGTAGGCCCCGTTGCGCATGGCTTCCACTGCCGTATCCACCGTCCCGTAGGCGGTCATCATGACCACGGTCAGCTCCGGCTGCTTGCGCTTGATGAGTTCCAGAAGCGCCAGCCCGTCCATCTCCGGCATTTTGATATCCGCCAGAACGAGATCGAACGGGTCTCGCGAAATGGCCTGTACTGCCTCTTTGCCCGAAGACGCCGTTTCGATGCGGCAGTTCAGATCGGGCGCCAGGCTGCGCTTGAGCAGCTGAAGCATGTCCTGCTCATCATCGACGATCAATATGTTTCTCTGCATGATGACGACCTTTGTCCGGTGATACCACCGGAAGTACGATGGTGAAGGCAGCCCCCCGGCCGACCTCGCTGTCAACCGTGATGTCTCCGCCGTGGTTTTTGATGATACCGTAACTGACCGACAGGCCCAGGCCGGTGCCTTCACCGGTCGGCTTGGTGGTGAAGAACGGATCGAAGATGCGGCTCAGGTTCCGTTTCTCGATTCCGTAACCGGTGTCGGCGATCTTGATGACGACCTGGCGACCTTCGGGACGGTATACAGTGGAAAGCGACAAGCGGCCTTCGTTGCCCATGGCGTGCCGAGCGTTCAGGAGCAGGTTCATGAACACCTGTTTAATCTTCTTTTCATCCAGAAACATTTGGGGTACCTCAGGGTCGTAATTTTTCACAACCTCGATCCGGTCATGATCGCCGTGCTGGTGGATGAATTTCAGGACGTCATCAATGGCCATGTCGATGCGGATCAGGTTCTCATCGGGGGATGACGTGCGGGCGAAGTTCAACAGATCTTCCACAATCGTCTTGCAGTTGCGCACATGTTTCTCGATGGTCTTCAAATCCTGATATTTTTCCGACTGCGGGTCCTCGTGCCGGATCAGCAGCTGGGTGAAGCCGAGGATGATGCCGAGAGGATTGTTGATTTCGTGGGCGATGCCGGCCGACAGTTGACCGATGGAGGCCAGTTTGTCGGCCTGGGCGATCTGTTCTTCGGCCAACCGGCGCTGCTCAATGTCTTTGATCAGGAAGTGGATGGTGTCTTCCTTGTCCGGGAAACCCCGGTCCAGGCTTCCGCTCAGGAGTGTTCGGATGCGGCCGCCGTCGCTGCGCCTGAGGTCGACTTCGGCGTTGGCGACAAAGCCCCCCGTTTCGATGGTATCGGCGACCGACTGCCATTCCGAGGGCTCCAGAAAAAAGCTTTGCAAGTACCGGCCCTGTATTTCGGTATCGTCGACTCCGAGCATTTCGCTGCCGGAGGGGTTGATGTCGACGATGCGGCCGTCTTTTCCGGCCACCAGGATCAAATCGCGTGAGACTTCGAATATGCGGCGATACTTGTGCTCGGAGAGGGCCAACTCGGCCGTGCGCTCGCTGATGAGGGTTTCGAGATTTTGATTCAAGTAGAGTAGTTTGTCCTTGGCGGTCTGCAGGTCCTGTTTGTCGCTGGTGATCTGTTGGTATATGTTCCAGGTGCGTTCGAAAAAAAGAGTGAAAGAGGCGACAACCACAAAGGTAAAGGTGTTTACGGCACCGCTGTAAGGTCTTATCGATTCCCAGGCCCCGGCATTGTCCCCGATGATCAGAATTTGTTTGAGAATATGACCGGCTGATCGAGAAACCGCAAAAACCGTCAGGGCCGTGCATACCCAGAAGAGATAGGTCCAGATGATGTTGTTGCGATCGCGATGATGCAGTTTCCCGGCGATGTAAAGGCAAGAAATGGACAGCAGGATCATGCACACCGAGCCGACCACATCCACGGCCCAAATGGGAAGGGATGACACGGTCATCTTTATCCTCCCCCTGCTGGCGCGCTGCTAGTGCCCAGAAAGCGCTTCAGACCGATAAAGAGGAAAAAAAGTGCCGGAACGCACAGAAGGTGGTCGAGTTTGGCGACAAAGTAGACATAGACGAGCCACCGGAAGCCTTCAGCCGCTTGTATGTGCAGGTGCCAGGGGTTCAAGCGCACGATGTTCAGAACTTTCGTCTGTTCCTCGATAAAATGCACCAGGAAGGCATCGGCATTCCAGAGGATGAAAAAGAAAGACGCAAACTGAATGTAACGCCACCCGGTCTCTTGGACCAATCCCCTTTTGCGCAGCCAATATATCAGAAGCCCCATGGCGAACATGAAGAACACATGGGCCATCTGGTGGGCGTAGAGGCCTTCGGGCTGTAAGTGTCCCTGAGTGGCGAACGCAGGCAAGGGCACGATAATAGTCCAGGCCAACAGCCACAGGGCCATCGATATATGGCGGGGTTTCATGCGGGATTTCCGTGTATGAACCGTAATGGCACTCTCCTCAATAGAAAGGTAATATTTAAAAATTATAGGGTGAGCGGTTCAGGGTTCAACGTTCTGGGTTGAAAAGCCCTTAAGTATATCTAATTAATTCTAGTTTTATGGTGATTATACATCGTTTCATCCAATGGATTGGTCGGGTATTCCGTATCCGTTGGTTGTAACCTTTGAACCGTGAACCCTGAACCAATTGTTTCAGGTTTTTATTATTTAGACTTTCGCATCCGGTGTCAAGATGTGTCGGGCAGGGGGCGATCGGGCCGGAATTTTATTCCTTTGCGTCGATCATCGGTAATTCCGGTATGAGGATGACGAGCAAGGGTCCGATGGAAAATCAGACCATACGTTTCGCCGTTTCAGTGGATCAAAAAGAGGGGGGAAACCGAAACAATCACCGGCTCTTTCAGCAAGATGACAGCGCACCCAAAAAGTCCCCAAAACCTGAAGAAATAAATAAAGGGCCGGCGGCTGTCATTTTGCGGCGATTTTCAAAAGAGGACTAGGGGTTAGGGTTTTTCGGGGTGATCCAGTATTTTTTGGATACCCCTGAAGTAGGGCAGTTTGGGGCGCAGATATTTAAAAACGATTCGACAGAGGATGTAAAGGGGTATGAAAATGAACGTGTAACCGGCGGTTTTCCCGAGAATTAATGACAGGGGAAACGCCAGATCGAATTGAACGTCCTGGAAGCGTGTCTGCATCCAACCCAATGCGAAGGGCAGCGGCCAGAATATCCCGGCGGAATAGCCCATCATGCTGAAAAACCGTTTGCCCCATGCATCGGTGGCTTCCTTGTTCAGCGCCCGGTAACTGGTCATGTCGCCGGATTCATAGGCACTGATGGAAAGCTTTTCCTTGTGCTTCATGTCCGAGGCCAGCTCATCAAAATAGCCCTTGTTGAACTTGAGTGCCAGCGAAACGGTCAACTCCCCGATCAGAACACACATAAAGGCGAGGCAAAGCGTCCCGATGATAAAATTGACAAACGGATCACCGGTCAGGCGGTAAAAAAAAATCAAGAAGCCGTCGGCGTGGTAGAGAAGTCTGTCGAGTTGTTCGCGCATGGGATGGATTTAAAAAATCTTTCACCGCAACGGTTTGAAAACAAAGGGATCCGGGGCGGCCGATCGTCGGCTTCCCCGGTCCCCTTCGAATAACGATACCTAGAGCATGGCAATGCCGAAGAAGCCCCGCATGGTGTAGCGTAAACCGATGTAAAGCGCCAGAACGATAAAAATTCCTTTCAGCACCTTGTTCGGGATGTACTTGCCG
>Ga0316579_10000749_pt1 | contig 11126 bp, 11 predicted proteins | sample J5NA_2_FD_203074 | JGI IMG/M metagenome (GOLD analysis project Ga0316579, IMG submission 203074) | Rhizosphere microbial communities from salt marsh grasses in Alabama, United States - J5-7_160517rDrA | ecosystem: Host-associated > Plants > Roots > Rhizosphere | place: USA: Alabama | collected...
GAGTTGAAGCTCATCCTCGACGAATGGGGGGCAGCCATGCAGGTGAGCACTGGATTGTCGGGGCCCGATGTGGTGAGGGTCAACAAAGGACATGGGCGCCTTGAGCGCAGGGAGTTGTGGGCGGTGCCGAGTGGGGAACTGGGGGCGTACTTGGAGCAAGAATATGGCTGGCCAGCGGTGGCATGGTGTGGACGAATTCGCCGACAGAGGCGACCGAGCAACCGATCTACAGAACCGACGGTCGAGGAGCATACCTGGGTTTTCGGCAGTCGGACGGTAGGAGCTTCGCCGGAGAAGATTGAGCGTTGGCTACGAGGTCACTGGACGATTGAAAACGGCGTGTTTCGTGTTTCGAATGTCAGCTATGACGAAGACTGCCTGCACGCCAGAAAAACAGGGCTTGTCTTGTGCAAGGTTCGTCAAGCCGCCATCAATCTGATCCGTGGCCTGGGCTACCGCTACATTCCGGACGGCTGGCGCGGAATCTCCGCCCGAACCGACTATGGGCTGACACTCGTCACAGGCCCACCTTTGTTGGACAAGTGAAAAGCCCTAATTCCCTCATGTAAAATGTTACCGAAGCGGGATCGTTCCATCAAATGATAATGTTACCAGGCGTGTCCCCTCCTTTTAAGGGTCGTGATGGGTCTGGCAACGGCTGGGACGGGAAGATGGCTCGCAACGTCCTGCTGGCCCGTCCTCAGGGTTAGGCGGACATCTTCGGTTACTCCGGGAGTCGCACAAGGCAGGGCGGCGATGTAGACGAGCAGTTCATTGATCTCCTGCCTCAGTTGGCGGGGGTTGGTTTGCTCTCGAAGGGTGCGCAACTGCTCTGCCAGTTCCTTGGGGATGGCCTTTGTCGCGCACAGACGGTCGAAGGGAGTTGCTGCGCTGTCAAAGCGGCGCTTGACCCGTGCGGACTGACCTTCTTCCTGAACCCATGTCTTTTCAGCCAGACGCATGACCGGCTGGAAGAAGTTGTAGTAGAGCCACATCTTGTCGTAGAGCTCGTTGACAGCCAGCGCCTGAGCGACCTGTCCTGGCCGAATATTCCCATCCGTCAAGCGGCTCGGGTATATGAGCGTCGCCCATGCCCGCGCCAACAGTAGTCGTGACGCAATCCGCGCAACACTTGGCGAGAGATGAGCTCTCCACCCTTCTGTTGCTCGGCCGCTAGCACTGACTGAACATGGCATTTTCTGCCCAATTCCCTGGTGCGGCCGGGCGTGGTTGAAGTACCTCCTGTATTCCTTCAACACCCGGTACAGATGTCGTTCACTCAAGATCAGGAAGTGGTCCAGGCACTCACGTCGGACACTGCCCAGGAACCGCTCACAGATCGCGTTTGCCTTCGGCGCTCCGTAAGGTGTCCGCAAGACCTCTATGCCTGTCCCTGCTGCTACCCGTGCGAAGGAAGAACCATACTTGCTATCATTGTCCCGGATCAGGTAGCGCGGCCCTTCTGCAAATGGCGTCGCCTCGCGCAGCTGCTGAGCCACCCAGGCATCTGTCGGGTTCCTCGTCACATCGAAGTGTACGAGTCGACGGGAGTCGAGCTCGATGATCACAAAGACGAATAGCGCTCGAAAGAAGAGGTCGTAGGTCTGGAGGAAGTCACAGGCCCAGATCTCTGTGGCGTGGTTATGCAGAAAGGTAGCCCATGTCTGCTTGGGCGACCCCAGCTTGCGCACTTGATAGATGTACTTCTGGATAGTGCTTTTGCTGACTCGTAGATCGAGCTTGAGCAGTTCCCCGCGAATCCGCTCGGCGCCCCAGGTGCGATTCTCCTTGGCCATTTTCTTGATCAGGACTACGGTGTCGCCGGCCAATGCTGGTTTGCCGCCTCTGCGCTTTGGCCTCGACTTACGCCTCCACACCGAGCGGAACAGATCCCGGTGCCAGCGCAGCACAGTCTCGGGCTGAACGATCACCAGCGCCTGCTTCCAGGTTCCGAGCCTGCTTGCCAACAAGACAAACAAGGTTCGGTCCCGCCAGGACAGTGCGGGTCGCTTCACCTGGCGTTTCAGCACGATGAGCTGCTGGCGGAGGAGCATGTTCTCCAGCATCAGCTCCGGCTTGCTGCGTGTCAGATCCATAGCTGCACTCAAGACGAGATCATGGTTTTCAGGCTTTGTCCACTGGCGAAGACGCTGTTTAGCTGACTGATGGAGAGAATCTACGCTCTTCCGCAAGAGACTGTGTGAAAACTCGCGTTGTGTGGCATAATGGTGGGAGCAGGAACGTTGATGGGTGAGCAGAGGAGGGCGCATGGGCTTTGTTGAAGGCATTCACCGGCACCAGATGGTGATGTTTCCCGAGTCGTTGGATGAATACATTGCCGACGACAATCCGGTGCGTTTCGTTGACGCCTTCATAGAGAGCCTGGACCTGCAGGCGCTTGGGTTTGAACGATCGGTGCCTGCAGAGACGGGTCGGCCACCCTATAACCCCGGGGATCTGCTGAAGCTGTATGTCTATGGATATCTGAATCGGACACGGTCGAGTCGCAAGCTGGAGGAGGAAGCCAAGCGGAACGTAGAGGTGACGTGGTTGCTGGGCAAGCTTGCACCGGACTTCAAGACCATTGCCGATTTTCGGCGGGATAACGGTGAGCCGATTCGGGCGGTATACCGTGAGTTCACGTTGCTGTGTCGCTCCCTGGGGCTCTATGGTGGTGAGTTAGTAGCGATAGATGGCAGCAAATTCAAGGCAGTCAACTGCCGGGAACGGAACTTCACCAAGGGGAAGCTGAAGGCGCTGAGACGGCAGGCAGAGGCCAAGATCGAGCGCTATCTGCAGGAGTTGGATGAGAACGATGCCGAGGAGACGGACAGCAGGAAACTGACCAGGGAAGAGCTGCAGGAAAAGATCGAGTGGCTGAAGAAACACAAGGGGACCTACGATGAACTGGAACGGCAGATGGAAGAAGGCGGAGAAAGTCAGATTTCGTTGACCGATCCTGATGCCCGGAGCATGACGTTGGGATCGAACCGTGGCACCGACGTGGGCTACAACGTGCAGATCAGCGTCGATGCGAAACACAAGCTGATCGTGGACCATGAAGTCACCAATGAGTGCAACGATATGAATCAATTGAACTCCATGGCAGTTCGAGCCAAGGCAGTTCTGGATGTCGATTCTCTTGAGGTGGTGGCGGATGCAGGCTACTATAACAGTCAAGAGATCAAGGAGTGTACAGGCCAAGATATCGTGCCCTACATCCCCCAGACGAATTCCTCGACGAACAAGAAGGCGGGTCTCTATACCAAGGAAGACTTTCGCTACGATGCAGAGAAGGACTGCTACTGGTGTCCGGCGGGGGAAGCGTTGCGGCACAGCGGCGGCGGCACCGACAAGCACGGACGAAAGATGCGATACTACATCTCGGCGAGATGTAAAGAGTGTGCGGTGAAGCACAAATGCACCCGCGACAAGCGTGGTCGCCGGATCCCGCGTTGGGAGCACGAGGAATGTCTAGAAGAGTTGGCTGAGCGATTACGGGCCGAGCCGGAAAAGGTCAAACAGCGCAAGGCCCTTGTGGAGCATCCCTTCGGCACCATCAAGCGCAGTATGGACCAAGGCTACTTCCTTACCCGGAGACTATGCAAAGTGCGCGCAGAGATGAGCCTGACCATGTTGGCCTACAACATGAAACGGGTGATGGGGCTCCTGAGCATCGAGGAGCTCCTGACAGCACTGCCCGGGTAGGTCTCAGGCTGTCTTTTTGCGCGTGCGAAGGCTCCCGCGACCTGGACGCTGTCACAGTCCCGATCTGACTCCAAAGAAGGTGACATCTGGCCCTAATCACTGGGACTTTTCACACAGTCTCGCAAGAAGGAAAACGGTGAAGAAGTCATGGTCTGCCTTTCACATTGAAGTTGCAGGCCATGATAATACCACAGAAAGACGTACCACGTCACATTTCTCGAACGGATGAGAGTATTCGGCCAGGACAAGGGTTACGTTAATCACAGATAGCGACCGGCGTCTGATCTTGAGCGTGCTTGATCGACATCAATAGCGCACCTGCTCGCCGATAATCTTAACCAGCACCCGCTTCCGCCGCCGGCCGTCGAACTCCCCGTAGAAGATCTGCTCCCACAGACCAAAATCGAGTCGGCCGTTGGTCACGGCGACCACTGCGTCGCGGCCCATTACACGCAACTTGACCAGTTGCGATCCGCTTCACATGCGCATCGGCAAGCTGTCGCCACGTCCGGGACAGGCGTCCTCTCCAGTGCGGTCGTGCAACCGGCCCAGAGGCCGGCGTCGTCGTTGATAGAAATGCGGGGTGTGATGTTCAGGGCATTGTCCAGCACCAGGACCACCAGCATCACACCAGCCAAGATGATCGGAGTCTCGAAAGCGGCCGATAGGGCTTGACACAGGCGATTTGACTATTGCACGTCGAGGAAGACTGAGTCATCTGTAAGGCCTAGCAGCTCCCGACGCTACCTCGGAAACTTCTAGACCCAGAAGTATCAGTTAATGCCTGCATCTATTGCTGATGGCTGCCGTGGAAAAGAGAAATAGCCCATCCAAAGGTGGGCTATTTTACATAACTATGGTGGATGACGGGGGTGGTCCACTGGGGGGCCCGGCAACTGCGGGAGGCCACGCCCTTCGGCGAGGGCCCTCGCTTCCTGATTCGCGACAACGACGACAAGTTGGGGCCCGCCTTCGCCCGAAGGGCAGATGGGAAAGGTCAACCCAATAGGCCAGAATTCGACATCGAAGCTAGGCGATCTAGATAAGGTTGCAGAGCCGGGAACAGAGGACGATACACTTTTTCAAACAGGCAATTGTAAAAATCATGGCGGGAAGGATCGGGCTCAACTGGCTGGGGGAGAATGCAGGCCATTTCCTGAGCGGCTTGACGAGCATCCGCATAGCATCCCGCAGCAGTAGCCGCCAGAATGCCCGCCCCTAGCGCAGCGGCATCCGTGGTAGCGGCGCGAAGAATCGGCTTATTGGTAATGTCCGCGATAATCTGGCACCATAGGTTACTTTGCGCCCCGCCCCCAGTAACAATGTATCGCTTCACGAATTGGCCCAGTGCTTTTTCCACACCAATCGTGCCCAATCTCTGTTCGAAAGCCATCCCCTCCAGAATCGCCCGGTAGAGGTGCGGCAGTTGATGAATACCGCGCCAGCCTACGATGATCCCGCTGGCCGCTGGATCCCAATAAGGGCCAAGAACGCTATTCCAGTATGGAACCGCCACCAGACCCGCGCTGCCGGGCGGCACCGCGCTTGCAGCCTGGTCGTAGAAATCCTGGAGCTGCGCAACATCCTGGCCAGGCTGACCCGCTATCTTTTCCATGAACCAAGAGATCGTATAGCCACCTCCCAGCAGCGCTGTTTCTAACAGATATGATCCCGGGATCCCACTGGTCATTGTCCGAAAGGCAGGGTTGAATACATATTGATTGCTATGAGTTCCCGAGATGACCGAAGTCCCCAAAGACAGATATGCATCACCGGGACAAGTGATGTTAACCCCCAAACCGCTCGCCTGCCCATCACCAATTCCCGCTACCACGGGCAAACCCGCTGGCAGACCACAGGCTTCCGCGGCAGATCGGACGACGGTTCCCACGACCGTTCCTGGCGGGTAAACTTCAGGAAGCTGGTCAAGCCGGATGCCAACTCGGCTCAGTAAAGTCCCCGCCCAACAATTGCTCTGTATGTCGAACATCCCCGTCGGGTCGGCAGATCCCCAACCGGTGCGGCACAACCCTGTCAGCCGATGAACCAAAAAGCTATGCACGTCCAAATACTTGCAGGTTCGGGCAAAGATATCCGGCCGGTATTCCTTGAGCCAGGCGATCTTGGCGATGGTCAGATTCACCGAGAGCCGCTTACCGGTTAGTCGGTGAAAGTTGTGTTGACCGAAGGATTGCTCCAGACTCGGCAGGAGTTCACGAGCCCGTTCATCCATCCAAAGAATACCGTTGGTCAACGGCTGGCCCTGCTCATCCACCGGGACAAATGTCTCGCGCTGGTGCGTGATGCACAAGGCCCTCAACCGTCTACCGTCCACTTGACTCACTGCCTGGCGTATTGCCTGGACCGTTGACGTCCACCAAGATTCGGCTGACTGCTCGTGCCAGGTAGGTTGAGGTGTAATCAGCGACAGAGAACTATGCCCCTTGGCTATGGCATTTCCGCGACAGTCCCACACAACCGCTTTACAGGCTGAGGTACTGCAATCCAGGCCTATGACGAGAGAAGAAAGATCCGTCATCATTTACTCAGCCAGGGGAGATAGGGATGGCCGCCAGCGGCCAATCAGCCACACCAGCCCTGCCCCAATTACGAACAGGCCCATATTGAGCGCAAAGGGCAGCGAGCGGTCAATCGCTGAGAGCTGCCCGGCGATCCAGCCGAAAGGCGAGGTGAGCACGACCAGGGCCACATAGACCATGGCGCTGATGCGCGCCCGCTCGTGTGATTCCATCGCAACGGCCAGCAGTGATTCGGTCATCGGGCTAACCAGGGCCAAAGCCCCCGCCTCGAGCACCACACTGGTGACCAACAAAGGCACCGAGTGCGGCGGCATGAAGACAAGCAGCGCCTGGCTGGCGAAGAAGGCCGAGAAACCCACCCACAACGGCAACCGAAAGTGAAGCAAGCTGGTGAGCCGCGGGCCGATCAGAAAGAAACACAGGGCCATCACGATCGCGCGCAGCGTCACATAGATGGAAATTCCCGACTCGGGGAAGCCAAGCTTGGTGGTGAACAGCACACCCCAAAAACTGCCGCTGACGGTGGAATAACTATTGGTGATCACCATCAAGGATAAGGCAGCCAGGATAGGCTTGGAGTGTAAGAGCTGGACAAAAACGCTGCGATACTCACTCAGTAGGCTGACCAGGGACCGGTGGCGGGTTTCTTCGATGCGCTGCTGGCCGCGAACCGTTTCGTGTGAATAGATATACAACACCACAGCCTTGGCCGTTATCATCAAGAAGCCAAACACAAGCAGCCCACGCATCGCTGGCACCAGGCCCAGGTGGGCCACAAACCACCCGCCCAGCGGAGTGAATAGAGATGAACAAACCGCAAAGATCATAATCCAGGTCCAAATATGCACCAGGTGGCGCTCCTCGGCGTCTTCGACCATCAGGCAGGTCCAGGCGGTATGCGAGATGCGGAACAAGCTGTTCGCCACTGCAGCGGCAACGAAAAAGCGCACGTCCTGAGCCACGGCCCAGATCAGGCAGGGCACACTCCATGAGAGCAGATCGTTGGCGAACAAGGTCAGGCGGCGGCCAAACTTGTCGACAATCGCGCCGCTGAGCAGAGCGCTGAAAATCTGGAATACAAGCCCCAGGCTGGCAATGGCTCCAATCTCCTGGTCTGTCACTCCCAGGGCCAGCATGTACACCGACAAGAATGGAGAGACCAGATTATAGGGAATCCCGAACATGGGCTCGGTGAGCACGGTAGCGCGTGGGTTGCCCCTAAGCTCGCGCAGCGTTTGAAAAAGGGGGTGTCTCAAGACGGTTGTCATGTTTTTGTCCAATAGAGTGAGATCTAGGCCGGACCTGGGTCGAACTAACGCGGTTGAGCCTTCAGGATCTCTGGGCCAGGATTATAGACTGACAATCGAGATCTGTCAACCGGAGGAAAGGACCACGTCTTTTGCCCAGTCGGCAGCGCGCTCAAGCTCACCATCCTTGAGCGGGCCTTCGGTGCCCAGAACAAAAAAGCCTTCCGGCGGCCCCAGGAGGTTCCCGCCCTTTCCTTGCAGACTGCGGGCGAGTCTTGGGGCGGCACAGCCAAAAAGCAGCGCCCCTACCTTCGACGCGACCCTGGTGTCGAACACAGCGACATTGACACCTTCAAGAGCAGGCGAGGCATTGAGCATGCTCTTGATCTCCGGTGTGAACCAGCCGCCGTGGGTTGGCGAACCGACGATCAGCAGGTCGAACCCTTTCAGGTCAGCAGGGTTCACCTCACCTACCCGGAGCACCTGACTGCCGATGGCCTCGCCGATAGCCTGCGCGATCTTGGCCGTGTTTCCATAGGTTGAATCATAGACGACCAGAGCTTTCATTGCCCGCCTCTGATGGTACAGTGTTCATGATCTTTGCTCAAGCGACGATGACTCCCGAGCCTGTCGACAGGTCCGTCGGCCCAAGCAACGGGTGTTGGTCAAAATCATCGGGGAGTAGGGATACTCAGAGCTATCTTCCTTTGGGGCTGCAGTTGCTGGTTCCTGGCATCCTCAGTTCCATCTGCTAGGTGACCAGAAGACCTGCCGTCAGCCCGCACATCCGGCTGAGCTTCGCCCTTCCCAGGCATCGATCTGGGCGAAAAAACCTTGGAAGCTCGTCAGATCCCACTTCTCCGAGGCAGCCTTGTCTCTGTCACTGCCGCTAGAGGCGCAGCTTCCCAACGGACCTCTTGCCTCAAATCCCAAATCCGAGTACAATGTTCAGAGTTAGGCTTAGTTCAGCACTGGATTGTGTGGAGGCTGTGCGCCACATGAATCCTTATCCGTTAGCACGCTTTGCTCTGCCGTTCAGCCTATTCCCATTTTTCCTCTGGCTAAGGGACGTGCGAAGCGGCAGTTCGGTCGGCCTGGTGCCGCAGTTGTTGAGAAGATGGGGCGCTTCTTAGTCTTCGGGAACGGGAGGTGAACGTGGGAAACGTGTTGGTGCTGTACGATAGCAGGACCGGCAACACTGCCAAGATGGGCGACTACGTCGCCCAGGGAGCGGAGGAGGTGGGGGGCACCGAGGTGCGGCTTCTTTCGGTGGACGAGGTACATGCGGATGATGTCTTCTGGTGTGACGGGCTGGCGGTGGGCAGCCCCACTTACGAGGGTGTCATGTCGTGGCGCATGAAGCGCTTCTGGGATGAGGTTGTGCCGAAAGCATGGGGCAAGGTAGATGGCAAGATCGCGTGTGCCTTTTCCTCGTCGGGCGGGTGGGGCGGCGGTGCGGAGCTGACCTGCCTTTCGCTGTACATCCTACTGATGAACTTTGGCTTTCTCGTGTTCGGCGTCCCCGATTACGTCGGCGAGGCGTTCACGCTACACCACGGGGCTGTCGTAACCCGTGAGCCGAAGCGCGAGGAAGAGATCGGCGCCTGCCAGCGGTTGGGGAAGCGGCTGGCGCAGTGGGTGGCTGTGTACGTGGATGGGCGTGAGGAGCACTGGCCAGGCCCTATCACGCAGCGCTAGCGCGCTAACCCTCGCTGCAGGCGACGCCGCTTTGTGGCCTCGCATCGCGGCACGATTTGGTTATGTGAGGAGTCTTGGCAAGTGAAGCTCGACGGGCATGCCGCGGCGCACCTGAGGGATGTCGTTAGGTGGTAACCGCTGATATTGGGCAGTATTGACCATTCAAGCTGATGCATTCACTGCGCTTTGCTGTCTGCTCGCTGTGCCAGCACAATACCGGCAAGCAGAGCCGCAGCAGGATTCATCGTCAGCCGTAGAAGTTGGGTTCAGCTATGGTTGCTCAGGGCGCGGCCTATCGCCGCCAGGGCCTCGACCGGCAGGGGCAGCCGGTATCTGCTATCGGCGATACGCATACTACCCATGCATCTCCTCAATGGGATGCTGTTCTTCCTCACTGCTCTGCTGTTGACCATTGGCTTTTACCTGGGGTGGATCGACAGAGACAGCGTGACGCTGTTGGGTGCGATTCTCTTTCTGCCATACGCGTTGCTTGCTCCTCTGGTCATAGGCACCTATCTGGTCCGAGGTGCTCCACGTTCGGCTCGGTGAGGAGTGCGATCCCGTGATAGCTGTCGACTGGACGGTCGATTTCTGACCTCCGACAACGATACTCCTGTCCGGTCATCTCAGAATCTGTCATCGAAAACTCCAGAGCGAAACGATAGTGGATGCGATGCTGCCTGCCAGCCCCGACATAGCTTGGGTGGCAACCTGCATTCAGTCTGACCGCGACTCTACCGAGGTGACCTGCTGGAAGGGCTACACCTGGACGCCTTTGCCAACCTGCTGGCGCAGGGCGAGCGGGAGCGCTGGCGGCGGCGAGCAATAAGGGTTCCGACGGGAGGTAGAGCCCGTTACTCCCTGTAGCGGCTATTCACCCATGGCATTGAGGATGGACTCTGCCATGTGGGCAGGTGTCAGTCCATAGTGCTCCAACAGTTCGTCGGCAGTTGCCGACTGCCCGAACTTGTCCCGCACACCAATGCGGAGCAGAGGAGGGGTATTCCGAACTTCGGCGAGGGTTTCCGCTACAGCACTGCCCAAGCCGCCGCTGATCCAGTGCTCCTCCATCGTCACACACAGCTTTTTTCCCAAAGCAGCATCAAGGATCGCCTCCGTGTTTAGTGGCTTGATCGTGGGCACATTTAACACAGAGGTCTCAATGCCCTGGTCTGCCAGAATCTCCGCGGTATCCAGGGCCAGCGCAGTCATGATGCCCGTAGCACAGATGGCAATATCGTCACCTCGGCGCATAACTGGCACCGCACCAATCTCAAATCGGTAGTCCTCGCCGAAGATCACAGGTGTCGGATACCGGCCCAGGCGGATGTAGACCGGCGTCGCTATCTCGGCTGCGGCCACTACAGCCCTGTAGGCCTCGGTGGCATCGGCTGGGTTGAGCACCGTCATGCCCGGCAACTGCCGGACCAAGGCAACGTCGTCAAGGGCTTGGTGAGTGGCACCATCGGGCCCTTGGGTCAGGCCAGCGCTGACTCCAACAATCTTGACGTTCTCCTGCCCATAGCTGAGCTGCAGACGGATCTGATCGTAAGCACGGCCCGGGACGAACATGGCAAAGGAGGTGGCAAACACAGTCATACCCGTCGCCGCCATGCCTGCTGCAGTGCAGACCATGTCGGCCTCGGCAACGCCCATATCAAAGAACCGCTCCGGGTGAGCTTGCCCAAAGGCATACGTCATGTTCGATCGCTGAAGGTCAGCATCCAGCACCACTACATCCTGGCGGTGCTTACCCAATTCCAGCAAAGCCTCGCCGTACGCAATGCGCGTCTCCACTCGGTCACCGAGCTTCCACTTCATCAGACCACCTCCTCGCCCAGCGACAGCACGCGCATTGCCTCTTCCCACTGCTTCCTCGTAATGGGAGCATTGTGGAACTGGAACTGGCCCTCCATGAACGGGACGCCCTTGC
>Ga0316579_10000750_pt1 | contig 11126 bp, 11 predicted proteins | sample J5NA_2_FD_203074 | JGI IMG/M metagenome (GOLD analysis project Ga0316579, IMG submission 203074) | Rhizosphere microbial communities from salt marsh grasses in Alabama, United States - J5-7_160517rDrA | ecosystem: Host-associated > Plants > Roots > Rhizosphere | place: USA: Alabama | collected...
GCCCTGACCGCCGCAGTTGATCTGGCAGCAGGAGGTGGTGATATGCACCCGATTGGGCATGTTGGCGCTTTTGAACTCGTCGATGAGCTCGTCCATCATGGACTTCACCACGCCGGAGGCATCGGTACCGGGGATGTCGCAGTGCAGCCAGCCCTGGGTGTGGGAGATCATGGTGACGGAGTTCTGGGTGCCGCCGACGATGAAGCCGGCGTCCTCGACCGCCTTGATCAGGGGCTCGACCTTGGCCGGGTCGGTGACCATGTACTCGAGATTCGAGCGCAGGGTGAAGTGGACGAAGCCGTCGGCGAACTCGTCGCCGATGTCGCAAAGCTTACGCAGCGTGAAGACGTCGAGGATCCGCTGGGTCCCGACCTTGACGGTCCAGATCTCGTCCCCACTATACGCCACGTGGCGCAGGACGCCCGGGCGTGGATGCTCATGGTACTTCCACTGCCCAAAATTCTTACGCATCGTCGGATGCAGGTACTGCCACGGGTCTGGACAGCCGGACTCGATCGGCTCGCGCATGTCTGCCATCGCCTTTCCTCCACTAAATCAGACAATTCAATCAGGATTCGGGTTGGCCGGGGCGGGCTACGCCCCGACCGCAACATTTGACTCGGATTAACGACCGGCCTCGGCCTGCCGCTCGAACCAGGCCTCTGCCGCCTCGTCCCAGCCATCCATACGGACGTAAGAGCTCTGACGCGGGTGGGCGAGCATGTTGGGTTCGGGCTCGATCCCGATGCCGTCGAGGAAGTTGGCCAGTCCGATACGCTCGATCATCTCTCCGCAGCGCTCGTGCTCTAGCCCGTTCTCGGCCCAGAAGTCGATGATGGTCTCGGCGAGCTCGACCATGGACTCGTAGTCCTCCTCGGTCTCCAGCTTCTTGAAGGGGACCACCACGGTGCCCATCAGGTCGCCGATCTTGAGGGTGCGCTTGCCACCGATCAGGATGGTCACGCCCTTGTCGTCACCGGGGTGCAAGGCCTTGGGCATGACGTTCAGGCAGTGCATGCAGCGCACGCAGTCCCGGTTGTTGACGGCCAGGGTATCGTCGTCGTTCAGTGAGAGGGCCTGGGTAGGACAACGGGTGATGACGTTGTCGATGTAGTACTGGCGGCCCTTCTCGGCGATGTAGTTCTTCACCTCGGCCTGGTCGACCTTCATGTCATCGCGCCAGGTACCGAGCACCGCGAAGTCCGCCCGCTCGATCGCGTTCTGACAGTCGTTCGCACAGCCGGACACCTTGAACTTGAACTTGTAGGGCAGGGCCGGCCGGTGCACGTCGTCGGTGAAGTTGTTCACCAGCATGCGGTGGGCCTTGAGCTCATTGGTGCACGACATCTCGCAGCGGGCCGCGCCGACGCAGGACATGGCGGTACGCACGCAGGGGCCGGCGCCGCCGAGGTCCCAGCCGTACTCATTGATCTCGTCGAAGAAGTGCTGGGTGTTCGTGGTGTCCGTACCGATAAACATAATGTTGCCGGTCTGACCGTGGAAGGTCACCAGACCCGACCCCCACTTCTCCCAGCTGTCGGCGAGCTGGCGGAGCATATCGGTGCTGTAGTGGTTGCCGGCCGGCGGCTGGACGCGCAGGGTGTGGAACTCCTTGGACTCGGGGAAGGCCTTACCAACCTCCGAGAAGCGGGGGATGATGCCGCCACCGTAGCCGAAGACGGAGACGGTACCGCCCTTCCAGTATCCCTTGCGGGTCTCGTAGGAGTGCTCGAGCTGGCCGAGCAGGCTGTTGGTAACCTTGTTGATCCGCTCGTCGGGGTGCTCGTCACGCAGACGCTTGATGCCCGAGATGAAGCTGGGCCAGGGACCGGTCTCCAGCTGATCGAGCATCGGGGTGCTGTACTTGTCGATCGCCATTGCGCTGTCTCTCCTATCTGGTAGCTCGGAAGTGAAGGATCGATGTGTCCGAAGGGTTGACCCGTGGTGGACCGAGCCCGGGGCGTCCAAACGGCACGCTCGGGACCGGACCTAAAAAATTTCTGCTCGGAGACGGCGGGACCGGCTACTGCTGTCCTCTCCGCTAGTCCGGACGCCCATCGTCGCGGGCTACTCTAGCGATCGGGCGGCGAGGGTCCCATTCCACCATCGGGAGAGGTGTCGGTGTCTGATCTATCCCGTTGGAGATATGGACCGATCCGGCGCCGCCGCGCTACCAGCCCGTGTGATTTCGGGACCCGGCGCGTCCAATCAAGGTGACCCGCGATGTTACGCAGGCATGACCCGTCAGTCAACGGTTACTAATATAAGCAGGTCCTGACACACGAGGCTTTCCATGGTGTCGTACGCTTTTGATATGGCCGACGAGCCGTCACCCCGGGCGGGCTATCTGGCCTGGCGGGAGCGCAAGCTGGCTTCCTACCCGGCAACCGCCGACGACCTGCGGGTGGAGCTCGGCTCCCTCGCCGACCCTTCCGCAAGCGAGCGCGAGGCCATTGCCCAGCGGGTCGCCAGGTTCAACATGGCCTTGATCGCCGCGCCCCTCCATCAGGTCGTCCCGGAGGCGATCCTTGCCCTGGGCCGTGCCCTGGGGCTGCGCACCGCTGACTCGAACCTCTTCGCGGACCGGCGGGCGATCAGCACCATCGCGGCCGGAGGCGCGGACGATCGCATCGAGTACATCCCGTATACGGACCGCCCCCTGAGCTGGCACACGGACGGCTACTACAACACTCCGGAGGCTCAGGTGCGCGCCTGGATCCTCTTCTGTCTACGCCCCGCGGCGGCAGGCGGCTCGAACGCGCTCCTGGACCCGGAGATCGCCTACATCCTACTGAGAGACCAATCCCCCGACCTCATCCGTGCCCTGATGCACCCCGGGGCCTTCACCATCCCTGCCAACGTCCGGGAGGGTCGGGTCCTGCGTCCCGAGAGTGTCGGCCCCGTCTTCTCGCTTCGCTCGGGCGCCTTGCACATGCGCTACTCGGCCCGCTCCCGAAACGTGTCCTGGCGCGCCACACCCCACACCCGTGCCGCCCGAGAGGCACTGGATCGCTTGTTTTCCACCGCCACCAGCTACATCTTCACCCACACCCTGCAAGCCGGTGAGGGTCTGGTCACGAACAATGTCCTGCACAACCGTGCCGGCTTCGAGGATCTCCCAGACCCCGGGCGGGGCCGACTCCTCTATAGGGTGCGCTATCTAGAACGCGTCCAATGCCGCGACGACTTCTGACCTTCGCGGCCGGGGGCAAGGTGAGGCGTTTTGCCGCTGCGAGATGGGCGGTGGCCGCGCCAAGGTCCTTCCCTCAGGGAGCTCAAGCACATTTATAGCGGTGATCCATGCTAAAGCTCAGCGAAATCCTAGTTGGTAACAAAGAGATCGAATCCTTCGAGGACTTGATCCCCGTTATTGAGGCGGTGGCCCGGTCGGGGGAGCGTTTCTTCCGCATGGACGTAAAGCCCCCCTACCCCGACACCCCAGAGAACTGGGAGGATCGCCTCGAGGCCGCCTTCAGCGGCCGCATTCGCTAACCAAGCCCGCGCGATGGAAGCCCCCAGAATGAAGCAGTTTGAGATGCTCGCCACCCGCCTTGCGGACACAGCCGCGGATTCCGTGATGAACCGAGGCGCAGAGGAGGCGGCTTTAGAGTCCCACTTGCTGGCACTCAGGGATCAGCTCCGGACAATCGAGCGCGCCGGCTCCGATCAGCGAGCCCTCGCCGACGTTCGGCTCCAAATGGCACGGACCCTCGTGAGCCTGAGCCGGGGAGAAGAGGCCTGGCCCCTGGGCCGCGCCGCGTTCGACCAGTTCATCGCCCTTGACGACTACGAGCTGGCCGCTGACGCCTGTGACGTGCTCTTTCAGAGCGAGCAGCCAAGCTCCATCGCCGCACTCGGGCAGGGAATCTGGCTTGCGGTCACCTGCCCCATCGACCCCGAGCTCACGATCGAGCTCCTGAGCCACGTGATCGATGAGACCCCGGACGACGCGGACGGGGCCGCCGTCGCCGCGACCACCGCCCTGTTCCTGGCGGACGTGCGTGCCCAGGGTCGTCATCGGGATGACCTCATGTTCTTCGCCACCCAGATGCTCGCGACGGTGGCACGCCGCCACAGTTCGGTCGAGACCCCGGAGCAGTTGGACCTCTGGATGGATCGACTGGAGCTCAAGGAGCCCGAGAAGTTCCTGGTGCGGCTGCGAAACGTGGTGGACGTCCTGGTCCAGGACGAGTGGTGGTTCGACCGCGAGGCCCTCCACGAGCGGCTCCCCCTCGCGTGACGCCTCGATAGACATGCGCCCCTGCGAGGGCGCGGGAACCCACAGAACCATGATGTACTGGAATCAAGAATCTAGCCCCGAGACCCTCCCCGTCCCCGAAGACGTCGTGGACCTCACGTTCGCGGTCGAGTGCCGACAACTACCGGTCGACCACGCCTATGCCCTGAGCGAGGCCTTGAGCAGGGCGGTTCCCTGGATGGCGGAGGAGCCCCTGGTCGCGGTTCACAGCATTCACGTCGCCGGGTCCCAGAACGGCTGGGAGCGTCCACCCCACGGTACCGACAACTTCCTGCACCTGTCCCGCCGAACCCGCCTGAGCATCCGTGCACCTAGACACCGGATCGACGACCTGTTGGGCGCCTTACCCGGCACCCGGCTGGTTGTCGGGGGCTGTCCGATGACGATCGGTGCCGGGAAGGTCCGGCCCCTCAGCCGGGAGACCACCCTGTTCGCCCGCTATGTGGTCACGCAGCCGAATCTAGGCGAGGAGGACTTCCTCGCAAGCGCTGCCCGAGCCCTCGACGAGATGGGGATCCCGGTACGCAAGGCCCTGTGCGGCAAATCTACCCTCTTGGAGACCCCGACAGGTGCGCTCCACACCCGAAGCCTGCTCCTCGCCGACCTCGACGTCGAGGCGTCCTTCGACCTGCAGCGGCTCGGTCTGGGCCCCAACCGACTCATGGGCTGCGGCGTCTTCATCCCCCACAAGGGCGTGGATGCGGTCTCCAAGAACCGCTGAGCGCATCGTGCCGCCCGGGACGATGCGACGCGGGGTCGTGACGGGCGGTTCACAAAATCATAAAATTCCCAAGCTTTGATCTGCCCTCGGGGTTGCCCGGGGCAGTTTCGGCCTGTACGCGACATCCAAGTCAAGACACTCACCTAGACGAAGAGGAGCACCCAAATGGCCATCGAGGTGAATGGCAAAACCATCGAGACAACCGAGCACGGCTATCTGGCCAACCATCAGGACTGGAACGAGGACGTGGCCCGCAAGCTCGCCGAGATCGAGGGCATCGAGCTGACGGACAAGCACTGGGACGTCATCAATTACCTGCGCGACGAGTACATCAACAACGGTCAGAACCAGCCCATGGAGCGCGTCGTCCTCAAGGACATGGGCAAGAAGTGGGGTTCCAAGCCCAGCAGCAAGGACCTCTATGTCCTCTTCCCCCTGGCCCCCACCAAGCAGGGGACCAAGGTCGCTGGCCTGCCCGAGGTCCATCGTAAGGGCGGCTATTAATCCCCCGCGGCGCGGGCGCCGACACCCCGCAGGCCGGCCCGCGCGCCGGCCTCGAACTCGGCGACCCGGTCCAGGGTCCGCCTCAGCTGGGCTACTGAGCCGATAGCCCAGGCCAACGAGCGACCCTCAGCCGTCCATTCGTCCCGAGGCCGACGCGCCTGGACGCTCCACTCGGCCAAGCCCCCTAACCCCTTCTGGCACCGGACGCCGCACCGTCGGGGCGAGGCCAAAACCTCCCAACGCCCCTTCCCGGTTTGCTCGCATATGCGCCCACGTGCGACCACGGACGACGCCGCAATGCGCAGATTGTTTGGGGGACCAGGGGTGAAAGCGCGGTGGATAATGGCGGACAGAGAGTCCGCTTACGCCGCGTCCGGAAACGTCCATCAATTTCCCTTAAATAAATATTTCTCAGTATTTTACCTTTCGTCAGCATCCGTCGCGATCCACCACCATCCAACGCCCGTTTGTGGGTAGAATTGTGGGTATGCTTTGCAACCCACAAGACCCGAGGCGGGCATGGCACGCGGCATCCACCTACTTTCTGCCAAACAGGTAGAACACGCGAAGAAGCCGTTGAGCGACGGCGGCAACCTTTGGATTTACCCGCAAGGTAGCAGCAAGCCCTGGTTCTTTCGGTACACCATAAACGGGCGTGCCCGGCAGATGGGACTGGGCTCCTACCCCCACAAGTCTCTCGAGAAGGCACGGGCGGAAGCGGACTACTACCGAAAGCTCCTCAAGAGCGGCATAGATCCGCTCGAGCACCGCAAAGCCGAGGCCCTGAGGAAGGAGTTCGAGGCGGCCAAAGCGCTTACCTTCACGCAATGCGCCGCCCGGTACATCCTCTCGCACCGGCATGGGTGGAACAACCGCAAACACGCACACCAGTGGGTCTCCACCCTGAAGACCTACGCCCGCCCCAAGATCGGGTCCATGCCGATCGCAGAGGTCGACACCGACGCCGTGCTCGGGATCCTCCGTCCCATCTGGAAAACGAAGACGGAGACCGCAAAACGCGTGCAAGGCAGAATCGAGAACATTCTCGACTGGGCGACGGCTCGCGAGTACCGCACCGGGAACAATCCGGCGCGCTGGCGGGGGCACCTGAGCCAGTTGTTGCCCCGGCCAACCCGAGTGCGGACCGTGCGCCACCACCCGGCGATGCCGTACGCCGAAGTCCCAGCGTTCATGTCAGAGCTCGTGAAAGATCGCGGAGTTGCTGCCCTGGCTCTCCGCTTCCTAGTGCTGACCGCCTCGCGGACCAGCGAAACCCTGCGAGCGCAGTGGCCAGAGATCGACATCGTCGACCGCGTCTGGACGATCCCCGCTCATCGCATGAAGTCAAGACGGGAACATCGCGTTCCCTTAAGTGGCGACGCTGTCGCCGTTCTCGAAGCCCTGCCACGACGGGAAGGATCGCCCTATGTGTTCCCCGGTGCCCGCCATGGGCGACCGCTTTCTGACATGTCGCTGCTTCAGCTCATGCGGCGCATGGGTTATGGAGGCGAAAGCCCTCGCGGCCCCTGCGTTCCGCATGGATTTCGTTCGAGCTTCAGGGACTGGTCCGGCGAGGTATCCAGCTTCCCGCGCGACGTGGCCGAGATGGCATTGGCGCACGTCATCCAGAACAAGGCTGAGGCCGCCTACAGACGCGGCGATTTGTTCGACAAGCGCCGTGACATGATGGAGGAATGGGCGGACTGGTGCCGACAGGCCGGCAGCGGCAAACCGGAACCGCGCGTCAAGACCCGGCGCCCGTAAAACGGCGACTGCTCTCGGATCAGGTGCGGCACTCCGGTCAACGCCTCGCCCGCCTCCCGCCTTACGGTCTGGACCTCTCCCTCCGCAACCCCGTGGTACCCAGCAGGACGGGCGCTCCGTTTGCGGTGACCGACATGTCAGGCTTCGCGCCGACGCGCGTCAGCGCCCCCCCTGCCATCTTCTGCACTTGAGACACGCTTCCGCGTTTCCTCACCAAGTGCACCAGACATCAGCATCCCTCGACGGGGTTGGTTTGGGGTCCCTGTGGACGATGCGCATGCGACGTGGAAGTCGGGCGCTGCTTCGAGTGAGGTGTCTGCGAAAGTCGAGGTGGTGACGGGCATGAGCCTGGACGGCAAAGCCCCGGAGACTGCGCATGAAGCGCACGTGTGCTTGGTCACGCTGCCCAGTTGGTCACCACGGTCGTGGAGACTGGACAGCATGCGCCCCCCTTGCGACCGTTCCTATCGCTATGCCGGTCACCGGCCGCAGCGGCAGCGGTCCGACCGAGGTTCCAGAAAGCGGGCGCTGCGCTGCGATGCCTTGCGAACGGCTCCACGATGGTTGCTGCCCCTCGACGACAACCGCTTGGCTGCCCGCAAAGCGGTCACAGGAAACCCGCTCGGGAACGGCCCCTGTGTCCCGGTCACCGGAACACCGCAAGCGCGGGGCGATTTATGCCGGAGGGGCATCGACCTCAGCGACCGGTGGGTCTTGCGGCAGCTGGTCGCTGCAGGTACGTGCGGTCAAAAATGGCGATCAGGGTCCATGCGCCCGTGCAGGATGCGCACGATCTCGATGTCGCCGCCCACCTCGCGGTAGAAGATTGTATGCGACCCCTCGGCGTACCGGCGATAGCCCGGTCGGATGTCATCGCAGGCTCGCCCGAGGCTGGGCATTTCGGCCAGGGCGTGAAATCGCCGGTCGAGTTGGGTCAGGTGGGCGTCGCGTTGCCGCCGCCCCCAGTTGCGCTGGGTGTACCTGCCGATGGCCTTGAGATCCTCCCTTGCCGTCCGCGTCAGCTGGAACCTCGCCATCAATGTCGGTCTTCGGCGTCCAGTTCGGCGAGGATGTCGCCGAGGGCGTAGTCCGCCGAGCCGCTCGCCTCGCCCTCCTGCAAGGCGCGCCGGAGGACTTCGAGCTTGGTCTCCCGCTCTTCGAGCAAACGTAGGCCCGCGCGCACCGCCTCGCTCGCAGAGGCAAAGCGCCCCGCCTGGATTTGGTGGCTGATGAAGGACTCGAAGTGCTCGCCAAGCGACACGCTGGTGGTCTTCTGCATGGGCTGGCTCCCAGGACTGTCGTTACCAATATTTGTCATATATTGGTATGCGCGACAGACGGACGCAAGGGCCGCGGCTTGTCCCGTCACGGGAGCTTCGGCTCGCTTGGGTCCACACCGAGATCCAATGCGGCGGCTACCGAATCCGGATCCTGTGACTGATTTTTGCCGGGCCCGATCCTTTTAATAGTAGACAGCTTCGGCCCGGCGTGGCGCAGGAGGTCTCGCGCATATCCTCGGATGAATGTCCTTTCCGCTGGTCGGCCTGGCCCCCTTCGGCGCCGATCGCCGACCGCTATGCGCTTCGACCTACCGCTGGAGTGACTGGGAACGCCGTGGGGAGCTTGGGATTCTCGTGACACCCCGGCGCCCGGTGCGGCTAAGGGCAGAATCCGGCCGAGAGGGGATTGCGGCTCTAGGCGACACCAGGGCATTGGAGCGCCGCGGCCGACGCTTCTTGGAACCCTGCCGCAGCCGAGGGCAGCCCGGGCGTTATCCTAGGTCCTGCAAGAAAGCGGCTAAACTCGCCATAGACGAACGCCTCGTCGTCACAATCCGGCGCAGATGGGGAGCTCCGAGGACCGGCCGATGTCCCTCAGCGAGTTCGAATGCCTGCGGTCCGGGACGCCGGATCGCGCCGCGCTCCTGGCCTACTACGACGGCCTGGGCCCGGTTGCTGTTGCCGGGATGATCGGGCTCTGGCGCGGCGGGACCTGGCGCACAGGCACCCGCTTCGACGGGCTGCTCGATCGGCTGAACTGGTACGGCAAGTACTTTGAGCGACCGGATAAGGTCGAGGCCTTGCTGTTCGAGCGCCCCGACACCGCCCTGGGGTGGCTCAACTTCGCGATGATCTCACCCTTCCGCCTTCGCGCTGGGCGGGACCTGGTCCGCCATCCCCTGGGCCGTGCTCGGCTGCGGGAGCGGGCCTTCCGCGGGAAGGTGTCCACGGCGATGGTCTATGATTGGCTCCCCATCACCGATCACTTCCGCAAGGTCGACGATGGCACACTGCTGGGCCTGATGGACCTGTTCGGCCGCTCCGACTGCGAGCTCTTCTTTTGGCTGCGGCGGGCGCCGTGAAGACCGCGCTCGTCACCGGAGGTGCCGGGGGAGTGGGTCTGGCTCTCTCGGCCGCCCTTTCCCGGGAGGGCTGGGACCTGCTCTGGGTGGACCGCAGCGACGACCTGATCCGCGAGGGCGGGAAACGGCTGGAGGCTTCCCTCGATGCCAGCCCCCGTCTCGCCGCCCTGGCCTGCGACCTTTCTGTCGCGGGTGCCGCCGAACGGGTCCATCGCTGGACCCGGGATCTCGGCCGCGAGGTCGACCTGCTGGTCAACAACGCTGGGTTTGCTTCCTACGCCACCTTGTGCGCCATCCCGCTGGAGCGCGACCTGGCGATGCTTCATGTCAACGTCGTGGCCCTTCACTGTCTGACCCGTCTGTTCCTCGACGGGATGCTGTCCCGCGACCGGGGCACCATTGTAAACATCGCCTCCGTCGCCGCCATCATGCCCTCACCCGCGTTCGTCGCCTATTCCGCCACCAAGGCTTTCGTGCGCCACTACACCCGCTGCCTCGACCTGGAGTTCCGCGCCCTGGGCTCGGGGGTGCGGGCCATCGCCGTTTGTCCGGCCGCCATCCGCGACACGGGTTTCCAACGGACCGCGGGCATGGAGCGCACCGGATTTTTCCGCTCACCGATAGCCACGACGCCCGAGGAGGTTGCGCGCGACATCCTACGCGCCCTGCGGCGCGGCCAGCGCCACTTGGTCACCGGCCGCATCCTTCGGTTAGTGCTGCCGCTCGCCCGCCTGCTGCCGGACCGAGTCCTTCTCCCCTCCTATCGTCGCGAGATGGCCGCGACCCTTCGTGGTGGGTTCCTGCTACCAGATGCAGCCGGCGAGGTGCAGCGGGGCGGCTGCGGGGATGAGGGAACCTGAACGACCGCATCGCGCCCCTGCCGCTGGACGTGGACCTGCAGAAGGTGGCTTTCTCCAAGCACCTGCCACCCAGCCGAGTCGCTCCCCCAGCAGGCGAACGTTGAGGAGACGCTCGACGGGCCGAGGTCGAACGAAAGGTCAGGACGCATTGCCGCCTCTCAAGGTTGACCCTCTGGCTGGCTGCAACGTCCCAAGAGCGGGCACCCGCCCTGGGTGTCTTCGGCGCACGGACTCGGCCCATTGCGAACAGTCGTGGACCGGAGACGGGTGGGCGCCTCCGCTCCAGAAGCGATCGCCTCTGAGTGAATTGAACCTGACCCCTTTCCCCTCCTTTCCCTCCGCTCCTGCCGAGGGCCCGCTGCCGCTTGTGGCCATCCTAGCGCCCGCCCGCTGAACACCGGCTGAACCTCAACGGGAGCATCGGAAACACAGCCTGACCGCCATCGAGAAGGCGACCCTCGACGACAGATGCCCGGCCTGGACCCAGCGACGGGAGGACTGCCGGCGTTTGGCGCCCGTGTCACGGGTGGCCGGGCATATTTGACGTTCGCACGCCATTGAGAACGGAACGGCGCGCCGGTAGCGCGAAGGGAACACGGAATGAGCGCATGCCAGCATGGGATTCGAGTGGCACCGCCCCAGGCAGAGGTCGGCGTA
>Ga0316579_10000751_pt1 | contig 11122 bp, 3 predicted proteins | sample J5NA_2_FD_203074 | JGI IMG/M metagenome (GOLD analysis project Ga0316579, IMG submission 203074) | Rhizosphere microbial communities from salt marsh grasses in Alabama, United States - J5-7_160517rDrA | ecosystem: Host-associated > Plants > Roots > Rhizosphere | place: USA: Alabama | collected...
TCGCGCAACGACCGGGCGTTCGACCGATGGCACCAGTTCTTCGAAGAAGTGAAGCTGAACAGCCACCTGTTGACCGGCTTGACGGAGGTGACCATGTCACACGGGGAGGCATGGCATTTCGCCTGCATGGGCCGATTGCTGGAGCGGGCCGACAAGACCTCCCGCATCCTGGATGTAAAATATTTCATACTGCTGCCGAAGGTGGACTATGTCAACACGCCCTACGACAACATTCAGTGGGCGGCGGTGCTCAAATCCGTCAGCGGTTTGGAGATGTACCGCAAACAGTATCACCGCATCAACCCGAAGAGCGTCTGTGAATTTCTGATCTTCGACCGCCAATTCCCCCGCGCTATCCGCTACTGCCTGACCGCCGCCGAGTCCTCTTTGTATGCCGTTACCGGGAACCCGACCGGAACGGTCGACAATGCAGCCGAGCGCAAGCTGGGGCGTCTGAGAGCCGATCTCGATTACGCCGACATCGACGAGGTCTTCGACATCGGAATGCATGACTACCTGGACCATTTTCAGACAAAACTGAATGCCGTCGGAGATGCCTTGGCGTCCGTCTTTTTCGGCAGCGCCCCTGCTCCCCAGAATTGAAGAGCAGATGCCGTCTCCTAACCCGTTATCCGCTCCACATCCACCGACACGCTGAGTTCGTGAGTGCCGCTGCTGAACACGATTCCCTTGAGCGGCGTCACATCGGCGTAATCCCGACCCCACGCGACCGTTATATGCTGATCGCTCGGCAGTTTGTCGTTGGTCGGGTCGAAATCCACCCATCCTTTTCCGGGGGCAAAGACCGAAAACCACGCATGGGAAGCATCCGCCCCCTCCAGATGCGGTTGGCCCTCCGGCGGCAGGGTTTCGATGTAACCGCTGATGTAGCGGGCCGCCAACCCGATCGACCTCAGGCAGCCGATGGCGAAGTGGGCAAAATCCTGGCACACACCCCGGCGGTGCCGGAACAGTTCATCGAGCGGGGTAGTGATGGTGGTGTAACCGGGAACGTATTCGAAATCGGCATGGATGCGGTGCATCAGATCGGCAACCCCTTCCAGCAGGCCGCCGTTATCGGGAAAGGACCCTGCCGCGTAACCGGCCAGCTCCGGGGTCGGTGCCGCCAGAGGGGAGGCCAAAATAAATTGGAAAGCCTCGATCGCCTCCGGGTCGCGGCTCTCCGATAGGCGGCCCCGCGCCTGATGCCAATGCAAATCGCCTGAAAAATCCGCCGTTCGCAATTCCGGCCGAAGGCGCACACGGCTGGCGGCGGTCACCGTCAGGACGTCGTGAGGTTGATGAATGGAAAAATAGACCACGCGGTTACCGAAAAAATCAAGCTGCTCGCGTGTGTCTATGGCGGGGGGCACAATGGCCAGACGGCTTTTTTCGACCTCCTGGTAGGGCAACTCCCGCGGCAGCAGCCGGGTCAAATTGTAGCAAAGGCTGACCGGTTCATGATAAATGTACCGGGTCTTGTGCATGATCTGAAAATTCATTTGTCCGCTCCCAAACGGCCGGCAGGCATCTGGCGCGACACCGGAATGTGACTGAAATAAACCAGGTTCAGCGCGTCGGAGGTTCGGGCCAGCAATTCATTCAGCTGCAACAGAAAGCGGTCCAGATGCGGATAGATCGGGGTGTCCGGAGATGGCTCCGTCAGGCGGTTCGGGTCGCAGAGGCGCAGTAGCATGACGGCCTCAAGGACCAGGCGTTCTTCGGTGCTCAGGCGATGCGTGCCGCGTTCCCGCGGCAGGCTGGCGATGTGTTTTTGCAGCCGGTTGACCTGGTAGATGACCGAGCGCGGATTGGTGTCGTCCAGCAGGAGTTGATCCAGCACGGTTTGCAGGTGCAGGCGCGATCGAAAACGGCGGCGATAGGTGATGATGTTTTCGGTGGTCGACAAAACCGCTTCGAGAAGCAGGTGTTCGACGGCCGCGGTGTGGCGGCTGACCAGAGACATCCGCAAGATATTGCAGAAAACCGTGCTGCGCTCGAGGCGGCGGCCGATGTCCAGCAGCAGCCATCCCTGCTCGCGGGTCATGCTCTCGCTGTTCAGGCCCGCAAAGGCCATCATGGCCATGATCAGCTGATCGAGGTCGTTGGCGACAGCGGATAGATTCACCGGCGTGATGCCTTGATTCTTTTTCCACTGCTCCTCTATCCGGTTGATCACCCGCCAGGAATCCGTCGACCACAGGTGCCGCACTGCGTAGGCGGCCTGAATCATGTGCTGCAGAGTGGTTGCCAGGCTGCCGGGACGCTGCAGGTCTCCGAGCACGGCCTGCAGTTCCTCTTCCGGCGGTACCCGGCCCCAGTCGCTGCTCCCGGCCGCGGTCGCGGAGGTAATTTCCGTCAAACCGGCTAAGGCGCGAAGCAGCTGCTGCAGACACTCGGCATCGGTTGAATCCTGCCGGTGATCGGATTGGGTGTAACTGCGCAGAACGGTTCGCAACAGGCGGATGACACCTTCGGCCCGCTCCGCGTACCGCCCGACCCAAAAGAGATTTTCGGCCGCCCGGCTGGGCAGTGCACTGCTGCTCTTGAGGTTCTCTTCGATGCGTTCAGATTGCACCCACAGGCTCACGTATTTCTGCGCTTCCAACGCCAGCACCCAGATGTCTTTGCTGATCGAGACTCTCTGGCCGGCACCCTGCAGGTGGCCGCTTTGGGGGGCACTGAGGGCCAGTCCGCCGGGCATGGCGCAATAACTGCCGTTGACGGCGGCAAGAAAGGTGCGGAAAAATTCGCGACGCGGCTGCAACCGGCCGTCGACCAGTGCCGGGGCGGTGGAAAAAAGCAGCTTTTCCCTTCCCGTGTACAAGTGCGGGGTGGTCTCGATGCGAACCCGCAACTCCTCGAGGGCATCTCTGCCCTCTCCGGGGACGATCTGCAATCGCCCGTCGGTCGACTGGATCAACAGATCTGAAAGGTGCTCCAGCACGTAACTCAACCCTTCGGGACGCCCGCACCACCAAGTCGCCGGTGCGGTCAACTGGAGATCTTCACCCAGAAAATGGCGGGCAATGACGGGCAGAAACTCGGTCAGCCAAGGGCTTTCGAGCAAGCTGCTCCCCAAGGGGTTGACGACCGTGACGTTGAACCGGCGCATGGCTTCGAGCAGGCCGGCCACACCCAAGCGGGAGTCCGATTGCAGTTCCAACGGATCACAAAAGATATCGTCGACCCGTCGCAGCAGCACGTCAAGAGGTTTCAAGCCATCCAGGGCCTTGAGCCACACAATCCCGTTGCGAACCATCAGATCGTCGCCCTGCACCAGGGTGAAGCCGAGGTAAGCGGCCAGGTAGGCCTGCTCAAAGTATGTCTCGTTGGCCGGGCCGGGAGTCAGGACCCCGATACCGGGGTTCGGCTTGTGCTGTGGCGCGATCTCGGTCAGGGCGGTTCGCAGCGACCGAAAAAACTGGGCCAGCCGACGCACGCGGCAGTCTCGAATCAGGTCCGGGAAAACACGCGCCATAACCGTTCGATTTTCGAGCGCATAGCCGGCACCCGAGGGCGCCTGGACCCGGTCGCCGACCACCTGGAACTGCCGGTCCGGCCCCCGGGCGAGATCGACCGCCAGGAAGGTAATCTGGCGGAATCCGGGATGGCGGATGCCGTCGCAGGATCTCAGAAAACCTGGATGACCGTAAACCAGCTCGGGCGGCAGCAAGCCCTCTCTCAAAAGGGTTCGGGCACCGTAAAGATCAGCGAAGATCAGATCCATGAGGTGTGCGCGCTGCGACAAGCCGATCTCCAGCCGGTCCCAGTCCTCGCTGGCGATGATCATCGGTATCGGATCCAATTCCCATGGCCGATGCAATCCGTCCGGATCTCCGTGCACGTTGTAGGTCACACCGTTTTCGCGCAGCAGCCGCCTGATTTCCCGTTGCCGACGCTCTAAAATCTCCGGGCCAAGCGCTCCGATAGCGTTGATGTATGTCTGCCAACTGTGGCGCACTCCACCGGCGCCAACATCCCACATCTCGTCATCGGAATCGGCAGCGGAAGCGTATCCCTGCAGAAGACCTTGCGTGTCAACCACGGCGTCGTTTACCGTCTGATATGCGGATAATGAATCGTTGGGGGTCATCATTTGGTTTTACTCACGAGAACAGCCTCTGGCTGCCGCCTTCAGTTTGATCCAAGAGGAGACATTTACGTTTCGGTGAAAATTCCAAATCGCAAATTACAACTGCTCATTTACAAGGTTCAGAGGTTCTGGGGTCAACGTTTAATGAAAGACCTCACTCCATCAACTCTGAACGGGGAACGGTGAACCTTTGAACCAATATCGCTTCACTCCTTATTACAAATCTCTTTGGATAAATTGATATTGAAATTTAGGATTTATTTGGAATTTGGTGCTTGGAATTTGTGACTTCTGCACATTTCAATTCCCGGTGATAGTATCTCGATAAAGATTACCTTTCTATTGGGCACAGTGCCGTTAAAATCATTCAAATTTCTACCAACACCATCCCTTTCAGAGCATCAGATCGGGCTTCAACCGCAGATCCAGTGTATACGGATACTCCGCTGACGGGTCTTCCGGCGGCGGGCTCATCGGTCCCGGCGGGTGACCATGCGGATGAAACCGACCCATCCGCAAGATATCCGGCGGTGGCTGCAGAGGGCCGGCCGTGTGACCGTGGTTCCAGAATCGACTGATCCGGCGGCCTTCCGCCTCGAAGGCGTTGACGGGGAAGGTATCATAATGACGGCCACCGGGATGGCTGACGTGGTATGTGCAGCCGCCGATGGACCGGCCGTTCCAGGTGTCGATCAGATCGAACACCAACGGCGCGTGGACGCCGATGGTCGGGTGCAGCGCAGAGGGCGGGTGCCAAGCCCGGTACCGCACACCGGCCACGTACTCTGCATGGGTACCGGTGTTTTTCAGCGGCGCCCGCCGGCCGTTGCAGGTCAGGACATACCGCCCGTCGGTCAAACCGGACACTTTGACCTGGAGCCGTTCCACGGACGAATCAACGAAGCGGGCCGTACCGGACCGCGTCACCTCCTCGCCCAAAACCGGCCACGGCTCGATCGCCATCCGCAATTCCAACTGGATGCCACCGATCTGAACGGATCCATATTGGGGGAAGCGGAATTCGAAGAATGGATCGAGCCAGCCCAATTCAAACGCATAGCCGGCCTGCTGCAGTTCGGTGACGACCTCTTTTAAATCGGCCCGCACAAAATGCGGCAACATGAACCGGTCGTGGAGCTCGGTTCCCCAACGCACCAACCGGTGGCGATAGGACGACTTCCAGAAGCGGGCGATGAGCGTGCGCACCAGCAGCATCTGCACCAGGCTCATGCGAAAATGGGGTGGCATGTCGAATGCACGGAACTCGACCAGGCCGAGCCGGCGCCCGCCGGAATCCGGCGGGTAGAGCTTATCGATGGAAAACTCGGCCCTATGGGTGTTTCCGGTCAAATCCACCAGCAGGTTGCGCAGCTGCCGGTCGCCCAGCCAAGGCAGGGCAACCTCACCGTCGGGCATCTGTTGGAAAGCGATTTCCAGTTCATAAAGCTGCTCGTCCCGGGCCTCGTCAACCCGCGGTGCCTGACTCGTCGGCCCGACGAACAATCCGGCAAACAAGTAAGACAATCCGGGATGATGCTGCCAGTAAGTTATCAGGCTCCGGAGCAAATCGGGGCGGCGGAGCATCGGACTGTCGGGCGGTGTCACACCGCCCAGAGTCATATGATGACCGCCGCCGGTCCCTGTGTGACGCCCATCGAGCATGAATTTTTCGGTTCCGAGCCGCGCCTGGCGCGCCTGTTCGTAAAGCGTAGACGTGTTTTCGACCAATTCCGGCCAACTCGCTGCCGGGTGAATATTCACCTCGATCACCCCGGGGTCCGGTGTCACCTGCAACCGCTTCAGGCGGTCATCCGGCGGCGGCTCATAGCCCTCCAGAACCACTGATGTCGCCAGTTCCGAAGCGGTCTTCTCCACCGCTGCCAGCAATTTCAGGTAATCCTCCAGTCCCCCGAGGGGAGGCATAAAAACGTGCAGGTGCCCGTGTCGGGGTTCGACGCAAAGAGCGGTGTGAATGACATCACGGAATCGGTTTTCAGAACGCGCGGCCCTGCTTGGCTGCTCGCGAACATTCTCCGGCCCAGCTTCAAACCGGGCATGGAAATCACCCAGCGGCGGCCGTGCCGCCATGGGCGATGATTCCTCTTCGATCTCCCGTTCCCCGGGTGCCGCCCAGGGGAGAGAGTCGAGAGGCAGGCGCAATCCCATGGGAGAGTCACCGGGCAATAGAAACATCTGCTCCCTGCGAAATTCCCAGAGGCTGCTCTGCCAACCCTTTCCTGACGACTGCGGCCGCAGCGGCAGGGCATAACCTGTCGGTTGACCCAGGTCCCGATCCAGAAGCCGTGCCAGCCGCCGCCTTTCAAGGGGGTCTGTCAAATCCGTTTCGAGAGGATTCAGGTTGACGGGCAGCCTCCCCTCTTCCCACAAATGATAAAAAACGTCCTCATAACCGGCCCGGGCGTAGCGGGGATGAATGGCCAGGTGTTGCGCCAGAAGGCGGATGAAACGCTCGGCGGCATCGATTCCGGCATCCCCCTCTGTGATGACATCCGCCAACAGCGCCGGATCCTGCCAAAGTGGTCGCCCGTCGCTGCGCCAGAAACAGGTGATCTGCCAGCGAGGCAGCGATTCCCCCGGATACCACTTGCCCTGACTGCGATGACGTATGCCGCCCGGCGCGAAAACCGTGAAGAGACGTTTGGCCAGATCATCGGCCAGCGCGCGCTTATTGGGGCCGTCAGCCGCCGTGTTCCATTCGGCCCCTTCCATATCGTCAATGGAAACGAAGGTCGGCTCTCCGCCCATGGAAAGGCGCACATCCCCGGCTGCCAGGTCCTCATCCACTTTAAGGCCGAGAGCCTCGATGGCCCCCCATTGATCTTCTCTGTAAGGCTTGGTGACGCGGGGATCTTCGTGAATTCGTCTGACGCTGTTGATGAAGCGAAACTCGACCTCGCATGGATCGGTGGCCCCTGTGACCGGCGCCGCACCGGTCGGATGCGGCGAACAGGCCAAGGGGATGTGGCCTTCTCCGGCAAAAAGCCCCGAGGTCGGGTCCAGCCCCAGCCAACCGGCTCCCGGCACGAAAACCTCGGTCCAGGCGTGCAGATCGGTGAAGTCGTTTTCCGGACCCGAGGGGCCATCCAGTGATTTGATGTCCGCCGCCAATTGGACGAGGTAGCCGGACACGAAACGGGCGGCCAGACCGAGCCGGCGGAGGATCTGCACCATAAGCCAAGCGGAGTCGCGGCAGGAACCCTGCGCCTTCGTCAAGGTCTCCTCGCAGGTTTGGACACCCGGCTCCATTCGGATCGAATAGGCGACATCTTTCCAGAGCCGCCGGTTGAGATCGACCAGGAAGTCGATGGTCTTGCGTGGCGAACGGTCGATACCATCCACCCAATTGCGCAAAAGAGGACCGTCTTCATCAATTTCAAGGTAGGGCAGCAGTTCTTTGTGAAGCCGTTCGTTATAGGCAAACGGCATGTACTCGGCCGCGTCTTCCAAAAAGAAATCGAACGGGTTGATGACCGTCATTTCGGCCACCAAATCAACGACCACCGTCAGTTTGCGCGTCTTGTCAAGAAACACCACCCGGGCCTGGTAATTGCCGAAAGGGTCTTGCTGCCAGTTGACAAAGTGTGTTCCCGGCGTGATCGTCAGCGAATAGGCCTTAATGGGCGTACGGCAGTGAACCGCCGGCCGGAGCCGGAACACGTGAGGCGACAAGGCGACCGGCCGATCGTAGAGATATTCGGTACGATGGGTAATGGCGACACGCACGCTCATGATGTCTCCTCGGCAGTTTTGGACGCAAAATTAATTCCGATGCGCGCAAGGTATCGAATAACTCGTAAAATAAAGAGGTTTAGAGTATGGTTGACGCCGTTAAATTGCAAGAGGTTCTTTAGTAAGAGGGTTGGTATTTAGCGACGAAAAGTTGAGTATGACAAATTTGAAGATAAAAAAACAAATTTGTCGCATTTTCAGTCCGGCCAACAGACAGGTTTTTGAATAAAATACATTTTTATCTTAATATCAATCTGTTGTAAGGGGAAAAAAACGGTTGATAAACCTGGCACCTTATTTGCTGGGTGATTCCATGCAACTGTTTATCATCAGGAAAGAAAGCCATTAAATGCTAAACGATCCATTAGACGATTGCCAAGCCCGCCGGGGGCTATATGATCCGCGTTTTGAGCACGATGCTTGCGGGATCGGTCTGATATGTCACATCAAGGGCCGCAAGTCGCATGCCATCATCCAGGATGGTCTGAAAATTCTGATGAACCTCAGCCATCGGGGGGCCTGTGGGTGCGACGAAACCACCGGTGACGGGGCGGGCATCCTCATGCAGATGCCCCATGATTATTTACGAAGCACCTGCGAGCGTATCGGGATCGGGCTGCCGGAAGAAAAGCATTACGGCTGCGGCCTGGTGTTCCTGCCCCGCGACGACGATCAGCGGCGGTTGTGCATGCACCGGTTTGAAGAGGTCATCCGGCAGGAAGATCAGCAGTTTCTGGGATGGCGGCGCATGCCGGTCGACAGCTCCGCCCTGGGCCTTTTGGCGCAGCAGCGGGAGCCGGCCATCCAGCAGATCTTCATCGGCCGCGGACCGGACATCACCGATACGGCCCATTTCGAGCGTAAACTGTTGGTCATCCGCAAAGTCATGGAACGGTTCGTGCGCGAGTCGGGTCTGAGCCAGGCGTCCTTTTTTCACGTCCCCAGCCTGTCCTGCCGCACACTGGTCTACAAGGGCATGCTCCTGGCCGACCAGATCCAGGCCTATTTTCCCGACCTCAGCCACCCGGACATGGTCAGCGCCCTGGCGCTGGTCCACCAGCGCTACAGCACCAACACCTTTCCGACCTGGGACCTGGCACATCCCTTTCGCTTTTTGTGCCACAACGGCGAGATCAACACGCTGCGCGGCAATGTCAATTGGCTCAATGCCCGCCAGGCCCTCTTCAAATCGGACCTCTTCGGTGCGGACATCGCCAAGCTGTTTCCAGTGGCCACCCCCGGTGCCAGCGATTCCGCCGTCTTCGACAACGCCGTCGAGCTGCTCTACCACACCGGCCGTTCCCTGCCGCACGCCATCATGATGATGATACCGGAAGCCTGGCAGAACCATCGGACGATGAGTGATGAAAAGAAGGCTTTTTACGCGTACCACGCCTGCCTGATGGAGCCTTGGGACGGTCCGGCGGCCATCGCCTTTACCGACGGCACGTGCATCGGTGCAGTGCTCGATCGCAACGGTTTGCGCCCTTCGCGCTACACGGTGACCACGGATGATCGGGTCATCATGGCCTCTGAAACCGGCGTACTGCCTGTACCGCCGGAAAAAGTGCACAGTAAAGGGCGCCTGCAGCCGGGCCGCATGTTCCTTATCGACATCGAGAAAGGACGCATTGTCGAAGACGATGAAATCAAAGAAGACATCTGCCGACGCCGTCCCTATCGCGCTTGGCTGACGCAGAACCTGGTGACATTCGACCGGTTGCCCCGGCCGGTTGCCGGGCCGGAACCGGAAACCCTGTCCCTGCCGATTCGCCAGCAGGTCTTCGGCTACAGCGAAGAGGACCTGCGAATGATCCTGGCCCCCATGGCTCTAAATGCCAAAGAGCCGGTCGGCTCGATGGGCGACGATATCCCGCCGGCCATTTTGTCCAGCCGGCCTCGCCTCTTGTACGACTATTTCAAGCAGCTGTTTGCCCAGGTGACCAATCCGCCGCTGGATGCCATGCGCGAAGAGTTGGTGACCTCCCTGAGAACGACCGTCGGCATGGAGCAGGACCTTTTTCAGGAAACGCCCCGGCACTGTCGGCAGCTTATGCTGGATGGGCCCGTTCTGACCGATACGCGCCTGGCACAGCTGCGTCAGATCGACCAGGCCGATCTGCGTCCGGCAGCTCTGTCGATCCTTTATCGGATAGAGGAAGGCAGCCGCGGGCTCGAGCGGGCGCTGACCGACCTTTTTCGCGCCGCAGTCGGGGACGTCAAAAAAGGTGCGACTCTTCTGATCCTCTCCGATCGCGGGGCCGACGAGCGGTTGGCACCGATTCCGGCTCTGCTGGCCACGGCCGGCCTTCATCACCACCTGATCCGTAAAGGCCTGCGGACCCGTTGCGGCCTGGTGGTTGAAACCGGCGAGGCCCGGGAAATCCATCACTTCTGCTGTCTGCTGGGCTACGGGGCCGCTGCCGTCAACCCGTACCTGGTATTCGAAACCCTGGCGCAGATGATCGCCGTCGGCGACATGCCCGAGGTGGAAGCGTCAACGGCTGTCGCCAATTACGTGAAAGCCGCGGAAAAAGGCATTCTCAAAGTGATGTCGAAAATGGGCATCTCAACCCTGCAGAGCTACCGCGGCGCCCAGATCTTCGAGTGTGTCGGCCTCAATGAAGCCGTCATCGACCGGTATTTTACGGGCACAACGTCGCGGATCAGCGGTGCCGGCATCGACCTGATCGCCGAAGAGGTCCGTCAGCGGCACCGGCGCACCGGTGCATCCCGAAGCCATGAGCATGAGCGACAGCTGGATCCCGGCGGTAAGTACAAGTGGCGCCGCACCGGTGAGGCCCACCAGTACACGCCGCTGACCATTGCGAGGCTGCAGCAGGCGGTGCACGGCAACGACCGCCGGGCTTGGAATGAATTTACCGAACTCGTCGACGGTCAAAACCGCCGCGAGGGCCTCATTAGAGGCCTGTTCGAGTTCAAGACAGGCGTTCCGCCGGTTCCTCTGGAAGAGGTCGAACCGTGGGACGAGATCGTCCGGCGCTTCAAGACCGGCGCCATGTCTTACGGCTCCATCAGCAAGGAAGCCCACGAAGCGCTGGCAATCGCCATGAACCGCATCGGGGGCAAGAGCAACAGCGGTGAAGGCGGCGAGGACCCGGACCGCTACCGGCCCGATGGCAATGGGGACTGGCGCAACAGCGCCGTCAAACAGGTGGCCTCCGGCCGTTTCGGCGTCACGGGTGCCTACCTGGCCAGCGCCGCGGACTTGCAGATCAAAATGGCCCAGGGGGCCAAGCCGGGCGAGGGCGGGCA
>Ga0316579_10000752_pt1 | contig 11117 bp, 5 predicted proteins | sample J5NA_2_FD_203074 | JGI IMG/M metagenome (GOLD analysis project Ga0316579, IMG submission 203074) | Rhizosphere microbial communities from salt marsh grasses in Alabama, United States - J5-7_160517rDrA | ecosystem: Host-associated > Plants > Roots > Rhizosphere | place: USA: Alabama | collected...
CGTAGCTCCGCCACGAGGAGCTCTGGCGGCCTTGCCGGGCACTCGCCCGGGCACCTGCTCGCAGCCGGCGGGATTGGCGAGACACGCTCTAGAGGACGAGTTCGAACTCCTCGTCGGGGGCGTCGCGGTCGCGGCGTTCGAGAAGGGCGTCGAGGATCTTCTCGGCCACGCGGATGGCGCCCTGGTACCCGACGGTCGGGAAGTACGTGTGTCCGAAACGGTCGAGGATCGGCCAGCCGAACCGCACGAAGGGGATGTCCTCGGCGCGGGCGATGTACTTGCCGTAGGTGTTCCCGACGATCAGGTCCACGGGTTCGTTCTTGAGCCACTGGTGCAGCAGGAACAGGTCGGCCGATGCCTTGACCCTCGCTCCGGGGACGCGCTCGGCCAGGATCTGCGTGACCCGCTTCTCGAAGGCCGCCCCGGGGGTTCCCGTGACGACGTGGGTGGGGTGCATGGACAGGTCGGACAGGAACTCCGTCATGGCGATGACGTGGTCGGGGTCGCCGAAGACAGCGACCTTCCTGCCGTGGAAGTGCTGCGCGGCGTCGCCCATGAGGTCGAGCAGGCGTCCGCGCTCGTCGAGCAGCTCGCCGGGGACCTCCTGGTGGGCCCGGCGGCGCAGGACCCCCACGAGGCGGTCCGTCGCGGCCAGACCGATCGGCAGGTCGAGGATCTCGCGGGGGACCTGGCAGCGGTTCTCCGCCGCGACGGCGGCCGGGCGGGAGGCCCACCGTCCCAGCGCGAGGGTTGCCACCGAACGGCCCAGGGTGCGCAGTTCCTCCACGGTGACCCCGCCGCCTGGGTAGAAGTCGTGGGTGCCGGTCTGCGGTGAGTCCATGACCCCTGAGGTGTCCGGCAGCATCGTCGGCCGCAGGCCCATGATCGCGATCAGGCGGCGGATCTCGCGCATGTCGGCCGGTTCGACGAACCCGGGGACGACGGTGACCTGCGGCTCGGAGTCCTTGCGCCGGCTGCGGGGGATCTTCGTGCCGGCCGGCTCCGCGAAGGTCTTGACCATCGCCTCGACCATGGACGCGAACCCGACCACGTGGGAGCCGGCGTAGCTGGGGGTGCTGGCGTGGAAGACGTGCTTGCCCTCGGGGACGAGGCCGTCCTCGCGGGCCTTGGCGACGATGGTGGGGATGTCGTCCCCGATCGTTTCCGACAGGCAGGTCGTGTGGACGGCGATGACGTCCGGGGCGTACGTCGTGAAGATCGTGTTGATGGCCTGCAGGAGATTGGCCGATCCACCGAACACCGAGGCGCCCTCGGTGAAGGAGCTGGTCGAGGCCATGACCGGTTCCTTGAAGTGCCGGGTGAGGTGGCTGCGGTGGTAGGAGCAGCACCCCTGGGACCCGTGGCTGTGGGGAAGGCAGCGGTGCATCCCGAGGGCCGCGTACATCGCGCCGACGGGCTGGCAGGTCTTGGCGGGATTGATCCGCAGGGCCTTGCGGTCCATGACCGCGGCGGGGGTGTGGTCGAGCACGGGCTCTTGCCTTTCCGAACGCCTCGGACTCGATCGGTCGCGTGCGGAGGCGTTCTCGTCCGCGGCCCGCGCACCGGCTTCGGTGCACGGGCCGTCATCGGGCAGTGGTCGGCCGTCCCGGCGGGGCGGGAAGGGCCGCTGTCAGGTGCCTGGCGCGGTGGTCCGGGTGTCCACCGCACGGGATCGCGGACGTCCGGGTGGCGTCAGCCGGGGACGTTCAGGGGCTCGCCGACCCACGGGGGTCGAACGTGCCGGTACACCTGGAGGTCGAGCATGCGGTCGATCTCCCGGTAGAAGGTGAGCGCCCCGGTGAACCCTGCGTAGGGACCGCCGTAGTCGTAGTTGTGCAGCTGCTTGCAGGGGACCCCCATCTTCTCGACGACGTACTTGTCCTTGATCCCCGAACAGACGAGGGCCGGGGAGTACGCCTCGATGAGGGTCTGCAGTTCGTGGTGGCTGATGTCGTCGACGACGAGGGCGCCGGCGGGCATGTCCCGCATCATCCCGTCGTAGTCGTGGGTCGTCAGGCCCTTGGCGTGCAGTTCCTCCAGCTCCACCGCGGTGCGGCGCGTCCGGTGGCGGACGGGGTCGGGCTCGACGGAGAGTTCCTCGATGTTGCGGGTGTCGGCGTCGATGCGGATGCTGCCGATGACCTCGCGGCCCTCGTAGTCGTCGCGGTGGGCGAACTCGTACCCGGCCGAGACGGCCGGCATCCCGATGTCCGCGAAGAGTTGCTGGTAGTGGTGGGCCCTGGACCCGCCGACGTAGAGCATGACGAGCTTGCCCTCGCACCGCGACCGGATCTCGACGCGTTCGGCGTCGATGGCGGCCATCTCCTCGGCGATGACCCGCTCGGTGCGGGCGATGAGATCGGCGTCGCCGAAGAAGTGGGCGATGCGGCGCAGGGACTTGGCCGTGGCCTCGGCCCCCAGGAAATTGATCTTCAACCAGGGGATCCCGTACTTCTCCTCCATCATCTCGGCCATGTAGTTGATGCTGCGGTGACACATGACCACGTTGAGGTCGGCCGTGTGGGACTGCGCGAGCTCTCCGTAGTTCGTGTTCCCGCTGAAGGTGGCCACGAGTTCGATACCGCAGCGGTCCAGGAGGTCCTCGATGACGAACGCGTCGCCGCCGATGTTGTACTCGCCCAGGACATTGATGCGGAACGGGTGTCCCGTGTAGGGACCCTCGGGCTCCTCGGTGCCCACGACGTTGGTGAACAGCCCGTTGTTGGCGATGTGGTGGCCGGCGCTCTGGCTGACCCCCTTGTACCCCTCGCACGAGAAACCGAAGACGTTGACGTCCCCCAGCTCCTTGCGCATGGCCCGGGCGACGGCGTGGACGTCGTCCCCGATGAGCCCTACCGGGCAGGTGCTGAACACCGCGATCGCCCGCGGGTGGAACAGCTCGTACGCCTCGCGGACGGCTGCGGCGAGCTTCTTCTCGCCCCCGAAGATGATCTCGTCCTCGGTGAGGTCGGTCGAGAAGCAGTAGGCACCGTAGTTGGCGACCCCCTCGGCCGTGCGGTTCTGGTTCCGGCGGGTCAGCCAGGCGTAGTAGGAGCACCCGACGGGACCGTGGACGATGTGCACGATGTCGGGGACCGGCCCGAGGACAACGCCCTTGCACCCGGCGTAGCAGCACCCGCGCTGGGTGATGATGCCGGGGATCGTGCGGGTGTTGGCCTGGATCGGCGGGGGGCTGCCCGGGTCGTTGGCCTTGAAGTGCTCCCTGCGCCGTCGCGCCACCTTGGGCGGGTAGGCCTGGAGCATCTTCTCCACGAGTTCGTGGGTGTCCGGCAGGCCAGCAGGCAGCGGCGGGCCCGGATCGCCCCCGCCCAGGGCCACGGCCGGCCCCTGGTCCCGGGCGACGGCGGGCAGGTCCTCGGGGCCGGGCCCGCTCCCGACCGGGACGGAGTCCTGCGCGGACGCGGTGGAGGAACTCTCCTGGGGTGCTGTCATGTTTCCCTCCCTGGGGGCGGCGCCGGTCGGATCCGCTCAGCCGAGGACGCCGTGCTCCAGCAGCAGGCCTTCGAGCTCGTCGGTGTGGATGGGCTGGGGGACGACGAACATGTCGTTCCCGTCGATCGCGTTCGCCAGGTTCCGGTAATGTTCGGCCTGGCCGCAGGACGGGTTCCACTCGATGACGGTCTTGCGGTTGATCTCGGCCCTCTGGACGTCGTTGTCGCGGGGGACGAAATAGATCATCTGCGTTCCCAGACGCTTGGCGAAATGGTCGATGAGCTCGTACTCGTTGTCGACCTTCCGGGAGTTGCAGATGATTCCCCCGAGACGGACGCCGCCCGAGTCCGCGAACTTCCTGATGCCCTTGCAGATGTTGTTCGCCGCGTACATCGCCATCATCTCCCCGGAGGCGACGATGTAGACCTCCTGGGCCTTGCCCTCGCGGATGGGCATCGCGAATCCACCGCAGACGACGTCACCGAGGACGTCGTAGAAGACGTAGTCGAGGTTCTCGCTCGAGTCGTAGGCTCCGAGCTGTTCGAGCAGGTTGATCGAGGTGATGATACCCCGGCCCGCGCATCCGACCCCGGGCTCGGGCCCCCCGGACTCCACGCACATCGTCTCGGCGAAGCCCGAGGAACGGACGTCCTCCAGCTCGACGTCCTCACCGTCCGCCCGCAGGGTGTCCAGAACGCTGCGCTGGGCGAGTCCGCCCAGCAGCAACCGGGTGGAATCGGCCTTGGGGTCGCAGCCGACGACCATGACCCTCTTGCCCATCTCGGACAGGCCTGCGACCGTGTTCTGGGTGGTGGTCGACTTGCCGATACCACCTTTTCCGTAGATCGCTACCTTGCGCATGGCGTCCTCCACTGCTGAGTGTTCCCGGAAGGGGTTTGCTTCGTCGCGGGACCTCACGACCGGTCACAGGATCGATCGGGTCTTTCCGAGCGAGGAGAACGGAACTGTGCGGTCGTCGTCACTGGCACTGCGTTCGTCGGGCTGTCCCGTTCCTCGAACGACAAATGTGGCTGACATTTGTTTCAAACGGATTACGCATCATGGCCTCACGTGTTTCCCCTGCTGACAGGGGTACGTGATACACGACACAGAGGCGGATCGCGCCCCGGGACGGACAGGAAATGCCCGAACTCATAGGGAGGACCGGAACGGGAGGGGACACCCGACGAACCCGAAGGTACTGCCGGGCGGTGTCCGGCGCGACCCGAACCGGCACCGGGCACCGGGTCCGGCCCGGCCCTGACCGGTGCCGGGCCGCCGGGAGCGACCGGACCGTTCGGATCCGGGAACCGGACGGGAACCGGACCGGAGCCGGATCGGGATCAGGGACGGGAGCCCGATCCGGAAAGTCCTGGCCGGAACAGGACCGGGCAGGCCGGAACGGGACGGGACAGACCGGGCCGGGAGTCAGAGCATCCCGGGGCGCAGCCAGCGGTCGCGCAGCAGCAGCAGGGAGGCGAGGGAGGCCCCGAGCAGGACGACGCTCAGGGCGACGGCGGCATCGGGGTCGTTCTCCAGCGCCAGGTACACCGACAGGGGCATGGTCTGGGTGGTGCCGGGGAAGTTGCCGGCGAAGGTGATGGTCGCGCCGAACTCCCCCAGCGCACGGGTCCAGCACAGGATCCCCCCCGCCACGAGGCTCGGGGCGACCAGGGGCAGGGTGATCCTGCGGAAGACGGTCAGGGGGCCGGCCCCGAGGGTCGCCGCTGCCTCCTCGGCGCTGCGGTCCACCGAGCGCAACGCGCCCTCGACCGTCACGATGAGGAACGGCATGGCCACGAAGGTCTCGGCCAGGACGACGCCGGTCGTCGTGAACGGGAAGGTGATGTGGAACCAGGAGTCCAGGTAACGGCCCACCAGCCCGGAGCGGCCCAGTGCCATGAGCAGGGCGACCCCGCCGACGACGGGCGGCAGCACCAGCGGCAGGGTCACCAGGGCCCGCAGCAGGCCGGCTCCTGGGAACCCGGAACGGGCCAGTACCCAGGCGAGGGGGACCCCCAGCAGCAGCGAGGTCCCGGTCGCTGCCGTCGCCGTCGTCAGCGACAGCCGCAGGGTGTCGAGGGTCCTGGCCTCGGACATGATCCGGGGCAGGTCGTCCCAGGGGGTGTCCGCCAGGAGAGCCACGAGCGGCAGGAGGAGGAACCCCACGGCCAGCGCGGCGCACAGCGACATCGAGGCCAGGGGCTCCACGGGCGGGCGCCCGGGGGCGCGGGACGCGCGGCGCCTGCGGGCCGGCGGACCGGGCCTGGCCCACCGGGACGGGCGCCGGGGGGTTCTCCTCGGGGAGGACGCCGGGCGCGTCCCGGTCGCGGGGGTGCCGGCGGGTGTCGAACCGGTCGGGGACGGACCGGTGGACCGGTCCTCCTCGGGCGGGGAGAAGCCCGCGGCAGTGAGCACGGCCGTTCCGTCCGCGGACAGGACGTGGTCCACGAACGCCTGTGCGAGCCGCTTCTTGGAGGACGCCTCGATCACACCGATCGGGTAGGTGGTCGAGTCGTTGACCTCCTGGGGGATCGGGATCCCCGTGACCTTGCCCCCGGCGGCCTTGACGTCCGTGACGTAGACGAGGCCTGCGTCGACCTCCCCGAGAGCGACCTTGCGCAGGGTGGCCTTGACGTCGACCTCCTGGGTGACCGGGGTGACGTCGAGCCCCGCGTTCTCGAACACCTTCGTCGCGAGCTTCCCGCACGGGGCCTTGGGGACGCACACGGCGACGGACACCCCGGGGCCCGCGAGGTCCTTCAGGGCCGTGACGTGCGCGGGGTTCGCCTCGGGCACGGCGACGGTCAGGACGTTGCGCGCGAAGGTCGTCGATCTCACGACCCTGCCCGCCTCGACGACCATGTCCATGTGCTCGACGGACGCCGAGGCGAACACGTCCGCGGGGGCGCCCTGGACGATCTGCGTGGCGAGGCTCGATCCGGCCGCGAAGCTGAAACGCACGTGGGCGGACGGGTGGGCCGATTCGAACTGCTTGCCGAGTTCCGTGAAGGTCTCGGTCAGGGAGGCCGAGGCCAGAACGGTCAGGTCCCCGCCGAGGTCGGACGACGTGCCGGACGAGGAGGAGCCGCAGCCCGCCGCGAGGAGAACGGCGAGGGCCGAGGGCAGGAGCGCAGCGGGCGGTCGGTATGCGGCCAGGACGGTGCTGGTCAGAGGCATGGCGGCTCCTGGGGGTACGGGACACGGCCGAGCTGGGAGGGGCACGGGGCGAGCGGGGCGCGGCGCGCACGGCGCCGTCGCACGGTGCGCCGGGACGAGGACCCGGCGGGACGAGAAACCTGTGTCGAAGGGACCGGACACGAGGTCCGCAACGGTGCGGGCCCGGGTCCGGATCCAGGTCGGCCTCCTGGATCCGGACCCGCCGTCGACCACCGATTCCACCTCGGGAGCCGGAACCGCCTCGGATGCCGTTCGACCGTCCGGGACGGGTCCGCTGTCAAAGTGTTCCGCGCCACGGGGCGGACGCGGTTTCACCCAGGTGAAATCGCTGTTTCCGACGTGTGGCCCCAGGACCGGTCCGTCCCCCGGCTCCCGACCCGGTCAGCCGGACCCGCCGGGCCGCCCGGCCGTGGGCTTCCTTCCCGTGAAGGCCTCCCGCGCGGATGTCGGGCGTGTGAACTCCTCCCACCGAACGGCCGAGCGGCGCCGAACGGCTGTGCACCGGACACGCCGTCCCCGTCCTGGTGAGACATGTGCCCCACCATGGGCATCATGTTCTTTAAGTGATTTTTGAGATCATTATTGTGCCCCTCCTTCGGGGCGGTGTCGTCGTCCCTCGCCGGTGACCCGTCTCCCCCCTGCCCGCTCGTCCATCACCGGTGCCGGCCTCCCGCCGGTGTCCTGCCCGGCTCGTCCCCGGTCGCGTCCGTCGGCACGCCCGCGGGGACACCACGCCGGTCCGTGCCCGGACGGCGCGCCGGTCGATCCGGACGTGCCGGTCCGGGTGGGGTCGCCCGAGGACCGCTGGACCGACGTGGCCGCCGGGCAGCACCACACCTGCGGCATCCGCGAGGAGGGGACCCTGTGGTGCTGGGGACGGAACCGGGACGGGGAGCTGGGCGGGGCCGGGGAACCGGGCGGCGACGTCCCGACGCCGGAGCTGGTCGCGGGGAAGGGCCCGTTGACCGCTGCCGTGAGCGGCGCGAGCTCGGCCCGCGTTCTGGGTCCCGGAGGCGCGATGAGCTGCTGGGGCGGGGAGTCCTTCGGCATGGACAGCCTTCCGCTGGGGGCTGGGCCTCCCCGGACGTCGACGACACGCTGTGCGCCGTCCACGGCCGCACCGGGAGCCTGTGGTGCGCGGGCGAGAACGGGCGGGGGCAGGCGGGCGCCGGGACGCGCGGCCCCCTGGCCGGTCCCGTCCCGGTCGGTCCCGGTGGGAGGTGGATCCGGGTGGACAACGGTTTCTGGCACGCCTGCGGCCTGCGGGCCGGGTGCTCGGTGTTGTGCTGGGGCTCCGACGAGTACGGCCAGCTCGGCGTCCTCAACCCGCCGATGGTCCGTGTCGGGGTCCTGTGACAGCGAGCAGCGCGACCGCAGCGGTACCGCGCCACCGGCCGGACCGGCACCGGCAGCGGCGGGTCCGCCGGGATGTCGCACGATAGGAAGCGTGCGTGTCTTGTTGCTCGGCCCCGTGCAGGCCCTGGACGGCGATCGCCGGATCGACCTGGGCGGGCGGCTGAGCCGTGCCCTCGTGGCGCGGCTGGCCCTCGACGCCGGGCGACCGGTCCGTCCCGACGTCCTCGTCGAGGACCTGTGGGGACCCGGCCTCCCCCAGGACCCGGCCAACGCGCTGCAGTCCGTGGTCTCCCGTACCCGGCGCCGGCTGCCAGCCGGGACGCTCGTCTCGACCCCGGCCGGGTACGTCCTGCGCACCGGGGTCGACCTGACGGCCTTCCGCGAGTTCGTCGCGCAGGGCAGGGCCGACCGGGCCCTGGCGCTGTGGCGGGGCGAGCCCCTGGCCGACCTGGACGGGTTCCCGTTCGTGACCGCGCTGGCCGGGGAACTCGCCGAGACCCGGCTGGCCGCCGTCGAGCAGGACCTGGCGGGAAGGCCCCCCGGCCCCGAGGTGATCGCGGAACTGGCCGCCCTGGTCCGCGACCACCCCTACCGGGAAGGCCTGTGGCTGGCCCGCCTGCGGGCACTGGCGACGTGCGGCCGCGGCAACGAGGCCCTGGTCGCCTACGAGGACCTGCGGCGACGGCTCGCCGAGGACCTGGGGACCGACCCCTCCCCCGCCCTGCGCGACCTGCACACCCGGATCCTGCGGGGGCAGGAGCCCCTCCGGTGTCCCCGGGGCGGTCCGGACGTCCCGGGCCCCTGGACGAGCTTCGTCGGCCGCGAGGAGGCCGTCCGGGAGGTGCTCGCGGCCCTGGACGAGCACCGGCTCGTGACCCTGCTCGGTCCCGGCGGGGCCGGCAAGTCCCGGTTGGCCGTCGAATCGGCCAGGGACGATTCGAACAGGTTCGCGCCGGTGCGCCTGGTCGAGCTCGCCCCGGTGACCGAGGCGGACCTGTTCCCGGCCCTCCGCACTGCCCTGGGACAGGCCGGACCGCTCCTGGACCGCTGGGGGGCCGTGTCGTCCCAGGACCTCGCGACAAGGCTCCTCGACGCCCTCGCCGACCTCGACGGCCTGCTGATCCTCGACAACTGCGAGCACATCGTCGGCCCGGTCGCCGACCTCACCGAGAAGATCCTGACCCTGAACCCCCGGGTGCGGGTCCTCGCAACGAGCCGGGAGGCCCTGCGGATCACCGGCGAGTGCGCCTACCCCCTGGAGCCACTGCGGATCCCCGGCGACCGCCTCCCGGCCCAGCGGGCGGGCGCGGTCGGGGCCGTCCGGCTCTTCACCGAGCGGGCGCGCGCCGTGGACAGGGACTTCGTCCTTGACGACGGCTCGCTGCCGGCCGTCAGGGAGATCTGCCGCCGCCTGGACGGCCAGCCGCTGGCGATCGAGCTGGCGGCAGCCCGACTGAGGACCCTGACGGCCGAGGAGATCGCCGCACGACTGTCCGATCGTTTCGCCCTGCTCAGCCGGGGCAGCCGCACGGCGCCGCCCCGGCACAGGACCCTGCGGGCCGTCGTCGGGTGGAGCTGGGACCTGCTGGAGGAGTCCGAACGCGACCTCGCCGAACGGATCGCCGTCTTCCCCGGCGGGGTGACGGCAGCGGGGGCGGCCGCCGTCCTTGCCGCGGGAGCTGCCCCGCACGCGGTGGACGGGTCGCACGGGGTCCGGCCGGCCGATGTCGAGCGCATGCTCGATTCCCTGGCCGAGAAGTCCCTGCTCACACACGTCCGGGGGACGCGGCGGTTCCGGATGCTGGAGACGCTGCGCGAGTACGGGTTGGAGCGGCTCGCCGCCCGCGGGATCGACGCCGAGGTGCGCCGTGCCTTCCGGCGGCACCATCTGGAGACCCTGCGGACCCTGGAACCGTGGATCCGCAACGGACGGCAGATCGAGGCCATCGACACGATCGGAGCCGAACGCGACAACCTCGTCGCGGCCCTGAACCAGGCGATCGCGGACGGGGACAGGGACATGGCCGCCCAGCTGGTGGCGGGACTCGTCTGGTTCTGGTCGATCCGCGACGAGCACCCGGCGGTCGACGGGTGGGTCACGTCCGTCCTGCGGATGCCCGGCCCCATCTCCCCGGCCGGGGAGATCCTCTGTGCGGCCGGGGCGCTCGCCGGTTGTTTCGTCCTGCCGCGAGCGGACAGGGAACCGGAACCGCTCGTCGACCGGATCCTGCGGCTGTGGGACCGCCACCGTCCGGACGACTCCTTCGTGATCCTGGTCATGAGGACCCTGGAGTACTTCGGGCTCACGGGAGACCGGGATCTGCCCGAGCCGCAGGACCGCTGGACCTGCCTGATGATCAACCTGATGAGGCTGATCATGGACGAGAACACCGGACGGCTCGGCCCGAACGGACGCGGGGACCTCGACGAGGTGCTGGCGGGATTCCGCGACAACGGCGACCGCTGGGGCCTGGCCGTCTGCCTGGCCATGCGGGGAACGGTCGAGGCGTACGGCGGACTCTTCCAGCAGGCCCTGGACACGTGGAAGCAGGCGCAGGACCTGCTGGTACTGGTCGACGCCCCCGTCGACCTGATCGTCTCGCGCATCAGGATCGACTGCCTGCGGATCGCCGCCGCCGACGACGCGCGGAGACGTGCCCTGCACCAGGAGTTCCTTCTCGACCTGCGACGGGCGCAGGACGCGCAGGACCGCAGGGAGCAGGCACTGGCCCACCTGGCCTGCGGGAACCTGGCCCACGCGTGCGGGGACGAGCGGACGGCGCGCTCGCACCTGATCGCCCACCTGCGCTGCGCGGGGGACCTGGCGACGTTCGCCGAGGGACACCTGCGGTCGATGGTCCTGGCCTCGCTGGCGATCGTGGAGATGGCCTGCGGGGAGACGGAGTCGGCCAGGGCCCGGCTCGCCCTCGCGGCGCGGTCGGTCGCGTCCATGCGCGACATGCCCCTGATCGCGTACGTCGGGACGGCGACGGCGTGCCTGGTGCAGATGTCCGGGAACGACGCCGGGGCCGCCGGCGTGCTGGGCGCGACGGTCGCCCTGCGCGGGCAGGAGGACCTGTCCAATCACGACGCCAGGACGCTCGGACACCGGCTGAGGAAGAGCCTGG
>Ga0316579_10000753_pt1 | contig 11115 bp, 5 predicted proteins | sample J5NA_2_FD_203074 | JGI IMG/M metagenome (GOLD analysis project Ga0316579, IMG submission 203074) | Rhizosphere microbial communities from salt marsh grasses in Alabama, United States - J5-7_160517rDrA | ecosystem: Host-associated > Plants > Roots > Rhizosphere | place: USA: Alabama | collected...
TCACTGACGGATTCGAGGACGCGCGGGCGCTGGACGAGGCGCGCCGGGTTTACAAGGCGGGCTACCGCGTATCGGTGCTGGGCGTGGGGACCAGCGAGGGTGCGCCAGTGCCCGACGGGCAAGGTGGCTATGTCCGCGACGCCACCGGTTCGGTGGTCATGGCGGCGCTGAAACCGGCCCGGCTGCGGCAACTGGCGGCAGCGGGCGGCGGCAACTACAGCACCATGACCGCAACCGCCGACGATCTCAAAACACTGTTGCCCCGCCCTACCGCCACGCCGGCAACGCAGATGGCGCAAACCGACCTGAAAACCGACATCTGGCGATCCGAGGGCCCCTGGCTGGTACTGGTCCTGTTGCCGCTGGCCGCGCTGGCTTTCCGTCGCGGCTGGCTGCTGAGTCTGCCGCTGCTGGTGGTGACCGTGCTGTCCAGCACACCGCAACCGGCCATGGCCGCCAGCTGGGATGATCTCTGGCAGCGCCGCGACCAGCAGGCCGACGCGGCGCTGCGCGCCGGTGACCTGCAGCGTGCCCAGGCACTGGCCAGACAACCGCAGCGACTCGGCACGGCCGCCTATCGGGCCGGCGACTACGACAAGGCGCTGCAGGCTTTCGCCAGGAGCGAAGGACCGCAAGGCGACTACAACCGCGCTAATGCACTGGCGCAACTGGGCCGGTACCAGGACGCCATTGCCGCCTACGACAAGGCCTTGAAAGCCGACCCCGGTCTCGACGACGCCGTCTACAACAAGGCACAGGTGGAGAAGCTGCTGCAACAGCAGAAGCAAAAGCAGCAGCAAAGCAAGAACAGCTCCGGCCAGGGGAAGAAGGACACGAAACAACAGCAGGCCGGCAACAGTTCACAGCAACAGGACGGCGGCGGCAAACAGGCAAGCGGCAACAAGTCCAGGTCGAGCACGACTGCCGGCAACAGCGGCAAGTCGGCGCAGACGGGCAAACAGCCCGGGCAGCCCGGCAGCGACGAACCGGGTAGCGGGAACCAGGCGCAGAACGCCGGCGACCAACACAGCCCCGCTGCAGAGACGCCTGAACCGGCAGTATCGGCAGGAAAGAAACCCGCTGCCACGGGTGCGTCACAGGCCCGTGGCGATAATACCTCGCGCAGCAGCGAACAGCCCCGGCAACAGGCCAGGGCCAAAGGCACGCCGGACACCGCCGGGTCCGCACCGCAGCCACCTGTGCAGTCGGCAGACAAGGGCGCTGCGCCCGGGAACGCTGATCCGCTGACCCGGGAGCAGCAGCAGGCCGACGAGCGCTGGCTGCGGCGCATTCCCGACGACCCGGGCGGACTGTTGCGCCGCAAGTTTCTTTATCAATACAGCCAGCGCGAGCGCGCGCAGCAAAACGACAACCGGCAAAACTGGTGATTTGTTTCCAGTGGAGTAGTGACCATGAGTAACACACAGACAGCACAGACCCTTTTGCAGGCCGCGGGCGGCAGTCGCCTCATCGTCGCCCTGGTCGCGCTGGCCCTGCTGGTGGCGACCCCGGTACTGCGCGCCGACGTACACGCCAGTCTCGACCGCGATGCGATTTACACGGGGGATACCGTCACCCTCAGCGTCGAAACCGACGGCGACGACCAGGGCCGGGAACCCGAGCTGGCACCCTTGCGCAAGGATTTCGACATCCTCGGCACCAGTTCTAATCAGCAGATACAGATCATCAACGGCCAGCGCTCGGATATGCACCAGTGGCTGGTGGAACTGGCGCCGCGGCGCACGGGCACGCTGACCGTGCCGGCTCTGAAGGTAGGTGACAGCCACACCGCGGCGCTGACGCTCAAAGTCAGCGAACAACCCGCCGTGTCGGGCGGCCGGGCCGGGCAGCCGGTATTCATCGAGTCCGAGATCATGCCCGCGGCAACTGACACCTATGTTCAGCAGCAGATTCTGTATACAACGCGCCTGTACTACCGCGTGCCGCTGATCGAGGGCGACTTCAGTGATCCCGCACTGGACAACGCCGCCGTAGAACGCCTCGGCGAGGATCACCAGTACCAGACCACCCGCGACGGACAACACTACCAGGTGCTCGAACGGCGCTACGCCATCTTCCCGGAACACAGCGGCAAGCTGACGATCCCGCCGTCCGTCTTCACCGGGCGCATGGTATCGGCCTCGGGCCAGCGCTCACCGTTCGACCGTATGGACGCCATGATGGAGCGCATGCTGGGCAAGAACCCCTTCAAGGACAGCTTCTTCGCCGGCACGCCTTTCGCAGATCCCGGCAAACGTGTGCGGCTGCGCGGCAACCCGCTGTCGCTGGACGTCAAGGCGCGACCGACCACATACCGGGGTGACAACTGGTTACCGACCCCGAAGCTGGTTCTGCACGACAGCTGGGCGGATTCGCCACCGGAATTCCGCGCCGGCGAACCCGTCACGCGCACCATCACCATCGAGGCCAAGGGCCTGGAAGCCGCCCAGTTGCCCGACATTCATATCCCCCACACAGACGGATTGCGCGTCTATCCCGAAAAACCGGTGCAGACCAACCGCACCGACGGTGACTGGGTGTATGGGCAAAGCAAACAGACATTCGCGTATATGGCCACCGCCCCCGGTAAAATCGACCTGCCGAAAATCCAGGTCGACTGGTGGGACACTGGCGCACAGAAGGAACGGACCGCGGTGTTGCCGCAATGGGAGGTTGTTGCCGAGGCGGGTAACGACGCTTCCGCGACGGCGACCCGGACCCCGCCGGCAGGCCCGGGCAACAACCCGTCGGTAACGCCGGCGCCCGCCACGAGCGCAGCGGCAAACAGCGCTGTCAGCGACGCCGGACACGGGCCGGCGGCGCAAACACCCGCGAAGCTCTGGCTGGTAGTCGGCGGACTCGCCCTGCTGGCCGTCCTGTTCACCGTGCTGCTGGCGCGCAAGGCCCGCGGGCGCGCCAGCAGCACCGCGGCCGAGGTGGCAACAGCGAAACCCGACAGCAGGCAAGCTGCCGGCGTCGCCGCCACCGCCGCACGCGAGCGCTTGCGCCGTGCCTGTGCGGAAAACAATCCCCAGGCCGCCGCTGGCGCCCTGCTCGAGCTGGCCAAAACGACCTGGCGCCAACACCCGCCGCGCAGTCTCGGCGACCTCGCCGCACGCCTGGACCGGGGCGACGCACTGGTGCGTGAGCTGGAGGTCGCGCTGTATGCGCCGGGCGGGCACGCCTGGGTCGGGCAACCGCTGTGGCAGGCATTCGCTGACGGCTTTCCGAGCCAGACGCGCGCCGCGGCCGGGAGAACCACCCCGGTCGGCGGCGCGCCGTCGCTCTACCCGGACTGGACGCACACAACCGGCTGACCGGCGCGCACGCCGGGGGTGGCGAATCCGGTGATCTGCGGTAGCATGTGCGGGTAACACCGACAAGAGCGGGCATCACCCGTTCCAGGAACCCTGCGATGCAGCCACCCGGGCGCTTCAGTCTCGATGAAAACTTCCGCCGCTATACCCGCATCACCGGCTGGGTGCTGCTGCTGCTCGGGCTGGCCGGTATACTGCTGCCGCGGCTTGTCTCGCTGACGCTGTCGGTGCTGATCGGCTGGTTGCTGCTGCTCGCCGCGGGCATCTCCACTTACCAGGTTTACTACTCATACCGACGCAACGGACTGGCCTGGATAAAACCCTTTATTCTGTTCACCATCGGTTTTATCGTGATTTTCAACCCGACGGTGGCCATTGCCGCGCTGGGACTGCTGCTCGCCATCTATTTTTTCATGGACGGCTTCGCCGGCATCAGCTTTGCCCTGGACATGCGCCCACTGCCCGGTTGGGGCTGGATGATGGCCAACGGCGTGCTGTCTTTCCTGCTGGCGGCGGTACTGCTGATCGGCTGGCCGTTCAGCGCGCTCTGGGTGGTGGGCCTGCTGATCGGCATCAGCCTGTTTCTGGACGGAGTGACACTGCTGATACTGAGCGCCACCAGATCAGTGTGACATTGCATCGTGCAAGGCGGTTGCCAAACTGAGGCAGGCATGCCCCGCAAGGGTGCGCGCCACGCGCCAGTCGACATGCGCAGCGTATCACCTATAATCCCATACCCTGATTGCGCCGGAAAACCCGCAACACCCGGCCCGGCGCACACAACATAATGCCCGAACCGCCGCGAGTGTCGAATCAACCCATCGGAGACCCCATGCCCGGAACCCGTTTTAGCCTGGAAGTTCAACCCCAAATTCCGGAAAAGTTGCAACGCCTCGCGGAGTTATCCAACGATTTGCTGTACAGCTGGGACCGCTCGGTGCGCGCCCTGTTCTTCCGCCTGGACCCGGCCCTGTGGGTCAGCTGCGGCCATAACCCGAAGCTTTTTCTGCGTCGCGTTTCGCAGCAACGCCTGGACGAAGCGGCCGACGACCGCGTCTATATGGAGGCCTATAACCGCGCTTTAACCACCTATGACTCCTATCTGCAGGAGTCCCAGCGCAAGAGCATCGACCGGTACCTGAGTCCAAAGCGCGACCTGGTGGCGTATTTCTGCGCCGAGTTCGGCCTGCACGAAAGCCTGCCGATCTACTCCGGCGGCCTCGGCATTCTGGCCGGCGATCACTGCAAAGCCGCCAGCGACCTGTCTATACCGTTTGTTGCAGTGGGCATGCTCTATCGCCAGGGTTATTTCACCCAGACCATCGACGAGCACGGCAACCAGGTCGCGCACTACACAACCACCGATTTCGACCAGTTGCCGATCAGGCCGGCCGTCAACGGGGACGGTGAGGAATTACACGTCAAGGTGGAGTTTCCCGGCCGTGACGTGCAGCTGAAAATCTGGGAAGCACGTGTCGGCCATATCAAACTCTATCTGCTTGACAGCGATCTGCCCGACAATGAGGAAGCAGACCGCGCCATCACCTATCAGCTGTACGGCGGCGATATCAATACCCGTATACAGCAGGAAATCGTCCTCGGCATCGGCGGCGTTCGCGCCCTGCGCCTGCTGGGGCTGGAACCGAGCGCCTGGCACATCAATGAAGGACATGCGGCGTTCCAGGTGCTGGAGCGTTGTCGCGAACTGGTAACGAGTGGCGGGCTGGATTTCGGGTCCGCGCTGGAACAGGTCGCGGGCGCCACGGTGTTTACCACCCATACGCCGGTGCCCGCTGGCCACGATATTTTCGACCACAGCCTGGTCGCCAGCTATTTCAGTGACTACGCCGAGCAGCTCGGCGTGTCGATGGCGGATTTCCTCGCGCTCGGCACCAACCCGGCTGTGGAAGGCCGCTTCAACCAGACGATTCTGGCGCTGCGGGGGTCACGTTTTCACAATGGCGTCAGCCGTATCCACGGCGATGTGGCCTCGCACATGGAAAGCTATGTGTGGCCACAGATTCCGCAGCGCGAAAACCCGATGCGTTATGTCACCAACGGCGTACACGTACAGACGTTTCTGTCTTACGAATGGATCAATATGTACGACATGCGCTTTGGCATGGAGTGGCGCAACGAGCTTCTGAACGAGGAGTACTGGGAACGTATCGACGAAATCCCCGACCACAGCTTCTGGAGCCAGCGGCAGTCGCTGAAGTCGGAACTGCTCAGCCACGTGCGCCGCCGCGTCGTTCTGCAATCGCGACGCAACCGCTGCGGCGAAGCACTTATCGACCGTATTACGCGCATGCTCAGTCCGCATGAAACGGATATACTCACCATCGGTTTTGCACGCCGCTTTGCCACCTATAAACGCGCCACGCTGCTGTTTTCCGACCCGGAGCGCCTGGCGCGCCTGCTCAATGATCCGCAACGGCCGGTCCTGCTGATTTTCGCCGGCAAGGCGCACCCCAGTGACCAGCCCGGTCAGCAGCTGATTCGCGTCATCCACGAGTTTTCGCGCCGACCCGAATTCATCGGCAAGATCCTGCTGCTGGAAGGCTACGACCTGTCGCTGGGACGCAAACTGGTATCCGGTGTGGATGTCTGGCTCAACAATCCCGAGTATCCCATGGAAGCCAGTGGCACGTCGGGACAAAAGGCGGGGCTCAACGGCGTTATCAATCTAAGCGTGCTGGATGGCTGGTGGGGCGAGGGTTATAACGGCGAGAACGGCTGGGCCATCACCCCGCACGACCAGCATTACGATGCCTCGTTCCGCAACCAGGAAGAGGCCAACGAATTGCTGGACATTATCGAACACCAGGTGATCCCCCTCTACTACGACCGCAACGGCCACGGTTTTTCCGAAGGCTGGGTGCAAATGTCCAAGGCATCGATGAAATCCACCATGCCGCATTTCAACTCGCAGCGCATGGTGATGGATTATATCCGCGGCTTTTATGGACCGGCCGCCGAACAAGGCCGGATGCTGGCCCGAAACCGCTATAAAGGCGCCAGGGAACTGGCTCGCTGGAAGGAAAAGATCCGCAACCTGTGGTCGTCGGTGGCGCTGCGGCGCATCGACAACGCCGCCCAGGCTATCACGGCGGGCAACAAGCTTACCGTCCAGATCGCCGCGCAACTGGGCGACCTGTCTCCGGAAGACGTACATCTGGAATGCGTGATCGGCATTGAAAACGAGCACCACGAGTTTCAGCCGACCGACTACATGGGCTTCACGGCCAGCGGCAAACTCGATACGGGCGAAACCCTTTTCACCCTCGACATGGACCCGCCGCTGCCCGGTCTGCAGCTCTACCAGATCCGCATTTACCCCTACAACAAGCTGCTCAGCCACCGCTTCGAGACCGGCGATATGATCTGGCTGTAGCGACACGGGTCGCCGCGCAGGGCCGGCCCGCGGCCCTTGGGCGCGGCCACGCCCGCGACGGCACACATCACCCGACCGCGGCAGGTCTCACCGCGCCCCTGTCAGGGTCTGCGTCCGTAGATAGTGATCCAGTCCTGCAGGCGCTGCTTCTGGTGGTCCTGCACCTGCTCCCAGTGGAACCGCCAGCGCCAGTTGTCGTCGGTTACACCCGGCACATTCATACGGTGGGCTCCGTCCAGTTCCAGTACGTCCTGCAACGGGATAACGGCCAGCCGTGCTACCGAGGCCAGAGCCGCCCGCATCAGCAGGGCGGGCATCGGTTCCTGTGAGTCACCGAGGTAGTGGCGCAAGGCACTGCGCTCATGCTCCGCCAGTTCCTGGTACCAGCCCAGTGTGGTGTTGTTGTCGTGCGTACCGGTGTAGACCACGCCCAGTTCTTCGTGATTGTGCGGCAGGTAAGGGTTGTCGGGCGAACCGTCAAACGCAAACTGCAGGATTTTCATACCCGGCAGACCGAATGCCTGTCTCAGCGCCGTCACCTCGGGAGTAATCACCCCGAGGTCTTCGGCGACCAGCGGGAGATCGCCGAACACTTGCTTGAGCACCTCGAAAAAACTTTCACCGGGCCCCTTGACCCAGCGGCCTTCGACCGCTGTTTCAGCGCTGGCATCGATTTCCCAGAAGGCCTCGAAGCCGCGGAAGTGATCGATACGCACCAGGTCGAACATCTCCATCTGCGTGCGAATACGTTCAAGCCACCAGCCGAAACCATCTCGTTTAAGCTCATCCCAACGGTAGTGCGGATTGCCCCAGCGCTGACCGGTGGCGGAAAAATAATCGGGGGGCACGCCGGCGACCACCTGCAGGTGTCCCTGCTCGTCGACCGAAAACCACTCACGGTGTGCCCACACATCGGCGCTGTCATGGGCGACAAAAATCGGAATATCCCCGAACAGCAGGATGCCGCGGTCATTGGCGTACTGGCGCAACTGCTTCCACTGGCGATAGAACAGGAACTGCTCGAAACGCACCTGGGAAACGGCACCGGCCAGGCGCTTGCGCTCCACATCCAGCGCGTCGCGATCACGCTGACAGATCGCCGACGGCCACTTGTACCAGGGCATACCGCCATGGGAATGGTGCAGCGCCTGGTACAGGGCGTAATCATCCAGCCAGCGGGCGTGGTCGCGCGCGAAACGTTTCAACGCACGCCGCTCGTCGTCACCGGCCTTGCGCTGGAAACCGTTGTAGGCAGCTGCCAGACGCACTCGGCGCTGCGCGTCCAGGTCGCCGGACTCATCCAGCGCGGCACTGTCCAGCCAGCCCTGATCCACCAGGGCCTGCAGACTGATCAGGCGGAAGTTACCGGCGTGTACTGACAGGCACTGATACGGTGAACCGTCTTCGTGCGTGGGCCCGAGCGGCAGTGTCTGCCACAGTCCAACGCCGCATTCGGCGAGAAAGTCGACAAAACGATAGGCTTCGGGGCCAAGATCACCATTACCCGGGGACCCGGGCAGCGACGTGGGGTGCAATAAAACGCCTGCACGGCGTTGGGCGAACAAATCCATGTCTTTAAAACGTCTCTACCTGCGTCAGTTGCGTAGCTGCCCGTGCCTCATGGTACCACCCATTTCCGGCCGACCGGAGCCGCGTGCAAAGGTATGCGCGAGGTATTCCGGCGGCTCCTGCCCGAGCAATTGATAAAGGTTGGACAGGTGCAGACGGAACAGGGCTTCAAAGTCACTGACCGAATCCGCGGGGTTATAGTCCCCGAACCACCAGAACCAGTCAGAACCTTCACAGATCGCAAGCTGCAACTGCGCGGCCACGATCTGTTCGCCGTCGAGCCCGCCGCGGGCCGCGGCCCTGTCGAACGCGTGTTTGGCATCGCACAGCATCTCCCAGCCGCGGTTCTTGTCGGGGTCACCGATCCAGGTGGAGAAGGTACCGTAGACCCAGGAACCGCTCACCATTTGTGACAAGTCACCGATCTCCACACCTTCGTCCAGGCATTCACTGAAGGTGGACAAGGTGAGCGTCGGGTGCGACGCCAGCTTTTCATACAGGCCACGCAGAAAATAGTACCCGTTTTCGGGGAAATGCTCCCAGGCGTTCTCGCCATCGAGAACGATGGGCACGGCCAGGTTGCGCCCTGTGTGCGTCGCCGCGATCCGCTCGAGATTGTGAATCAGGTTCGCCACAGCGTCATCAGCGTGCCAGGTGGAATAGTTGAAGCCGATATCGTCCGAAATATTGTCGTCCCGGAAGAAACACACCAGCTTGCCGTCGCCAACGCGGTAACCCTTGAGTACTGCATCGGCAGCGGACACAGCGGCTTCGCCGTGCGAAGCACGCAGGCTGTTACGCAGCACGGTTTCACCGCTGGCCGCCCAGCGGAACCCGTATTCCTCCAGCATCGCCAGGGTCGGCTGACTGACGCTGCCTTCTGCGGGCCAGCAGCCGCTGGGTTTGCCGCGGAAATACTGCTGAAAGACATTCAGCCCTTCGCGGATATGCCAGTCGGCGCGCTCGTCACCCTCCGGGTAACGCTCGCATTCAGGCAAGTTCACGTTCGGCATCGCCTCGCCGGCACTGGAAACGTCCAGCATCAGCGGCACGATCGGGTGTGCGTAGGGTGTTACCGACAACTCGACCTGGCCACGCGCAGCCAGCGCCGCATAGCGATCGATGACGCCGGACAACAGCTCGCCGATCAGCACCAGCAACTCGCGCCGGTCGTGCAGGGAAAAATTCCCGCCCTGTTCCTGCCAGCGCTGCACGCGCAAATCGTTGCGCCTGACAGTTTCGCCTATCCAGCCGAGGTGATACCAGAAAATCATGTCGGCGACGAATTGTTCGCTGACATAGTTCAGATAGTCGCAGTGACCGTTAAACAGTCCTGCCATTTCAGCCAGCCGCTGGTAGGCCGGAAAGCGATCGACGACGCGCTGCCGGTTGACCCGCAGACAGGTATTGATCAGCCCCAGTCGCTGCTCCGGGTGCGTCGGCAATACAGGCGCCACCAGTGCCGCCAGCAAGGGATCGCGGATTGCCTTGTGGTCACGCAGATAACCACTGACCTGGGCGGCGTAATCATCCAGTTGTTCCAGCAGCACCGGGGCGAAGTTGACCACCGCCTTGGCCCCGGGCACTGATTCGAGGTGTGCCGCCATGTCGACATAGTCCTTGATGGCATGCAGGTAGGTCCAGGGCAGTTTGTACTCCCCGCTGATAAGGTCACAGTATTGCGGTTGGTGCATGTGCCAGCAAACAACCACCCGCAGCCCGGGCTTATCGGACATGGTGTAACTCCTGGCCCAGCATTTCAGGGGTCACCAGCACCACGCCGCCGGGCGTGACATGGAAGCGTTTGGCATCCTCCTCCAGGTTCTCCCCGATCACGGTACCCGGCGGCACCAGGCAGCCCTTGTCGATAACCGCGTTCTGAATACGGCAGTGGCGCCCGATACGCACGTCCGGCAATACCACGGCGTGCTGCAGCAGCGCAAAGGAATTCACCTTGACATTGGAAAACAGCAGCGAGTGGCGCACGGTAGCCCCGGAAATCACACAACCGCCCGAGACCATGGAATCCACGGCGGTACCGCGCCGGTCCTTGTCGTCGAACACGAACTTGGCCGGCGGCATCTGTTCCTGGTAGGTCCATATCGGCCAGTCCACATCGTAGAGATTGAGTTCCGGCGTGACCCCGATCAACTCGAGATTGGCCGACCAGAAGGCATCCACCGTACCCACGTCGCGCCAATAGGCCTGGCGTCCGGTTTGCGCATCCCGGAAAGGATAGGCGAATACCCGATACTGATCGATGATGGCGGGAATGATATCGTGACCGAAATCGTGGCTCGAGGCACTGTTATCCGCGTCCTTGATCAACTGCTCGAACAGAAAACGTGTGTTGAACACGTAAATCCCCATCGAGGCCAGCGCCAGATCGTCGCTGCCGGGCGTGGGCATCGGGTTTTCGGGCTTTTCGTTGAATTCGCGCACCCGGTTGTTGTCGTCGACACTCATGACACCAAACCCGCGAGCCGCCTCCAGGTCGACTTCCAGGCAGGCAACGGTCATGTCGGCGGCATTTTCCACGTGCTGGGCGATCATTGGACCATAGTCCATCTTGTAGATGTGGTCGCCGGCCAGGATCAGCACATACTCGGGGTTATGTGTGCGGATAATATCAAGATTCTGGTAAATCGCGTCCGCCGTGCCAGCATACCAGGAAGACTGGATGCGCTGCTGGGCCGGCAACAGTTCAACGAACTCGCCGAATTCGCCCCGTAAAAACCCCCATCCACGCTGGATGTGCTGGATCAGGGAATGCGATTTGTACTGGGTCAGAACCCCCACCCGGCGGATGCCCGAGTTCATGCAGTTTGACAGGGG
>Ga0316579_10000754_pt1 | contig 11114 bp, 9 predicted proteins | sample J5NA_2_FD_203074 | JGI IMG/M metagenome (GOLD analysis project Ga0316579, IMG submission 203074) | Rhizosphere microbial communities from salt marsh grasses in Alabama, United States - J5-7_160517rDrA | ecosystem: Host-associated > Plants > Roots > Rhizosphere | place: USA: Alabama | collected...
TACTGGCGTTTTATTCTGTGGTGCCGGGAGGGAGAATCGAACTCCCACGATGTCACCATCACCGGATTTTGAGTCCGGCGCGTCTACCAGTTCCGCCATCCCGGCGCCAGGGCGACTAGTATAAGAATTTCTGGGACTTGGGCAAGCTAAATATTAGGCTGCCCGGCTCGCAAGCGACGGGGGAAATTGTTACTATTCGCGCCCCATGCGGCGCAATGACTTTTATTTCGAACTTCCCGAGGACTTGATTGCGCAACGCCCTTTGCCGGAGCGCAGCCAGAGCCGTTTGCTGAGTGTGGATGGCGCCACCGGTGCCTTGGAAGATGGCCTCATGGCTCAGCTGCCCCAGAAATTACTCCCAGGGGATCTGTTGGTCTTAAACGATACCCGCGTTATTCCGGCGCGCTTATTCGGCCACAAGGCCAGCGGCGGCAAGCTGGAAATGTTGGTGGAACGGGTGTTGGACGAACGCCGCGCCTTGGTCCATATACGGGCCAGTAAATCGTCCAAGCCGGGGGCGAAATTGCGAATGGCGGGGGCCTTAGATGCGGAGGTATTGGCGCGTCAGGGCGAGTTGTACGAGGTGGTGTTTCACGACCTGCGATCCGTCGCGGTGCTTCTAGAACAATATGGACATATGCCATTGCCGCCCTATATAAGTCGCCCCGACGTTGAGGAGGATCGACGCCGCTACCAGACGGTGTTTGCCCGCCGGCCGGGGGCGGTGGCGGCACCCACCGCCGGACTGCATTTTGATGAGTCCTTACTGGAGGACATCCGCAGGCGGGGAGTGGAGCTGGGGTTTGTTACCCTGCATGTAGGGGCGGGGACCTTTCAACCGCTGAGGGTGGATGACTTGCGTGAACATCGCATGCATCCGGAGTTTGTGTCCGTCGGCGAGCAATTATGCGAGCAGGTGCGTGCAGCCCGGGCGCGGGGCGGACGGATCGTGGCGGTAGGTACCACCGTGGTACGCAGCCTGGAGAGCGCTTCGCAGGACGGAGAGTTGCGGCCTTTCCACGGCGATACGCGGTTGTTCATCTATCCGGGCTATCGCTTCGTGACGGTGGATGCCATGCTGACCAATTTTCACCTGCCGGAGTCCACCCTGCTGATGTTGGTGTGTGCCTTTGGGGGGTATCAGCGGATAATGGCCGCTTATCGCCATGCGGTGGCGCAGCGTTATAGGTTTTTCAGCTACGGCGACGCCATGTTTATTACTAAGGCCTGTTAACGGTGCGTAAAAGCGAAAGAGAATAGGGTCAGTGATGCGCTTTGAATTGATGGCCAATGACGGTGCCGCGCGGCGCGGGCGGATGAGTTTCAACCGTGGCAGCGTGGAGACGCCGGCCTTCATGCCGGTGGGGACTTACGGGACGGTAAAGGCCATGACTCCTGAAGAACTGCGTGAGCTTGGGGCGGAGATCATCCTCGGCAACACCTTCCATTTGATGCTGCGGCCCGGGACGGACATTATCCGCGCCCATGGCGATCTCCATGATTTCATGCACTGGCAAGGGCCCATCCTTACCGACTCGGGCGGCTTTCAGGTCTTCAGTCTCGGTGAATTGCGCAAGCTCGAGGAGCGTGGGGTGTCATTTCGCTCGCCGGTGAACGGTGATCCGGTGTTTCTCGGTCCTGAGGAATCCATGGCGGTGCAACGAGCCCTGGGCTCAGACATCGTGATGATCTTCGACGAATGCACCCCGTATCCCGCCGATGAGAGCCAAGCCCGTACTTCGATGGAATTATCGCTGCGCTGGGCGCGGCGCAGCCGCGATGCCCATGGCGATAATCCGGCGGCGCTGTTCGGGATCGTGCAGGGGGGGATGTACGAATCCCTGCGGGAGGCATCCCTGGCGGGTTTGATGGAGATCGGTTTCGACGGCTATGCCGTGGGTGGCCTGTCGGTGGGTGAACCTAAGGAGGATATGCGTCGCGTCCTGGACTACATTACCCCGAACATGCCGATGGAGTATCCCCGTTACCTCATGGGGGTGGGGACGCCGGAAGATATCGTCGAGGCGGTGCGGCGCGGCATCGACATGTTTGATTGCGTCCTGCCCACCCGCAATGCTCGCAACGGCCATCTGTTCGTGAGAGGAGGAGAAGTACGCATCCGGAATGCCCGCTATCGTGACGATCTCCGTCCTTTGGATGAAGACTGCGCCTGTTATACTTGCCGTCATTACAGCCGGGCCTATCTGCGCCACCTTGATCAATGCAATGAGATCCTGGGGGCGCGTCTCAATACAATTCATAACCTCTTTTATTACCAGACCCTGATGCGGGAACTGCGTGAGGCCATCGCCATGGGGGGGCTGGAGGCCTATGTGCGGGATTTTTATGGGCGGCGCGTGCAAAGCGGGCCGGCTGTGTCATAATAGCGACCTTTCGCGGTCCCCGGGGAGCGGGGGTCAGGTCCTAGAAACCGAAGAAGATAAAAGGGTTTGCCATGAGTCTGTTGATTTCCGATGCCTGGGCGGATGCCGCGCCCGCAGCGCCACAGGATGCCGGTCTGATGGGGTTTTTACCACTCATCGTCATCTTCGTTTTGTTTTATTTTCTGTTGATCCGTCCGCAAATGAAGCGCGCCAAGGAGCATCGTAAGATGGTCGAGACCTTGTCTAAGAACGATGAGGTGGTGACCAGCGGGGGCTTGCTGGGCAAGATCGTCGACGTGGAAGAGAGCTTTATCACCGTCGAGATAGCCGAAGGGGTGCGGGTGAAGGTACAAAAAACCGCTGTTACCTCACTGATGCCGAAAGGGACTGCCAAGAGCTAAAGCCGCTTAGCCGCTGAGTCCTGCATCCGGAATTTATATCCCATGATGAATCGTTACCCTATTTGGAAATATGTCCTTATCGCCCTGGTGTTGTTGGTGGGTGTGATCTATGCCCTGCCCAATCTTTATGGCGAAGACCCGGCCTTGCAAATTTCCCCGGCGCGCGGGGCCAAGGTCGATGCGGCGGTGGAAGACCGAGTGAAGCTGGCCTTGAGTAAGGCACATTTGACCTCCCGCGCCGTCCAGCTGGGGGTCGGCAATTTGCTGGTGCGCTTTGCGGATCCCGAGACTCAGCTCAAGGCCCAGGAAGCTGTGCAACGCGAGCTGGGTGATGACTATGTGGTAGCGCTCAATCTGGCCCCGACGACCCCGGCATGGTTGCGCGCCATCGGCGCCAAACCCATGTACTTGGGGCTTGATCTGCGTGGCGGGGTGCATTTTCTAATGGAAGTGGACATGGACGCCGTTGTGCAGCAGGCGGCGGAGCGTTATGTGGAAGATATGCGTACCGGCCTGCGCACTGCCAAGATCCACTACACGGATATTGCCCGGCAGGGCAACGGCGTGGAGCTGAAGTTCAAGACGGCCGAGGAGCGCAACGCCGCTAGGGAAGTGCTGGGCAAGCAATTTCCCGAGCTTGTCCTGACCGACAAGGACGAGGCGGGGAACACCGATTTGATGGCGGTGGTCAACCAGCAGCAGCAACGCGAGACCCGCAAGTTTGCCGTCGAACAGAACATCACCACCTTGCGCAACCGTGTCAACGAGCTGGGCGTGGCTGAACCAGTGATCCAGCAACAGGGTGAGAATCGCATCGTGGTGGAATTGCCGGGCGTGCAGGATACAGCCCGTGCCAAGGAGATCCTCGGCGCTACCGCCACCTTGGAGTTTCGCATGGTGGATGAGGAGCACAATGCGGCGGAGGCGGCGGCGGGGCATGTCCCCATCGGTTCCCGTTTGTACCACACCCGCAAAGGCGAGCCGGTACTACTGCATAAGCGCATCATCATTACCGGTGATTCCATCACTGACGCCCAAGCCGGCTTCGACTCACGCGACGGCAGTCCCAATGTATCTATCACCCTGGACGGTAAGGGTGCGCGGGCCATGTTGAACACCACATCGGAAAATGTGGGTAAGCTCATGGCGGTGGTGTTTATCGAGAACAAGACCGAGACCCGCTATGTGGATGGTAAGGCAGTTAAGACCAAGAAGCGGGTTGAGGAAGTGATCAATCGCGCCACCATTCGCGGGACCTTCAGCAAACGTTTTCAGATTACCGGTCTGGACAGCAGCGAAGAGGCGCGGGACCTGGCGCTGCTGTTACGCGCCGGTGCACTTGCCGCTCCGGTGGATATTATCGAAGAACGTACGGTGGGGCCGAGCCTGGGCCAGGAGAATATCGACCGAGGTTTCATGTCCTGCGTGATCGGCTTTGTTTTGGTGATGGTGTTCATGACGGCACGCTATAAGGTGTTCGGGCTTTTCGCCAGTGCGGCGCAGCTGGTGAATCTGGTGTTGATCATCGCCATCCTGTCCATACTGCAGGCGACTCTGACCTTGCCCGGTATCGCGGGTATTGTGCTTACCGTGGGTATGGCGGTGGATGCCAACGTGCTGATCGATGAACGTATCCGCGAGGAATTGCGTAGCGGCAATTCACCGTTTGCCAGTATTGAGGCCGGCTATGAACGCGCCTTGGGAACCATCGCTGACTCCAACATCACCACCCTGATCGCCGGGTTGATGTTGTTTGTGCTTGGCAGCGGTCCGGTGAAGGGATTTGCAGTAGTGCTGTGTATCGGTATCTTGACGTCCATGTTTACCGCGTTGATGGGTACCCGTGCTCTAGTCTATCTGGTATACGGCGGTCGGCGTCGTATCGACAAGCTGGCGGTATGAGGATGCTCTGATGGCTGGATTTTCTCTGGTAAATGTCAATTGGGATTTCATGGGTAAGCGCCGGGTGGCGATGGTGTTATCCCTGACTCTGGCGGTGGTGTCGATTGTTTCCTTCGCGGTCCGCGGCTTTAATTTTGGTATCGATTTTACCGGTGGTATTGTGGTCGAGGTACAATATCAGCAACCGGTTGAACTCGATTCGGTGCGCTCTGCTTTGGAAAAGACTGGGTTCGACAAGGTTGTCGTGCAGTATTTCGGAACAGCCCATGATGTGTTGATTAGGGTCCCGCCGGGGAAAAACGGAAAGAGTGCCGACGTGAGCACCAGGATCTTGGCTGCCCTGCGTCAAGACAGCGGCGGCAATGATGTGGAACAGCGTCGTGTGGAATTCGTCGGGCCGCAGGTGGGAGATGAACTGGCTACCGATGGCGGATTGGCGATCCTGGTGGCACTGCTAGGGATCTTCATCTATGTGATGATCCGTTTTGAATGGCGGTTTGCCCTGGGAGCCATCGTCGCGACCCTTCACGACGTCGTCATCACCGTGGGTTTGTTTTCCGTCACCGGCTTGGAGTTCGATCTAACCGTATTGGCGGCGGTATTGGCGGTGATAGGTTATTCGGTGAACGATACGGTGGTGGTATTCGATCGTATCCGTGAAAACTTTCGCAAGATGCGCAAGGCCGAACCGGCAATCGCCATGAATGCCGCCATCAATCAAACTTTGTCCCGTACCACCATCACCTCTTTGGTGACCTTGTTGGCGGTGCTCGCCCTGTTATTTTTCGGCGGCGGCTTGATCCGTAATTTCTCCATCGCCTTGGTGGCGGGCATCGTCATCGGTACGTTTTCTTCCATCTATGTGGCCAGCGCTATCGCCCTGTGGTTGGGGGTGAGCAAGGCCGACTTGATGCCGGTGAAGAAGGAAGGCGCGGATCTGGATGCCCGTCCCTGAGCGGGGGGTGAAGCGCCACCGCTAAAGCGTGCTCCCCGGCGGCAAACAAGTTCTCCGGTCGCGCCAGCGTTTTTCCGCTTAGTCCGTCTTTATTGTTGAACCAACTCCAACTCCAGTTGCACCAGCGGTCCGAACCTTTACTAGGCCATGGACGTGGGGTTGGTATTTTCCGCCTGATCCGATTCTATGCGGTTGCGACCCAGACGCTTTGCCCGGTACATGGCGTGATCCGCACGCTGTATGAAGTTTTCCGGTGTTTCCCCGGGGCGATAGAGGCTGAGGCCCGCCGAGAAGGAGGGCAGCGGCAGTGTCGACCCGCCTTGTTGGAAGCTGGTTTCTTCCGCGCGTTTCTGCACCTTGCGCAGTGCGCGCAGCGCCCCTTCGATATGGGTATTGGGCAGCAGTACCGCGAATTCCTCTCCGCCATAGCGAGCCACCAAATCATGGTGGCGGAAGATCGACAGGATTTCGCCGGAGAATACCCGTAACACTTCATCGCCGGCGGCGTGGCCGAATTTATCGTTGACGGCCTTGAAGCCGTCCAGGTCGATCAGGGCCAGCGTTAAAGGGTTGCCGTAGCGCTGAACCCGGCCCACTTCATCTTGCAGGCGACGCATAAAGGCGCGGCGGTTGGGCAGGCCGGTAAGGTCGTCGGTGAGACTGAGCAGGTGGATGCGCGTCAATTCATCGCTCAGCTGCTGGCTGTCGGCCTCGATGACCCGCAGGTAGTTATGGGTCTCGTCGAGCTTGGCTGCGAGTTTGCGATGACCATCCAGCAGTTTTTCCGTTTCTTGCGTCAAATGTTGTCTGTTAGACTCGAAATCTTGCGCGGAACCGGATTGTTGCAAGGTCTGGTGTTGACGATCCAGCAAGGCGCCGAAATCCTGAGAGAGTTTGATCGACGCGGTGACCTGTTGTGCCAGTGCATGTTGAATACGCTGTATGCCTTGACGCTTTTCGTCCAGGTGGCGGCGATAGGAAAGATCGACGCGGCGATCCGGGCCATTTTCAGGCTGCGGTGCCGGCTCTGCGGCTGCGACTTCCTTTTCAACTACCGGTTCAACTTCCGCCGGCGTCTCGGGCGGAGTCGCCTTGGGGGCTTCCGCGACAGTGGTAGTGCGCGGTGTCGTTTCCCTAATCTTGAAGCTGGACAGCAGTGGCGAGAGAGCATGTTCGATGACATCGTCGACCTGCTGGGCGCCACGACTGAAGTCGTCACTGTGAAGGTTCAAGAAGTCTTGGAGGTTTCTGAGATCCGCGGGGGATAAAGGCGGCAGCAAACGCAGTTCCAGCAATTTCAGCTGCACCTGCAGCGGCGAACCGTCGTCCAGCTGCTGTGCCAGGGTATCGAGCAACAGGGTCAATACCCCCGCATAAGCATGTTCTACCTGATGGCATTTCGCCTCGGTATCGCGGATGACCTGCTCGATATAGTTGTATATCGATGCACCACCCTCGCTACGCTTAAGGGAGTCAAGCAGACGTAATATTTTGCTTGTGACGCTTGGAATTACGATGTGGTCTCTTGCCTCGGACAACATGGATTATGTCTCCTAATTTACGTCCATGTTGCTAGTGCCGGGCCATGCGTCGATCAGGCACTGCCGGCGGGTCTACGTTTATCTGGCAAAGCTAATACATCTCTGCTTTACAGGGATTCGGGTTTCATTCAAACGACAAAGGGTTGATTGATAAATCCCGAGACCATAACTCTGAATATCAGAGAGTTAGTATTATTGTCTATTACCCTTGTCTTACCGATCTACCTAAGAAGGGCAACAGCACGCTGCTATTCCTACTGTCCCAGCCCGCTCTCACACCTTACAATCGGATAACAATTGTTAGCTTACTATATCATGGAAATTGTTGGCGTCGCATCCTCGCGATCAGGATGTAAGGCAGCCCGTCATCGGGAAAATGGCTTGGAGATCCGGGGTGCCGGGCGATTTCGTGTACTGCATCCGGGGCGGAAATCGGGTATGCTTTGACCCTTTTCAGATCGCGCTAACTATTTATCGGGTGAACGAATAATGTATTCACGAGACATGCGGATTGCCGGGTTCGATGACACGTTATGGACTGCCATCACTCAGGAGGTCCAGCGTCAAGAACAACATATTGAACTCATAGCCTCGGAAAACTATGCGAGCCCCCGGGTGCTTGAGGCACAAGGCTCTGTTTTAACGAATAAATATGCCGAAGGCTATCCCGGCAAGCGCTATTACGGCGGTTGCGAGTTCGTGGATATCGCCGAGCAATTGGCCATAGACCGCGCCAAAGAGTTGTTCGGTGCCGCCTATGTGAATGTCCAGCCCCATTCCGGTTCCCAGGCCAATGCCGCCGTCTATATGGCCCTACTCAACCCGGGGGACTGCATCCTGGGCATGAGCCTGGCCCACGGTGGGCATTTAACCCATGGGGCCAAGGTCAATTTTTCCGGCAAATTGTACGACGCCGTTCAATACGGCTTGGATATCGCCACCGGCGAGATCGATTATGCACAAGTCGAGCAACTGGCCCGCGAACACCGGCCTAAGATGATCGTCGCCGGCTTCAGCGCCTATTCGCGAGTGGTGGATTGGGTGCGGTTCCGCGCCATTGCCGATGAAGTCGGTGCTTATCTCTTCGTGGATATCGCCCACGTGGCTGGCTTGATCGCCGCTGGTGTCTATCCCAGTCCGGTACAGATCGCCGATATTACCACCACCACCACCCATAAGACCCTGCGCGGTCCCCGCGGCGGTATGATCATGGCGCGTTCCAATCCGGAGGTGGAGAAGAAGCTCAATTCTATGGTATTTCCCGGCAGTCAGGGCGGGCCGCTGATGCACGTCATCGCCGCCAAGGCGGTGGCGTTCAAGGAGGCCTTGGAGCCGGAATTCAAGGACTATCAAACGCAGGTGCTGGAGAATTCACGGGCCATGGCCCAGGTGATGATGGATCGGGGTTATAAGATTGTCTCCGGCGGGACGGATAACCATTTGTTCCTGGTGGATCTCATCGACAAGGACATCACCGGCAAGGATGCGGAGGCGGCACTGGGTGCGGCCCATATCACCGTCAATAAGAATGCCGTACCCAACGATCCGCGTTCGCCCTTCGTCACCAGCGGCATCCGCATCGGCACGCCGGCCATCACCACCCGTGGTTTCGAGGTGGCGGAATCACGGGAATTGGCCGGCTGGATCTGCGATATCCTGGATCATATCGCGGATACGGCGGTTGTCGAACGGGTGCGTAGCCAGGTCCTGGAGATTACCCGCCGGCTGCCGGTTTATCAGCAATAGCCGTGTCTCGCCCTTTCACCGAGATCAATGGTGAAGTGAGCGGCTAGGTACAGGGTCAAAGCCAACATGCGCTGTCCATTTTGCGGGGCTGAGGATACCAAGGTCATCGATTCTCGCCTTGCCAGCGAAGGACATTCGGTGCGGCGTCGCCGCGAGTGTACGGAATGTGCCGAGCGCTTTACCACGTTCGAGACCGCGGAGTTGGCCCTGCCTTCCATCGTTAAAGGTGACGGGCGGCGAGAACCGTTCGACGAAAACAAACTGCGCGCCGGGATCCTGCGCGCCCTGGAAAAACGACCGGTGGCGACCGAACGTGTCGAGGAGAGCATGACCCGCCTCATCCACCGTTTACGCGCCAGCGGTGAACGGGAAGTGCGTGCCCGGGTGCTGGGGGAATGGGTGATGGAAGAATTGCGGGCCTTGGACGAGGTGGCCTATGTGCGCTTCGCCTCCGTGTATCGTAGTTTCCAGGATGTGAATGCTTTTCGTGAAGAGATCGAGCGCCTGCAAAATTCACCGCCACCGGCATTCGCCAATCAACAAATGCCGCTGTTACCCGAGTCGCGCGCTAAACGCAAACCCTCAACGGAATGACGGGTCTGGTAAGTGTGTGAGAACCGCTGATCCGCTATGAGCGCCGCCGCCGATATTAGCTTCATGGCCCATGCACTGCGATTGGCGGAGCGTGGCCTCTATACCACGGATCCCAATCCCCGGGTCGGTTGCGTGGTGGTAAAAGATGGTGAGATTGTCGGAGAGGGTTGGCATTGCCGCGCCGGCGAAGCCCATGCCGAGGTATATGCTTTGCGCCAAGCCGGTGACCGTGCCCGCGGGGCGGATATCTATGTCACCCTGGAGCCCTGCAGTCACCAGGGACGTACCCCGCCCTGTGCCGATGCCTTGATTGCGGCGGGCGTGGCCCGCGTAGTGTGCGCTATGGAAGATCCCAATCCGCGCGTGGCCGGCGAGGGTTTGGCGCGCTTGATGCGTTCGGGCATCCGGGTAGAGACGGGGGTGCTGCAAAATGAAGCCGAAGGCCTTAATCCCGGTTTCATTCAGCGCATGCGCCGCGGCATGCCGTGGGTGCGGTGTAAGATGGCTATGAGTCTCGACGGGCGTACCGCCCTGGCCAACGGCGAGAGCCGGTGGATCACCGGTGTAGCGGCGCGGCGCGACGTGCATTACTGGCGGGCGCGCAGTTCAGCGGTGCTGACCGGTATCGGTACGGTATTGGCCGATGACCCGGCGCTGACGGTAAGGCTGGAGGCGCCGTTAGCGGGGCGGCAAGAGTGCGGGGCGGAGATCCGTCAGCCGTTACGTGTGGTATTGGATACCCATTTGCGTATCCCGGCGACGGCGCGCATCCTCAAGCAACCTGGTCACACCTGGCTTTTTAGCGCGGCCGCTGCGGATCAGGCCTCTGCGTTGCATGCGGCAGGTACGAAGGTGGAATATGCGCCGCCGCTGTCCGGAGGCGCAGGCATGGATCTCGTGGCGGTACTGCAGCGCTTGGCGCAAGAGGGAGTCAATGAACTGTGGGTGGAAGCGGGTCCGACCTTGAGCGGTGCCTTATTACAGGCGGGTTTGGTCGATGAGTTGATCATCTACATGGCGCCGCTGTTGATGGGCGACGCCGCACGCGCGCTGTTTCATATACCGGCCTTCACGCACTTGGCCGATTGTATGGCTCTGGATATAAGCGATTTGCGCGCCGTGGGGAAGGACTGGCGGCTCAGAGCTCGGATCGGAAAAGCGCAGGAAACAATGTGACGCTCGGGGCTTTAAGGTAGTATCTATCCTTGCGGTTTCGGGCGGGCAACAAGCGACGAATATGTTTACTGGTATCATTCAAGCCTTGGGTAAAGTGCAGGAATTGGCGCGTCAAGGGACGGATGCCAGGTTGCGGATCGCCAGCGGTAAGCTTGATCTTACCACGGTGCGCGTGGGCGACAGCATCGCCGTGAGCGGGGTCTGTCTGACCGTTGTGGCCCTACATAAGGAAGGATTCAGTGCTGATGTCTCGGCGGAGACGCTGGCATGCACTACCTTCGCGGCGCTGCAGGTGGGGGATCAAGTGAATCTGGAAAAGGCCTTGACGCTGGCCACGCCGCTGGGCGGTCATCTGGTGAGCGGTCATGTAGACGGGGTGGCCGAGGTGAAGATGCGGACACCGGTGGGGCAATCG
>Ga0316579_10000755_pt1 | contig 11102 bp, 7 predicted proteins | sample J5NA_2_FD_203074 | JGI IMG/M metagenome (GOLD analysis project Ga0316579, IMG submission 203074) | Rhizosphere microbial communities from salt marsh grasses in Alabama, United States - J5-7_160517rDrA | ecosystem: Host-associated > Plants > Roots > Rhizosphere | place: USA: Alabama | collected...
GGGCCGGGCGTACAGGCCCCACCGGTTCGAAGGCCACCGGGCCTCACGCTGGCATTCGGTCCACAGTGGCACCCGCCAGCGGAAGGCCAGGATTGAGGCAAGGACGTATTCGGCAATGGGCGTGGCGTGGATGCCGCTAACTGTCGTGACGGCAACGTCGCGCGAGATGGCTACATCGCGCGCGACAGCTACATCGCGCTGCATGATGGGATGATCGAGGATATGATTCACACCTGCGCTGTGCAACTGGACCCACCGCAGATTGGGGGCAAGGTCGAGCGCGTTCTGCGGGAGGTCAAAGGTGTACAGGATCTCAATATCCGAATGAGCAGCGAGGGCCGCGGCAACTTCCTCGGCATCGTGGCAGGTTTGCTGGCTCACGCGCAGCCGCGTCGACACCCCCCGTATTTGATCTAACAAGTCATCCGTAAATCGCCGGGTGCTCAGTACCTGGATTGTCTCCACGCGTGTTCCCCTTTCTAGCTCGATCAGCGGCAGGCCAATTATAACATAGACCCTGGTGCTGGCAAAGGCCGATGGGCTGGTTGCTGCGCGTCCCCGACCGCGCTTCCGGTCGAGATGTTGGTGCCGCAACTTGCAAAGACCGGGGGATTGTTGTATGATACGGGCCAGATGTCCGTGGCGTTGTCTCTACGAGTCAAGTGAACCGCAAAGGAGGTGGTTATAGCTACGTATCCAGTCACACAAGCGGCACGTCTTGACGTCGAGCAATATGAGATGAAAACAGAAGAAAAGGGGAGGAAAAGATGAAAAAGAGCGTATGGTTGGTGGCACTCATTCTGCTCAGTGTGATGTCTATGGCATTGGCAGGATGCGGCACACCGGATCTGGGTACCGAGGAAAATCCGATTATCATGTCCTTTGTTCCCTCCGGCGACACGCAGGAGATCATCGCCAGCGGCGACGAGCTTGCCCAGATGATCACCGACCAGACTGGGCTGGTTGTCCAGTCCACGGTGGGCACTGACTTTGCTGCCGTGCGCGAGGCGATGGGCGCGGGCCAGGCCCAGATTGGCTGGCTCAACACCTTTAACTACGTCCTGGCCAACGAGAAATACGGCGTGGACGTGGGACTGGTCACCGAGCGCTATGGTCTGACCTACTATACAGGCCAGATCATCGTCCGGGCCGACAGCGGCATCACCAGCCTCGAAGACCTCAAGGGCAAGGTGATGTGCTGGGTAGACCCCAACTCGACCTCGGGCTATATCATCCCGCGCATCATGCTGGCGGCGAACGGCATCGATCCGGACACCGACTTTGCCAATACGGTAGAGGCCGGTTCGCACAACAACGTGGTCACGGCTGTCTATAACGGTGACTGCGATGCGGGCGCCACTTACAGCGATGCGCGTAGCTCCATCGCGGAAGACTTTCCCGATGTGAACGACGTAGTCATCGTTCTGGCCACCACGACGGAAATTCCCAATGACACCGTCTCCTTCACCAAGGATTTCCCGGCGGACATGCGACAGAAGATCGTGGATGCTCTGGTAGCGATCTCGTCGACCGAAGCGGGCCAGGCAGCTTTGGGGAGTCTGTACTCCATCGAGGCCCTGGTGCCGGCCGATGATAGCTTCTTCGATCAGTTCCGCGCCGACTTGAGCAAGGCCGGTATCGACATCGAGAGTCTGGCCAAATAGACTCACCGGTTTACCAGAGGGAGAGAGGCTCGCCTCTCTCCCTCTTTTACTAATGGGCCTGACAGTATAGGGCGAGGCAGCCTGAATAGCCGTTGTCCGTGGCATCGCAATGGTCTAGCGCAAGGCAACCGCAGGCAAATCCGCTCGGGGCTGTTCGTATTTCTGCCAGGTCTGTACGATGGAGGAGGCGTCACTTGCTTAGAGTGGAGAACCTCACCAAGATCTACCCCGACGGCACGGAAGCGCTGCGCAATGTCAGTTTCAAGGTCGAGGACGGCGAATTCCTGACGATCATCGGCCTATCGGGCTCAGGCAAGTCTACCCTATTGCGCTGCATCAACCGTCTGATCGACCCCACCGAAGGCCGTGTGCTCTGGGACGACATTGATGTCACGGCTGCCAAGGGGAAGGAGCTGCGCCACATCCGCCGCCAGATAGGCATGATCTTCCAGCAGTTCAACCTGGTCAAGCGCAGCAGCGTGATGGTCAACGTGCTCTCGGGCCGGCTGGGCTATGCCAACCCGTGGACCAGCCTTGTGCACAGCTTTACTCCCCAGGACCGCCGCCGGGCTGTTGCCGCCCTGGATCGGGTGGGCATCGCTGAAAAGGCGGACAACCGGGCCGATCAGCTTTCCGGCGGGCAGCAGCAACGGGTGGGCATCGCCCGCGCGCTCATGCAGGAACCCCGGCTGATGCTGGCAGACGAGCCCGTAGCCAGCCTGGATCCCGTACTGGCTCACTCGATCCTCCGATACCTCGAGGTGCTCAACCAGCAGGACGGTATCACCGTGTTATGCAGCCTGCACTTCCTGGATCTTGTCCATCGCTATGCCACGCGCGTCATCGGCCTGAAGGACGGTGAGCTGGTCTTTGACGGCCTCCCTTCGGAACTCACGCGAGAGCGGTTCAAACAGGTCTATGGCGAGGAAGCCGAGATGGTGAGTGTTGGTGGCATGAACGGGATGCCGGGATAGGCGGGGTGCGCCTCTATGAGCCAACAAGGTAGACACAACGGACGGAACAGAAACCGCAACGGCGCGCCCCCCCGTCCCGAGATGCCGGCGTTGCTTCCGGCTCTCCTGTCGTTGGTGGTGCCCGGCAGCGGACAGTTTCTTCTCGGTGAGCGTGGTCGGGGCATCGGCTACCTCGCCACCGTCGTCCTTCTGGGCGGTCTGATCGCCTGGCAAGGAACTCTGATCCTGCTGATCCCCCTGGTTTTCATCTGGCTGTGGGGGGCGTGGGATGCGTATCGCCTGGCGGTAGGCAGAGAGGGCCGCCTGGGCGTTCCGATTCTGTTGGCGGTGGTGGTTGTCTACGGGCTAGCCTTTGTAGCCACCGAAGTCAATCCAGGGCGGCTGGTCACGGGCTGGCCTGGCATGGAGCCGTACCTCAAGGCACTGTTCCAGCCCGAACTGATGGAGTATGCCACTGAGGATCGCGTTGGGACGACGCCCATTCTGGTACCATGCGTCGATCCGCTGCCCGAACCGAGCAAGGCGCCCTCAACCGATCCCTGGATCCAGGCGGACGTCCTGTGCGCCGACATCGGCGAAGAAGTCACGATCCAGGGCGAAGGGTTCTTTCCCGATTTCGAGGGCGATCTATGGTGGGTGAGCCCCATCGGCGATGTGCAACGGATCATCGTTGATGGGGAGCAGGTGACTTTTGAGGCCGACAGCGAAGGGCGCATGCAGGCCTCTTTCCGGGTGCCAATCGCGGTGCCTGTGGATAGGATGCCTCAAGAGGGCGAGACGCAAACCCACGTCATCCGCGCCGAGCAACGCAAACCCTATGGCTCCTTGCAGCCGACCCAGACGTTGAGTCTGGTGCTGGAAAAGATCGGCGAGACGGTCGCTTTGGCCTTCATGGCTACCGTGCTGGGCTTGATCTTTGCCCTGCCGGTAAGCTTTATGGCGGCGCGCAACCTGATGTGGGGCAGCCCGGTCACCCGCGGCATCTACTACGTGGTGCGGACGCTGCTCAATATTGTGCGCTCCATCGAAACCTTGATGTGGGCCATTGTCTTTGCCGTGTGGGTCGGTTTGGGGCCATTTGGCGGCATGCTGGCTCTGATGCTGCACACCATCGCCGCACTTGGCAAGCTCTACTCGGAAGCCATTGAAAGCATCGATCCCGGCCCAATTGAGGCCGTACGCTCCACCGGCGCCAACGGGGTGCAGGTCATAGTCTACGCCGTTTTGCCCCAGATCGTGCCTACCTTCCTATCCTTCACCCTCTATCGCTGGGACATCAACGTCCGCATGTCGACTGTCATTGGCCTGATCAGCGATGCTGGCCTGGGCTTCCTGGTCATCCAGTGGGTACGGCTCAACAACGTGCGCGCCATGGCTACGGCCATTATCGCCATCGTCCTGGTGGTCGCGATTCTGGATTTCGTGTCGGCCTCGCTGCGGCAGCGAGTTATCGCCGGGACGCCGGCGACTCGCCGGGCCAGTCCCCTGCGCCGCTACGCAACCACGGCAGTGCTGGTGGTCGGTTTTGCGGCGGCCTTCATCTGGTCGTGGAACGTATCCCAGATCGACTTCTATGCCCTGGTAGAAGGCGCACCTGACGGTCTGGGGATGATTAGCGACTTTCTGGTACCAGAGCTCTTCACCCGGCCTACAGAGGAGCACAGCGTCAGCGCCTCCTTGCCTGTGCCGTGCGGCTCGGGAGAGTTGGCGGAGCGCGAGGTCAGCGGGCCGCGTGTGAATCTCTCCCTGTCCTGCGGCGACGTGGGCGATCCCCTAGTCATCCGCGGTCACGAGCTTCCACCCAACACCGATGTTTCGGTGCGCTGGGCCCTGTCTGATGGCGCCTATTTGCGGGTTGCCAAGGAATGCTGTACCACCGACGAAACGGGTGCGTTGACCTGGGAGACCACAATCCATCCGCTGATGGAAGTGGACCCCGATTCTGACCGGAGCGAGCCGGGCAGCGTCGTGATTACATGGAATGAATACGTCGGCGGGCTGCGATTCAGTGAAGCGTCGAAAGAGGTTCTGGATCTCTCGCTGGTGACTTTGCTGATGGCCTTGCTGGCTACGACGCTGGGCTCGTTCTTTGCCATCCCGTTGAGCTTCCTAGCAGCACGAAACATCACGGGCAACCACCCGGTAGGTCGGGCAGTCTACTTTGCGTTCCGCACCATCTTTAACCTGTGGCGCTCGGTGGAGCCCATGATCTTGGTGGTGATCTGCGCCGCTTGGGTCGGGATTGGACCCTTTGCCGGCGTACTGGCCCTGGCTATCAACAACATTCCGAACCTGGGCAAGCTCTTCTCGGAGACCATAGAGGAGATCGACACAGGTCCGGTGGAAGCGATCACGGCTACGGGGGCCAACAAGCCGCAGACGCTGGTGTACGCCATCATCCCGCAGTTGGTGCCCAAGTTCCTGGCCTTCATTCTCTACCAATGGGACATCAACATCCGCATGTCGACGGTCATCGGCTTTGTCGGCGGTGGCGGCATCGGCCAGTTCTTCCGCTTGCAAGTGGGGATGAACCAGTACTCCGCGGCGGGCATGGCGGTGTGGGCCATCGTGATCATGGTCTGGAGCATGGATTACCTCAGCGCCAAAGCCCGGGAACGTCTCACCTGAACCTCCTGCCTACCGGCAGGCTGTGACAAGCCTGCCGGTAGGTTGTATACGCCCATGCTCAAGGTCATTATCGATTTCGACGGGACATTGACTGCTGAGGAAACGCAGGTACGGGCCCTGGCCGAGCGATCGCTGGGCACCTTGGCTAACGAGATCCTCCGTGTCCCATACTCACAACTGGCAGCCGACTATGAAACCACGCGGGCTCGGTTGCTTGCTGCCCCGCATCGTTACTGGTGGGAGGTCAACGGCCTCGTCGCCTCCTACTGCGACGAGGGCGCCTTTATCCTCAACACGACCACGCTGCAGGTGATGCTGCGCGACAACCTGCTCTATGCGGAAGCTATAGCCGCAGCTTTTCCTCAGGCAGAGTACGATCCGGTGGTGGATTGCACGAACTATCTATTCCACCGTCACACGGCAGAGCTCCCGCCGGCTTTTCGACCGGCGGCGCGCCGCGTGCTGGACGAGCTTGTCTCTGCTCGTGAGCGCGTGCCGGTTGTGCTCACCAACTCGTTGGGCGACAAGGTGCGCAGGCTACTGGCGACGCTGGAACTCGACGGCGAGGTTTCCGTTCTGGGGGACACGCGCCAGTATGACATGGACCCGGCCTGGGCGCATCATTTCGAACATCCCGAGATGGGCCCGATCCAGGTCTGGCCCCTGCCGCCCAACCGCCACGTGGACCTGCGGCGACCGGTATACTACCATGCCCTGCTCCGGGCCGCTGAGGATGGCTCGCGGCTGGCGGTGGTGGCCGATACCTTTTCGCTTCCCGGCGCCTTGCCGCTCGTGATGGGCATTCCCTTCTTTCTGCTGCGCACGGCCTATACCCCCGGCTGGTGCGTCCAGGTAGTGGAGGCTCATCCCCTCGGTCGGGTCCTCGATGATTTGGGGGAGCTGCCGGCATCGCTGGACGTTCTAGGCCCCTGAAGGCGTGGCCCTATCTCTTTTCCCAGCGGATCCACTTGCCGCTGTCCGTCTTTTCGAGTATAATGCAGGCAGTCTTTCAGGGAGAATGAGGCCCGCTGGCTGGCTCTGCCGGGACATGAGGAGAGAATGCCCACCATCCTTCAAACCTTTCGCCATCTGCGACGGTACGAGCAGATCGGACGGATTCTGACAAGATATGGCTTTGGCCACCTTCTGACCCAACTGGGTATCGGACGGGCTATCACCCCTGGCCTGGAGAGGCTGCGTTTCAGCTCGTCCGAGGTTCTCCGAGCCACGCCTGCCGTGCGGATGCGCATGGCCATCGAGGAACTGGGCCCAACCTTTATCAAGCTAGGGCAAATCCTCAGCACCCGCGGCGATCTACTCCCCGTCGAGTTCATCCGCGAACTCGAAAAGCTGCAAGACACCGTACCTCCCACCGATTTCGGCCTGATAAAGGCCGAGGTCGAGCGGGAGTTGAAGAAACCCATTGGTGAAGTGTTTCCTACATTCGATCCGGTGCCGGTGGCTTCAGCCTCGCTGGGCCAAGTTCATTTCGCCACCTTGCCCGGCGGCGAGGAAGTGGCGGTCAAGGTCTTTCGGCCCGGCATCGACAAGGTGATCGAGACCGATCTGGACATCCTGCTCGAGCTGGCTTCCCTGGCTGAAAAGCGTACCGAGTGGGGCGAGTACTATGGGGTGCTCTCGCTGGCCCAAGAGTTTGCCGACACCCTACGCGGTGAGCAGAACTACGAGCAAGAAGGTCACAACATGGACCGCTACCGGCAGATGTTCGCCGGCGAAGCGCATGTCCGCATTCCGATGGTCTACTGGGAACCTACGACCAGGCGCGTCCTGACCATGGAGCGCTTGCAGGGAATCAAGATCACGGACGTAGATGCCCTGGAAGCAGCAGGTTTGGATCGCGAGCGAGTTGCCAGTCACAATATCGACATCCTGCTCCAGGCCGTCCTCCAGGAAGGCTTTTTTCACGCCGATCCCCATGCCGGGAATTTCATGGTGCTGCCCCATGAGGTGATCGCCATGATGGACTTTGGCATCATGGGGCACCTGGATCACATAGAGCGCCTGGGGTTGATGGAATTCTTTGTAGCCCTCTTTAGTGGGGATACCGAGCGTACGGTCGATGCCATGGCACAGCTCGGCATCGCCACCAGGGCTACCGACAGGCGGCATCTCATCCGCGACCTGGATCGCTTGCGCCTGCAGTATTATGGTCTCGACCTGGAAAAGATTCGGGCCCGGTCGTTCATCGAAGACTTGATGAGTATTGCTCTGTCCTATCGCCTAAAGATGCCCAGCGATCTGGTACTGGTGTTCAAGACCATTGCCATGCTCGAGGGTATCAGCCTGCAGCTCGATCCCGACTTGAATGTGTTCCAAAAGGTGGAGCCGTACGTGCGCGATGCGATCCTTGAGCTTCAGTCTCCGGTTGCCCGTCTCAAGGAGGCGGTGGAGCAGTTGCGCGAGGCGAGCGAGGCGATGATGATGCTGCCGAAGCAACTCCAGAGGATGCTGGAGCAGATCGAGGCCGGAGAGAGCAACCTCAGCATGACGCTCAAAGGGTTGGACGAACCCACTCGCCGTGTCACCAGGGCTGCGAATCGACTGGTCCTGGCTATTCTGGCGGTGGCTTTTGTCGTCGGACCGGCCCTGATCATTCCCCGGCTCAACGAGGTACTCCCCGAGTTTCAGCTGGGTGCCACGCTGCTGATTATCGCCGGGTTTGCGATGTCGATGTTTATCACGGTAGTGCTAGCCCTATCGATCTGGCGCTCGGGGCGATAAGAAATGGAGCGCATCGTACAGCAGCTAGAGGGGTGGTATCTCGGCATCGACCGGCGCCTGAAAGGGTGGCCCACCCTTTTCGTTCGAACGGGGCTGGCCTTTGATCAAGACGATGGCGCGGTCGTGTCCCGGTCGATTGCCTATTATGCTCTGTTCTCCCTCTTCCCGCTGTTACTGGTGCTCATGTCAGTTGCCAGTTCTGTTCTGGCTGTTGAGCAGGCGCAGCAGGCCGTCATCGACCTGATCCAGCGTATGCTGCCCAGCGTTGCAGACTTGGCGCAGCAGAATATTGAGCAGGTGCTTGCGGCGCGGGGTACGGTCAACGTGCTCGCCACGATCGGTCTGCTCTGGTCTGCGACGGGTGTGTTCACCGCGATGTACCGGGCGGTGAACAAGGCCTGGGGCAATCCCAAGTCGCGCCTGTTTCTGAAGGAAAAGCTCTTTGGCTTGGCGGTGGTGCTGCTCGTCGGGCTCATCCTGCTGGCGACTACCTTCTTGAGCACTGCTGCCAGTGTCCTGCAAAGGTGGGATGGGACAATCTTTGGCTGGCAGCCCTTTTCGAGTCCTCAGGTGGTCGCGCTGTGGAGCAAGCTGGCGACGTTCCTACCGCCTATCATCAGCGTAATCACGTTCATCATCCTCTACCGAACCATCCCGCTCAACTCGGTTTCGTGGCGCGATGTATGGCGGGGCGGACTGCTCGCGGGCGTGATCTGGGAGCTGGCAAGGCGGCTCTATGCCTGGTACCTGGCGAATTTCGCCACCTATAGCCTGGTCTATGGCTCGGTGGGCGCGATCATCGGCTTCCTGTTGTGGGCGTATCTGAGTGCCATGATTCTGCTTCTTGGGGCCGAGTTCACCGCGCAGTATACGGCGTGGCGCAATGCTGGTCAGCAGATCGAGACCCGACCTATTGGTGAATGGATGGATAGCTGGTCAAAGTGAAGCACTAGGCGGCCCCGTGGCGTATAGTACGCCGCGGTCTAGAATGGAGTGGGAAATCGTAGTGCAAGAGTCGGGTACCATCGTTGTCCTGGTGTTGTCATCTCTCATCATGCTGGTTGGCCTGATCGGCACGGTGTTGCCGGTTCTCCCGGGCACGATCCTGATCTTTGCTGGTGCGTTTCTGTATGCCCTAGTCGAGGGGTTCCAGGTGGTCGGCTGGCCCACCCTGGTCGTGTTGGGCGTTCTGACGGCTGTGGCTACTACCGCCGACCTGTGGGCCACCAGCGTCGGGGCCAAGATCGGAGGCGCCAGTGGTTGGAGTGTCGTCATTGGGCTGCTGGGGGGGCTGGTGGGACTCGTGGTCTTGAGCTTGCCCGGCGCCATCATCGGGGCCATTGTGGGCGTGCTCCTGACCGAGATCGTGCGCGTTGGCGACTGGCGGCAGGCGCTCAAAGCGGGTAGCGGCTGGCTTGCCGGCTGGATTCTATCTACGGTTGTTCAACTGGGCATTGGCCTGGTCATGGTGGCCATTTTTGTGTGGCAGGTAGTGCAAGGGGTGTAGGCGGCCTACTGGCTCTCATCCTGCTGCGGTCGCGCCCGGTAGGTTTCTTCGGGAACGCTCTTGTCCCTGATCGCCACCGCAGGCACATGCTCAAAGACCCACTCGTCCAGAACTGCATCCAGCGACCTGACCATACTTTGCGAGATGATGATTTCGCCGCGCTGGGCCAATTCTACGAGGCGGTGCGCGGTGTTGACGGCCTCGCCAACCATGCCAAAGTTCATGTGGCTGGGTGCGCCGATGTTTCCCATGACGACGGGGCCGCGATCGATGCCGATGCCAAGGCCGATTCCCACGTGTTGGTGTTTCTCCCACTCCTGGTAGAGCGTGGCGAATGTGCGCTGCATTTCGTCGGCAGCCTTCAGGGCGCGCTCGGCGGCGTCTTCCTGGACAAAGGGTGCTCCAAAGCCGACCATCAACTCGTCGCCTGCCAGGTCGAAAATGGTGCCCTGGTGACTGTGGACAATGCCCACCATCGCAGTAAAGAACTCGTTTAGCACCTCGATGACGATGTGGGCAGGGAATGTCGCTGTAAAGTTGGAAAAGCCCCGCAGATCGGCAAAAAGCACGACCACATCCCTGCGCTCGCGCCGCTCCAGCAACCCGGCTTCCTGAGCAAGGATGCGATCGACCAGGCTAGGACTGACGTATCGCTCGAACATCTGCCGGAGCAGGCGGCGCTGCTCCTGCTCGGCCCGTAGGCGCATCTCCTCCAGCTCTTTCAGCAGGGTGATGTCCTGCACTACGGCTACCTGCCCGACACCTGCCACCGGCGAGACGCTGACGTAGAGCGTGCCTCCCTCTTCGGTTGCGGCCTCGGCAGAAGCGGCCTGACCGCTGGAGGCCACTAGATCAAAGATCTCCATGATGGGGGCTGGGACATCCTCTGTCAGCGGCCGGCCCATGGATGACGCCGCGTCCAGTCCCAATGCCTGTTCGGCAGCGGGATTGGCGAGGATCAAGTTGTGCTCCTCGTCGAGAACCAGAACGGCGTCGGTGGTGCCGCTGAGTACAGCCGAGAGCTTGGCGCTTTCTTCCTGGGTATGTGCCAGCAACCTGGAGTTGGATAGTGCAATCGCTGCTTGCAGGGCAAACGTCTCGCCGAGATTGATCTCTTCCGGTACAAAGTGACGCGGATTGTCCTTGCTATATACATTCAGTAGGCCGATGAACTGCCTCGACGCGATCAGGGGCAGCGATAGCTGGCTGACGATCCCTTCCTGCACGATCAGATCGGAGCGGCCAAAGGGAAGGTGGTTCAGATCGGCTATTTGAAAGAATCGTCTATCGCCTGCGAGGAACCGGTCGAGCTGGCTCAGGGGAACCCGTTCGTGCTGGACATACGGATCGGACAGACCAGCCCAGGCCTCCACGGTGAGAAAGCTCCCGGTCTCATCCAATAACATCACGCTGCCGGCAGGTGTGCCAAGCAGCGACACGGCATGGCCGACTATCAGCCGCGCCAGGGCAGCCTGGTTCATCTCGGCGCTGATCTCTGCTCCGGCGCTCTGCAGCAACTCCAACTGCTGGCGCCGGCGCTGCTCGGTCTCGTAGAGGTGGGCGTTCCGCGCCGCTACCGCAGCCTGG
>Ga0316579_10000757_pt1 | contig 11083 bp, 7 predicted proteins | sample J5NA_2_FD_203074 | JGI IMG/M metagenome (GOLD analysis project Ga0316579, IMG submission 203074) | Rhizosphere microbial communities from salt marsh grasses in Alabama, United States - J5-7_160517rDrA | ecosystem: Host-associated > Plants > Roots > Rhizosphere | place: USA: Alabama | collected...
GCCAATAAGCCCGTTTCACCGGCGACTTTCCCGGTGGGTCAAGGACTGAGCCGCTGCGTCACCCTTACCCTCTCCTCCGAGGCGGGGACCCGCGTTACCGAAACGGGGGACGGACTCCCCGGCAAGAGGATCACCAGAACCATTGTGCTCCGCAACCGGCTGCTATGGCGCTCGCTCTGGATTTGAATAGGGGCTCGCAGTCCGGGCACTGCCTACGCCGTCACCGTTGTGATGCCCGCCGCAACATCCTATACTCTCTCTGCAATCCCTATTTCCGGCGAGCTGATGGACGGGGACGGCTGTGGCAACTTTCGATTGGTAACTTCGGTTAGAAGACAGTGGTGGGTGCCCTGGGGGTCGACGCCGGCGGGGACAAGTGAACGCTACGCTGTGGACGTGATCGTCGCGTTTGCGGATTCAGTTCTCCGACCGGTGGGTTAGATCTCCTCCGTTGTCACGGGGTTGTGATACGCCGCCACAGGCGGCCGTCGTTCTTGAGCAGATCGCCCGCGGCCTTGGGTCCCCAGGTGCCGGCCGCGTAGTTGGGGAAGTCCCGTGCCGGCAGGGCGCGCCAGACGTCCATGACCGACTGGACGATCTCCCAGCCTTTCTCGACCGTGTCGGCGTGCTTGAAGAGGGTCGCGTCCCCGTTCATGCAGTCGTAGATGAGGGTCTCGTAGCCGGTGGCCGGGGCGTTGCCGAAATAATCCGCATAGCAGAAGTCCATGTTGACCGTGCCGATGCGCATCTGGGGACCCGGCATCTTGGCGCTGAAGCCGAGCTGGATGCCCTCGTTCGGCTGTATGCGAAGCAACATCATGTCCGGGTTCATCTGCTCCACGTCCGTGTCCTTGAACATGATCTTGGGGGCCTTCTTGAACTGGATGGCGATCTCTGTGTATTGGGCGGGCAGACGCTTTCCGGTGCGCAGATAAAAAGGCACCCCCGCCCAGCGCCAGTTGTCCAGGTTGAGCTTCAGGGCGGCATAGGTCTCGGTCCGGGAGTCGGGGGCTACCCCCGGGGACGACCGATAGGCCGCGACCTGCTCGCCGCTCGGCATGGTTCCCTCCCCGTATTGGCCGCGCACCGCGTTGGTCAGAACCTCCTCCGGGGTCAGGGGATGCACGGCGTCGAGCACCTTGTTGACCTCGTCCCGTACCGCGGCTGCCTCGAAGGAATTGGGGGGCTCCATGGCCAGGAATCCCAGGAGCACCAGCAGATGGTTCGGGATCATGTCGCGCAGGGCCCCCGCCTCCTCGTAATAGGGACCCCGGTGCTCCACCCCCACGGACTCTGCCACCGTGATCTGCACATGATCGATGTGCTGGCGGTTCCACAGGGGCTCGATGAAGCCGTTGGCGAAGCGGAAGACCATGATGTTCTGGACGGTCTCCTTCCCCAGATAGTGGTCGATCCGGTAGATCTGGTCCTCGTCCAGGGTCTCGTGCAGCAGGCCGTTGAGCTCCCGGGCGGACTCGGCATCCTGGCCGAAGGGCTTCTCGATGATGATGCGGCGCCAGTCGTCGGGGCTCTCCGCGGTGAGGCCCACCTCCCCCAGGTTGCGGGTGATGTCGCCGAACAAGCTCGGGGGCACCGCCAGGTAGAATAGATAATTCCCCTCGGTTCCCCGCTCGCCGTCGATGCGCGACAAACGCTGGCACAGGGCCTCATAGGTCGCCGGGTCCAGCATGTTGCCCTTCATGTAGTGCAGCCGCTCGCAGAGTCGATCCCAGGTCTCCTGGACCCAGGCGGAGCCGAGGTGCTCGCGTGCCTCGTTGGCCAGCAGCTCCCGGAAGCCCTGGTCGTCGAGCTCCAGGCGATCCAGTCCCAGCACGGCGAAGGTGTCCGGCAGGAGCTTTCCGTTGCAAAGGTGGAAGAGGGCGGGGATCAGCTTTCGCTTGGTGAGGTCGCCCCCGGCCCCGAAGATGATCATCACATTGGGTGGGGCGGGGGGCGCGGTCTCGGAGCTCATACGCTGTAGGGACATGGGGGTCTCCGAAAGAAGGGCCGAGGGCCGAGGCTCAGCAGTGGCCCTCGGCGCTTATTGCTTTGGCTTCTCGTGATGGCCGCCGAACTGGTAGCGCATGGCGGACAGGATCTGGTTGGCGAAGTCCGCCTCTCCCCGCGAGCTGAAGCGCTCGTATAAAGCGGTGGTCAGGAGGGGTGCCGGGGTGCCGGTCTCGATCGCGGCCAGGCAGGTCCAGCGGCCCTCGCCCGAATCGGAGACACGACCGCCGAACGACTTGAGCTCTGGGTCGTCCTGCAGCGCGATGGCGGTGAGGTCGAGCAGCCAGGAGGCCACCACGCTGCCGCGTCGCCACACCTCCGCCACCTCCGCCAGGTCGATGTCGTACTGATAGTGCTCGGGGTTGCTCAAGGGGGCGGTCTCGGCGTCGATCGCGTGATCCTGCCGGCCCACGCCCGCGTGGCGGAGCAGGTTGAAGCCCTCCGCGTATGCGGCCATGAGGGCGTACTCGATCCCGTTGTGGACCATTTTGACGAAGTGTCCGGCACCATTGGGGCCGCAGTGCAGATAGCCCTGCTCGGATGGGCTGTGCGGTCCGGCGCGCCCGGCGGTGCGCTCGATGGTGCCCGGGCCGGGGGCGAGGGTGGCGAAGATGGGGTCGAGCCGCTGCACCGCCTCCGGGTCCCCCCCGATCATGAGGCAATAGCCCCGCTCCGCCCCCCAGACCCCGCCACTGGTGCCGCAATCCACGAAGTGGATGCCCAGGGGCCTGAGCCGCTCGGCGTGGGCGATGTCTTCCCGGTAATTGGAGTTGCCCCCATCGATGATGGTGTCCCCGGCGGCGAGGTGGGGCCTCAGGTCGTCGATGACCCGGTCCACCACCGCGGCTGGGACCATGATCCAGACGTTGCGAGGGGGCGCCAGCCGGGCGCACAGGTCCGCGAGGTCCGCTGCCCCCGTCGCACCCTCCCTGACCAGGGCCTGAACCGTGGCGGGGTCCCGATCATAGACGACGCATTGGTGCCCCGCGCGCATCAGGCGCAGGACCATATTGGCGCCCATTCGGCCGAGTCCGATCATACCGAGCTGCATGGCGGGTCTACTCCTCTCAAGCTCAATGGTGTCTGGGCTCTTGGATCACTGGTTCGGATCTTTGCTCCCGGGAGGAGTGGATCCGGCGCCCCGGCGGCCTGATCGAGCAACAGATCCGGGAGCGGGGCGGTGGCCGCGCTTCGGACCCCGAAGATCCCAATTCGCGTTCATTTGCGTTCATTCGCGGACCATCCTCACGACGAGGGCCCCGGCTTAGATCGGATGTCCCTCCAGCACCACGACGCTCCGCGCGGCGACCTTGATGCGTCCCCGCGGGATCGCGGTCTGTCCCCCCAGCTCCCAGACCCCGGGCTCCTGGGCCGTATCCACCGCCAGGCGCCAGCGTCGGCCCTCGAGGCTCGGCACGGCGAACTCGGCCTCCTCGGTGTCCATGTTCAGCATCACGTGCAGGGGCGGCTCGTCGGGTGAGGTCCCGGCGAGGGTGAAGGCCAGCCGCCGGTTGAGCGGATTGTCCCAACCGGGTTGGCTGAGCCCTACGCCGTGCCAGGTGATGTCGGGCAGCGCCTGCCCGTCCTCGGAAAGGCCTGTGAGGAACCGGTCTCGGGTCAGGGTGGGGTGGCGGCGGCGCAGCCGAATCAGACCACGTACGTGCTCGTACATGGAGCGGTTCTCATCGAGCTGTCCCCAGTCGACCCAGGAGATGGCGTTGTTCTGACAGTAGGTGTTGTTGTTGCCCTGCTTGGTGCGAAGCATCTCGTCGCCGCTGAGCAGCATGGGTACCCCCTGGCTCAGCATCAGGATGGCGACGAAATTGCGGGCCTGGCGGCGGCGCAGGGACAGGATCTCGGGGTCGTCGGTGGGGCCCTCGATTCCGCAGTTCCAGGACAGGTTGTGGCTGTGCCCGTCCCGATTGCCCTCGCCGTTGGCCTCGTTGTGCTTGTGGTTGTAGCTCACCAGGTCCCAGAGACTGAAGCCGTCGTGGCAGGTGACGAAGTTCACCGAGTTCATCGGCAGGCGCCCCCGGGGCTCGTAGAGGTCGCTGGAGCCCGCGATGCGGGTGGCGACCTCGGGGACCAAGCCGGGGTCGCCGCGCACGTAGGCGCGGATCAGGTCGCGATAGCGGCCGTTCCATTCGGCCCAGCGGAAGCCGGGGAAGTCCCCGACCTGGTAGAGACCCGCGGCGTCCCAGGCCTCGGCGATGATGTGGGAGCGGTTGAGCAAAGGGGCCAGCTCGATGTGCCAGAGCAGCGGGGCATGATACTGGGGATTGCCGTCCTCCCCGCGGGCCATGGCGCTCGCCAGATCGAAGCGGAATCCGTCCACATGCATCTGACGCACCCAATAGAGTAGGGCGTCCACCAGGAAGCGGGCCACCAGGGGGTGGTTGCAGTTGACCGTATTGCCGCAGCCCGTGTAGTCGCGGTAGCGGCGTCGGTCCGTGAAGTCCAGATGGTAGAAGGTTTCGTTCCCAAGTCCCTTGAAGCTGATGGTCGGCCCCCCCTCGCCCCCCTCGGCGGTGTGGTTGAAGACCACGTCGAGTATGACCCCGATCCCCGCCCGGTGCAGGGCCTTGACCATGTCCCTGAACTCGTCCCGCGCGCGGCCTGGGTCCACGGCGAAATGGGGGTGAGGGGCGAAGAAGCTGTGGGTGCTGTAACCCCAGTAGTTCTGCAGGCCCAGCCGGGCGGTCTGGGGGGGGACGTCCTCGGGGTCGAAGGCCATGACCGGCATCAGCTCCACATGGGTGATGCCCAGGTCCTGGAGGTGGGGGATCTTCTCGGCCACCGCGGAAAAGGTGCCGGGGTGGGTAACGGTGGCACTCGGGTGGCGGGTGAAGCCGCCCACGTGCATCTCGTAGACGACGGCCTCATTGAGCGGCACATGCAGGGGCTCGTCACCCTCCCAGTCATAGGTGTCCCGGAGCACCCGGGCACGCATGGCGCTGCCCAGGTTGTCGCCCGGGCGGCACGCGAGCTCCCGGTTCCACAAACGGTCGCTGACCGTGGTGGCCCAGGGGTCCAGCAGGGCCTTGCCCCCATCGATCCGGCAGCCGGTCTCACGGGTGTCGCAGCGCCCGTTCACCCGCCAGTTGTAATAGGTGCCGTCCGACAGATTCTCCACCAGGCAGTGCCAGAAGAGGAAGGTGCGGTTGATTCGGGGGTCCAGGTCGATGATCTGGAAGGGGTCCTGGTCCTGTTCGCCCTCGAACAGCAGGAGCTCCACCTGCTCGGCGAATCGCGAGATGATGCAGAAGTTGACACCGTCTTCAACGAAGGTGGCGCCTCCCTGGTCCCAGCGACCGGGTTGCACGCGGTACCTGGATGCAGTCATCGGTGGCTCTCCGGGTCGCTGTTTTGCATTCGCTTGATCGGTTCGACCCGATGCCTCGGGTCCCGGGCCCTCGTTGCCGCCACATGACGGATTGAGCGCGCTCGGGCGACGCCCAATCAAACCAGCTTGTGACCGTTCGGCGCAAGGGCAAGGCTCGGCGCCTCAGCGCGTTGCCGCGGGGCGGGCCAACCCGGTGAGGCCTTGCTTTTTCCGGGAGCCTGGATACCCTGCCAGGCAGGTCCGGGTCCCGCGGCTCGGACCCGCTCCTCCATTCCCACTCGCCCCACCCGAAAGCCCCATGACCCTTCTTGCCCTCGAATCCGTTGGCCTCTCCTATGGCCTTCCGCCGTTGCTGGAGGGCGTGTCCTTTGCGATCGAGAAGGGGGAGCGGATCTGTCTCATCGGGCGCAACGGGGCGGGCAAGTCCACCCTGCTCAGGCTGATCGCGGGCGACGTCCCGCCGGATTCGGGCGCTGTGCGTGCGGGGCAGGGGGTGCGCATCGCCCGGCTTGCCCAGGAGATCCCCCGGCACGCGGATGCGAGCGTCTTCGACCTGGTGGCCGAGGGGCTGGGGGATCTGGGCGATTTGGTGGCGCAATACTACCGTCTCTCCCACGGGCTCGGGGCCCACGCCGGTCAGGAAGACCTGGGCCGTCTGTCGCGGGTCCAGCAGGCGCTCGAGGAGCGGGGCGGCTGGGCCATCGAGCAGCGCACCGAGCGAGTCATCTCGCGTCTGGGCCTGGACGGCGACGCCAGGTTCAATGCCCTGTCGGGCGGTCTCCAGCGGCGCGTGCTGCTGGCCCAGGCCCTGGTGGGGGAGCCGGACCTGCTCTTGCTCGACGAGCCGACCAACCATCTGGACATCGACTCCATAGATTGGCTCGAGGGCTTCCTCCAGGACTTCCCCGGCGCCCTGCTTTTCGTCACCCACGATCGACGCTTCCTGGAGCGCCTGGCGACGCGCATCCTGGAGCTCGACCGGGGGCGGATTACGGACTGGCCAGGGGACTGGCAGAACTACCTGCGGCGCCGCGAGGACCGCCGCCACGCGGAAGAGCAGGCCAACGCCCAGCTCGACCGCAAGCTGGCGGAGGAGGAGGTGTGGATCCGCCAGGGCATCAAGGCCAGGCGCACCCGCAACGAGGGACGGGTGCGGGCCCTCAAGACCCTGCGCGAGGAGCGTCGGGCACGCCGCACGGAGCTGGGGACGGCGCGCCTGCGCCTGAGTGAATCCGAGCGCTCCGGCAAGCTGGTGGTCGAAGCCGAGGGTGTCGGCTACGGCTGGGAGGGTCGGCAGCTGATCCGCGACCTCGACACCCTGATCCTGCGCGGCGACAAGGTCGGCATCATCGGTCCCAACGGCTCGGGCAAGAGCACCCTCTTGAGGCTGCTGCTGGGGGAGCTGGAGCCCCAGACCGGGATCATCCGCCGGGGCACCAACCTCCAGGTGGCCTACTTCGACCAGCTACGGGCCCAGCTCGACCCGGACAAGACGGTCCAGGAGAACGTGGCGGAGGGAAGCGACCAGGTGAGCGTCGATGGCCGCAGCCGCCACGTCCTCTCCTATCTGCGGGACTTCCTGTTCACGCCGGAGCGGGCCCGCCAGCCGGTCAAGGCGCTCTCCGGCGGCGAGCGCAACCGATTGCTCCTTGCCAAGCTCTTCACCCGGCCCGCCAATCTGCTGGTCCTGGACGAGCCCACCAACGACCTGGACGCCGAGACCCTGGAGCTGCTGGAGGAGCTGCTGATCCAGTTCAGCGGGACCCTGCTGCTGGTCAGCCACGACCGCGCCCTGCTGGACAACGTGGTCACCAGCACCCTGGTGTTCGAAGGGGATGGAGTGGTGCGCGAATATGTCGGCGGATACGAGGACTGGCTGCGCCAGCGACCCCCGCCCGCCACTGCCTCCCCGAAGACGCCGGAGGTCGCCCCGCCCCCAAGCCCCAAGACGGCCGAGGTCCAGGGCAAGCGCCCGAGCGCCAAGCTGAGCTTCAAGGAGTCCCGGGAGCTGGAGGGGCTGCCCGCGCGCATCGAGGCCCTGGAGGCGGAGCAGGAATTCCTCCATGCCCGACTCGCGGACCCCGCCCTATACCAGGGGGACGGCGGCGCCGTGGCGGCCGCCAAGGGCCGTTTGGCCGAGCTCGAGTCCGAGCTCGCTACGGCCTATGCCCGCTGGGAGACCCTGGAGGAGCGGCGTTGAGCGCGGGTCCATGGGCGGCGCTCCCGTGCCGATCCGCGCTGGTCACCCCGGTGCCCGCTGCATTACCATCCCGCGCCCGTGGTCCCGAAGCTCAACCCCTGAAGCGCAACCCCTGAAGCTGAACCAGAGTCCAGCAGAACGATCCCATGAAGTTCACGGTCGAGGCCTTCCGCTCCTGGCCCCACAAGTGCGTCACCCTGCTCGGCATGTCCGGGGTGGGGAAGACCTATCTGTCGGCCATCCTTCGGCGCAGCGACTGGTTCCACTACTCGGGCGATTACCGGATCGGCACCCGCTATCTGGATGAGCACATCCTGGACCTGGTCAAGGCCCACGCCATGCGCGACCCTTTCCTGCGGGACCTGCTGCGCAGCGACTGGATCTTCATCCGCAACAACATCAAGGTGAACGATCTGGGGCCTGTCCTCAGCTTCGTGGGCAGGTTGGGGAACCCGGAGCTCGGGGGGTTGCCGTTGGCGGAGTTCAGCCGCCGTCAGGCGCTTTACCGGGAAGCGGAGATCGCGGCCATGCTGGACGTGCCGGTATTCATCCGCAAGGCCCAGGAGATCTACGGCTATGCCAACCTGGTCAATGACGTCGGCGGCAGCCTGTGCGAGCTCGACGAGCCGCGGGTCATCGACCTGCTGGCCGAGCACAGCCTGATCCTCTACATCCGCGTGCCCGAGGCCGACGAGATCAAGCTCATCCAGCGCGCCCAGGCGGATCCCAAGCCGCTGTACTACCGCCCCGAGTTCCTGCGTGCCGCCGTCAAGGATTACCTCGAGGTCCGGGGGCTCGAGTACGTGGCCCAGATCGACCCGGACGAGTTCACCCGCTGGGTCTTTCCGCGGCTCTTTCACTCGCGGGTCCCGCGCTACGAGGCCATCGCGGGGCCTCATGGATATACCGTTTCCTCCGAGGAGGTGGCCCAGGTGCGGGACGAGCGGGATTTCCTGCAGCTCCTGGAGACGGCCATCGCCCGCGCCGAGGGCGAGTGAGCCGACGCCGCCATGCCCATCGTCGCCCACAACGATCTGCCCACCTTCGCCCGCCTGCGGGCGTCGGGCCACAACATCCTGGACCCGGACCGGGCGCTGCACCAGGACATTCGGGAGCTGCACATCGGGCTGCTGAACATGATGCCGGATGCGGCCCTGGAGGCGACCGAGCGTCAGTTCTTCCGGCTGATCGGTCAGAGCAACCAGATCGCCCAGTTCTACGTCCATCCATTCACCCTGGATGCCCTGCCGCGCTCGCCCCCGGCCATGGACCATGTCCGCCGTTACTACGAGCCCTTCGGGCGCATTCGTGAGGACGGGTTGGACGCGCTCATCATCACGGGGGCCAATGTCACCGGTCCCGACCTCTCCAAGGAGCCCTTCTGGGAGCCCTTGAGCGAGGTCGTCGCCTGGGCCTGGGACAATGTCAGCTCCACCCTGTGCTCCTGTCTCGCGACCCATGCGGTCCTGCAGTTCCGCTATGGCCAGCGGCGCCGCCCCCTAGGGTTCAAGCGTTGGGGGGTCTTTCCGCACCGGGTCGTGGAGCGGGGCCACCCCTTGGTCGGCACGGTCAACACCCTGTTCGACGTCCCCCATTCCCGCTTCAACGAGATCGGCAAAGATCAGTTCGATGCGGCCGGCCTGCGGGTGCTGGTCGAGAGCGATCTCGCCGGGGTGCATCTGGCCGTGAGCGCCGACGGTTTCCGGCAGGTCTTCTTCCAGGGGCATCCGGAGTACGACACCATCTCGCTGCTCAAGGAGTACAAGCGGGAGATCAACCGCTTCGCGGCGGGCGCGCGGGCGGACTACCCGCCCTTCCCGGACCATTATTTCTGTCTCCAGTCCAGGGCCATCCTCGACGAGCACGAGGGGCGGGTGCGGCTCGCCATGGAGCGCGGCCAGGAGCCACCCGCCCTGCCCGAGGGGCTCGTCACCTGGCGGCTCGACAACACCTGGCATGACACCGCCGAGGGTGTCGTGGGCAACTGGATGGGTCTGGTCTACCAGGTCACCCACAGCGACCGCAAGCTACCCTTCATGGCGCACGTCGACCCGGCGGATCCCCTGGGACTTGGCTGGAACAGGACCCCCTGAGCCGGACCTCGCTCGGCCAGTCGTCGTCGAATCCGGCTTGCTCGTCGCCTCTCGGGCCGTCTCCTGCGCGTTCCCGCAACCTGTTGAAAGGTCGCCGCATCCCAGCGTGCCTGCGGCAAGAAAGTGACCTGTATGCCACAAATCGCCGACTAACGGCGATTTTCGAGCCCCAAGCGGTCGGCGAGCCCTATCTGTATTCTTTTAGATACAGGATCGAGAGGGAGTGTGGGGCCCCGCGCGCCATGCAATCGACATCCTTACGACTAAATATTTCGGATAGTTAACGAAGATCTCACGTTTTCAGTCTTGTCCATTGTGTCATTTTAGTACTAGACTTGAAGCGTGAGAGTTGGTTTGTGACTCGGAAGATACAGTCGGCTTCCTCGATCCTCCGAGTGCAAGATGCCATCCAAGCGCAAGACAGAACAACGAGGCGAGCGAGACGATCCCGTGCGAGCAGCCAATTCGTATTCGAAAGGTAGGTCAAAGATGTTGAGCCAAGAGGACAACCAGATCCGTTACAAATGGGATCCCAAGACCAGTACCGGCTTTCAGCTGCGCTTCGACGCCGAGGCGGCTGCGCAAGGCGGGCACTATTGCTATCACGTAGAGGATTGGACCTGCCGCACCGTGACCAACGAGTGGCAGTGTGAAAGCCTCGATGAGGCCCTGGGGGTGTTGAGCCGCCTGTTCACGATCGACGTCGAGCAGGAGCGTCGACGCCTTGCGGCTTGGCCTCAAGCGACGGTGCTGCAGGCCGCGGCCTAGGAACAGTCCCGGAGGGGGCTGCGCCCTTCGGTGCCGAGCGGGCGCGGGTCGGGCGAAGCCTAAGTGCGGGCGGGGGATCCGGTGACGGGTCTCCCGCCCGTGTGCTTTTTCGGCCCGGGCAGCCCGCCCGGTGCGTGCCCGGGGGGAGACGCCCCGGACCTCGTCTGCCAGGTTGGAAAGAGCGAATGACTCGGAAGGAGCCTTCCGACGATCTCGCGGCGAGCCCAGTGACCGTCTGATTTCATCCGTGGATCCCTACGATTCGCTCTCCTACGAGAGCATCTGCTTCCCCGAGACCCATCCGGAGTCCATGGCGGTCCTCGGGCGCCTGATGGGCCTCGCCGCAGCAGAGCCCTCGACCTGCCGGGTCCTGGAGCTGGGCTGCGCCTCCGGGGGCAATCTGATCCCCATGGCCGAGGGACTGCCGGGTGCGCGGCTGCTCGGCATCGATCGCTCTGGCTCCCAGGCGGAGGCGGGCAACCGGTTGATCGAAGCGGTCGGGTTCGGCAACGTACGGCTCATCCAAGGGGACATCCTGGACCTCGATCCCGAGCCTGGCGCCGGGCTGGGCCAGTTCGATTACATCATCGCCCATGGCGTCTACTCGTGGGTCCCTGCCCAGGTGCAGGAACGGTTGCTGCTGCTCGGGCGAGGCCTACTGGCGCCCAACGG
>Ga0316579_10000758_pt1 | contig 11071 bp, 8 predicted proteins | sample J5NA_2_FD_203074 | JGI IMG/M metagenome (GOLD analysis project Ga0316579, IMG submission 203074) | Rhizosphere microbial communities from salt marsh grasses in Alabama, United States - J5-7_160517rDrA | ecosystem: Host-associated > Plants > Roots > Rhizosphere | place: USA: Alabama | collected...
ACCGGGGGAGCCATCCCATCCACCCGGCAATGACGTGGGGGACCCGGGCCCGGGCGTCTTCGAGGAGGCGCCCGAGCCCCCCGGCTCCAGCGATTCGGAATCGACCTCCGTGGGTGTCACAGATCCTGCTCCGAGAGGGTGTCCACTACGAAAGGGCCTCCTGAAGCACCCTGTCCACCAGGTCGCGGTAGCTCATGCCCTCCACCCTGGCGGCCCTCGCCAGCCCCGCCGAAGGGCTCAGGTCGGGATTCGGGTTCACCTCCAGAATCCAGAGGCCATCCGGAGGGCTCAGGCGAAAATCCACACGCCCGTATCCTCTCCCCCCCACTGCCCGCCAGGCCTTCAGCGCCAGCAGCCGGACCCGGGACGCCACCGCGGTGGGGACCGGGGCCGGACAGACGGGCCTGGTCCCCATATCCTCCAGGCTCCCGGCCACCCATTTCGCCTCGTATCCCACGATGGGATGGTGGCCTTCCGGAAGCCCCTGGAAGGTGATCTCCGACAGAGGGAGAACCTCCCGCCCGATGATGGCCGCATTGATCTCACGGGTCCCCACGAAGGCCTGTACCAGGAGGGGGCTCCTGTCTCTCATCTCCTCCAGGCGGCGGGCCAGAGACACCGGGTCCGACACCACGGCACCCTGGTCGATTCCGACGGACCCGTCTTCCGCGGCCGGTTTCACGATGGCAGGGAAGCTCGTCCATCCAGCGGGGAGATCCAACGATCCTTTCCGTGCTCCCTCCACTCCGGACCACAGGAACCAGACGGGAACCGGCAGGCCGCGTTCTTTCAGGAGGGCGTTCACCCGGTCCTTCTGCCTGGACCTGGCCAGGGTGGCGGACGGACTTCCTGTCATGGGGAGACCCGACTCCTCCACGATCCGGGCCGCCAGGACCTCTCCCTCGCTCCTTCCACCGAGGCCTTCACAGAGGTTGAACACGACCTGGGTGCCATTCGATGCCAGTCGAGGCCTCCAGGATTCCACATCTTCCCCAGCTGGGAGCCGGATCGCCTCGTGCGCCAGGGCCTCCAGGGCTTCCTCCACCGCCTCCACGGCCTCCAGGACCCCCAGCTCGTCCGGGGTGGCATTGGGCCTCCCCTTCACGTCGTCGTGGAGGATCGTCACCTTCATTGAGCTGCCGCCTCGCTTCCCATCCTCGCCGACCGGGGCTTTCGCAGAGTCGAGAGTCCCGACGCCATGGGTGTCACGGCTCTGGCCATCCCCAGACGCTCCATGGCCGTCTCCAGAACCGCGAGGATCATCCCGTCGTAGGAAATCCCTGCAGCCCGAGCCGCCTTGGGGTAGCAGGAGTTCTGCTCCGGGTCCGGGAGGATCCCCGGGAGAGCGTTCAGCTCCAGCACATTGGCCCGCCCGGAGGCGTCCAGGCGAACGTCCACCCGGGCCCAGTCACGACACCCCAGCGCGTGGAAGGCCCCCAGGACCACCCCGGCAATCTCGGCCTCCAGATCCCGGCTCAGGGGCGCCGGACACTCGAAGATGGACAGGGGCGCATCCGGGGTGTCCCAGACCCACTTCGCCTCCCAACCGTAGAGGGGGGGAGCTCCAAGAGGCAGTGAGTCGAAGCGGATCTCCACAGGGGGAAGGACCCTGGTCCCGAGACCGTTTCCCAGAATGGCCACCGTGAACTCTCGGCCCGTGAGGAACTCCTCCACCAGGGCCGGCTGGGCGTACCGCTCCTCCACCCAGCGGACCCGGGCCTCCGCTTCCATCCGGGTCCCGCAGAGAGAGCCCACGTCTATCCCCTTGGAAGACCCCTCGTAGAGAGGCTTCACGAAGAGGGGATACCCGAGGCCGTCCAGGCGGAGCGTGCGGTTCCCATTCCCGGACACGGTCCACCGGGGGGTGGGGACGCCCCTTGCCGCAAGGACCTCCTTGGTCCGCTGCTTGTCCAGCCCCAGCGCAAGGGTGAGAGGGTCGCTTCCGGTGTAAGGGATTCCGTAGAACTCGCAGATGGCCGGGACGTGGGCTTCCCGGTTGGGGCCGTGGAGACCCTCGGCGATGTTGAAGACGATGTCGGGCTGGGTTTCCCTGAGACGCTGAGGAAACGACTCGTCGGCCTCCAGGGGGATGACCGTACCTGCGCGGCCGAGGGCCTCGGCAACGGCGGCGATGGTCTCCGGGTCGTCCCACTCCGCGAAGCGGTCGTGGGACACGCTACTTGGTGGTTCTTCTTCCTCCGAGGGCTTCTCGTTGAAGGCGAACCCGATTCTCAGCGCCAAGGTGATGTACCCCTATGAAAAAACCCCTCTCGCAAGAGGGGATGCGCCGGACTGCCCCGGCGGGCACGGATCGGATTTTTCTACACCGAAAATCTAGCAGAAGAGATCTCGCGGGGGAAGAGTCTTGAAGGGGGTCTTGAAGGGGGTCATCCAGGGGCCTTCCGCACCTGTCTCACCTGGCCATCAGGGTTGCAATGGAACGCCCCTTCCACGACCCTTGTCCCATGAAACGGACGCTGATGGTGATGGGTGCCCTGGCCCTCCTTATCCTGGCCGGGCTGGCAGGGGGATCCATACTGGAACGGAACAGGCGGGTGGCGGAGATGCAAGCCCTCCGGGCCGCCCTGGATCAGGCCCGGTTCTCTGCCGACTCGTGCAAGGTGGCCCTCTCGTGGGAAGAACGGGGGTTCCTGGAGTTCGATCGCATGGTGGACTCCCTCCGCACCGAGATGGAGAGTTACGAGGACCCCGATCGGGGTGGGGTCCCACGGGAGGAGTACGAGGCCTACCTGGAGAGCTTCGAGCGTTACAACGATTCGGTGGCAGCCTGGCAGGCCAGGGCGGACAGCCTCCGGGCCATGGAAGCCGCGTGTCGCGCCCTGGTGGAATCTCACAACCGCCTGGGAGACTCCATTCGGCGACGACAGGAGGCGTTGAGAACGGAGCCCCGATAAGCCGCTGGCCGGACACACCCTGATCCAGCGAGAGGGCACACGGGCGGTCCACCCTTCTCCGGGGAACAGTCAGGAGGTGGAGCCCCCGCGCATGGCCAGAACGGCTTCCATTCTCACCCGGTTCTTCGGCTGGACCGCCGGGGTGTTCTTCCGGGTGGAGCGACGAGGCCCGCCGGTGCCCCGGGGCCCCCTCCTGGTGGTTGCGAACCACCCCAACTCCCTGATGGACCCCCTGATCCTCTTCCGCACTCTGGAGCGTCCCACCCGGCCACTCGCCAAGGCTCCGCTCTTCGGGAAGGTCGGGCTTGGATTGATCCTGAGGGCCATGGGTGGGCTCCCCGTGTACAGGCGGCACGACGATCCCTCCCTGGTGGCCCGGAACCGGAGTACCTTCGACGCCGCCGTGGCCGCCCTGCATCGAGGTGAGGCGGTCCAGATCTACCCCGAGGGGCTCTCCCACTCCGAGGCATCCCTGGCACCACTCCGGACCGGAGCCGCACGGATCGCCCTCCAGGCGGAGTCGGCGAAGGGATGGGGCCTCGGTCTCACGATTCTTCCCGTGGGCCTCAATTACCGGAGGAAGACGAGCTTCCGGGGAGAGGTCGTCGCTCTGGTGGGGGACCCGATTCCCACCGCGGATTGGAAGGAAGAGCACGCCAGGGACGACCGAACCGCAGTCCGCAAGCTGACGGACCGGATCCGTATCGGGCTGGAAGCGGTGACGCTGAACCTGGAGTCCCGGGAGGAGCGGGAGCTGGTGGATGTGGCGGATCGGATCTACGCCAGGGAGGCTGGGTTGGCCCGTTGGCGCGAGCGGGAATCCCTGGGAGAGCGGATGCCCCGTCTTCAGCTCTTCGCGAGGGGAGCGGCCTGGTTGAGGACGGAAGACCCCGGGGCGTACCGTGAGCTCGCCGCCCGGATTCGGAGCTACGAGCGGGCAGCTGCTGCATTCGGACCCGGAGAGGCCGAGATTCCACCCCGATATGACAAGTGGACGACCCTCCGGTACATCGTATCGGAGGGAGGGATTCTGGGCCTGGGACTCCCCTTCGCGGCGGTGGGTACGCTGGCCTGGCTCCCTGTCTACTTCGGCCTTCGGCCCATCGTGCGGCGCATCCATCCCGCCCACGAAGCCCTCTCCACACACAAGCTCTCCACGGCTGCGATTCTGTCCCCCATGAACATGATGGCGTGGTCGGTCCTGGTGGGCCTGCTTTGGGGTTGGGTCTGGGGGCTGACCACCGCCTTGGCCCTGGTCCCTCTGGGCCTGGTGGCCATCGGATGGCACGACAGATGGATCCGTGTCCGGGAAGACGTGGAGCTCTTCTTCCGTGTGGCCTTCCAGAGACACCGCGTTGAGGGTCTGGCCCGCACGCGACGGGAGTTGGTGGAGGAATTCGACCGGATCGGGGCGGCGGTCACTTCCTCCGCTTCGGGAACATCCAACCGCGGCGGATGGCGGAGATTTCCCCCAGCGTGACGAAGGCGTCTTCGTCCAAGCGGTGTATGGCCTCCATGGCCCTCCGGGCGTCTTTTCGTTTCACGACCGAATAGACCACCTCTACCGAGCCGTCCTTCCCCTTCCCCGTAAACTCGGTGACCCCGTGCCCGATGCGCCTGAGGGCCCGGGCAACCTCGGTGCCGTGTGCGGGCGTGAAGACCTGCATGGCCGCCAGCCCCAGCGCCAGCCTTCCCTCCATCCAGAGGCCCACCCAGTTCCCGGCGGCGAACCCGCTGGCGTAGCCCAGGACGTGCAACGGGCTCTCCAGGTGCTGAATGGCCACCCCCGCGGCAAAGATCCATATGAGGACCTCGAAGAAGCCGATCAGCGGAGCCAGGAGCTTGTGATTCCTCATGATCATGAGCATCCGGACCGTGGCGAGAGACACGTCGGCGATGCGCATGAAGAAGATGAGCAAGGGCCCGGCGGGCCCGAGGAGAAGTGCTTCCATGTGTCAGGTTCCGGGGTCGGACGTTTCCTCGTCGTTGGACAGTCCTCAGCGGGAGAGAATCTAAGCGGCGGTCAACCCGGACGAGAGGGCTGAGAGTGGAAGAGTGACGGCTGCGGGTCGGGGTCAGGGCCGGGGCGGCTCACACCGTGGAGGACGGGCACAGGTGGGCCACCGCGCACTCCGGGCACCTGGGCTTCCTGGCGGTGCACACCGCCCGGCCGTGGAAGATGAGAAGGTGGGAGAGAGGGGTCCAGCGCTCTCTGGGAAAAATCTCCATGAGGTCCCTTTCCACCTTCTCGGGGGCAGTCTCACGTGTCAGGCCCATCCGCCCGGAGAGGCGTTTCACGTGGGTGTCCACCACGACCCCCTCATCGATGCCGAAGGCGTTCCCCAGGATCACGTTCCCCGTCTTCCGGCCGATTCCCGGGAGCTTCGTCAGCTCCGCCAGGGTTCTCGGAAGCTCACCCCCGTGCTCCTCCAGGACGGCACGGGCCATTCCCACCAGGTTCCTGGCTTTGCTCCGGAAGAATCCGGTGGAGTGGATGATCTCTTCCACTTCCCCCGGGGATGCGGTGGCCAGCGTCTGGGGGTCCGGGAAGCGCCGGAACAGCTCCGGTGTGACCAGGTTTACCCGCTCGTCCGTGCATTGGGCCGACAGGATCGTGGCCACCGCCAGCTCGAAGGGATTCGCGTGGGCCAGGGCCGTTGCCGCCCCGGGGTACTCCTTTTCCAGAAGATGGTAGATGCCGGCTGCTCTGGTCCGCCTGGCGGCCCTGGACTCCCGGGCCACTACGCATCCCCCATGATGATCCGCCGATAGGGGAGAGCGCTGGGTCCGGGGCCCCTGGTCATGGCGCCGGTCACGGGCGGGGCCGGGGGCATCCCTTCACCCGCCACCTCCTCCGCACCGGGCGCCTCCAGGCTCTCCTCCGCAGCACACTCCACGCTCCGGAGCGGGAAGACGTCCAGATACCAGAAGATTCGCATCGCCAGCTTCAACGCTTCGCCCCCTGCCTCGATGGAGTAAAGACCCTCGAGAGCGGCCCCGGGAAGGGAGGAGCGGAAGTCCTCCCCCTCGGGTCTGACCGTCATGGAAGCCCAGGGAACAGCGGCACTCATGGGAAGGGAAGGGAGAGGCACCACGGCCAACCCCGGGCGGTCCTTCCTCATCCCCATGACTATGAGGAGGGTGATGTTCTCCCCATCCGGAGCGGACCAGAAGATCCCGTCCAGAGACTCGGAGGCCTCGCCGTCCCCGCCCGGGGTCCAGACCAGATGGAGGGGGAGCTGGACATACCCGGCCTTTCCCGGGAGAGCCGGACTCCAGCCCCCCTCCTCCGGACCTGTTTCCACCAGGAACCGAGCCACGTCGGTGTCCAGGAGGTAGAGGGGCTCGCCGGCTTCCCAGAAATGAAAGGCCTGGTAGAGGAGCGATCCGTGCTGACGGAGCAGGTCCGGGCCATCGTCCTCTCCCCTGATCTCCCGCAGCGCCCGAGCGGTCTCGGCCAGGAGCAAGAAGGAGTCGGGAGTGTCCACACTCCCCCCCCGCTCCTCCGCCTCCTTCCGAATACGCGGGAAGCGGTCCCGGGCGAACTTCTCGTCCGGCAGGAGGAGCTCATAGGGGGTGGTCCTGGCGAACGCATCGTGAATGGGCATAGCCGCTCCGTGTTAGCGCCCCCCTCCCCCGCGATACTGGTACACGCCCTCGGAGAGCAACCGGAGGGCTTCGTCCACGGCCGCCTTCAGCTCCCGGTCGAAACCGTTCAACTCGTCCTCGGGAGTGTTCTCGGCCCAGACGTCCGGGGCTACCCCGTAGTTCTCCAGGTTGATCCCGTAGTTGTTGGGTCGAGTGGGGTCGTAGCTCACCACCAGGGACCCGGGGGTCCGGATGCTCCCCCCGTTGATGAGCCGGTAGCTTCCCGTGGCGATGACCGCCGCCATGGTGGGGGTCCCCACGATGCTCCCCAGCCCCAGGTCCCGGAACCCCAGGGGAGTCACCTCCGAGTCCGAGGCGGAGCGGTGGTTGATGAGCATCACCTTCGGCCCCGCGATGGCCTCCCGGGGCCTTCGCCCCGCTTCCCTGGAGCCCCAACGGTTGTTCCAGTACTCGTAGGGGCGCCGTTCCAGGATGTCCAGGATCTGCTGGTCCGTGTTTCCGCCTCCGTTGTAGCGGATGTCCACGATGATCCCCTGGGCGTTCCAGAACCGGTTGACCTCGTTCTCGAAGATCTCCAGGGAGGGCTGGTTCATGGACTGAATGTGGACGTAGGCGATCTTCCCGTCGGACTCCCGCTCCACGAACTCCCGGTTCTTCTTCACCCACTCCTGGTACTGGATGGCGCTGAGGGGACGGGAGCCGACGGTTTGGATGCGGAGGTCCCGGGCACCGGCTCCGGAAGGGGAATCCGCCACCCGGAAGGTGACGTATTCGTTGAGGGCCTCGTTCAGGTTCTTCCAGTAATTGTCACCGGCCCTGATTTCGGTACCGTCGATAGCCAGGACCCAATCCCCTACTTCCAGGTCGAGCCACTCCTTGTCCGCCGGCCCGTCCCGGTAGACGTGACTCACCCGGTACAGCCCCTGCTCCGGCTCCATCTCGAAGCCCGGCAGGCGGGTCTGATACTCGGCTTCCATGTTGACGCTGGAGGGGCCGCTCACGCCCACGTGGGAGGCGTTCAGCTCCCCGATCATCTGGAGGGCCAGGTCGTAGGCGTCCTCGTAGGTCCCCACGTGGGCCAGGAGGGGCTTGTAGTCCTCCCGGATCGCATCCCAGTCCCGGCCGTGCATGTTCTCGTCGTAGAAGCGGTACTTCATCACCCGCCAGCTCTCCTCGAAGATCTGCTCCCATTCGGCCCGGTGGTCCACCTTCACCCGGAAGGAGAAGGAGACCCGCTCGGCCCGGGGAGAGCCCCCGGAGAGGGGCATCTGGTAGATCTCCGCGCCGCCGGAGGGCGCCCGTCCGAAGCCTCCGAGTCCGCCCCCACCTCCGCTCCGGAAGAAGAAGACGGTGCTTCGGTCCTTGGTGGGCTGGAGATTCGAGAAGTTCCCGGCGGACACCTTCCGGGCCTCTCCTCCGGTGATGGACACGGAGAAGAGCCCCGGCCCCTCGTCGTCTCTCGAAGTATAGTAGACGGTCTCCCCGTCGGCGGAGAGGAAGAAATCCCCGGCGCCGTTTTCCCCGGAAGTGAGCTGCTTCGCCCGCTTCTCGATGCCGTCAGGATCGATCTGAAGGGGCTCAGGAGTGGCCTCCTGCTCTGATCCCCGCCGGCCGGCCCGGCTATCCCCCCCGGCTTCCGACTCCTCCTCCCTCCCCCTGACCAGGGGGTCGTCGGGGTCCTCCGTGAGGCGGGCCAGGGAAGCTACGAAGAGATGGGAGGTCCCACCGTCCCGGGTGGACAGGAAGACCAGGTGCTTCCCGTCCGGGGTCAGGACTCCGTTCCGGTCCCGGAAGGGATCTCGAGTGACATTGAGCTCGTCCCGGGAGGAGACGTTGAAGAGGTAGAGCTCATCGTTCTCGTCCAGGTCTCGTTTGCCGTAGAGGAGCCATCCACCGTCCGGGGAATACTGGCTCAGGGAGAACCCCTGGTTGATGTGGTAGGCCAGCTGCGTAGTCCGGCCGGAGGCCACCTCCACCTCGAAGAGGGTGTTGGCCGCCACGAAGGCGATGCGATCTCCCTGGGGAGACCAGACGAAGTCGTCGTCCTTGTAGGAGTCGTGGTCCGAGATTCGGCGCCGTTCCCCCGTGGCGAGATCCACCACCCAGAGCTCCTCCCTCGCCCCTTCATCCGATACGAAGGCCAGCTGGGTTCCGTCTGGGGAGAACTTCTGGTATCGGTCCCGCCACGCAGAGGCCGTCACCTCTCGGTTCTCTCCCTTCTCGGCATCCACCGGGACCAGGAAGATCTCCCCCCTACTGTCCACCGCAAGCGTTTTCCCGTCGGGATGAACGTTGAACCCCTCCGCCCGGTTTTCGACGTCGGCCCATTCCACCTGGTTGATGGTGGGATCAAAGGCCAGGGAGACCGGAATCTTCCGGGGCTGGCCGTCGGGGACGTCCACCAGCCAGAGCTCCTGGTCCTCGGTATAGATGATGGTTCGCCCATCGGGGCTCATGGCCGGGTACTTCACCCCCACCTGGTGCCGCGTCACCTGTGTCGGGTCGCTCCCGTCGGGGCCCATCTTCCAGATGTTGAAGGTCCCCCCCCGCTCGCTCAGGAAGTAGAGGGTGCCATCGGCTCCCCACATGGGCTCACCGTCGGGGACGTGCTCCCGAAAAGCCCGGAGGTCCGTGTCGGTGACCTGGGTGATGGCGCCGGTCTCCCGGTCCATGACATAGATGTCCGGAGCCCGGTTTCCCTTGTATCCCTTCCGGGTGGTGTTCACCCCTATCCGGTTGAATGCGAGATACCGGCCGTCGAGACTCACGGCCGCCGCGGCGGCGGCATCCATCTCCATGGGCTCCGGCAGGCCTCCGTCCGGCGACACCGTGTAAGCCGGGGAGAGGAAAGGATGGGTGGACCTGGACGAGGTGAAGATGATGTCCCCGTCGGGTGTCCAACCGGTCACCCGGTCGTCTGTGGTGTGGAAGGTGAGCTGAACGGGCTCTCCACCTTCAACCGGGGTGAGCCAGACGTCGTAATTGCCGAATCGGTTGCTGGAAAAGGCCACCCACCGTCCGTCCGGAGAGAAACGGGGGGCCACGTCCCTGGCCAGATGGTTGGTGAGACGTCGGGGATCGGTACCCTCACGGGTGGCTACCCAGATGTCCCCCTGGTAGGAGAAGACGATGAGGTTCCCCGCCACGTGGGGGTCCCGCATGAACCGAATCGGCTCAGCAGACAGCGCGGCTCCGGGGTCATGCACAGTGTGCAGCGCACCCGTGCCTTCGGGCAGCGTAAGAGTGAGAAGCACAACGAAAAGGAGAATCGGCCGAAGGGCATTCATGGTCGGCTCCAGGATCCGGGAGGTACAGTCGACGAAACGGGGCCAAAGTACGGCCCCCGGTCATCCCTGGGAAATGCCAGGGACCGGGTTTCGCCCGGCACATCCCACGAGGGGACGGCGTCCACGTGTGTCCCACTCCACCCGGAGGTCCACCGGGCTTCGACCCGCGCCACGGCCCGGCGCCACCGGGCGGGAAGATCCCCTGATCGCCCGAAGGCCCGAATCAGCGTACTTTCACGCCTCGATCCAGGAGGCCTTGGATGCCCACCAGGGTTCCGGCACTCCGAGATCGGCCAGAACCATGAAGACGTCACCTCGTCAAGGAGACCCCATGTCCCGTAGAACCACTCGCCGCCCCGTTGGGCTGCTGATCGTTCTGACCTTCCTGACCTTCCCCCTCCAGGCGGTCCTGGCCCAGACCCAGGCCTCCTGGCTGGAGACACCGGCAGAGGCAACCAACTACCAGAACGGCGGAACTCTGTACGAGCCCCTCATGAGTTTCGTCTATGAGCTGCAGTCCAGGACGGAGCTCATGAATGTCCTGAAGCTCACTGAGACGCTTGGAGGTCGGGACGTGGTCCTGTGTGTCCTGTCCAACCCGCCCGTGTTCAGACCCGGCGACCTCGCGGGGGCGAACCGGCCCGTGGTCCTCATCGTGAACAACGTCCACGGAGGGGAGGTGGCGGGGAAGGACGCAGCCATGGCCATCATGCGGGACCTGGTCATGGGAGACCTTCGGCCCCTCCTGGACGAGGTGACGGTGCTGGTGGTTCCCACCATCAACCCCGACGGAGCCGAGGTTCGGCGTCGCACCAATGACGAGGGCTTCGACATGAACCGGGACTACATCAAGCTGGAGTCCCAGGAGATCCAGGCACTGGTGACCAAGGTCATCAACGAGTGGCACCCCGACATCCATCTGGATACCCACCACGGGGGCGCGGCTCCCTATACCCTGGTGTACCAGGGGAACATGAACCCCGCCGGGGACCCCAACATCATGGCCTTCGGGGACGAAGAGATCCTTCCTCGGGTCCGGGAGGCCCTCCGGGCGGAAGGGTACGACGGGTTCTGGTACTCGGGTCCCACCACGGTGAACGGGGTGGAGGGATGGGGCCCCACCTCCGTGGAGCCAAGGAAGCAACACGTCTACTCGACACTGGCCAACATGGTGGGGTTCCTCTACGAGACCCCCAGCAGCAGCCACCGAGTGGTGGACAATGGCACCCGGGTGGTTCCCATTCCCGAGGAGGAGCGCTA
>Ga0316579_10000760_pt1 | contig 11035 bp, 7 predicted proteins | sample J5NA_2_FD_203074 | JGI IMG/M metagenome (GOLD analysis project Ga0316579, IMG submission 203074) | Rhizosphere microbial communities from salt marsh grasses in Alabama, United States - J5-7_160517rDrA | ecosystem: Host-associated > Plants > Roots > Rhizosphere | place: USA: Alabama | collected...
ACCGTCATCCGTGCACTCCCCTTCCGTCCCGGAGCGACCTGCCGGGAACCGGTCCCGGTGAGGCGGAGCCGCTCCCCTGGTACGCCGGGCACCGCCGTGGTCATTCGTATCGTTCGATCATCTGCCCATGTGCTCGGCCTGCATCGGTTCCATCGGGATCGGGAGGTCCTCACTTGACAGGATGACCGGATCGTGACTCTTGCTCCCCCGTGGGTTCGGGTCGCCGGGGGAGCCCTCGGGTCCTTCCGACGTCCGCTGTGCATCCGGACGGCAGACCTTGCCCGGTCGGCGTCAAGACGGTCTGCGCAGCGGTCGACAACATCAGCACCGCGTCGCCGGTGAAGCGGTGCCCGATCGGGACGAGCGGGCCCGATCGTCGAGGAGGGATTGGTGTCGGGTCCTGGTTCGTGGTGGTGCGTCGTGCGGCGGGTTCTCCTCGCCCTGCTGCTGACGTCGCTCGTGGCGTTCGCGATCGGGATCGTGGTCCGCGGACCGGACCGTGAGCAGAACCTCTGGCTCGACGTCGTCTGCTACGCGTCGGTGTACGTCCTGGGAGGGATCCTCCTGGTCACCCACCGTGGACAACGGGCGGGCGAGCGCTGGGCGTGGAGGCTCCTGGGGCTGGCGGCGTTCTGCACGGCCGGGGGGGACATGTACTACTCGTTGGTCATCACCTCCCTGGAGGATCCGCCCGTTCCGTCCTGGTCCGACGCCTTCTACCTCGTCTGGTACCCGCTGGTGTACCTGGCCCTGATGCTGTTCCTGCGTGCGAGGAACCCGCACCCCCACGCGGCCCTGTGGCTGGACGGCCTGGTGGCCGGGTGCGGAGCCGCCTCGATCGTCAGTGCCGTCCTCCTGGAGGACGTGATCTCGTTGGCGGAGGGGTCCGTCCTGAGGATGAGCGTCAACCTCGCCTATCCCGTGGGCGACCTGCTGCTGGTCCTCTTCCTCGCGGCCTCCGGCACCGTCCTGGGACGCAGTCCGGACCGTCGGCTGGCCCTGCTGGGTACGGGGCTGGTGCTCCACGTCGTCGCGGACACCGCGTACCTCGTGCAGGACGCCGACGGCACCTACACCGAGGGCGGGCTGCTGGACCTGTGCTGGCTGCTGGGGATCACGTTCATCGTCTTTGCCTCGCAGGTGCCGGACGCCGGCCCGGCGCCGGAGGAGACGGCCCCCCGGACGGCGGGCATCGGCACGCGGCCGGTGCGTCCGACGCGGGCGAGGGGTCCCGGTCCCTGCGCCGTCGACCGGGTCGGGCCGGGGGCGGACGGGCGGAGCACCGCCTCGCGGCCCGAGACCGTCGGTCCCCTGATCAACGCGCTGCGGGTTCTCGTCGTCCCGGGCATCTTCGCCCTGGGGTCACTCGTCGTGCTCGTGATCGGGCAGATCGGTCCGATGGAGCCCGTTCCAACGGTCCTTGCGGATCTGTGCCTGGTCACGGCCCTTGCCAGGGTGCTGCTGGTGCTCTCGGAGGTCCGTCGCCGGGAGATCCACGCGCTGGAGGAGGCCCGGCGCCAGGCCCGCACGGACGAGCTGACCGGTCTGCCCAACCGCAGGGCCATCTCCGCCCGGTGCCAGGAACTGGTCGAGCACGTCACGCCGGAGAGCCCGGTGTCGTTGCTGCTGCTGGACGTCGATCGGTTCAAGGACATCAACGACTCGCTCGGGCACAGCTGCGGCGACTCCCTGCTGATCCAGATCGCCGAGAGGATCCGGGACGTCCTGCCCTCGAGCTGTTACCTGGCCCGGTTGGGCGGGGACGAGTTCGCGGCCGTCCTCCCGGGCAGGAGCAGCGAGGATGCGCTCGTCCTCGGCAGGGCCGTCAGGGGTGCGATCGCCCCGCCCCTGTCGGCCGGGGGGATCCGCCTGCACCTGGACGCGAGTGTCGGGATCGCCACGGTCGTCGAACCCATGGACAGCCACTCGGAGCTGCTGCGCTTCGCCGACATCGCGATGTACCGGGCCAAGCGGGAGCACCTGGGGGTCGTCGCCTTCGACGGCCAGGCCGGTTCCGCCACCACCCTGGAACAGCTGCGGACGGTCGAGGAACTGCGGGGCGCCCTGCGCGGGGAGGACCGTTCCCGCAACGGCAATCTCGTCATGCACCTGCAGCCGCAGGTGCGCCTGTTCCCCGCCGACCGGAGGGGAGAGATCGCCGGGGTCGAGGCCCTCGTCCGCTGGGAGCATCCCGCGCGGGGCCTGCTGCCCCCCGGCAGCTTCCTGCCTCTGATCGAGATGGCGGGGCTGCGGTCGCTGCTGGCCGAGACCGTGCTCGACCTGTCCCTGGGGGTGTGCCGGGACTGGTGGTCCCAGGGCCACGAGATCCCGGTGTCCGTCAACCTGTCCGCGGCGGAGATCGAGGATCGTCTCCTGCCCGAACGGATCCAGGCCGTCCTGCGCCGGCATCGCCTGCCGGGACGGGCCCTCGTCGTGGAGATGACCGAGGACCTGCTCATGGTGGACCCCCGCCGCGCCCGCTCGGTCCTGGACCGCATCCGCAGGATCGGGGTCGGCGCCTCCATCGACGACTACGGCACGGGGTACTCCTCCCTGTCCTACCTGCAGGAGCTCTCGGTCGACGAGCTCAAGCTCGACCGCGGTTTCATCGCGAACCTCACGACGGACCCCGCCTCGACCACGATCATCCGCACCACGGTGGACCTGGCCCATTCCCTGGGGCTGAGGCTCGTGGCCGAGGGGATCGAGGACGAGGACACCGTGGAGCTGCTGGCCGGGCTGGGCTGCGACATCGGCCAGGGCTACCACCTGTCGCGTCCCATGCCCGGCGCGCAGATGCTCGCCTGGCTGCAGGCCAGGGAACCGGTGCCGGACCGGCAGGGCGACCAGGAGGGGGAGGCGGGGGACCTCGCCCGACCGGCCCGGGGGATCAGCTCTCACTCAACACCGTGAGGTGCTGAACGGCTCCCCACGCCCTTCCGGCGAACGGTCGATCAGCAGGATCAGGCCCGTCACGACCGCGGTGACGGCGGCGGTACCCGCTGCGACGCCGAGGGTCGTTCTCAACCCGTGCGCGGTCGCCTCCTGGCAGACCCGCCCCACCTGGTCGGACAGCCCCGGGGGGACGCGCCGGCGGGCGGCACCGACCGATGCAGTGGAGACGGCCTGCGCGACCCCTTCGGCACTGTGACGGTCCAGCCCGCGGATCCCTTCCAGCTCCGTCAGGGCGTCGGCGCGCACCGCGCGTTGGTGGACGATTCCCAGCAGTGCCACCCCGCAGGCGACGCCGGTCTGCCGCAGGGCCGTGGACGTCCCCGAGGACATCCCGAGCCGGTCCGCCGCGACGTCCGCGATGGCGAACCTGTTGATGACCGTGGCCCCTGTCCCGACCGCTGTACCCGCGACGACGAGCCCGGGGATCATGACCATCGGATCGGACGACACATCCAGGAAGGTCAACCACGCGAGCCCCGCGGCGGCCACGACCATGGTGACCGGGATCAGGAGGGCTCCGAACCCGGCCAGCAGGGGCGCGACGGCCGCGGCGGAGAGGAAGGCCGCCAGGCTGAAGGGCAGGAACCGCAGTCCCGTCTCCAGAGGCCCGAGACCCGCGACGTTCTGTGCGTACAGCGCCAGGAAGGTGGTGGAGGCCACCACGGTCCCCTGGAGGAAGACCCCCACGACCGCGCTGGCGGTGAACTGGCGGCTGCGGAACAGCCCCGGATCCACCAGGGGGTCGGCCGAACGCGCCTGGAGGACCACGAAGCAGGCACCGGTCAGGGCGCTCACCGCGAAGGCGCCCAGGATCCAGGGGTCGAGCCACCCCTCCCGTGGCCCTTCGATGCAGCCCACCAGGAAGCAGAAGAGGCAGAGGGTCACCACGGCGCTGCCGGCGACGTCGATCCTGCGGGAGGGGGATCCCGGAACCCCAGCCAGATGCCGGTGGGCCAGGAACAGCACGACGACCCCGACCGGCACGTTGATCAGAAAGATGGATCTCCACCCCGCGAGTTCGGTGAGGAAGCCTCCCAGGAGCGGTCCCACCGCGACCGCGCTGCCCGACACCGCGCCGAACAGGCCGATCGCCAGATCGCGGCCACGTCCCTGGGGATAGGAATCCGCGATGAGCGGGACCCCGATCCCGAACAGAACGGCTCCCCCGATCCCCTGGATCCCCCGGAAGATGTCGAGGACCATCGGATCGCCCGCGAGCGCGCAGGCCAAGGACGCTGCGGTGAAGACCCCCGTCCCGACCAGGAACATCGGCCTGCGGCCGATCCGGTCGCCCAGGGTCGCCGCTCCCAGCAGCAGGCTCGCCAGGGTGAGGGTGTACGCGTCCACCACCCACTGGATACTGCCCAGCCCCGCGTCGAGGTCCTGCTGGATCTCGGGCAGGGCCACCATGACCACCGTGGTGTCGAGCACCAACATGAAGATCACGACACAGACGAGCCCGAGTGTCCGTCCTCGTCCGGTGCGGACAACGGTGCCGTCCACGATCGACGTCCTTCCCCCTGGTCCCGGTCGGACGGGCACCGGACGGCATTCGCGCCGCCGGGCGCCACGGGTCCCGGTACCACCGGTTTCCGTACCCGGAGTCCCACGCCTGTGGTCCCCCCACCCGGGAACCCGACACCGGGGTCCCACCACGATGCACCGACCGACCCGATACCGCCCAGTATCGAATTCAGTACGTTCCATGTCAATAGAATTCAGCGTAACGAAGATGCGGCACCGTCACACTGGGTGAACAGGGGTCGGTACGATGACGAAAATATACATGAATGAACATTCGGACACCGGGGGCCACCACCCTCGTGCGGGACGCCCCCTGCCGTCCCAGGTCCGTTCGCGCATCCTGGACGCGGCGCTGCGCATATGGGCGCAGAAGGGCGTCGACGGTGCGAGCCTCGACGAGGTGGCTGCTGCGGCGGGATTCACGAAAGGAGCCGTCTACTCCCGTTTCAAGAACAAGGACGATCTCTTCTTCGCGCTGTTGGAGGAAAGGATCCTGGAGAGGTTCGAGACCCTCCTCGCCGTGGAGGTACCCGTACTGGGCACGGTCACCCAGCAGGTCGAGGCATTGGGGGACGCCCTGTTCGACGCGCTCACGACGGATGCGGAGTGGCAGATCCTGTTCCTGGACTTCTGGGGCAGGGCGGTACGGGAACCGGAGGCCCGTCGCCGCTACTCCGCGGTCCGGGCCGCCGTCCACCGGCAGGTCGCCGACTTCATCGCCGGTGAGATCGGCCGGAGGGGAGGCCGGCTGCTGCTACCGGTCGAGCACATGGCGGTCTCGGTGCTCGCGCTGGCCAACGGCCTGTTCATCGAGCAGGCGACCCTGGAGGGATCGGTTCCCCGGCACCTCATGGGACAGCTGTTCAGCAGGTTGGTCGAACCGGTCTCACCGGACCGGTGAGGAACCCGCCCCGTCGTCGCAGTCGGAGCACCGTCCGAAGACCTCCAGCACGTGGGTGATGTCGCGGAAACCGTGTTCCTCGGCCACCTGTCGCATCCAGGTCTCCACCACGGGACCCTGGATCTCCACGGTGTGGCCGCAGCACCGGCAGACCAGATGATGGTGGTGCCGGTGGACGGAGTCGCAGCGCCGGAAGAGCTGCTCGCCCGAGTCCAGCCGCAGCTGCCCGATCTCCCCGGAGTCCGACAGCAGGCGCAGCGTGCGGTACACCGTGGCCAGCCCGATCCCCGATCCGCGCTCCCTCAGCCGGGCGTGGAGCTGTTGCGCCGTGCTGAACTCCCGCGTCTCCTCCAGCAACGCGATCACCTCGGCCCGCTGACGCGTCCGACGCGTCCCCACCTCGACCGCAGGCCCACCGGCCGGCTGTGTCACGGCCACCGCCTCCCTCGTCTCAGAAGATCTTCCAGCTTAGAACGTCCGGCAAGAGGGGGCTTCGAGCAGGGCGCGGGGTCTGGCGGGTGGCCGGCAAGGCGGCACGAGGGAAGCGTCCTGGCGGGACGTAGGGCCACGACAGCACCGCCAGACGCCCGCCAGGACCGGATCGGACCGGGCACGGGCGCCGTGCCGGTGCGGATAATACGACCAAAACATCCTGAATTGTAGTATAGGAAGATTCGTGACTTTTCGATTTAATGTTCACTTTGCGGCACTGATACCCAGTGTTCATGATCATCAATGATCCGGGGGTTCGTGTGAACGACGAAGTCAGAGCGCACAGGAAGGACCGGAGCCGGACCGGTGGGCGGGAAGGCCGGAACCGGGTCCCGTACCGGTCCGTCCCGCACCGAACCGGAAACATACAGACCCGGACATGCTGCCTCGCCTCGGCAGCGGCCCTCCTGGCCTGCGGGCTCCTCGCGGTTCCCGCCGGGGCCGGCACGAGGGCGGCGGCGGACCAGGACCACCGGGGCGCGACGCGGGAGCCGGTGGCGGTCGGCCGGGCGGACACCCGGGTGACCCTGCCGACCGGGGAGTCCGTCCAGGTGTCGCGGTCCACCGGTGGCGAGCCCCGGGTGATGCTCGAAGGGAGCGATGGCCTCACGGCAGCTGCCGTCCACGGGATCGGGGACAAGGTGTACGTCCTGCCCCTGGGGACCGGGGCCGACCGCGGGGGCGACGGGCACGACCTGGAGGACTTCGAGGTCACGGGTCCGGCGGACGATGCGCTCGGAGTCTCGACGGCCGGCGGCACGGCCGAGGACCGCCCCGCGCGGGGAACGACCCCCCTGGTCACCGGTTCGAACGGAACGGCGACGGCCTCGACCGGAACGGATCTCCAGGACGTGGAGGTCACGCTCCTGGACAGGCAGGGCGCCCGGGCCATGAAGTACTGGGACTTCTCTGCCCTGAGGGTCGCAGGGGACTACTCGCAGTGCGTGACGACCCAACCCGACGCGAACGGGACCGCGCACTTCCGTCTCGCCCCCGGGACCTGGATCTTCTACGGGGAGATCTACACCACGAACGGCGATCGGAAGGAGATCGTGCAGTACCTCCGGACGGGCGTTCGGATCGGCGGGGGAACCTCGAACGCGACCGGTGAGGCGGCCGAGCCGCTGGAACTGGTACTGGACGGGCGCGCGACCGTCCGGGCCGACCTGGACGTCTCCGGTCTGGGCCGGACCCACGACCAGGGATCCGTCCACGGCTTCTCGTGGCGGCGCGGGGGGATGACGGCTTCGGCCTACGTCACGGCCACCGAGGGCACCGATGTCTACCTGACCCCCGCCCCCGCCGTCGCGGAGGAGGGGCTCGCGTTCACCCAGGCGGTCTCGCGCCGCCGGTCGGACGCGACCGTCGTCCTGCCGGGTCCGAGCGGTCGGACCCCGCTCGACCTCGACATGGTGGTTCCCGACGACAGGATCCAGGGGACGAGCACCGTTCGGATCGTGCCTGTCTCGGTGTCGGACACCGCCGAGGAACCCCTGCCGGCCGTTTCCCTGGCCCTGGCACGGGTCGGCGGTCCTGACGGGTTCGCTTCGGGGGACGACGCCCTCGCCGCCGCGCGGTCCCGCGGGGCGCGGGGAGCCGTCCTGTGGTCGGCCGTCGGCGAGGGCGGCAGGCTCCGGCCGGAGAACACCCCGCAACTCCCGGTCCTGACCCCGGTGGAAGGACCGGCGTTCGCCGCGGCCGTCGGCACCGGGGTGGTGGGGGCGGGGCTCACCGTCGACCAGTGGGGACACCCCGCGGTGGGCCTGGCCAGGCACCTGGTCGGCGGGATCCCGAACGAACTCGACGTCACGTACCCGCGGTCCCGGCTGGCGCGGGTGCGTCAGGTGTTCCACTCCCAGCCCGATGTTACGACCGGCCGTGACGTGCGGTGGTCCGCCCAGGGCGTGTCCTTCGACACGCGCCGGTTCGTCAAGTTCGGGACGGTCCGTACGGACTACCTGTCGCCGGACTCCCTCTGGAAGGACGCCGTCTACCGGTGCCAGTCCGGATGGAGCCGCGGCGCCTGGTACTCGGTGGGGTCCAGGGAGTTCCCGGTCGGACCGGTGAGCGTTCAGAACTGGGGCGGTCCGGTGCAGCGTTCCTCGGTCCTGCCCGACGAACGAAACAACTGGGTCCTCAGACTGTTGGGAACGTATGTCAGCGGGTACGTCTCGTACTGGACCGACGGCGCGGGCCATCCCTCCTCCCCCGGCACCGGGGAGAAGGGATCGTGGCGGATCGCTTCCGGTGAAACGGTCGTCGGGGCGGGGGACCGCGACGGCGTGCAGGGCTCCATCGCGGAGGGAAGGCACCTCTACCGGCTCTCCCACGACGTCGTCAGGCCCACGGCGCGGGGAGGCGACGCCGGCGGGGTGAGCACCGTCTGGACCTTCCCGGCCGAGCCGAACGACGCGGTCGGCGACCCCGACTACCCGTGGGACGGGGAGATCGTCCCGATGCTCGACGCCGTCCCCAGGATCCCCGTCGGTCCCGGTGGTACCGTCCGCCCCGGTTCGACCATCTCGTTCGACGTCGACGGGACCGTGGTCGGCGCTGGACCGGCCGAGCTGGGGTCCGTGAAGGTCTGGACCTGGGCCGATGGAACCCCCGAGAACGCGAGGACCGAGGCGAGGGCCGTCCGTCGCATCGACGCGGACACCTTCCGGGTCACCCTCACCAACCCGAGGGCCCCCGCCGGGACAGGGGTCGGCCTGCGGATCGTGGCCACGGGCGCGAACGACCTGGCGATCGACCAGACCGTTCGCACCGCCTACACGCTCGGCTGAACGGGCGTCCGGCAGCCCGCCCCGCCGGCGGGCTGCCGGCTCCTGCTCCCCGTCGGGAACGGGTCCGTCCGTGGCAACACGGCCGGACCTGCCCGCGGGAAGCAGCGCATCCAGCACGCGGGCCGACCCCCCTGGCCGGGGCTCCCCGGACCAGTGATCCCGGTATCGCTGATTCGTTCGGGATTTCACCGGGGGTCCCAGTCAGGACCGAATCGACATGAAATCGTCGCATTACCGTTCCGAGGCCGGACCGGACAGTGTTGACTCGACCGTGGTCGTTCCCTCGCCGACTGTTCGTCCGGAACGGCTCCGACCGGTTCGCGTCCCCCGGGAGACCGCTCATGTCGTCACGGATGTCATCCATGTCAGGCCCGCCCGGACGGATTCCTCCGCGCCTGCGAGGCGGGTGCTGGTTCGAGGTGGAACAGGCCGAACAGATCCGCCGGTTCACCGTGGCCCACGTTCGGATGGAGATCCGGCAGACCCGGGAACGGACAGAGGCGGAACTGCTCGCCCGTGCCCTGCAGGAGGTGGTGAGCACCCGTCGGGCTGCCGTCTGGTGGACGGCACGGCACATCAACGGCGCGGTGGCCGCCGTCCACGAGCTGTGCAGCTCCCTGGCCGGAGCCAGGTGAGGCGACCCGCCGGGCCGGGCGGGACCGTCGGTGTCCCGTCCGGGCTCGGGCGGGGTCCGGTGCCCCCGACGGGACTCGAACCCGCACTCGCACGCTTTTAAGGCGTCCGCCTCTGCCATTGGGCTACGGGGGCACCGCTCAGGCTAGTGCGTCGGCCGCGGACGTTCACCTGCCGCGCGGGGCGTCGCGTCCCGCGCGGCAGGCCCGCCCCCGCCACGCCGCGGCCGGACCAGGGACCACGCCAGGCCGTCGAGGATGTCCCGTTCGCTCGCCACCACGCGTTCGACACCGGCCGCGACGGCCCGGTCCACGATCCTCCCCCACAGCAGGGCACCGCCTCCGATGACGTCGGCCCGTCCGGGGTGCATGCAGGGCAGGGCGGCCCGCCGGGCCCGGGTCATGGCCAGCAGGTCCCGGCAGACCCGCGTCGTCAGCTCGGGGGGCACGGCGGCCCCGTGGATGGCGTCCGGGTCGTACCGGGGCAGGTCCAGGGCGACGGCCGTCACGGTCGTCACCGTCCCCGCCAGGCCCACCAGGGTGCGGGCCCGGTCCCAGGGGACGGCCGTCGCCGCGACGTCCAGCTCCCGGTCGGCGTCCGCGGCCGCGGCACGGACCTGCTCCGGCGTCGGGGGGTCCTGGGTGAGGTGGCGTTCGGTCAGGCGCACGCACCCCAGGTCCATCGAACATGCCGCCACCGGGGCGTCCTCCCCGAGGACGATCTCCGTCGAGCCTCCGCCCAGGTCGACGACGAGGAAGGGCCGGCGCTCGCCGCGGGAGGCCAGGTCGCGGGTGGCGCCGTCGAAGGAGAGAGCGGCCTCCTCCTGCCCGGAGATCACCTCCGGAGCGACGCCGAGCAGGTGCCGCACCCCGCGCACGAGGTCCTCCCGGTTCTCCGCGTCCCGGGTGGCCGAGGTCGCGACGAAACGAACGTGCCGTGCCCCCAGGTCGCCGCAACGCTCGGCGTACCGGGCGACCACCGCCAGGGTCCGTTCGAGTGCCTCCGGGGACAGGCGTCCGGTGGTGTCGACCCCTTCCCCCAGCCGCACGATCTCCATGGTGCGTTCGACGTCCGTCAGGGTCCCCGCGACGGGGTCGACGTCCGCGACGAGCAGTCTCAGGGAATGGGTGCCGCAGTCGAGGGCCGCGACCCGCACGTGACCGGCCGGGGCGCCCCGGCCGTTCGACCGGCCGGTCACGGGGCGTCCAGGCAGCTGCCGGTGCTCCCCCACGGTCCGAGGGCCGCGAGCGCCTCGTCCCCCAGCGGGTCCACCCCCGGGCCGGCGGCGAGCGAGTGCGCCACCAGCACGTGCAGGCACTTGACCCTCCCCGGCATCCCCCCCGCGGAGATCCGATCGATCTCGGGGACGTCCGTGCCCAGGGCGGCCCGCCTCCTCAGGTAGTCCTCGTGGGACGCCCGGTGGGACGCCGCCAGTCCCGGGTCCTCGGCCAGGCGCCGGTTCATGTCCCGCATGAGCCCTGCCGCCTCGAGGGTCCCGACGGCGCTCGCGGCCCGGGGACAGGTCAGGTAGTACAGGGTCGGGAACGGGGTGCCGTCGTCGAGCCGGGGCGCAGTGGTCACCACGTCGGGCGCTCCGCAGGCGCACCGGTGGGCGACGCCGAGCACTCCCCGGGGCCGGCGGCCCAGCTGGGCCATGAGCGCGGCGAGGTCCTGCGGTGTCGCGGGTTCCCCGACGACGTCACGGGGCGGCGGGGGCGAGGTCACGGGTGCATTCTGCCCGCTG
>Ga0316579_10000762_pt1 | contig 11025 bp, 9 predicted proteins | sample J5NA_2_FD_203074 | JGI IMG/M metagenome (GOLD analysis project Ga0316579, IMG submission 203074) | Rhizosphere microbial communities from salt marsh grasses in Alabama, United States - J5-7_160517rDrA | ecosystem: Host-associated > Plants > Roots > Rhizosphere | place: USA: Alabama | collected...
AGGCTTTCGATCTCCTGCACCGAGATCTGGTCATTGCGAAACACCTGCACCTCGGCATGCAACTCACCCAGGTATTGCACCAGGTTATAGGTGAACGAATCGTAATTGTCGATCATCAATAACATGTCTTCACCCCGGCTTCACCGCTGAGGCGCTGCCGTCCAGGCCGGCCTCGACCATGGCCACGGCGCGAAAGATGGCGCGGCCTTTATTCATGGTTTCATCCCATTCGGTAGCGGGTACCGAGTCGGCGACGATGCCGGCGCCGGCCTGAATGTTCAATTGCCCATCTTTAATAATGGCGGTACGGATTGCGATGGCGGTATCCATGTTACCGTTCCAGCCCAGATAACCAACCGCGCCGCCGTAGATGCCGCGCTTCACCGGTTCCAGTTCATCGATGATCTCCATGGCGCGGATCTTGGGCGCACCGCTCAGGGTGCCGGCGGGAAAGGTGGCGCGCAAGGCCGCGATCGGACTCATACCCTGCCGCAGACGGCCGGTGACATTCGATACGATGTGCATCACGTGAGAATAACGCTCCACCGCCATCTGCTCGGTCACCGCCACGCTGCCCACCTCGGCCACGCGCCCCACGTCATTACGGCCGAGATCGATGAGCATCAAGTGTTCGGCAAGTTCCTTGGGATCAGCCAGCAGGTCGGCTTCCAAGGCCCGGTCCTGTTCCTCGCTTGCACCGCGCGGCCGGGTACCGGCGATGGGTCTGACCGCTACTATGCCGTCTTCCACGTGCACCAGGATCTCCGGCGAGGATCCGACGATATAAAAATCGCGGAGATTGAAGTAAAACATATAGGGCGAAGGATTGAGGCTACGCAAGGCCCGGTAGAGATCCAAAGGGGAAGCCGAGAACGGCACACTGAGCCGTTGCGACAACACCACCTGCATGACGTCGCCATCGATGATGTACTCTTTGATGCGCTCTACCGCCTTTTCAAATCCCTCGCGGGTAAAGCCGGACACGAAGTCCGCCTCTTTGTGTACCTGCTGTGCAGTGTTGATGTTTTGATTGCGCGGAGTCGCCGCCTGCACCTGCGCTACCAGATCATCGAGGCGCGCCTGAGCCTGAGCATAGGCATCCGCCACGGCGGGATCGGCATGCACCACTACATAGAGCTTGCCGCGCAAATTATCGAATACCACCACCTCGTCGGACACCAGCAACAAAATGTCCGGCGTCTGTAATGGATCCACTGCGGGAACATGGCTCAGCCGCGGCTCGACATAGCGTACCGTGTCATACCCGAAATAGCCTACCAGGCCACCGGTGAAGCGAGGCAGGCCGGTGACATTGGGTACGCGATACGCGCCCTGATAGGACTCGATCCAGCTCAGGGGATCGACACCGCTGACGGTTTCGATCACTTCTCCATCGCGCAGCAGGAACAGATCCTTACCGCGCACTTCGATGCGTGTGCGGCACGGTAAACCGATGATGGAATAGCGGCCCCATTTCTCGCCGCCCTGGACGGATTCAAGCAGATAGGAATAAGGGGCGTCGGCCAATTTGAGATAGGTGCTGAGCGGGGTATCAAGATCCGCCAACACCTCGCGCATCACGGGAATGCGGTTATAGCCCTGGGCCGCCAGGGAGTGGAATTGTTCATGGGTCATGCTTATACCTTTCGGGGAAACGATTCAACGCAAACAGACGGTCGCAACGGCGAATTAGCGCCACCATCGCCAAACCACTTGTCTGTTCCACTTCATCCCCACCCTCATGACCCTCGTCGTCCTATGCAACCTTGGCGAGCAAACCGGATAACTGCACCATGGAATCGATGACCGCATCCGGATGCGCATCGCGAATATCCTGGCCGTGATTGTAGCCGTAGCTCATGCAGATCACTTGAAAACCGGCGGCTCGCGCCGCTTTAACGTCACTGATGGAATCGCCCACCATGAGGGCGTGACTCGGTTCCACCTTGAAGAATCGCGCCGCATGTAACAACGGCAGCGGATCCGGTTTCTTGACCGGCAAGGTGTCGCCGCTCACCACGATCTGAAAATATTCGTAGACACCGAGATCCTTGAGCAGCGGCTCTGTGAACGCCGCCGCCTTGTTGGTGATGCAACCCAGTTTATAGCCGGCATCGCGGAGGAATTGCAGGCCTTCCTTCACTCCCGGATAAAGGCAACTGCGTTTGGAAAGATTCTTCTTATACAGCTCGAAGTAAATAGGCAGCGCCTTGGCCAGCAGCGCCGGATCGGGCTCGCCGTCGAGCTGATCGAGTAAGGCCCGTTTCACCAGGCGCTCGATGCCGTTACCCACCCACTGCCGGACCTTGGCCTCGCCCCGTGGCGGTAGACCGAGCTGCGCCATTAAGGCATCGACGCAGTAGGCGAGATCGGGCACGCTGTCTATCAGCGTGCCGTCCAGATCGATCAACACCATCTGCGGCTGGGTGTTCACAACACTCATTTACCCACCTTGGCCAGTTCAGCACGCATGGCGGCCACCACGCTGTCATATCGATGAGGATCGGCGTCTTTGCCGGCGTTGAAGATCGCCGAGCCAGCGACAAAGGTATCCGCGCCCGCCTCGGCGATCTCGCGAATATTGTCGTTCTTGACCCCGCCGTCGATCTCCAAACGGATATCATAACCACTATCGTCGATCATGCGGCGCGCCTCGCGCAGTTTATCCAGGGTAGCGGGAATGAATTTCTGACCACCGAAACCAGGGTTGACCGACATCAGCAACACCATGTCCACCTTGTCCATGACGTACCTGAGATAATCCAGAGGGGTGGCGGGATTGAAGACCAGGCCGGACTTGCAACCGCATTCACGCACCAGGGACAGACTGCGGTCGATGTGTTCGGAGGCCTCGGGGTGAAAGGTTATATAGGTGGCGCCCGCCTTGGCAAAATCCGGGATGATGCGATCCACTGGTTTCACCATGAGATGCACATCGATCGCCGCGGTGACACCGTGCTTGCGCAGGGCCTCGCACACCAGGGGGCCGATGGTCAGATTCGGCACATAGTGATTGTCCATCACATCGAAATGGACGATATCCGCGCCCGCGGCAAGCACGTTGGTGACCTCTTCGCCGAGTCGGGCGAAATCCGCCGAGAGTATGGACGGTGCAATTTTATAATCTGACATGGCTATCTCGCTTTTAAGTCGCTGCTCTGCAATTCATTTATTTACTCGCCATACCGGCCGAGGACGAACAGCGACTTTACCCGATTACGGGAAATTTTTCACGCCACCCCCTGAGGGTGATTAAAGCCGGGAAATGCAGCGGTCGATCTGCATGTTATGACTATCACGGCTTAGCCCGGATTCCTCCATTATGTACACCAGAAAAGCACTAAAACATTGGCTTGCTTTACTTTGCCTGTTCCTGACATGTCCGTTACACCTCAGCCGGGCCGCTGACGCGCAGTCCCCCAATCCGGATAAAGAACTGGCGGCCGCCATCACCGTGGGGGAACCCCAGTGGCTGGAGGCCGACAGTACACGGTTTTTGGGGATTTACACACGCTCCACGACCGGCACTACCCTGGGCGGGGCGATCATCCTGCCCAGCCTGGGCATGACCCCGGATTGGCCGGATGTAATTGCCCCGCTGCGTAAGGCATTGCCGGGCCACAGCTGGAATACCTTGGCCATAGAGCTACCCATGCCCGACAAGGGCGCTGACGGCCTGTGGCAACTGGAGCCGTACTTCATCGCCAGCCGCCACCGCATCCAATCCGCCATCAATTATCTGCAGAAGAATGGCATCACCAACATTGTGCTGATCGGCCATGGCCTGGGCGCTGCCGCCGCCGCGGTGGGCGTCAGCGGAAATGATCCCTTAAAGGTCTCAGGACTGGCGGCGATCAGTCTTGGGGCTCCGCCCGGTTCTGAACCAAAATCCTACAGCCCCGAGCTATTGGAAAAAATCCACGTCCCCATCCTGGATATTTACGGCAGCCGGGACTTCGATGAGGTGACGGCAAACGCTGCCGCTCGGGAAACCGCGGCGCGCCGTGGGGGACTCGCCGCGCAGCGTTCCCAGCAACTCGAAGGCCTGAAGCGCCCGCACCAGGCCCGCCACCTGAGTACGAACCACAACGGTTATATTGCCTATCGCCAGTTAGAAGTGATGGGTGCGGCCCATTCCTTTCGCGGTGCCGAACCGACCTTGATAAAACGCATCATGGGCTGGCTGAAGAAACACTCCGAGGCCGGTGATTCGAGCATCTATCTATCCGGCAGTGGTTAAACCCCGGGACGGCAGCATCATTTCCCGGCAGCTAAAAGCAAAACGCCATCGGCTGGCGATGGCGTTTGCATACATCAGGAATTGTAAAATCCGGTTTTAGGCGCGGATCAAGCCCTGGCGGGTCATCGCCCACTTCACCGCGATCCATGACACCACCGCTATCCCTACCGTGAACAATATGTCCACGATTGATGTCATCGGGATGTGGTAGAACTTGGTGTTCACCGAACCGGCTATCCAGGTATAGCGCTCAATCCAGGTCCCGAGCACGATCGATCCGCCCACCATGGCGATCACCGGCGGATTGTGACGATTCGGATTAATCGCCAGGGTCACGAACGGAATGACGAACTTCAGTGCCAGGAAGGTCCACCACAACGGCCCCAGATCGTGATACATCATATGCCAGTAGCGGCCCATATCTTCCGGCAAACGCCCGTACCACATGATCAGATACTGGGTGAAATAGAGGTATGTCCACAGGATGGTCATGCCCAACATAAATTGCGCCATAAAATTCATGATATGGGCCGGCATCTCCTTGGCCAGCTTGCCCGAGCGGATCAAAAAGTACAGCACTACCGAGAAGAAGCCCAGGAACATGTGGAAGTTGCTCTGGAAATGATAGAAGCCATAGCTGTCGCTGCGCCAACCCGGGAACTGGGTCATTTCGAAGTCCCAAGCCACCATCGTGCCATACAGCACATAGGCAAAAGGAATCAGCAGGGCGATGTTACGGAAGCGGCGCTGCACGGCGTAAGACTGATCCACCTCGCTCAAGGCCTGATATTTGATAAACAACCGATACAGGCCCCAGATAAACAAGAAACCAACGATTTCACGCACTACCAGAAACGGCATGCTGCGCCATCCATTGGGAATGATATGCTCGCCAAGGGGGTTCTTGGTTTCCGTCACCCACGCGAAGGTGGAACCGTTCTTCACCAGCAATATCACCAATAAAATCCCGGCTATGGGGAACAAGGCCGACATTGCACAGGCTAAATGACGGACGGCGAAGCGCCATTTACCGTTACACAGATGCAGTATCGACGAGAACGTTACCCCGTTCAGCGCGATATACAACACGATCAGGAAGTCGGTTGTCAGCACGGACCAGCTACCGAAATTTTGCATGTTATCCCCTCAATCTTGTTTGCGTATTACCAAGACTCGCGTTACATCTAGTCCGATTTCGCCGTATGCATCTGCTCATGATTAAGATCCGGGGGATCCTTGAGCATGCCATGCTTCACGTAATTGACAACATCCCAGCGCTCCGGCACCGTAAGGTCATTGGCGCCGCGGTGATCCGGGCGCGCCATCGGGTCGCCGTAGGCGGGCATCACATAACTGCCGAAGGTGATGGTGCCGAAAATCCAGCCCTCGGTCAGCTGCTTCTGCGCATAATCCTCGCGGAGATTGATGGCGCCGATCCTCTGCGTCACCGGCGAGTTGGCGCCGCCCGTCAGACCGTGGCAGGCGGAGCAGTAGATCCGGAACAGGTTGCGGCCCCTGTCGATGGATGCCTCGCTGGGCGGGGTGGGATTCTTTAAATCCTTTGCCTCGTCCCGATTGTGGATCTTAGTCGGGAAGCCGCCAACCGGTATCGAGCGCTTCGGAAACGGCACCATTTCCAGCTTGCCATCCATTTCCACAGGCTTCTGCGGCTTTATACTAGGCTGATTCATCATATCCTGGGACCAAGGCCAGGCAAAGGCAGCACTCGGTATAAGTAATCCTAGTAAAACACCCGTTAACAATCTCATCGTACGACCTCTTCCCGGAGTTCCACTACCTTGTGCTGCTGGAACAAGCTCTTCAGGGCTTGCACATTCTTTTCATCGACTTCCAGCAGTACACCCACTTGATCCAAACTGACCATCTCACTGTAAAACGTATCGCGCCGCCTCAGCATGCGGGCGCTGAGCAGAAACGACACGACGGTAAAAACCACCCCAAACAGGATCAGCATCTCATAGGTAAGCGCAAAATTTGAGGGCAGCGGAACCACTGCCTTACCACCCTGCGGCTGCACCAGGAAGGTAGCCTGCGCGGAGGCGAGCATGAGAAACCCGAAGGTCATGCCGAACACCGCTCCCATCAAGGTGAACTTGGGTATATGGCTGGGGCGCTCACCCAGCACCTCTTCGATTTCCGGATGCTCGATGGGTGACTTCAAGGTCACATCGTCGACGGACACCCCCGATATCTTATTGGCGCGGATATCGGCGATTGCGGCAAATGCCTGCTCGAAATCGCTGAATAACCCCATTATTCGATGCTTGCTCATATTTATCTCCCTAAGCGCCCGGCATCTCTGTGGCGGGTTGCGGATCCGAAGTACGACGGTGGAAGGCTAATGCCTTATCATCCTCAGCGGCGCGACGGCGGTGATAAACCATCTCTTTCACTTCGTACATGGAGACCGATGGGAATACCTTGACGAAGATCAGGAACAGCAATCCAAACCAGCCGAAACTGCCGAATACGATTGCCCACTGCACGATACTCGGCCACAGTACGCTCCAGGCGATGGGTTGATACGAGAACGATAGTGTCGGCGAGACGATCATCCAGCGTTCCAAAAACATACCCACATTGAACAGCAATGAGATTACGAACATGGTCGGCAGGTGCGTGCGCACCTTTTTGAATGCCAAGCTAAAGGGCAGTACCGAGCCAAAGAACACCATCATAATGAATAACGGTGCATAGTGGCCGGTGAACTTGTCTATCAGCACTTCCTTCGTCGGAATGTCATCCCCATACCAGCCCGTGCCGAACTCGATGAACAGCAGATAGGTCCACGCCATGGCGATGACGAAGGTCAGCTTGGCGGTCTTCTCCAGAATGGGAATGGTCATGTATTTCTCAAAGCGGAAGAAGTAGCGCAGGATGATGAACAGCGTGATGATCGCCGCACACCCCGAATACAAGGCCCCGGCCACGAAATAGGGCGGGAAGGTGGTGACGTGCCAGCCGGGCATGATGGACATGGCGAAGTCCGCAGACACGATGGAGTGCACCGACACCGCCAGCGGAATCAGGAAGCAGGCCATCAGCAGATAGGTCTTACGGAAGTTACGCCACTGCCTGTCGGTGCCTTCCCAACCCATGGACAAGAACGTATAGAGTACTTTGCGCCAGCCCCTGGCATTATCGCGACAGATAGCGAGGTCGGGGATCATACCGATGAACAGGAACGTAGCCGATGAACTCAGGTAAGTGAAGATGGCGAAGGCATCCCACACCAGCGGTGAGCGAAAGTTAGGCCAGGCGCCGCGATCGCTGGCATAGGGCAGCACCCAGTACATATTCCACAGACGGCCAAGGTGAATGACGGGAAACAGGCCGGCGGTCATCAGAGAGAAGGTGGTCATCGCTTCGGCGAAGCGATAGATCGGTTTACGCCAATCCGCGTGAATGATGTGCAGAATCGCCGAGAGCAAGGTTCCAGAGTGGCTCATACCGATCCAGAAGATGAAGGTGGAGATGTACAGGCCCCACATCTGCGGCCAGTCGAGATCGGCGGTACCGATACCGGTCTGGTATTGATAAATCTCCGCAGTCACCGCGCATGACAGCAAAAGCAAACATACACCCACGGCCACCCAATAGGCCATGCGTGGATTCTCCAGACTACGCAGCACGTCCTTATTGATCTGGGCCCACTTGATCTGTTCGTTAATGTCTTTTGTTTCCATGTTCCCCACCTAGCTTATTGCAATGACAAGCCTTGCCTATTTTTTGCCGCTTATACTTCGCGCACCCTTTCCAAGAACATGATCTTAGGATCGGTATTGAGTTCCTCGAGTACGCGATAGCCGCGCAGCGCGGGATTCTCTTTCTCATGCTCGGGGCTGTCGTCGCTCACCTCGTTGAGCTCCACCTCATGCGCCTTCCACATCTTGCTTACCTTGGTATCCGGAACCATCAGGTCACCGAAGACAATCGCGGCGGTCGGGCAAGACTGCTGACATGCTGTTTGGAATTCGAAGTCTCTAACCTTACGATCTTCCATCCTGGCCTTGTCTTTAGCCGCACGGATGCGCTGCACGCAAAAAGTACATTTCTCCATCACACCCTTGTCGCGCACTGTCAGATCCGGATTGAGCTGCAGATGCAGCGGCGCCGGCCAGGAAACATCGTAATAAGACCAGAAGTTAAAGTAGCGCAAGCGGTACGGACAGTTGTTAGAGCAATAACGCGAACCGATGCAGCGGTTGTACACCTGGGCGTTCAAGCCGTCCGGCGTGTGATAAGTCGCAGCCACCGGGCACACAGGCTCGCAGGTCGCCGACATACATTGCTGGCAGTTCATCGGCAGGAAGCTGGCGCCCTTTTCAGCGTAATCGCTGGCCGGCAATTCAGAACCCAAATCAGGCTCGTCCCAGTAACGCTCAATGCGCATCCAGTGCATCGCCTGATGTTTGCCAAAACGCTCCGGGCCCACCACCGCCAGGTTATTTTCCGCATAGCACGCGACCGAGCAGGCGTTGCAGCCGATACACTTATTGAGGTCTATTGCCATCCCCCACTTGTGTTCGTACTTGTGGAAGCCGCCTTCCTCCCGGCCACGGCGATAGCGCGACCAATCCTCGAGAATATTTTTAAACGACATCCTTACCACCCCCTTCAGTACGTTTGAATACATCCGCGGTTATCGTCGCCACCAGCTTGCGGCCGTGTTGCGTATCGCTGCCGCCGAGCTTCAACAATGTTTCATTACGCCCGGACTTGGCCACTTTGACACGCGTGCCATACATGGCCAGCTCGCCCGTCTTGCCGTCACGTACCGGGCTGAGGATCTTCAGCGGATTAACGCCGCGCCCCTTGGCATAGCGCCCGTATTCCGTGTGGCCCTGACCCAGGGGGACCGCGATGGCATCGGGATGTATACCCTTGAAGATATAGACTCTGGTTTCAATCGTGCCCTGGGCGGAGCTGATTTTCAGATAGTCACCTTCTTTTACCCCAAGCTTTTCCGCCGTTTTCGGATGGATCTCGGCCCAGGAATCCCATACCACCTTGCTGATCTGGTCCGGCGCCTCTTGCAGCCACGGAATATTGGCATGGCGCCCGTCCCACATGCCCAGGCGGGGCGATGGGATTAAATGATAGGGAAATTCCGCGTTGGTGCTGTAATCGGGCACGCTGACCGCAACTGCCTTGGCCGTCAGCGCCGGTGCCTGCTCGCGCTTCACCTGAATCAGACCCTGCTGCACGGCCTGCTGCCAGAAGGCCTCGTCGCTGGCCGCACCCTGCTTGACGTCGGCCGGAAGGCTGGCGAAGGCCTGTTGCAGATAGGCGTAATAGTCTTTGAAGCCACCATACTTGCCGGCGTCGCGGGCCTTGAGCAGGTCCAATACCACATCGCCGAAACTGCGCGTCGTGGTGGGATACATAGGTTCCATCACCGGCTGTTGAATACTGATGATGCTGCCTTCGCCTTGGTAGGCGGGGACATGGGTGCCCCACTCTTCATATTGAGAGTAGATGGGCAGCACCACATCGGCATGCTTCGCCGTTTCGTCATGGAAGTTGGTGAGCACCACCTTGAACGGCGCCTTATCCAGCTTGTCGCCCAAGGCCAAGGCGTCGGGGGCGGTGAAGACGGGATTGGCGCCGTAGATGAACACCGCATCATGCTCGCCCTTGTCGAGCGCATCGGCAAACGCCAGAAGATCTCCGGTATTACCTTCCTTGGCCACCAGCTGGCTGAAAGGAAAAGCGCCGTTACTGACTATGGTCTTGCCGACATTGCCCAGGATTATATTGAGCAGCATGGCTGCTGCCGCCGTATCGTAGCCGTGTTCCTGGCCTTCCGCCGACATGCCGCTCAGCACCAGGCTGGGGCTGCGCTCATTCAGCCAGGTCGCCACCTTGGTCAGACGATCGCCCGGCACACCGGTGATATTGGTGACCGTATCCAGATCATATTTCGCGATGGTGTCGCGCACCTCGGCCGGCAGCTGAGCGCCGTCACGGTTGAATTTGCTCAGCAGCAGATTGGCTATACCCAGCGCGAACACACCTTCAGTTCCGGGGCGGATCGCCAACCACAGATCGGCGTTGCCGCCGGTCAGGGTCATCTTCGGCTCGACTTGCACCAGTACCCCGCGCGGCGCATTACGGAACTTGGCGTACATCGTGGAGAAATGCACCGGCGACTGCCAGGGACCGAGGAAGTCCGCACCGAAAGACAATATGACCTTGGCCTGATCGAAACGGTAACGCGGCAGCGCCTCGCCCAGGACCTCGCGATTCACCGCCTGGGAAACGGAGGTATTCACCACCTCGTGCACATAATGATGCTTGGAACCCATGGCATCCAAATGGGCCTGCAGCAGCACCGCCTGGTGACCGCTGACGGTGCCGGTAAACCAAGCAACTTTGCTGCTGGACCCCATCTTTTGCTTGACGGCGTCCATGGCCTCGTCCCAGCTCGCCTCCACCAGGCTGCCGCCTTTACGCAACAACGGCTTGGTCACGCGATCCGGGTTGTAATGATTCTGCAATCCCGACTGCCCCATCTGGCACAGCTTGCCGCTCACATCTCCTGCAGGACTGCGGTTGATGGGAGAGATAGGATTACCTTCCACCTTGAGAACACGCCCCTCGCGAACGCGGCCGTGGATGCCACAGCCCGCCGGACACTGCCGACAGGTCGAGGCATACCACACCCCGATGCCGGGAATGGCGTACTCTTCCGGAATAACATAAGGAATGACATTTTCCTTACCCTGCTCAAGGGTGATGTAGCTGGGCATATCGCAACCGGA
>Ga0316579_10000763_pt1 | contig 11025 bp, 12 predicted proteins | sample J5NA_2_FD_203074 | JGI IMG/M metagenome (GOLD analysis project Ga0316579, IMG submission 203074) | Rhizosphere microbial communities from salt marsh grasses in Alabama, United States - J5-7_160517rDrA | ecosystem: Host-associated > Plants > Roots > Rhizosphere | place: USA: Alabama | collected...
AAGTGATCGCCTCCAAGCTGGACATCCTGGAAAGCTGGCTGGAGTGCGCCGTCCGCGCCTCCGTCCAGCTTTGCATCGAGAACTTGAGCGAGCACGCTGATCACTTCGCCCCCGCATTCGAACGCCTGCCAGGGTTGGGCCTGACTCTGGACCTGGGCCACGCCGAGATCCTCGCCAAGCCCAACGCCTCCTTCGGTTTTATCGAGCGCTACCCGGAACGCATCCGCCACGTGCACCTGCACGACAACCGCGGCGGCGAGGGAGTCCAGGATGACCTGCACCTGCCGATCGGCCGAGGGCGGGTCGACTTCGCCGGGATTTTGCGCCGCCTGCACGACTCTGGCTACGACGAAGGATTCAGCTTTGAAGTCAAGCTGAAACACGTGGAAGCCTGCCGGGATAAGATCGACCTCATCTGGAACGGAGATCAGCCTTCATGGAACTAAAAGCAGGACGGCACACCGTCGAGCTTCTGAAGGGCAGGGACGCTTCGCCCGTGGTGCGGGCCTACTTCGAATTGTGCCAGCTCAAACAGTTGTTCCGCCAGGGCTGGCTGAAGCGCGGCGTGGGACGTGAGCACTGCGAAAGTGTGGCCGAGCACAGCTTCGGGGTTGCGGTGTTGGCGTTGTGGCTGGCGGACGCCTATTTCCCCGCACTGAATACTGAGAAAGTGCTGCGCATGGCCTTGCTGCACGACTTCGGCGAGATCTATGCCGGCGATATCATCCCCGGTGACGATGTCTCTGTGGAAGACAAGCACGCTCGGGAAGAGGCTTCGGTTGCTCGCGTGTTGGGGAAGCTGCCCTCTGCGAAGACTTATCTGGAACTATGGGCGGAATTCGAGCGCGGCGACACCCCCGAAGCGCGTTTCGTGCGCCAGGTCGACCGCCTGGAGATGGGGTTTCAAGCGGCCGTATACGAATCTCAAGGACAGGGCGGAATGGACGAGTTCTTTGCCTCCGCCCGCAGGGCGCTTGCCGACCCGGTCTTGATCGAGATTCTTGAGGCAGTCGCAGCCCTCAACGGGCCCGAGGACTGATAAAATAGGGCTGCTATCAATCTTGAATTCGAGCGAGCCGGGTACCTTCCCGCTCGACAGACGAAGGAGGTCACATGGGACGCCGACGTGGGTGCAGCTTGATTTTAGGCTTGGGCCTGATCCTGGTAGGGGGCTATTTCCTGGCCGGACAGGTCTTCCCCGGATTGCTATCTTGGATCCACATCGAATTTGCCTGGCCGTGGATCATCGTCGGTGTAGGGTTTTTCTTGTTGTTGATGGGCCTGGCCTTGGACGCCCCGGGGATGGCGGTCCCGGCTTGCATCGTCGGCGGGATCGGCGGGCTGCTCTACTGGCAGAACGCCACCGGCAACTGGGAAAGCTGGGCCTACGCCTGGGCGCTGATCCCCGGCTTCGTCGGCGTGGGCGTGATCCTGGCGGGCTTGCTGGAGGGTCGCCTGCGCCATTCGCTGAGCGGAGGCGGTTTCCTGGTGATGATCAGCCTGGTTATGTTCGCCATTTTCGGCTCCGCATTCGGTGGTGTAAATCTGCTCGGTCTGTATTGGCCGGTGCTGCTGATCCTGTTCGGCTTGTGGCTGCTGGTCAGCGCAGTCCTGCGCCGCTAGGATGGAAGGCCGCATGCAATTGGACGGCATCCGCGCCCTGATTTTCGATTTCGACGGCTTGATCCTGGAAACCGAAGGTCCCATTTTTCAGTCCTGGCAGGAACTCTACCAGGCTCACAATCGCCAGCTATCCTGGGAGACCTGGTCCAAGATCATCGGTACGAACGAGATCGAAGTCGGCTACGATCCGCTGGTCGAGTTGGAGAAGCAAACCGGCCAGGCTTTGGACCGGCCCACGGTCGCCGAAGCCCGCCGCCAGCGCGAATGGGATTTGGTCCTCACCCAGCCGGTTCTGCCGGGGGTTATGGACTATCTGCACGCCGCCCGTCGCCTGGGCCTGGAGCTCGGGGTGGCTTCCAGCTCGTCGCGCCAGTGGGTCATCGGTCACCTGGAGCGCCTGGGATTGCGTGACTACTTCGCCTGTGTGCGCACTGGCGACGACGTGCCGCGCACCAAGCCGGACCCGGCTGTATACCTGCAAGTTCTGGAATGCCTGAACGTGAGCGCGGCCGAGGCGGTCGCCCTGGAGGATTCGCCTAACGGCGCCCTGGCAGCCAAGCGGGCCGGGATCTTCTGCGTGGTCGTGCCCAACGAAATGACGCGTGCCATCCCCAACCAGCACGCCGACCTGCGTCTTGAGTCGCTGGCGGACCTCCCGCTGGAGAGGCTTCTATCCAGGATCGAGGCCCTCAGGCGCGGTTGAGCTCTATACGCCGCAGGAATCCGTTCACCGACTCAGGCGTGTAGGTGGACCCACCGCCAATGACTGCAACTTTCATGCTCGATCAGCTCTCCATGACAAACTTCAGTTCTGCGCTCGAATCGAATGCCACCCTGAAGCGATAACTCCCCTCATCGACCAATTCCCAGGCCAGCGGTGCGCCATCCAGGTTGACCTCTTTCGGCGGGCGAGGCAGAGCCAGGTCGATGTGACCGGCGGACTTTCCCGGGCGTTCCAGGCGCAAGCGCAGTTCCCTGCTAGCTACTTGCCACTCCCATTCAGCCACCTCCAGGCCTTGGGAGACGTGCAGGTCTCCGCCCAGGTATTGGGGCGCGTCCGGGATAACCTCCCGCAGCGCCAGCAAGGCTGCGCCGTGGGCTGGCAGCGGAGCTAATTTTAGCTCACCGGTGGTAGAGACATAGATCCTCCCCGACCAGAATTCACGCCCCACATACGCCCGCTCAATATCCAGGCCATAATCCGCCAGCCGAAGGGTCGCCTCCTGAGTTCGATTCTCCCAGTTAAACAAAGCCAGCAGGCGCCAGTCTCCGCAAGCGGCCTCCAGGTCCAGGCGCAGGCGGCGCGGCGTGGCGGCGTCGATCCAATCCAGCAGGCGCGGCCGCTCACCGATCAGCGGCAGCAACGCCTGGGCGATGCGCAGGCGTTCGGGCGAAACCTGGGATAGATCGTCCGAGAGCAGCAACATGCCCCCGGTCAAGGCGATTACCGTCGCCAGGGATTGCACCTCCGGGAGGCTCAAGTGGCTATCCTGGCGGATCAACAGACAATCGGGATCGTTGAGCCACCAGCGGCGGTGGAGCGGCGCCCGCGTCAGGTCGTTCTGGATGGCGTTTCGGGCGGATGGCATATCCGGCTCAGCCTGGAAATAGAACTCTGTATTCAAATAGAACGGCCGCCAGCGCGGGGCCACGTCAGCGCCGATGCGCATGGCTTCCACCAGGCCGATCGCGGAGCCGAGCGGGCAGCCGCAACCCAGCAGGAAGGCCTCCTCGCCAGCTGACCGCCGCAATGCTTCCAGGCCGCTGCGCAACACCTGGGCGCGAGTCCGGTTTGGGTCACGGTAGCGCCCAGGCAAGGCCGCCGCGTACAGAAAATCCAGCTTCAAGTAGGGGAATCCCCACTCGTGGACGGCGATATCCACTGCCCTACAGGCGTAATCCAGGGCATCCGGATGGGTCAGATCCAGGGCGGTCGTGAACTGGTCCCAGATGAACCCGGCGTTGACCGGACGATTGAAGCGGCCACGCAGCAACCACTCCGGGTGATCTTGGGCCAGGCGCGAGTCGCGCTGCAAAATGAAGGGCGCCAGCCACAGGCCTGGGGTAAAACCAGCCGCCTCGATTTCCCCAGCCAGCGGAGCCACGCCTTCGGGAAAAGTCGGCCGGAACGAGAACCAGTCGCCCACCCGCGTTTCGAAGCCATCGTCGATCTGGATCGCGTCCAGCGGCAGGCGCGGGCGCCGTTCAGTGGCGATCTGCAAATTGGATCGCACATCTTGGGCGCTGACGCCTTGGTAGAACTGGTACCACGAACACCAACCGGTCGGGGTTTTGGATGGCCGCTTATGGATTCCCGCCTGGCGGGCGACGGCCTCGATATAGTCGCCCAACGGGTCAGGAAGGTCGACGTCGAGGAATACCAGGCAGGCCCAATCGGTGGAAATTGCGGTTTCAGGGTCCAGGCGGGCCCCATCCCCATTGGCCCACATTCGCAGGCCTGGCCGCGCCCCATCCAGGCGCGCTTCCAACGAACCGAAATGCTGTGTTTGCGAAAGGAAGCCTGCCAGGACGCCGCGCCGCTCGGTCCGCTCTCCCAGGACCCCGAACATGTCGCTGGCGAAATGGCCCCTTCGCTTCGGCTGAGGCGTCCCGGCGTTGACCCGCATCGGGGCTGTAAAAGGACCCAGGCGGGTACGACGGAAACGATCCCCCTGACCGTAAGCGCCAGTGTGGTTCCACGACCCCCACCCGTTGGAGAAGAAGACATAGCGTCCATCTTTTCGAGCGGATTGGAGACTCGTCTCCAGGGAGGTCAGGCGGTCGAGACGCACGGGTTGAGAGCCGTCGTTCCGGATGTTCAGCCGCCACAGAAGCAAAGGATGCTCGTCCGGCAAGGCGAAATCCATCCCGCCGCCCAAACCGTTTTCGTCAGGAGCCAGGGACAGGCTGATCTGGCGCATCCATCCGTGGGGCGAGGCGACCTCCGCCGCCTCGGAGACCCCTTGAACGTCCCATAGCGAAAAGGCCTTGCACCGGGCGCGTTGGCAGTGGTATTCGACCCTCATGCGCACATCGGTCAAAGCGAGACCCCCTTCAATCGATTGTAGGCTCCAACAGGACCGTTCTGCATCGAGTCTGAATTGGAGGTCGGCGTTTTCGAGGATGCTGGTCATGCAGAAGCTTTCGTCTCAGCCTAACAACCCGGGCGGGATCCAGAACTTACCAAAACCGAACAGCGAAAGCAGGATCGAGGCCCCCAACAGGACAATCGCCAGAAATCTCAGGACGTAGTCTCTGCGACGGTAGTGCAACTGCTCCAGCCAGGTGCGTGGCCCGACCCCGAAGGCGCGCAAATCCATGGCGTCGATGATGTCCTCGCTCCCGATGATGGCATGGATGGTCACCGGCACGATCAACGGAGCCAGCTTGCGCACCTGCTCGACGAGCCCGCCGCGCAGGTTCTCCAGCTCGTAGCCGCGCGCCCGTTGGGCGTCCATAGTGAGTTGAAAATCACGCCCGAAGCTGGGCACGAAGCGCATGGTCAGGTCCATGGCGTAGGCGAACTTATCCGGTATCCCCAGGCCTCGGAAGGTGATCCCATAATGCGCCGGGTTGATCGTGTATGGGATCAAGATGGTCATGCTGGCGATGCTGAAGAAGCGCAGGAACTGGCTGAAGGCGAAGAAAATCCGCTCGTACGTGACGTCGATCTTAGGCTGCCAGCCGAAAATCGTGAACGGCGCGTACAGGGTGGTGATCACATGCTCCTTCGTGTATACCTCGATGCCGCCCTTGCCGGTCAGAAAGGTCAAGACGGTGAAGACCAGGATGAAACCACCGATGAACAACCACGCCCGGCGGCTCTCGCGCCAGGTCACGCCAGAGGTGAAAATGAAGAACAGTGCCGTCACGAAAAAGCACAGCAGGTAGCGGAAATCCCAGAACATGAGCACCGATACCAGGAAACAGGCGAAAAAGATGAACCACGCCCTCGGATCGAAGCTCTGCAGGACCGAGTTTGAACGCTCGCGGTAGCGCCAGGTGACCAGCATGAGGTTGATAAAGACGCCTGGGGGCTGCCCGAAGGCAGGAGGCGGCCCCCAGGCTAAGCAATTAGCGTCCCGACTGGCGCCGGACGGAGGCGTAAGCCGCTACCAGCAAGGGCAGCAGGACGGCGGCGAAGATCAGGTTTGGACCGGCGGCAGGGATGAACTCACCGACGATCGCGACCACAAAAGGAAAGCCGTTGATCCAGATGTCGGAAATGGCGGCGAAACCGATGCCCAGGATGTTGCCCAGCATGCCCCACGTCACTGCTGCGGCGACATCCTCGTTTTCGCTGAAGAGGAAACGCACCACCAGGACCAGTAAGAAGCCGATCAGAACCGAGACGCCCGCGATGATGGAGATCTGCGCGTCGCCGAAGATGTTGTTTTCGACATCGAAGAACATCATATTGGGGATCGTGCGGTTGAGGAAGAAGATCAACGTAATCAGGACCGCCAGCACCGCGTTGATGATCAGGACCGCATTGAGGCTCCTCTTCTTATCCGAGAACAGCCAGACCATGCCGGAGATGAAACCCACCAGGCCGTTGCCGATGCTCCACTGCGGGGATAGCCCAAAGCCGGTCAGTGCATCGCCGAACATATTGCCCACCGCGCCGGAGAAGAAGCCCACCACCGGTCCAAAAGTATAGCCGAAGAACATCGGGATGACGATTGCCGGGCGCAGCGAGACCTGGCTGACGGACGGCACCACGAAGACCGTGCCGTTGAACAGATAGGAGAAAATGGCATATAACGCCGCTCCAATGGCCATGTAGACCACTTCGCGCGTTCCCACTTCCCAGATCTTGTTCTCGCGCGTCAGCCAGTAGATCAAAAATGCGATCAACAAGCCGATGATCACGAAGACGAAGCGCATCAAGGCAGTTTCATCCAATTGCAAGTCAGGATTGATCATGCCGCCAATCCAGACGATCAACCATAGGACAACCAGCGTCCCTAAGAGGGCCAAAATGATCGAAACCGTTCGGTTCATGTGATTTCTCCTTTAATTCCAATCCAATGAATTTTCGATGATGGGATTAATTCTTAGCCGCTACGTGCGCCAGCGCTTCGGCGCGCAGGAAACGTCCTGTCTCGGGAAACAGATCCAGGTTAGCCTTGAGCAGTGAAGTGGGCACCAGGCGATTGCTGCGTAAACGCTCGACATCGTCCAGCACCTGCGGCGGTGGGCCGTCGGCCACCAGGCGTCCCTGGTTGACCAGCAATACCCGGTTGGCGTAGATCACTGCCAGGTCCACATCGTGCGTGATAAAAATGATGGCTTCGAAGCTGGGCAGGCCCAAGATGGCGTCCATGAAATCCATGTAATTCTCATAATCCTGTCCGGCGGTAGGCTCGTCCATCACCAGGATGCGAGAGCGCATGGCCAGGATAGCGGCTATCGTGACCCGTTTCTGCTGGCCGAAGGACAGCGCCAGCGGCGGATCGTTCTCTCTTCCGTCAAGATTGACTATCTTTATCGCCTCTTGCACCTCCTCTGTGATTTTTTGCGGACTGTGACCCAGGTTCCGTGGTCCGAAGGCCAGCTCCTCTCGCACCGTCGGTGCGAAGAGCATGTGGCTGGGACTCTGAAATACGTATCCAAGGGTCCTGGCAATCTGCGCAACGCTGATGTGGTGGGTATCGCGTCCATCGATCAACACACTTCCCGCACGGGGCTTGAGCAGCCCAATAGCGTGCTTGACCAGGGTGGTTTTTCCGGCTCCATTGGGCCCCAGGATGGCGATCACGTCGCCGCGCCGCACTTCCAGATCGATTCCATGCAACACTTCTGCGCCCTGTTCGTAGCCAAAGCTGACGTTCTCGAAGCGCACCAGGGCTTCCTCGCCCGCTCCGCTCTTGGCCGCAGGCGAGAACTCGATTTCAGGAGGCGGTGGGTCATTGGCTGCCCTCTCGATGATCATCGGGGCCGGGATCTTGATCTCGTGATAATTCACGACTTTGTAAAGCCCTTCCATATCTCCCAGGTAGCGCGCCTGCCCGTCGTTCAGGAACAGGACCCGATCCGGGTGGATCGAGAGCACATCTTCGATGCGATGCTCAACGATTACCAACGCCATACCCTCATCCACCAGGCGGCGCGCCAATTTGAGCGTCTCCTGGGCGCTGGCAGGATCCAGGCTGGCCAATGGCTCGTCGAGCAGCAAGATGCTGGGGCGCATGGCAAGGATGCCCGCCAGGGCTACTTTCTGCTTCTCACCCCCCGAGAGGTTGAAGGTCTCACGATCGCGCAAGTCAGCGATCCCCAGGTAATCCAGGGCCACCTCGATCCGGCTGCGGATCTCTTCCCGCTGCATGCCCAGGTTTTCCAACCCGAAGGCCACTTCGTTGCGCACGCGCGTGCCCAGAATCTGGCGTTCCGGATCTTGCAACACGGTTCCGACGATCTGCGAGATATGCGCCAGCGCCATCTTGTCGTTCTCTTTCCCATTCAAAAGCACTCGCCCTTGGATCTCCCCCTTGTAGCTGCGCGGGATCAGTCCGTTGACGCAGCGGATAAAAGTAGTCTTGCCCGAACCGCTGGCCCCGGCCAGGAGCAACAACTCGCCGGCGCGAACTTGCAAGGAGATATCCCGCAAGGATGGAGCCTCACGGTCGCGATAGCGGAAAGTCAGGTTTTCGACGACCAGGGCAGGTTGGTCCATAGGCCTCTGCTGGAGATGCTAAACGAGTCGTACTTCGACCGGATCGCCCACCTTGGCGTCCAGCCGCTGGAAGGCGCTGCCATTGACCACGGATACGATCAGATTCCCGGTGCTGCCAATCAGGGCGACCAATTCGCCAGGAGGCCGTTCGCCAAACGTGTGCGCCATCCCATCAATATTAACCCCGCACAGGCGAACGGTTGCGACTTGATCCTGTTTTAAATGTTCCTGGCGGATATTGGTCGAGATATTGCCGAAATGATCCAGGTGGATCACCTCGCCCCGCCAGCCGCCTTCGCTGCGCATGGGAATCGGCAGATCCAGGCGTAGCGGGTCATCGATGAGCGACCCAAGGCTCTCCAGCGGGACGCCCGCCGCCAGGTGCCCTCCAACCGGCGCGAAGATATCTCGTCCGTGAAAGACGTGGCTGACTTCCGCCAACCAGAACTCGGGGCGGTCCAGGTGTACGAATTGCGCTTTTTCTCCCTGGCTCTCGACCCGCTCCAGCCACAGCGTGATCACGCCGTTGTCCGGACCGACGAAATACTGTTCACCCAGCCGGGCCGCAATCGGACGCCGCGCTGTCCCTACGCCGGGATCGACGACGACTACGTGGACCGTTCCCGGAGGGAAATAAGGCGCCGAGCGCAGCAGGATCAGCGCTGCCTCGCGCACATTTTGAGGTTGGATCAGATGGCTCAGGTCGGAAATCTGGACTTGAGGAGCGATGCTCCAAATAACGCCCTTCATCACGCCAACGTTGCCATCTTTCAAACCAAAATCTGTAAGCAGGCTAACAATATTCATCATAAATTGACTATAGCACGACGAGGGGTCCAAGTCAATATGATACAATTATCAAAGGGATGCGTCGCACCGCTCCCATGATTGCATGGTTATCAGGTGGGGCGCACTTGGGATAAAGATCGGCGGTTTCATGCGCAAATTGCCTCGGCTCTGGATTTCTAAAGCGCGCTTTTGCCTGATCTGAACCTGTCTGTCCTCGATCGAGTATTGACTGGACAAATTTTCGCGACCTTTTGTGTCTGGATGCATCTAATGAATAGTGACAAACAGTCATCTGAAGACTTTTCACTGGAGGCGTTGCGAGCTGGAGATAAGAATGAGTTTGCCCGTCTCGTTGAAGCCTATTCTGGAGTGATTTATCGACTGGCAATAAAAATGCTTGAGAACCCACAGGATGCTGAAGATGTGCTCCAGGAAACTTTCATAAAAGCTTACCGCAACCTGCCGGGCTTCGATGGACGTTCCAGCCTGTCCACCTGGTTATATCGCATCGCCACGAACGAGGCCTTGATGTTGATCCGCCGTCGCAAGCATATAACCGTCTCAATCGACGAACCTTTGGAAACCGACGAACAAGAGCAGATACCGCTCCAAGTTACAGACTGGTGTTGCCTGCCGGAGGAAGAACTGATGTCGACCGAGGCGCGTGAATACATGGATCGGGCCATCGATGATTTACCCTACACGCTGCGAGTAGTCTTTCTTCTACGAGATATCGAGGGCTTGTCTACCCGCGAAGCAGCAGACGTGCTCGAACTGAGCGAAGCGGCGGTCAAGACTCGTTTGTCAAGGGCGCGCCTGCGCCTGCGTGAGTTGCTCTCGGAATACTATCGAGAACGCTTACAAAGCCAGAACGCCGCAAAAGGAGAGAAACCGCAATGAATCGCGAAACCTGCCGACACCTGCTTGACTCGCTTTCTGACTACGTGGATGGAACTTTGGATGATACGTTATGCGTCGAACTCGAACATCATCTGGAAAGCTGTGAAAACTGCCGCATTGTCGTGGACACGTTACGACGAACGATATACCTGTACCAGGTAACCGCACAACCTCCTACGGTGCCCGATGACGTGCGCCAGCGCCTGTACCAGCGCCTGGACTTGGGCGATTATCTCGAACACAAGTAGCCTCTGAGGCGAATGAAGATCCACCCGACCTACCTCGAGTCGGGTGTAACCTTTGCACGCCTCCTGCATCTAAGATAGGCATGGAAAACGAACCAACCAAACAAGCCCACTCCGAGTCTCACCTCGAATTCAAGCTTGAAAGTCAGCCGGCGCCTAACTCGGAAATTGAACCCGGTCGGCGCCTGCGGGCTGGGGACTTGTGCCCCATTTGTCATAGCGAACGTCTGGACTACGACGGCTTGCTCAACCTGGCTTGCCCAAAATGCGGTTATGCGCTTAGCGGTTGTTTCACCTGATAATCATGTTTTGCCTCGTTGGGGCAACAGTTTCGCCCGAGAGGGCATACAAGGAGATATTTCAAAAATGGAAACGAAGTTATTGAATGAAGAAGTTACAGGACAGGTGCAGCAAATTTTTACTGACTTAAAAGAACCTGTTGAGATGTTGTTCTTCAGCCAGAAAGCTAATTGCGAGTATTGTGACGACACCTTACAACTAATCGACGAAATCGCCAGCCTGTCGGATAAAATTGGCCTCAGCGTCTACGACATCGACGCTGACCTAGCGATTGCGCAGCAATACAAGGTAGATAAAGCGCCTGGCATCGTAATCGCTGGACGGGATGGCGACCAGATCTTGGATTATGGCGTGCGCTTCGCAGGCATTCCTTCGGGTCACGAGTTCAGTTCGCTGATCCATGACCTGATATTGGTCTCCGGCCGCGATTCTGGCCTGTCCGACGAGACGCGCCAGTTTCTAAGCCAGCTGGATCAACCAGTCTTAATGCAA
>Ga0316579_10000764_pt1 | contig 11024 bp, 11 predicted proteins | sample J5NA_2_FD_203074 | JGI IMG/M metagenome (GOLD analysis project Ga0316579, IMG submission 203074) | Rhizosphere microbial communities from salt marsh grasses in Alabama, United States - J5-7_160517rDrA | ecosystem: Host-associated > Plants > Roots > Rhizosphere | place: USA: Alabama | collected...
TACCAGTCACGCTTTACGGTTTCCGATTTTGCGCTGAAGGTCTTCATTCCCATCAATCCTAAAAATAAACGGTTTTTTGCGAACGCGGGATTTTACATGAGGGTCAAGGGGGAAACAAGGGCGATGGCGCGATCCGGAGCGGATGATGCAGAAATGCCCCAGCACCGGCCCATCATTAAGCTTGGCCGTCATGATCGGCGCTTGCCCGCACCCCGACCTCTTGCCGCACCCCCCAACTAAAAATATCTTTAATTAACAGAAGCATAGAGAGACGGCAGGCGTCGACCTCGCCTTACACCGGGTATCTTCAATATATATAGAAGGCGTCGTGCCCACCCCTCCAACCCGCGACAACGGGTCAATAATTCAATATTAAACAATTACTTATTCTATAACAGATCCCTCTCCCTGCCGACGGCTTGCCCCCCCCTCAGCGTTGGTCGCCGCAATGCCCGCGATGATCTAAATCTGCAGGCGCTTCACGATCTGTCCGTGCACCAGGTGTTCGTCGATGATCTCATCGACGTCATCCTGGTCCACATAGGTGTACCAGACCCCTTCCGGATAGACCACGATCACCGGACCTTCACTGCATCTGTCCAGGCATCCGGCGCTGTTGACACGCACGCCGCCCTTGCCGGCCAGACCCAGGCCCTTGATGCGATCCTTGGCATAGGCGCGCATTTCGGAGGCGCCGCACTGCTCGCAGCATTGACTGCCGTCGTTCCGGCGGTTGGTGCAGAAAAATACGTGGTGGTGGTAATACATAGTGCTTCAGGTTTCAGCTTGCGGAGGAAAAGCATACCATATGAGGCTTCGTTCCCGATCGGCAGCCGGCGTTACCGGCTTTATTACTCGTCATATTAATATTTTACTCAGCGGTACACCTTGCAATCCGACAACCGCAACTCGCAATTGCTCAATGCCACCGACCGCTGCGTGATGTGCGGCATGTGCCTGCCGCATTGTCCCACCTATCAGATCAGCCGCGATGAGGGTGAGTCGCCCCGCGGCCGCATTGCATTGATCCAGGGGTTGGTGAATGGTCGCCTGGCGCTCAATCCTCACATGGAACAGCACCTCGATCACTGCCTGGGCTGCCGGGCCTGCGAAGCGGTCTGCCCCTCCGGTGTGATGTACGGCGACATCATCGATGGCGGCCGGGCCGTAATTCACGAACAGCGCAAGACCGCACCCGCGCCACGCATATTATTTTCGCTGGTACCGCGCCCCAGACGCCTGCGCCTGTTCGGCCGCGTCTTGCGCCTGCTGCAACGCAGCGGCCTGCAAACACTGGCCCGTGGCCTCGGCCTTCCGCGCATCCTGGGCCTCGCCCGGCTCGACGCCTTGTTGCCGCGCCTGGCGCCGCTCCCGGCCTGGCGGGACTATTATCCGCCGGCGGGACCACAGCGCGGCACAGTGGCGCTGTTCCTGGGGTGCTTCGCCGATTTTGCCGATCGCCCGACTTTGAATGCCGCCGTGCAGGTCCTTACCCGCCTCGGCTACGGCGTGCACATACCCCCCCGGCAAACCTGTTGCGGGGCTCTGCATTTGCACCAGGGCGATCGCGATATCGCCCGGCACCTGGCGGAATGCAATACTGCCGCCTTCAACGGCCTGCAGCTCGATGCCATCATCAATACCGCCAGCGCCTGCGGCGTCACCCTGGCGGAATATCCGCGCAATGATTTCCCCCCGCTGCAAGCACCGATCCGCGATATCAACTCCTTTCTCACCGAACTCGCCTGGCCCGCGGAACTGGTGCCGGCACCCTTGGCCAAGAAGGTGGCCATCCATGATCCGTGCAGCCTCAGCAATGTGCTGCATCAGGCCAAAGCGCCCTATCATTTGCTGGCGCGCATTCCCCAGCTTGAAATCGTGGCGCTGCCGGACAACCTCATCTGCTGCGGCGCGGCGGGAAGTTATATGCTCAGCCAGCCTGACATCGCCGACAGTTTGCGCGATGACAAGATCGCGGCCTTACGAACCCTCGAGGTGGACATGGTAGTGACTTCCAACCCGGGATGCGCGCTGCACCTGCGGACCGGGATCAAGGCGGCGGAATTGAATCTCACGCTTATGCATCCTATTGAGCTGTTGGCAAAGCAGTTAGACGCCGCGCGCGGTGCGTGAAGAGCTATTCCGCACTTGCCACTGGTCGCCCGCTACTTTATCTTGCAAAGCATGGACAACAGAGAATATAGCCCTTTCGATCAACTCCTCATGCACATGGACAAGGCCGTGCGCACGGTATTTGGCACGCCACCGGTCACCGAGCGCTCCAATCCGGCACAAGCTCAGCCCGAAGCGGAACTCAGCGCCGACCAACGACGCCTGGTTGCGGGGCTGATGCGTGTCAATCATGCCGGCGAAGTATCGGCACAGGCCCTTTATCAGGGCCAGGCCCTCACGGCCAAGCTCGGCGAGGTCCGCAGCAAGATGGAACGCGCCGCCATGGAGGAAAACGATCATCTGGCCTGGTGTGAACAACGGCTCACCGAGCTGGACAGCCATGCCAGCGTGCTCAATCCCCTCTGGTACGCTGGATCCTTCGCCATCGGCGCAGCGGCCGGACTGGCGGGCGATAAATGGAGCCTGGGTTTCGTGGTGGAAACGGAAAAACAGGTGGTGCAACACCTGGAAGAACACCTGGAACGCCTGCCGCCTCAGGATCACAAAAGCCGCGCCATCCTCGAACAAATGCAAGAAGATGAAGCTCATCACGCCACCACCGCGCTGCAGGCCGGCAGTGCCGAGCTAGCGAAACCGGTCAAGCAGCTGATGCGCCTGACCTCGAAGCTCATGACCACCACGGCTTATTATATTTAGCGAACCTCTGCTTAATCCGTCATTTCGAACGATGGGACTTGCGCCCTGGGGTGTTGACGCCTTGTGGGTAGAAATCCTGTTATATATGGATATGCCAGGATTTCTCGCTGGCGCTCGAAATGACAAAACCGAGTTAAGCAGCGCATTCTTGGCTTTTAGAGGAAGCCAGGTTAGGCTGATCAGCGCAAATTCTCGCCGTAGAAGATCTCCGCCATCTCCTTTTGCAGGCGCTGGCTGATGATCTTATCTTCCCGCGGCGACAGGTCTTCGCTGCTGATGCCGAACAGGTAATTATCCAAATCGAAACGCTTCAACATCATCTTGGTGTGGAAGATGTTTTCCTGATAGACGTTGACGTCGATCAGCTGGCAGCGATCCTTGGTGTCCTTGGATATGAAATCCTGGATGGAATTGATGCGATGGTCGATGAAGTATTTCTTGCCCTTGACGTCACGGGTGAAGCCGCGCACCCGGTAATCCATAATTACGATGTCCGACTCGAAACTGTGGATCAGGTAATTCAGGGCCTTCAGCGGCGAAATCCGCCCGCAGGTGGAAACATCGATATCCGCACGGAAGGTACTGATGCCGTTTTCCGGGTGGCTTTCGGGATAGGTATGCACGGTGACATGGCTCTTGTCCAAGTGGCCGACGACTGCCTCCGGTAAGGGACCGGGGCCTTCTTCCCCTTCCCTCGCCAATTGCTCGGACTTGATCGGCTCCTCCGAGATCAGCATGGTAACGCTGGCGCCCTGAGGATCGTAATCCTGGCGGGCGATATTGAGGATAGTGGCGCCGATGATATCGGATACGTCGGTGAGGATCTGGGTGAGACGTTCGGCGTTGTACACCTCGTCAATGTATTCAATGTACTCGCGGCGCTGACTTGCGGTCTTGGCGTAGCAAATATCGTAAATGTTAAAGCTCAGGGTCTTGGTAAGATTATTGAACCCATGCAGCTTCAATTTCGTCAGTGGTTTTACCGGTGGATTCATCGCCATCACAACTCACTCAATATCAGTTCAAACACGGCGGGCCAAACAAGGCCATCACCCTTCATTTTCCGGCCAGCGGGGGATGAAAAATCATCTGCACCACGGTATCGCAAGGATCCAGACAATAAAAACTCCGCGCCCCGTCGCGGTGGGTGCGCGGCGCGGTTTTCATCTTGACGCTGTGGGCAAGCAGGAACTCATACCAGGCGTCCACATCCTCGGGACGCGCCAGCATGAAGCCTATGTGGTCCAGGCGCTGGGGACCGTCGGTCGCCACCCCGGCGGGCAATCGGTGCAGAGCCAGATTATCCTGCCCGGAGGTGAGATAAACGTTGTCGGGGTCGGGACGCCACTCCACGTCCATCCCCAATAGCTCGACATAAAACCGCTCGCACGCCTCCAAGTCCGGCACGAACAACGCTACATGACGCATACCGATGGTCGCAGGAGGACGACTCATGTCTCTAACCCCCAGGCTGAAAGGCCCGACATTATAAGCAAATTGTCCGGAGATACCAGCGCTCAGCCCCCCACCGCATCCACAATCTCAAAATCGTGGCTGATAGCCACCCCGGCGCTGCCCAGCATGATGGAAGCGGAACAGTACTTTTCCGCCGACAGATCGACGGCGCGTTTGACCGCCGCCAGCGCCAGGCCTTGCCCCGTCACCACAAAATGGACATGAATCTTGGTAAAGACCTTGGGTTCGCTGTCGGCCCGCTCGGCATCCAGCTCGGCAACGCAGCGCGCCACCGGTTGTCGCGACTTCTTCAGGATATGCACCACATCATAGGCCGTGCATGCCCCGACCCCCATCAATACCAGCTCCATGGGGCGCACACCCAAATTACGCCCGCCGCCTTCCGGCGGCCCGTCGACCACCACGGCATGGCCGCTGCCCGATTCTGCCACGAATTGGGCATCCCCAACCCACTGAATGCGCGCCTTCATAGCTTACCTCCACGTTAAAGCCGGCTAATACTCCCAAACCCCCGGCCGATATGATACCCGAGACGACCATGGATCGTCGTTTTTGGTTTATGAGGAAAACACCATGTCAGCATCAGGAAGATTCAAACCAACGGAAAATCCGGTCATTCAGCGTTTCTTGACCCATTGTCACCGGCGACGTTATTCCAACAAGAATGTGATCATTCACGCCGGGGACCCACCCGATGCCTTGTACTACATTACCCAAGGTTCGGTGGCTGTGGTCAACGAAGACGAAGAAGGCCGTGAGATCATACTTGCCTATCTGAACGCCGGGGATTTCTTCGGAGAGATGGGGCTGTTCGACAGCGAACGACACCGCAGTGCCTGGGTTCGGGCACGCGCGCAATGCGAAATCGCCGAGATCAGCTACGACCGTTTCCGCCAACTCGCCCAGAACGACCCCGATATCCTGTTCGCGCTGGCCTCGCAAATGGCCCTGCGTCTGCGCCGTACCAGCAACATGTTGAGCCGTCTGGCCTTCATGGATGTGGCGGGACGCGTGGCACGCACCCTGATTGATCTGGCCAAGGAACCCGATGCCATCACCCACCCCGACGGCATGCAGATCCGCATCACCCGCCAGGAACTGGGACGTATCGTCGGCTGCTCACGGGAAATGGTGGGACGGGTCTTGAAGAGCCTGGAACAACAAAACCTCATCTCCGCCAAGGGCAAGACCATCGTCGTACACGGCGCCCGCTAGGCCACCCCTGCTCAGCGCCTTAGATCCCCGCCAATCGCAATCACTGCGGGATCCTGTTGCATGCGGCCTCAGAAAGCTACGCGATTTGCAACGTCATCGGGCGCATCTGCCTGCCTAGCTCGAAGTCATCGACGATCACGTAATCATTGCTGATGCGATCAGCCGCGAGGGGGCGGAAAATGGTGTCGGCATAGGCAACGTGGATGGGATGGGTCTTGTAGCTTTCAATGACACTTGCATGCGCAAAACGGATCAACCAGCAGTAGCGGTAGGCGCCTTGTTCCCCGATCGCCTTGCCAATTTGCACGTCCAAAACGCCGGGAATGTTGCTCAGCTGCTCTTTGCCCTTACGCAGCATTTCTTCGACCACGGCCGGCTCGTTGACGCTGGTGTTATACACAATGACATGCTCGATGTTTTGCCAGGCATCGCATTGCATCAGCACTTCGGCCGCTCGCCCTGCACTACCCCACATCTGCATGCAATGTTGCACCTTCAGCGCTATTGTTTCGCTTAGCCTGGCAAACACCTCCCGGTAGGTCGCGCCTTCCTGCGACATATTAGTTTGGATCTGCTGGACCGCCGATTCGGCCAGCGCGGTAAAACAATTTATCTTTGCCACCCCATGATCAATCAACCGGTGATATTGTTGGTCATTAAGGCCCGTACCGCCATGAATGACGAAAGGAATATCTACGCTTTCCCGAATGCGCGCCAGACGGGTGAAATCAAGCCGCGATTTACCGTTTACGCGGCCATGAACCGTGCCTATGGAAATCGCCAGAAAATCCACTCCACTGCGCTCGACATAGACCTTTGCCTCCTGCACCGAGGTGTGCACTGAGAGGTCATCGTTGTATTCGCCGTTGTCACCGGCTATCCCGGCAACATGCCCCAGTTCACCCTCCACGGGGACGCCGCAGGCATGGGCGAGCTCGACGACCTGCCGGGTGTTTTTGATATTGACCGGCAGGTCTTCGTTGGAACCATCGTACATGACACCGTTACACCCGAGGTTGATGGCCGCGCCCACTGTGTCAAGGCTTGAGCAGTGGTCCATATGCACAGCGATCGGCACACTGGAACGTTTCGCGGCTTGCACAACGGCCGCCATCAATGGTCCGACGTCGAACAGGTCAAAGTGCGCTTCGACCACATTAAATATCACCGGCGAACGCGTCTTCTCCGCAGCCTGAATCACCGCACTCAGGAAATCCAAGCTGACGATCTCGAATGCACCCACCGCATAGTGATTGTTATAGGCGTGATGCAACAAGTCTTTCATACTGACCATCGCCATAAAGAGTCACCTCTGTTTAAACTTTTATATTGCCGCGCTCGAGTCTCGCGCATTTAATATTTAAACCGCCGTTTCCCTTCCAGGAGAATTACTCATTCCTCCCATGGCCGGAACCATACAACGTCACGGCCGGGATTCGACTCCCCGGCACCTCCCACTAGCATGCAGGCAAGGACCCATAAATAAAAATAAAAATTCTAAATGGGTTATATAGATAAATAATTATATGGTCACCTACCCGGCAACGCGGGCCACGGCGCAACCATCAGGCCATTCTAAATGGAAGCTATTGATTATTTGGTTAAAAGACAGGATAATGATGCGAATTCCTGTGCCGCATCCCAGCTTCCTGGCCAGGGCAATCACAGCATGGTCGGTTGATCGAGCAGTTCGTTAGGCTTGTCTCCCGGAGCAGGGAGGTGGTGGATGACCTTTTCGTCCGTGTGGACTGGATGGCGTTGTAATGGCAGCCGCTCAGCTGCCAACTGTCGATGTTACCGACCGATGCACAATCACCCTACTGCATGCATCCCGCTCCAGGAAATTAAATATCCTTGGCGCAGCGGAAACCCACGTCCTCGGCGGTCATGTCCGGGGTGGCATACTGGCGTGCGGCACCGCGGAAAAAATAACTGAGGGCATAATGCCCGACACCGCCGCCGCCGCCGCGGATGACCTTATATTTCTTGCCAAAGGCCTCGCTGTGGTAGGTGGAGCCCGGATAGGCGTCATACCAGTCGGCCACCCATTCCCAGGCGTTGCCAGACAGATCATAGACCCCATAGGGCGACTTATTGCGGGGAAAGCTGCCCACGGCGACGATACCCTGATCGTTATCCGCATTTTCACCGGTATTGGTGATATCGGGGTCCCAATTATCGCCCCAGGGATACTCCAGGCCCGCGGGCCCGCGCGCCGCCTTTTCCCACTCGGCCTCGCTGGGCAGGCGCTTGCCGCGCCACTTGCAGTAGGCATCGCCGTCCTGCCAGGTCACACCGGTCACCGCCAGCTTATCCATGACTTGCTGCTGCTTGAACATGGCCGCAATCAGCGCCGCCTTATCCATGGTCCGCGTATCTATGTCGAGCTTGAAATGATTGACGGCGATATTGCGCAAGATGGCAACGTCCATGGCATCGGCCTGGCTGCGGGCGAGGCCGTAGCCGTTGAAGCGCCAGGCATCGGGAACGTGGCCCCGCCCCCTGGCCTTCAGCAGGAATTCTTTATATTCACCGTTGCTAACCTCATAGGTATCGATCTTAAAGCTATCGAGATGCACTTTGCGCTGAGGGTGTTCGTTCACATAGAGCGGGGCCTCGAAACCATACTGTTGCTGCAGACCCTCCTTGTCGACCTTATTGCTGCCCATAATGAAATCGCCGGCCGGGACGACGGTCATGGCGCCCTCATCCATCGCTGCCGCTTGTTCGGCGGCGGCGGATTCCGGCAGCGGGACGTTATTTTTACTGCAGGCGCTCAGCGCAACGATGGCAAAGATCACCAGCGCCCGGAAAACCCATCTACCCATTGCAACTCTCCACCTTAGCGAATAAGCAATCGCAGCTTGCGTGATAATACCCAACAGCTCCGGCCGTCGCGACTGCTGTACCAGCATCGTCCATAAATACTATGCGCAGGCACGCACCAGCCACCCGCCGGCATCGACACATTATAGAGGAGCCGACAGCGGCATTAAGCAGAAAATATAGTTGCCAATGCCTCACCGGGATCGGCGGCACGCATGAAGGCCTCCCCTACCAGAAAGGTCTGCACGCCCTTACTGCGCATTAAGGCGACATCGTCGCGGCTGTGTATGCCGCTCTCGGTCACAACAATGCGACCGGCAGGGATCTGCTCAAGCAGTTCGAAGGTGGTCTCCAGGCGGGTCTCAAATGTACGCAGATTGCGATTATTGATGCCGATCAGCGGCGTATCCAGGACCAGGGCGCGCTGCAACTCGTCGGCATCGTGCACCTCGACCAACACATCCATGTGCAATGCGGAGGCAAGCTGCGCCAGATCACGCATGTCGGCGTCGTCCAGGGCCGCAACGATCAACAGGATGCAGTCGGCGCCGATCGCCCGTGCCTCGTACACCTGATAGGGATCGATGATGAAATCCTTGCGCAGCACCGGGAGGTCGCAGGCGGCACGGGCGAGCTGCAAATTTTGCTCGGAGCCTTGGAAGAAATCGGCATCGGTCAGTACCGATAGACAGGCCGCGCCGTGGCGCGCATAGCTGGCGGCGATGGCTGCGGGATCGAAGTGCTCGCGCAACACTCCTCGGCTGGGTGAAGCCTTTTTGATCTCGGCGATAACCGCCGCCTTACCCGCCGCGAGTTTGCCGCGCAGTGCCGCCGTAAATTCCCGCGGCGGCGGTGCATCGACGAGCCGGTCGCGCAATGCCTCCATACTCTGACGTGCGCTGCGCTCCGCAATCTCCTCGGCCTTACGGCTCAGGATATTTTTCAGAACATCGGGATGAGTGGACGTCATGTACTTAGGTGTGCCGCTGTCATTTGAATTCATTGCTGAGCTTGACCAGGTCTTCCAACTTCTGCCGCGCGGCACCGCTAGCGATCACCGCGCGCGCCTTGTCCAGTCCCTGCTCTATGGATTCCGCCAAGCCGGCGACATAAATGGCGGCCCCGGCGTTCAGCAGCACTATATCCCGTGCCGCACCCGGCGTATCGGCCAACACCGCTTGTAAAATCGCGAGACTTTCCCCGGCGTCTTTGACCACCAAAGCCTCGAGAGCGGTGCGCTGCAAACCAAAGCGCTCGGGAGTAAGGGCGTCGCGCTGCACCTTACCATCCTTGAGTTCCGCCACCTGCGTCGCAGCCCCGATGCTGATCTCGTCAAGACCGTCTTCGCCATGCACTACCAGCACGTGGCGGCTCCCCAAGCGCGCCAGCACCTGGGCCAGCGGCTCCAGCCATTGGGTACTGAATACGCCGATCAGTTGATTGGGCGCAGCGGCGGGATTGGTCAGCGGCCCCAGCAAATTAAAGATGGTACGCACCCCCATCTCGCGCCGCGGGCCGATGGCATGTTTCATGGCGCCATGATGCAGCGGCGCGAACATGAAGCCCACGCCGAGGCGGTCCACGCACTGCACGACTTGCGCCGCAGTGAGATTGATATTGACGCCGGCTGCTTCCAGAACATCGGCGCTGCCGGAACGGCTGGATACGGAACGGTTGCCGTGTTTGGCCACCTGGGCACCCGCCGCCGCCGCGACGAAGGCACAGCAGGTGGATATGTTGAAAGTGCCGCGCGCATCCCCCCCGGTACCGCAGGTATCCACCAGATGCGCCCCCGCCACTTCGACCCGGCTGACCAGTTCGCGCATCACCTGGGCGGCGGCGGCGATCTCCTCCACAGTCTCGCCCTTCATGCGCAGTCCCACCAGGAAACCGCCGATCTGTGCCGCGGTGGCGCCGCCGGTCATGACGGTGCGCATCACCTCGGTCATCTCGGCGGCATTGAGATCGCGGCGCTCGGTAACGGCGCGAATGGCGGCAGGCATATCCATGAGGAAAACTTACAAGAGTTACGTAGTGACAAGCAAGTTAAATCTTCAAAATCTCTATATTTTTAAGCTGCTATGCTCGGGTTGCGGCCTTCATCTCCAGGAAATTCTTCAACATGGCATGGCCGTGCTGGGTGAGTATGGATTCCGGGTGAAACTGCACGCCTTCCACCGTCAACTCGCGATGGCGCACCCCCATGATCTCATCCACCTGGCCGTCGGCGGTTTCGGTCCAGGCCGTCACCTCCAGGCAGGACGGCAAGGATTCCTTGGCGATCACCAGGGAATGATAGCGGGTGGCCTCGACGGGATCGGGCAAACCGTGAAACACGCCCAGGCCGCGATGGCGGATCAGCGAGGTCTTGCCGTGCATCACCTGACGGGCATGCACGACCCGGCCTCCGAAGGCCTGACCGATACTCTGATGCCCCAGGCACACGCCGAGGATGGGAACCTTGCCGGCGAAATGCAGAATCGTCGCCACCGACACCCCCGCCTCATTGGGCGTGCAGGGCCCGGGAGAGATGACGATGTGGTCGGGCTGTAGGCTTTCGATCTCCTGCACCGAGATCTGGTCATTGCGAAACACCTGCACCTCGGCATGCAACTCACCCAGGTATTGCACCAGGTTATAGGTGAACGAATCGTAATTGTCGATCATCAATAACATGT
>Ga0316579_10000765_pt1 | contig 11021 bp, 8 predicted proteins | sample J5NA_2_FD_203074 | JGI IMG/M metagenome (GOLD analysis project Ga0316579, IMG submission 203074) | Rhizosphere microbial communities from salt marsh grasses in Alabama, United States - J5-7_160517rDrA | ecosystem: Host-associated > Plants > Roots > Rhizosphere | place: USA: Alabama | collected...
ATCCAAAACATAGGGGATATTAATGGATTCGATTCGGTCTGAAAATGACTGGAAATCCTTTAGCTTTAATTTGTCTTCGGGATTCATCAGCGCCAGAAAAAGTGAGTCGACATTTTCCTCAATGTCTCCGACTTTATGAACACCCTCACTAATGATGTTATGGAGCTCAATCAAACGATCTTTATTATAGGTCTTTATATCCATAAGGGCATAGATGCCGTTGTTGGTTTTTGCATATCGTGAAAAATAGTATTTAACCTGATTACTGTCTTTTAAAAGATGATTGATTCGGCTCTGGAGCATATCATTTTTATAAATATCCTGCTTCAAGGGTTTATCGCCTGGATTGAAGACACTGATACCTTCACCGACCCGTCGGTTGAACATATAGGGCCTGGCATATAACATTTTAAATACTTTCAGAGGATTTTTGAGTTTGTTCAACAACGCCTGAAACAAAGAACTGCAAATGGTACAGGAACAATCCCTAAATACCCACTCATACTCTTTTTCAGTAAAGAGCTTCCATTTTATCTCATCGTTTTTAAACAGATCATCGAAAAATGCCCTGCGGTGATCCTTGGGAATGATCAATATCGGGTTGTCATGACTGGGACAGGGCACTTCAATATAATGATCTTCTGAATCAAGCTCCGGAATTGTTCTTGAAACATGATCCGGATCCTTCGGAGTATTGTCCTGGGATTGGAGCAATTTTTCAAATAATTGAATCGGCCCTCTTTCAGAGGAATCACCCAAAATTTTCCGGTCTAATCTCCAAACTGTTTCAAAACGCAACCCTTCTTCAGTATTGGTATATTCTTCGAATTTTTTAAGCAAATTGTTTAAAAAAGTGCTTTTACCGCAGCCATGTGGACCCTCAAATATATAAATCTTATTTTGCTGGGTGCCCCGTTTCAGAGCTTCAACAAGATTGATCAAACGATTTGCAAAAAGTCTGTCGGCAAAAAATGGGGTGTCGGCACCTTGGATAAAAAGTCGGCTGCAATCATAATGTACGAAACCGATGGATTCGGGATCATCCGGATATTCATTGTAGGGTTCACCGACATAGGTTTTAATCATATCATGAAATACCTGGAAGGCATTTCTTATCACCACAGTCGGTTTTTGGGTGAGTACTTCGAGAAATTCCTCAAAGGAAATGGTTGAACGCCTACTCCCGGTGGTCATGCTGTGATTTATATTATTGATGGCATTCTTAATGTTGCTCATGGTGTTGTCCAGACTTAATTATTAAATCCTCTTTCTGGAAATCTTTCGATTTTCCATGGTGTATAATACACGCTCCCATTTCACTTCCTGTTCTTGAATCTCCTGATTTTGTAATGTTGGGAAACTCGACGTCATATCCGTATGCTGAGGAGTCGGGGCCGAAACAACCTCACTGGTTTCCAGATGAACCGGTCCTCCCCACAGATATTCGATCCCCATCATCGTATTTTCAATAAACTCTTTGACCAGCGGTTTCTCCTCGAAGTGATGAACCAGGTAGAGTGTTTTCCCATTACATTTTTCTTCATCAACCTCGACATGAGGTGGATGATATAGGCCATCAATCAACATTTGACGGTAATCTTCGGCCTTACGGCTCTTGACGTAATACTCCCAGACCATCTTTGCCGGATTCAATCGCCGCCCCGCGACAAACAGTTTGTTTTTGGAAACAAAGTCCTGATCAACAAAGGTGTTGATAAACATGAAGTCACTAAAATCATCTCGGACTTTAAAGATAAGTTCTTTTCCTGTACCGGCATTTTTATTGAACTTTTCCCTCTCATCGGCGTCATTGATCTTTCGAAATGCCAAGTCATATTTACCTTTATCGCCCATTTCCTCAATGTATTGAAAAACCCGCATCCCCAATGCATAAGGGTTGAGCCCCACACGGGGCAAAGACGTAACACCGGCATTGACTCTAGCAAATTCCACTTCATGCCCGTTAATGCGATCATCTTTTAAAAAAAGGTTTTCATGCCAGTAGCTGGCCCAACCCTCGTTCATAATTTTGGTTCTGATCTGTGGCTGAAAAAATAAAGACGTTTTACGGATAACCTGCATCACGGATGTCATCCATTGGTTATCATTCTTTTTTAATACATCTGAATTTTTAATTAAAAATTGAATGATATCCCGTTTGCCGTTGTTATCCTCTTTGAGGTATTTGTTGAAAACAGCTTCAAATTCAGGATATTTTCTATTCACGTCTGAAAAAAACGTCTTTTCTCCAAGATTGTCATTTGAGGTCATGCATTCATTATATCGATCGATTTCTTTCATATATTCGTGAATTTTAACTTTTTTGATGGTTTGCAAAAAAACATCGAAATAGTAGTCGAGTCGTTTTGATCGGCCTTCGGGCAAGGGTCGGTTTAGTCGGGAAAGTTCACTGTGATATCCTACGATATTGTCTATTCCTCTGGTAAATTCAATAACATAATCGACCCATCTTCCCTTTTCAGATCTGAGCTTTGCAATGAGTCGTTTGTCCGAAAGCGCCTGTCCGACAAAATCATCATCCCAGGTATGACGAAAGAAGAGATTGTTTTGAAAGAAATCGATATGGGCGAGAACATGATAAAATATCATGACATTCAGCCAGTCGGGGTTGTTATCATTGTAAAATGAAATGGCCGGCCGTGTATTGATCACGGTTTCATACGGATTTCCTGGATAGAGTTCATATCTGCCTTTCTCTTTGAGAACTTCAACTTCATGAACCCAGTAATCATAAAGCGTCGGAATCATAACTTTTGGGGTAAGTTCCAGCAGATCACGGTTGGTTACAATATACTCCAGCGTTTCATTTTCGAAACAAAGACCGGCTTCCCGCGCTCTAGCCTTGCAGCCTTCCATTATTTTTTTGGTATGTTGATCAATTAATTGCATGTAGCAACCTTTTATATTTTTGAAAAAATCGATGCTAAGGAGCTTCAGATAGGATTAAATTTTTATTGGAAGCTGTTTGAGTGGATTAGAGATCGTTATGAAAAAAACCTCATCAATTCGAGATCATCCGGACATATTGTCTTAAACCACTTTCTTTTATCAAAAGATCGGACCGGTTTTTTCATTACGAGCTATTATCCACGAGTTCTTTCAGGAAAAATTTAATCCTATCTGAAGCGATCAATTTTCAAAAGCTAAACTCATGCGAATATTTCTATTTTCATTATTCCCCATATCCCATTACCTATTACCCCTTCACGAAATAAGCTTCTTAATTCCTTCGATGATACGGGTTTCGTCAGCATCTTCTTTCATGACATCGAGCCGGAGCAACTTCGATTTTTTATCCAAAAGCTCCGATTTTTTCAGGTATCTTTCTACCTCGCTATTCCTAACCACATTACTTGAATGCTCGGCAATCGTGATTCCGATTCGATTGGCATAAGTCAGCATCTTGTTAAGTTCGGGAATCGCCTCCTTACCCTCGGTGTCCCAATCATCGCCATCTGTACCGTGAAATATATAGATATTGTAGTCGGCTGCCAGATTCTCCTTTTCCACGATTTCATTTACCAGACGAAATGCGGATGCCACGCGGGTTCCACCGGCGACCTTGGAATTGTAATACGTATAAAAATCATCGACTTCTTTGGCCTCGGTGTCATGGAGAATAAAGCGAGATTCGACCTGCATGGCATACTGATATAAAAGCCAACTGTATATCAGGACATGTTGCGAAACGACCAGCCGGGTTGGATTGCCATGCATGGAGCCCGAGTAATCCCTCAAGAAAAAGACCATTGCCTGTGAATCATAATCTTTTTCACGCGATAGGATACGATAAATCTTGTCGCTTGGCGAAATTAGAAAATCGACAGGATCAATATGACCGACATCGGGCAGGTTTCCTAAGATGATGTTAGTCTCTATAATCTTTCGCAAGGTTGATTTCTTATCGATTATCTGTCCGAATCTCCGATTTTTGTCGGTCAGGTCATAGGTATACCGGGTAAGAGAACGTTTTTTACCTTTGTCTTTTAGATTGGGAAGTTCGAAATGCTCGGTAAGAATTTTGCCCAAGTCATAAGCACTCGACTCCATCTCATGCTGTCCGCCCTCTCCTTCCCCGGACCCTGCGCCGCCCTGTGTTTCCGGGTTATGAACCGGCTGTTCATGAATGACCTCACCTTCTTCCCCTTCACCGGAACCTCCTGACGGATCATCTTCCGAAGCTTTAAGTCTCTTGTCATGAAGAAATTTTTCTTCGACGGTGGTGGGGACCACTACGATTTTGTCCTTTCGGCCCTTCCCCGGTTTTACCAGCCGCCCCACCCGAATTTTTCTCGGGAAGCCGTCTTCTTCTCTTTGTTTGTCCCGTTCCAGCAGTTCATCAATGGATCGCAAACGATTGATGTAAGTACTTTGCGGTGGACTCATATTCAGCAACTCATAAAGGTCATTGTAACAATAGATATTGCAAAAGTCAGGCGCAGAAAGTTTCTCATCTCGCGACTCCTGGGGATTTTCATGGTGCCGGCCCTCTTTCAGTTCGGATTGGATTTTTTCTTCCTGTTCGGAGGAAAGCCCCTTTTCTTTTAATTTTTGGTAATATGTCAGCATGTCATCATTCATGCGTTTTAATTGTCCAACCTAAGTTGAGTGATTGTCGAGGCTTGCCTGCCTCTGGCTGCGTTGCTGCAGATAAGCAAGTTGAGCTTAGCGAAATCCCTCCTTGCGGGAGAAAATGTCGTTCCGCTATAGTCAACTATGCGGGACGGGATCTGATGCAGCAGATGCGGCAAGATCGACAATCCCGAAGGGTTTCAAATTTTAAAAATAAGAGATATTTTATTTCCTTTTAAAACTTGAAACGCTCGGCTTACGTTTCATCTTCTTGAGTACAAAAATATTCGATGGTCTTTTGTGCACATGTCTTACAGTAGTTGAGCTTTTCAAGCATGGTAACCACCATACGATCATAGAGTTTTTGATTTTCTTCATTGGTGCGATTGGCCAGTGCGCCGATCAGACTGCCTGCGCCCGCAATATCGGATTTAAGCCGAACGTCGGTGACCGCCTTTACCAGTTCCAAATTATCCATGAAATCATAATTGGGATCCACGGCGATCTTCTGACCATAGATTTTTCGAATGGCTGTTCTAAATGTTTCGCGCTGTTCTTCCGTCTTGAGTCCCAGCCTTTCTTCAATACTTTTGATATAGCGCTCGTCGATTCTCATGGCCTGCAGCTCTCCGGTCTGAGGATCCTTGTATTTCCACATTTTGTCTGGGCCCAGATTTTCGGCATCAATGCCGATAATCATGTTCACATAGTTCATCACATCTTTTCGAATGGCAAAAGGTTCGTCCATATAGGCGTTGAACATCTCCGTCATCACGCGTTCACGATACATCCCTCTTGCGGTTTTGAGATCATCCAAAAACTTTACCCGGTCATTGGCATCCGTCACATAATCGAGAACAACCCTTTCCAGTGCTTTGTAAATGTCATATGCAAACATGCATTTACCCTCATTGGTCTCAGAGCTTTCAATCATCAGCTGAATGGCTCTGCCCAAATTTCGCTGCCCCAGTCCTTTTTGGCCAAACCGTTTCGTAATATCCGGCTCCTGGTTCAGGGTGTCAATGACTTCGGCTAAAGTTTTAATGCTTTTTTCTCCTGCCACTTCACCGGCAGCCAGCTTCATTGTCTCGATGGGTGTCAATTTTTCCGATCGGGGAAGCCGGGTAAGAACCACTGCCACTGAAGCTGCATAATTCAAGTTGGGATCTTTGTGAAGAGGCTCCATACTGAACGTCGTTTTGATATCGCTTCCAATGGCATATGATGTGAGATCTTTTTGCAGCTTATAATTCGTATTGTGTGAAACGTAGCAGACACGGCATCGGTCGACAATTGGAGCCTCTTCTTTTTCAGCCATAAACCGGTTGAACTCAGAATTATTGCTTGTGGCGACAATCAACGTGTCAATGGGCCATTTGTATCCGTCAATTTCAATATTTCGGTTTTGAATAACCCCCAGATAAACCTGAACAAGATCTTTTTTATTTTTAAAAATTTCGTCACTGAAATGAATGCCCCCGCCGGCAACCCGGGCCAGTGCACCGCGCCTTAAATCAAATCGATACGGGTTGTTGGTGTCCGTGATATGCAACAGACGCTGTATGGACTCTTCACCCAAAAGATCAACCGCCGAAGAGGTTATCTTGTCCTTGGCCGGATATTTCCCTGTTACCGTCCCCAAACTCTCGGTAAGGGGAACCGGAACAATTTCAATAAATTTTAACATGTCTTCCATGTTGTTGTTTGTAAAGTATCGAAGATCGTTCCAAATGTATTCGCTGCATGCGCCCAGCGGACGATAATTTTCATAAAAACTTTCTATTTCATCATCTGAAAACCCGATCTCTTTGGACAGAAAGGTCTTATTATCTTCCATGTCTTCGAAGAGATTCAAGGCCAGGACCATGGGATCTTCATACGTTTGAGATTCAATGGATGTAATTTTCCCGTAACTTTGCAACTTGTCCATATTGAGGAATTTAAATGTGTACTTTTTGTTCTTCTCTTGAGACAGGTAGTGGCGAAATTGGCTGCACAAAAATTCAACGAAGAATGTTTTTCCGTTTCCAGGCTCCCCCACGAGGACGTAGGCCATTTCTTTCGACGATCCTCCCTCTGCGGCATCTTTGACAAAGGAGACGAAACTATTGATTTCATCATACATGCCGATAATATGCTTTCCGCCGTTGTTAAAAAGTTTGAAATTGTATGTGGTTTTCCCCTGGACCATAACCTTTTCAAAGTCATTTTCCAGAATCATTTTGGACACGCCCTGAAATGCATTTTCAAAACGCCGCTCGCCAGCTTTTACAGCTGCCAGATGACCGTGAAGTGTATGCTTTTTTCTTTGACCCATTTTTTTCTCCTATGCACGTGTGATTTTCTTGAAACCAGCAAACTGGTTGTTTCTAAAAATCTTTCGGTTCCCAAAGAGTGAAGCAAGGTAGAGACTGAAAAAATACGTCATCTATCTTGAACAAGATGTAATAGATATCTAGGAGAAGAGATGAGGAAAGATAAAGAGGAAATACCTCGATTCGAGAAGAAATTGAAATAGAATAAGAAGTTCTGCTTGTATTTTCCTTAAACCGGTTTATGCTTTACCCCATTCATCCTCCATTCTTTGAGAAAATTTCTTCAACTTCTTCTACAATTAAAGGTTTATAAAAGTCATCGCCAACAAATTCGACTTTTCGGTTCCCATTTGCAAAATCGATCTCCATTGAACAATCGAATTTCCGGGATGCTGCTTTAACGATTCTTGCCAAAACTTCAATGTTTGTGTCTTCACGCTTAATCGGAATTTTATTTGACATTTGCCTTCCAATACTCCTCATTTTTTTTCAACATGCACCCTAACGGCTGTCATGATGTTTATATTATTTTTTATTTCTGTTGGATGTTTGTGCAAGAGGCATGCCATCTTATTCCACGAATGCTTGACCTTTTTGTCAATATTACTCATTCAATCCTATCTTTTATGATAAATTATTTCTGGATGACACAACAACTGATTGTTTCTAATGCATTTAATTAAACATTGTTATTTTTTCTAAAAAATGTTTTCCAGGATAAAAAGGCGTGTTTACTGTGCTGAAGGTGAATGCAAAATCGGTGTAAAAACGTGGATCGTGAGGTCGAAATTTCGGGCGTTGATGGGAACTGTTTGGTTTTTAAAGAAATATTTTCCGCCAAATTATTGACATGCAAATCAAAAAAAATGACGACCATTTTTCGTATTTTCTCATAAGCATGCATAATGCAAAAGGGGGTATGGCGCCTTTTCGCAGCATAAAACTTCAATTAAACCTTTCAAAATTTAAAAGAGAATAAAATATCCCTGATCATATTTGCTACCTGATACGACCCATTGCGATTATGTCTCTGAATACGAGAGAAATTCAATAACCGGGAAACCTTCGGAAGCCACCTACATGCCTGGAAATCTTCATCGTTGATACAGATCCCCTTCATCTCTTTTTCTATAAATTCAACCAGTTTGGCCGTTTCTCGAAAATTCGACCGAGGCACATAGCCAAAGGGCACCCCAGCCCTATAGATTTCGGCAATAGTACTGTATCCGGCCTTTCCCACCACGGCATCAGCAGCGTTAACCAGGTCCGCATGATTAAAACCAGAACGATACGGCAGAAGATATAAATTGCTTTGCTGTTCAGGACGTTCGCTGCCGCCTGGGATCACAAAACAAACCTCTTTTTCAGCAGTGAGGTTTTTTAAAAACGGATACTTATCCTTGACCCCGCCGGTGGTCAGCAATACGATTTTCTTTTTTTGCGGGATGCCAAGTTTCTCTCTCATCCGAGCAGGCGTCAACCGAACTTTCCTGCTGATAGGGTCGCTAGTCATATCAACAGACTGAGGATTGCATACCGGAGAGGCCTGAATGTGATAGTCAACCGACCGGTATATTCCCCGAAAAAAGTCCACATATCGACAGATACGATCATCGACTTCTATGAAATCCTCATAAATCCAGTCCCACGTGAAGTTTTCTATCAAAATGGACGGAATCCCAGCTTTTGCTGCAATGGAGATCCCTATGGGAGAGATATCACAGACCACCAGTTGACATGCCCGTTGTTGCAGAAAATCGGCTGTATCTGAGATCGTTCCAGCATCAAAAGGGATAAATCGCTCCAAAGTTTCAATAGTTGCTTGAAGATCATGTGAAAAAGGAGATTTTTGAACAAGTCCAATGTCCGATACAAATTCGTGGTATTCAAACTGACCGGAAAACGACTCTTTGAAAAACCATTCGGGGACAGTAGTAAAGATGTCAAATGATACAAAAGGGACGGCTTCACTAACAGCGCTCATTATCGCTGACCCTCGGGCTGCATGGCCAAAGCCATGGGGAGTTATAAAATAGGCGATACTCGTCATTATGAAAATAGAAATAAAATCTTTTAAAGATTTTATGAATCGCTCGCCCCGCTGAAATCGGGACGGGATCTGGCAAGCAAAATTTTTTCTCTAAAATTTTTATGAAATATCTGGGGATGTAGTGCCCATCCGTAGATTTAAAAGACCATTTATGGATGGACGCGAAGTACTAGAAGCATCTCAAAATAAAGATTTTGGTTCAAGTTCTCCCGCCGAAAACAGGCGGGGCAAGAACGCGGAACCGAGTTTTAACCCGTCCCGTCTGTTGACGGGATCTTCGATACGCATACTCGAGTATGTCGAGGACTTAAAACGAGGCTCCAACGCCGAGACTTGTCCGGCTCAGGCGGATTGGGCCAAAAGATTATTTTAAGATAGCTTCTATTCACCTCCTCCGCTAACCACAAATCCGCTCGGCCCCAAACCAGTGGAAGATGGTGTTCCCGCAATATTTGCAAGGTATGAACTGCCCAGTTCCTTTATGTGGTTACTGATACTATCAAAATAGTTAAAATGAATCTGCTCTTCATCAATGACGGACTCAAAAAGCTTCATACTTGTACTGTCACCATTATCCCTGCACACCAAAAGAAATTGATTGTAGATGTCAATGGTATCATCCTCAAGGTTTGCATCAAAAGGGAAGATACCTTCGATTTTCTGTCCTCTTTTGATCTTTCCATCGGGTTCGGTGACCGGCTCACCACCGAGTTCCTTAATACGTTCGGCAAACATTTCAGCATGACGCATCTCATCAATTGCGATGAGTTTTACTTTTCCCGCCAATTCTCCATAATCCATGTCATCCAGATTATAATGCTGGTTCATGTATTGAATGATGGCAAACAATTCCATAGACCGTGCTTTATTTAAAACCTCAATAACTTTTTTTCTTCTTTCCTCTTTTGATTTTTTAGCCATATTCTCCCTCCTTTAACTCCTTAGCTTTTTTCACGAAATCTTTATTACTTTTTTCGTCATAAAAACCCGCCTATCATTGGTTCAGGTATGAGTTCCGGTTCATGGGGTTTGCTTTACATTTCCTATTCTCTGGCCTTTGAGGTTTCATTTTCACAGCATTGCTTATCCGCAATTCCCAACTTGGATAAGATATCTTCCATCAAACACCACTTCGTAAACGCTGACTGCAAAAGATTGAGCCCAACGAAGGCTGTGAAGAAAAACCAGTATCTGTGATAAAACCAGCCAAGGCCGACAGAGATCAAGATAAACGCGCCGGCTATGGCGCGAATGTATTGCTCCATCTTCATTCTTGGCCCTCCTGTATTTAGGGTTTTTGTCATTAGATATCGCTAACATAAATGATGACATTTGCCAAGTCATTTGCATTTAAGGATGTAACGGACATCCATATTTGCTGATATAAATTTTGCCTGAATTGAACGAATGATATAGACAATCTTGAATTTGCACTATTGAATGATTAGTTTTTTATAAATAGGGTATTGACCGGATCATGAAAAGACAATAACACCTCAATTGGTCACAAATAACATATCGAAATATTAAATTAATCAAAATCACAGTTTCAAATTCTGCTATAAATTAGCTGGGATAAGACGAAAATAAAGAGATTATCATGATTGAGGAATATACAACTGGTCGCATCACCGTAAATCATAAAACGTATCATCAGGACCTTAAGATCGTTCAAGGGCAGGTCTTGGATAATTGGTGGCGTAAAACAGGTCACCGGGTGGATGTGAACGACATGAAAGATGTACTGAACGCTTTGCCGGACATCATTGTTATTGGAACGGGTTACGCGGAGAATATGCGTGTGTCCCAAGGTTTGCTTTCCGAAACCCTGCAACGCAATATAAAGATAATTGCAGAAGACACATACAAAGCAGTTAAAACCTTCAACGACCTTTATTCCAGAGGAAAAAACGTTTCCGGAGCATTTCACCTAACCTGCTAACCGATGTCCATCCATAAATGAGGATATTTGTTCAAGATCAAGGCATGCGAAAAAAAATAACCACAGGCATATGTATAATATTCCGAGGATTTATCCGCCTCAGGAGGATTATTTTTTGAAC
>Ga0316579_10000766_pt1 | contig 11020 bp, 8 predicted proteins | sample J5NA_2_FD_203074 | JGI IMG/M metagenome (GOLD analysis project Ga0316579, IMG submission 203074) | Rhizosphere microbial communities from salt marsh grasses in Alabama, United States - J5-7_160517rDrA | ecosystem: Host-associated > Plants > Roots > Rhizosphere | place: USA: Alabama | collected...
GGTGACGGGACGCCTGACCCGGTCGGCGGGTCCCACGGACGCTCGACGGCCCTCGCCCCGAGGCGTTCCCCGCCGGAAGGGTGCGCCGCGGGTGGGACGGTGCCGTCCGCCCGGTGGGGAGCCTCGCCCCATGGCCGCCCCGTGGGCACCCGCGGTCACGGAATCATGAACGAATCCGGACATAACAGCGCTTTCCAACACCCGATCATGCCCGTTCATGTTGTTGTGAGCCTGAGATCATGACGATCCTCTTGTGAAAACAACGCGTTCGGGCGTACAACGTCATGTCACAGCTCCCGAGTGGTTGGACGACGATGTCATGTTCGCTTCCGAACGACAGCAGGCGATCCTCGATCGGGCCCGCGCGGAGGGCCGGGTCGACGTGGTGGGCCTCGCCGGCGAGTTCGAGGTCGCGCAGGAGACCGTCCGGCGCGACCTCACCGCGCTGGAACGCCGCGGGCTGCTTCGTCGCACGCACGGGGGTGCCGTGCCCGTCGAACGGCTGGACTTCGAACCCCGCGTCGCCGAACGCGAGACGTTGCTCGTGGCGGAGAAGGAGCGGATCGCCCGGGCCGCCGTGGCGGAGGTGCCCGAGGAGGGTGCCGTCCTGATCGACGCCGGGACCACGACAGGGACCCTGGCCCGGATGCTGCCAGCCGGGCGGGAGCTCACCGTCGTCACCAACGGCGTGCCGGTCGCGGTCCACCTGGCCGACCGTCCCGAGCTGACGGTCCACGTCCTCGGCGGCCGCGTCCGAGGACGGACCCTTGCAACGGTCGACCGCTGGGCCGAGCAGGCCCTCTCCGAGATCTTCGTCGACGTCGCCTTCGTCGGCGCCAACGGTGTCTCGGTCGCACGCGGGCTGACCACCCCGGACGTGACCGAGGCGGCGGTCAAGCGAACGATGATCGCCTCGGCCCGACGGACCGTCGTCCTGGCGGATCACACCAAGTTCCAGGTCGACACCTTCGCGTGTTTCGGTCACCTCACGGACATCGACGTCGTGATCAGCGACTCGGATCTCGACCCCGGCATCGCGGCAGAGGTGGAGGAGGCGGGTCCCCGGGTGGTGCGGGCATGATCATCACCGTCACCCCCAACCCGGGCATCGACCGCACCCTCGAACTCGATCGGCTCGTCCGGGGCGCCGTCAACCGGGTCTCAGGCGGGCGCGTCGACCCGGGAGGGAAGGGGATCAACGTCTCAAGGGCGCTGCTCGGGCACGGGATCGTCACGGCAGCCGTCGCGCCGCTCGGCGGCGCAGACGGCACCCGGCTGGCCGGGCTGCTCGCGGACGGGGGCATCGAGGTCCGCGCCGTCGCGATCGGCGGCCCGACCCGCACGAACGTCACCATCACCGAGCCCGCCGGGACCACGACCAAGATCAACGAGCCCGGCCCGTGCCTGACGGCCGGCGAGGTGCGCGCGCTTCGCCGAGCGGTCCTGGACACGGCCGGTCCCCGCGACTGGGTCGTGTGCTGCGGGAGCCTGCCGCGAGGTGTCGACCCCGGTTTCTTCGCCGCTCTCGCCGCCCCCCTGCACGAGCGCGGCGCACGCGTCGTCCTCGACACCAGCGGTCCGGCCCTGCGTGCCGCCGTCGCCCCGGCCTCCCCCGGACAGGGCTGCCTGCCGGACCTGGTCAAGCCCAATCACGAGGAGCTGTCCGAGGCCGTCGCCAGGCCGCTGCCGACCCTCGGCGACGTCGTCACCGCAGCGCGGGAACTGCACGAACGGGGGATCGAAACGGTCCTGGCCAGTCTGGGCCCCGAGGGGGCCGTCCTGGTGGACGGCGCGGGTGCCGTGCACGCCGAGGCGCGGGTCGAGCGCCCCCGCAGCACGGTCGGCGCCGGTGACGCCCTGCTCGCCGGGTACCTGTCGGTCGCGGCCCGCGGCCCCGCCGGCACCGCCCCGGCATCGCCCGCCGCCTCCCCACCGGACGCGGCCACGGCGCGAGAGGCCCTCGTCGCCGCCGTCGCCTGGGGAGCTGCGGCCACGGGGCTGCCGGGCAGCAGGATGCCCGGCCCGAACGACGTCGCCGCCGTCACGGTGGCGGTTCACGACCGCTGCGACCCGCAGCGCCGCCTGGGAGGTGCCACCGAGTGACCGCTCTGATCACACCAGAACTCGTGCTGCTCGATCCGAGGGCCGACGACCGCGAGGAGGTGACCCGGTCGATCGCCGGACGGCTCGCCGCCGCGGGCCGGGTCACGGACCTCGAAGGATTCCTCGGGGACGTGCGTGCCCGCGAGGCCCGGATGCCCACCGGACTGCCCGGAGGCATCGGGATCCCCCATGCCCGATCGGCCCACGTCCTGGCCCCGACCGTGGGATTCGCCAGGGTGAGCGGGGGCGTGGACTGGGGGGCCGAGGACGGTCCGGCCACCCTCGTGTTCCTCATCGCCGCTCCGCAGGGCGGCGACGAGGACCATCTGTCGATCCTGGCCGCGCTGGCCCGCCGGCTCGTCCACCAGTCGTTCCGGGACGAGCTCCTGCACGCCCCGGACGAGCAGACCGTCGTCACCGTCATCTCCAGGGAGGTGGCTCCATGAGATTCGTCGCCGTCACGTCCTGTCCCACCGGTATCGCCCACACCTACATGGCCGCCGAGGCGCTCGAACGTGCAGCCGAGGCAGCCGGCCACCAGATCCACGTCGAGACGCAGGGCGCCGCGGGTGCCCAACCGCTCGACCCGGCAGCGATCGCAGCAGCCGACGCCGTCGTCCTCGGCGCGGACGTCGAGGTGCGCGACCGGCACCGGTTCGACGGCAAGCCGATCGTCGACGTCGGCGTCAAGAGAGCGATCTCCGACGCCCCCGCCGTCATCGAACAGGCCGTCCGCGCGGCAGCGAACGCGAGCGCCCCCGTCGGGGGTCCGGCCGCCCCGGCCGCGGCGTCGACGGACCCGGGCACCTCCGCCAGGGGCGCGGCGGGCGCCGGCTCCGCCACCAGGGTGCGCCAGTGGCTCATGACGGGCGTCAGCTACATGATCCCGTTCGTCGCCGCCGGCGGCATCCTCATCGCCGCAGCGTTCATGCTGGCCCAGGCCGTCGAGGGCGAGCAGGGTGCCGTCGCCGTCACCGAGGTGCCGCTGACCACCGTCTCCACGGACTTCAACCCCCTGGACGGCATGCACTGGGCCGCGCTGCTGTTCCAGATCGGGGTGGCGTCGTTCGGCTTCCTCGTCCCGGCGCTCGCGGGGTACATCGCCTTCGCCATCGCCGACCGCCCGGGGATCGTACCGGGGTTCGTCGGCGGGGCGCTCTCCGTCGCCGTGGGCGCCGGCTTCCTCGGCGGCATCGCCGCGGGATTCGTCGGCGGCCTGATCGCGCTGTGGCTCGCCCGCCACGAGGTCCCCAGGAACGTGCGGGGCGTCATGCCCGTCGTCGTGATCCCGCTGGTCTCGACCCTCCTCACCGGCACGATCATGCTGATCGTGCTCGGCCGCCCGCTCAAGGCCCTTTCGGACGGGCTCTCGGACTGGCTCACCGGCATGACGGGCACGAACGCCTTCGTCCTCGGCGCGATCCTCGGGCTGATGATGGCGTTCGACATGGGCGGTCCGGTGAACAAGGTCGCCTACACGTTCGCAACGACCGGGCTGGCGGCAGCGGGCACCGCCACCGACGCGACCCAGCTGAAGATCATGGCGGCGGTGATGGCGGCCGGCATGACGCCGCCGCTGGGCCTCGCCCTCGCGACCCGGCTGCGCCCGGCCCTGTTCACCGAGCCGGAGCGCGAGAACGGCAACGCGGCCTGGCTGCTGGGGGCGTCGTTCATCACCGAGGGCGCCATCCCGTTCGCGGCGAGCGACCCGCTGAGGGTCATCCCGTCGCTCATGGCCGGTTCCGGGCTCACCGGCGGTCTCGTGATGGCCTTCGGCAGCACCCTGCGGGCACCGCACGGCGGGATCTGGGTCACGCCCCTCATCGGCGGCGTCGTCCCCTACCTGCTGTCGGTCGCCGTGGGAACGGTCGTGACGGCGGCGGCCGTCGTTGTCCTCAAACAGCTGGGACGCGACGGCGCCGCGGCCGCGGCCGAGGGGACGCTCGCGGCCGCGTGAGCCGCGCGTCCGGCCGGCTGTCCGGTACAGCAGCGGGCGGGGACGTGCCTGTTCGGCACGGTCCCCGTCCGTCCGCCCACCGGTCCCGCCCCCTCACCGACAGGTCGTACCCGGCACGCAGTTGCACGAAGTCCAGGAGGTCGAGCAATGCCAGAACGTCACGTCCGTGTCGCCTCGGGGTCCGGGCTCCACGCCCGGCCCGCCGCGCTCCTCGTCCGGGCGGCCGGGAGGGCCCCCGTCCCGGTCACCATCGCCAGGACCGGCGGGGACCCCGTCGACGCGCGGAGCATCCTCGCGGTTCTCGGCCTGGGGGCCTGCCACGGCGACGAGGTGGTCCTGGCCGCGGACGGGGACGGCGCGCAGGCGGTCATCGACGAGCTCGCGGCCCTGCTCTCGCGGGACCTCGACGTCGACCCGGCCGGGAGCTGACGTGCCCGAGGAGCTGCACGGTCTGGGGGTCAGTCCCGGCACGGCGAGCGGGCCGGTCGCCCGTCTCGGCCTTCCTCCCCGGCCGCCGGCGGGCGAACGTCCCGGTCCCGACCCGGCCGTTCAGGCCGGGCGCGTCGCCAACGCACTGGAACGGGTCGCGGCGTCGCTGGAGGAGCGCGCCGGACGGGCCGGGGGCGAGGCGTCAGCCGTCCTGGAGGCCACAGCGATGATGGCCCGGGACCCGGGCCTGCTCGCGGCCGTCCGTGCCCGGCTGGACGCAGGCAGCCCCACGGCTGCGGGCCTCGACGCCGCGGTCGAGGAGTTCTGCGCCACGCTCGAATCCTGCGGGGGCCACCTCGCCGAACGCGTCGCGGACCTGCACGACGTGCGGGACCGGGCCCTGGCGATCCTGCTCGGGGAGCCGATGCCGGGCGTTCCCCGTCCGGGACACCCGTTCGTGCTGGTCGCCCGGGACCTCGCCCCCGCGGACACGGCGACGCTCGACCCCGGGGAGGTGCTCGCCGTCGTCACCGAGGCCGGCGGGCCTACGGGCCACACGGCCGTCCTGGCCAGGGGCCTGGGGATCCCGGCCGTCGTGCGCTGTCCGGGTGCCGCCGGGCTGGTGGACGGGCGGCCCGTCCTCGTGGACGGGACCGGCGGTAGCGTCGTGGTGGACCCGGACGGGCAGGCCCTGGTCCGGGCCGCCGACCGTGCGAGGGCCCGTGCGCTGGCACTGGACCCGGCCGGGGGCCCGGGGGCGACCCTCGACGGCACGCCCGTCGCCCTCCTGGTGAACATCGCGACCGTTGACGACGCGCGCCGGGCCGCGGCCGTCGACTGCGAGGGGGTGGGCCTGTTCCGCACGGAGGGTCTGTACCTCGGACGGCGGACCGCCCCCGGCGTCGAGGAGCAGGCGGACGCCTACCGCGAGGTGTTCGCGACGTTCGCTGGACGCCGGATCGTCGTGCGGACCCTGGACGCCGGGGCCGACAAACCGCTCGCGTTCGTCGACCACGGTCACGAGGAGAACCCGGCACTGGGCGTGCGCGGCCTGCGGGTGGCACGGCACCGTCCGGACCTCCTCGAGGGGCAGCTGCGGGCCCTGGGCCTTGCCGCGGCCGCGACCGGCGCCGACGTGAGGGTCATGGCCCCCATGGTCTCCACCCCGGCAGAGGCCGCGCACTTCGCCGCGCTGGCACGGCGGCACGGGCTCCCGGCCGTCGGCGCGATGATCGAGGTCCCGGCGGCCGCCCTGCGGGCCGAGCGGGTTCTCGCCGAGGTGGACTTCGCCAGCATCGGCACCAACGACCTGGGCCAGTACACGTTCGCAGCGGACCGGACGCAGGGCGATCTCGCCGACCTGCTCGACCCCTGGCAACCGGCGCTGCTCGACCTCGTCGCTGCCGTGGGCGAGGCCGGGAGCGCAACGGGCACGCCCGTCGGGGTCTGCGGCGATGCCGCGGGCGACCCGCTGCTGGCCTGCGTCCTGGTCGGGCTGGGGGCCCGGTCGCTGTCGACGGCCCCCGGGCTGGTCGGCGCGGTCCGGACCGTCCTGGGAGCGCACACGCTGCCACGGTGCGAGGAGATGGCCCGCTCCGCCCGCGCGGCCCCGGACGCAGCGGGGGCGCGGGCGGCGGCTGCCGCGCTCGCCGAGGACCGGGTCACGAGCCTGTTGTGAACGGCCGGACCTCTCGGGGCCCGGGCCCCGAGAGGTCGTGGATCGGATGTCGTGCCCGACGGGTCCGTCATGGTGCGACCCACCGGGTCCGAGCGGGGCCGGTGGTCCGAGCGGGGCCGGTCGAGGTCCTCGCTCCGCGAACCGTCCCGTGGTGCCCCGGCCCGCGGTCCCTCGTGCCCCGGTGCCACCGGCCCGCGAACAGCACGGTGCCCGGGACGGGCGGTGCGGTGGGTCGCACCACCCGTCCCGGGCGTCCTCCGGCCGTTCGGGACTTCGTCGGTCGCCCGGTGGTACCGGGTGCCCGGCCCCGCCGGTCCGCCGCGCTGCTCGGCCGGTCAGGAGGCCGAGCAGGAGGCGATCGTCGGCATCGTCGTGTTGCCGTTGGTCATGGTCGTGAAACCGAAGGTGGTGCTGGCGCTGGCTCCCAGGTTGCCGTTGCCGTTCGGTCTCACGGTCAGGGTCAGGCTTCCCTGGTCGAAGTTGAAGGACCCGTTCCAGGAGTTCTGGATGGTCTGGGGCTGGGACAGCCGCACGACCACGGTCCAGGTGCTGATGGCCGAGTTGCCCGCCTTGACCGTCACCGTGCTGTTGAACCGGTCGCCCCAGGTCTCGGCCTTGGCGATGGTGGCGCTGCACCCGCCGCTCGGACCGGTGCCGCTGCCGCCCCACCCGGAGGTGGAGTCGAGCCAGGCCGCGCGCTGGATCACGAAGTCCCGCATGAACTGCACCTGCTCCTGCCAGGTCTGCGAGGTGCGTGTGGGGAACAGGCCCACCCTGGAGGTGTTCAGGTTCGGCCACCGCTGGAAGTTCCGCTGGGCCGCGTTGGTCAGCCCGCTGGTCAGGGTGCTGATGCGGGAGTTCAGCTGCGAGTCGGACATGACCCCCCGGCGCAGTTCCTTCCAGCGGGCCTTGACCTGGGTCACGAACGCCTGGTCACCCATCAGTTTGAGGTACCAGTCGGTGGCGCTGCCCATCCCCATGCCCATGCCGGTGAACTCGTACTGCCATCCCTGGATCGTGGAGCCGCCCATCGTCGCGGGAAACGCGTCGTACCCGAGGTTGTAGTCCCACAGCGGACCGGCCATGAGCTTTCCCCCGCGGTCCTTGTAGATGTGCGTGCTGCGCATGTAGGTGTCGCCCTCGCGCGCCAGTTCGTTCGTGATGATGAAATTCACGAACGAGGGGACGTCGATGTACGCGGGGTACCCGGTGCTGGAGCTCGAAGGATTCGAGCTGTGGATGGCGTTGTTCACTTTCTTGATGTAATCCGTGATCCACTGTATCTGCTGGGACGGTGGCTCTTTCGGTTCCACGATCTCCAGGTCCCTCCAGCACGGGACCTGTGTGGTGCCGCCGCTGCACGGGACGGTCGGCTGCTCCGCGGCCATCAGGTTGAACTGCAGGTGGTAACCACCGGAGATCGCCGGCTCGGTCAGATCGCCCTTCTTGAGTTTGGTGACGTTGATCCGGTCCGCCGAGATCTTGTTGGTCTCGACCAGCATGTACACACCCTGGTAGTCGCTGGAGTTCATCGGCTGGCTGTCGAGGTTCAGGTACAGCTCGACGAACGCGAAGCGGGGTGTCTGCAGGCCCATGTCCCGGCCGAGGCTGTAGGCGAAGGCGTCACGGATCAGGGTCTTGTCCTGGAAGGGCCCGCGCAGGATCCAGTCGGAGTCCTCCGGCATGCCCAGCAGCGGGTAGTCGGCGTCCTTGTCCCTGTTGTCGCGCAGTTCGACACGGTACGGCGCCTTCTCGTTGCTGGCCGAGGACTGTCCCCGCAGGTGGAACCCTGCGCGGGTGGCGACCGTCGGTGTCTGGGACAGCGAGGCGCTGGACCCGGCGCTGCGGTCCATCAGCATGAAGGCGACGTCCTCGTAGGGTTCCTTAGCGGGCTTGCCGCCGCCGTAGGCGTCCATCACCAGCAGCGGCAGGTCGTTCGACGAGTCGACCGAGCGTGCGACGTACAGCGCCGTGCCCATCGTCCCGGTCGGGAAGTCGTCGACGAAGGCCTGTGCCCGCAGCTGCGTGGTCCCGGTGAGGGTCAGCGACCCGGAGTACAGCACGGAGGAGGCGTCCGGGATCGAGCCGTCGGTGGTGTACCGGATCTGTGCTGCGGGATCGACGCTCGTGCTCAACCGGACCGAGAGCTGGTTCTGGAACGTACCGCTCGGCACCGAGAACGTGATGTCCCCGGTCAGGGAGTCCGCCTGGGTCTGGGCGAGTGTCTGTGCCCTGGCCGGGTCCATCCCGGCCGTGCCGGAACCGCCCAGGGCGTCCAGCCCCCGCATGGCCTGTGCCCTGTCCACGGTCACGGGAGAGTCCGCTGCGGCCTCGTGGGCCTGTGCGGGACTGCCGACAGCCGACCACGCCAGCGCGAACATGGCCATCGTGGCCAACGCGCCGGCCGTTCTGTTCTTTGTTCTCAACACCGGATCTGCCTTTCGACCGCTCACGATGGAATCGGACGTTGGGGAAGGATTCCTCGCGGTGCGCACGCGATGGGTCCTCCCGACACGCGGACGGCACATGGTGTGCCTTCCGTACCGGGGTCCGGTGCGCGCCGACCGGCGCCGGCCGCGGCGCCGTCGGGGCCCGCTGCCGGACCGCGGTGCCCCCGACGGGCGGATCGGGGCCGGTCCCGGTCCGCCGCGCGGACGGCGACCGGGGACCGGCTGGGACCGCGGCCGCGCACCCGGTCGGGGGGATCGGCCGCTCGGAGGAGCCGCCGGCCGGCGCGAGACCGCCCGGCCGTCCGGACCTTCCGTGCTCCGATCCCTCTCACCGCCGAACCCCTCACCCGGTCCGCATCTTCTACGGACGGAAATTCTCGCCGGGGTGATTTGTCCCAGTCAATGACGGTTGTCGGTTTCCGGAAGGGAATCGGGCCGTTCCGCCGCGGCCACGAGACGACCCGACCCGCTGACCTCGACCGGAGGGGGGAGACCCTCGGAACGGTCATCGGACATCACTTCAGCGGATTCCTGAAAATATCATGAAAAAGACATCAGAAGATCTTGGTATCGTTCGGCCCGTGAAGGATCGCTCCGTGTTGGTCGGAGCTGAACGAAACAGGTCGGGGCACCCGACGCACCACGGGGAATTCCTGCACGTTCGAGGTACCGGCACTCCCTCCGGTCCATCCGGTACCCGGACGGCTCATTCGGGGAGGACGGCGTACGTCCCTGACCGGAAAGGTCCCCAAGGCGCGCACCCTCGGCGGAGCCGCGTGCAGGCGCGCGCCCGTGTCCGGCAGGTCCCCCAGGCCGGTGAGGTGCTCCAGCGCGGGGCCCGCGCATCGAGCAGGATCGGATGAGCCGGTCGCAGGCCGGAGCCGCACGCGTCGTCGATGTCCACGCTGCCGATCCCGACGAGGCTTGCGCCGGTCCCGGCCAGGAGGGCCGCGCCGCCCTCCTCGGGGAACGGGGCCGGCCCCTCGTGGGCCTCGGTGCCCCGGTGCCGGTCCCACCCCGTGTGCAGCAGGACGGCGGCACCCGCCGGGTCGGCCCCTGTTCCGTCCCGGACCGGCTCGATGTCCCCGGCCCCGATGCCCCGCCTGCCCCTGCCTGTCGGACGGATCACCGTGGTGGGAAGGTCGGCCACGGCAGCCAGCGGGAGATCGACGAGGTCGGCCCCGTCGGCGTAGTGGCTCCCGGGCTCCTCCCGGGTCGGGTGCGGCGTGGCCTCCGGCGCGGGCGGACCGGGGCAGGTCGTCGTCCCGGCGGTGATCACATGCGACAGCTCGACCAGGCGCGGGCGGACCGGGGCGTCGTGGGCCGTGCGTACCGTTCCGGGCCCGGCCGTGTCCGCAGCAGCGACGTTCCCGGGCGTACGGACCGCAGCCCGTGACCCGGCCCTGTTCCGATCGCGAGATCTCCGCCCGGCACGTCCTGTCCCGGTCCTGTCTCCAGCGGTAGCGACGACAGCTGAGGGCGGTCTGCGGCATCGCTGAATGCCTCCGGATCCTCGCAGGCCGGCCGTGCCGGGGGCCGCGGCGGACGCCGGGGGATCCTCGCCGCCGCGGACGTGCTGCGCGTGACCCCGTCCGCCGTGTCCCAGCACATCGCACGGTTGGAGGCGGAGACAGGGGTGGCGCTGGTGGACCGGTCACGGCTCGGCGGGCGCGCCGGAGTTTCGGCCTCGCCCCGGGCCGGCCGGCTCCTCGCCGGGCACGCGACCCTTCTGGCACGGACCCTCGCGGCCGCCGAACGCGACCTGGCGGCCCTGACCGGCCAGGCGTTCGGTCCGGTTGTCCTGGGAGCGTTCCCCACGGCAGTCCGTCACCTGGTGGTGCCTGCCACCGTCGCGCTGGCCCGGACGGCCCCGACCGTCGAGGTCCGGGTGCGTCAGGTCGAGCGCGGGCCAGGGCCGGCAGCGCTGTCGGCGGGGACGCTGGACCTGCTCGTGGCCGGGACCGATCCGGACGACGGCCCGGCCTGCCTGCCGGGCCAGCGGGTGACCGAGCTGCTCTCCGGTCCCTGCACCGTCGTCCGCCCCGCGCGGTGGGCACCGGTGGACGGCATCGGGTCCCTGCCGCGACGCCCCTGGACCGGACGGTCCCGCCGGCTCCGCCGCCCGCCGTGCCCTCGACCGGATCGCGGCCCGCCCCGCCACGGTGCTCGACCGCGTGCACGGGTGCCTGGAGTTCCCGGCGGTCCTGGACCTCGTGGGTGCAGGGCTCGCCGCGGCGCTGGTCGCGACGCTCGCCCTGTCGCCACGCGGGGACCCTGGGGTACGGGTGCTGGACGACGTCGACGTCTGCCACCGGACGATCGGCCTGTTCCGGCGCCGGGGCCGTCACGAGCCCCGTCCCGCCGCTGTCCTGGTCGCCCGCGCGCTGCGGGATCGGGCGGCCC
>Ga0316579_10000767_pt1 | contig 11016 bp, 10 predicted proteins | sample J5NA_2_FD_203074 | JGI IMG/M metagenome (GOLD analysis project Ga0316579, IMG submission 203074) | Rhizosphere microbial communities from salt marsh grasses in Alabama, United States - J5-7_160517rDrA | ecosystem: Host-associated > Plants > Roots > Rhizosphere | place: USA: Alabama | collected...
CCCGACGGTGGCAGCCGGCGCCTTTATTTTGACCGTCCTGGCCGGTTTATTGATGGTCAGTAATGTCCGCTATCACAGTTTCAAGGGGTTCAACCTCAAGCACAAAGTGCCGTTTGTCGCCCTGCTACTGACCGTGCTGGTCATTGTGTTGGTGTCCTCCAACCCCCCGGTCGTGCTGTTCGGCAGCTTCCTGATTTATGCGGTTTCCGGGCCGGTGCTGACACTGGTGTTCCTGCGCCGACGGCGAATGGAACGCAAGTCGCAACGCCAGCCCTGATGATTTTTTTCAAGGTGACTTGGATTCTGTCCTGGTAACCGCTATAGTTGCCAGACGAAATGCTTAAAAACCGATGAATATGAACTGCCCGACAAGTCGACACCAAGCCATTCATGCTTCGCATGAAGGGACCCGTGTGTCTCCCCGGCAGACCTCCCGTACTTTCCTTCTGTCCCTGCGACTGCTGCCCTGACGGGCAGACGAATTCAACCCTTGCGCCGGGTAAAGGCGCGACCAATCCCATTTTGCACCTACCTCGACCTTCAACGGTCGGGTAATGAGTATGTCTGGTACTCCATGTCATAATGGATGCCAGCCTGGAGAAAAGAGCATGTCGAACAAATTGATAATATTCGATACTACCTTGCGTGACGGCGAGCAAAGCCCTGGAGCGTCCATGACCCTGGACGAGAAGGTGCGCATTGCCAAAGCGCTGGAACGCATGCGCGTGGATGTTATCGAGGCCGGTTTTCCCATTGCCAGCCCCGGGGACTTCGATGCGGTGAAAGCCGTGGCCGAAGCCATCAAGGACAGCACTGTGTGTGGTTTGGCGCGAGCGTTGGACAAGGACATCGAGCGAGCAGGGGAGGCGCTGCGGAACGCCAATTCGGGGCGGATCCATACCTTCATCGCCACCTCGCCCATTCACATGAAAATGAAACTCCGCATGGAGCCGGACCAGGTTGTTGAACAGGCCGTGCGGGCGGTAAAAAAGGCGCGCCAGTACACAGATAATGTGGAGTTTTCACCGGAAGACGCCGGGCGTTCCGAGCTGGACTTTTTATGTCGCGTGCTCGAGGCGGTTATCGATGCGGGTGCCGGTACGGTGAACATTCCCGACACGGTGGGTTACAACGTGCCGGATCAGTTCGGCAGCCTGATCCACAGCTTGCGGGAACGGGTGCCCAATTCCGATAAGGCGGTATTTTCCGTGCATTGCCACAACGATTTGGGGTTGGCCACGGCCAATTCCCTGTCGGCGGTATTAAATGGCGCGCGGCAGGTGGAATGCACCATCAATGGCCTGGGTGAACGGGCCGGTAACGCCGCGCTGGAAGAAGTGGTGATGACGGTCAAGACCCGCAAGGATATTTTTCCTTGCACAGTCTCGCATATCGACACCACCCAGATCATGAATTGCTCCCGCCTGGTGTCGGGTATTACCGGTTTCGCGGTGCAGCCCAACAAGGCTATCGTGGGTGCCAATGCTTTCGCCCATGAGTCCGGCATTCACCAGGATGGTGTACTCAAGAGCCGCGAGACCTACGAAATCATGCGGGCCGAAGATATCGGACTCACCACCAATCGTATGGTGCTGGGCAAGCATTCGGGTCGCAATGCGTTTCGTACCCGCCTTGGCGAATTGGGGGTGGAGTTCAAGTCCGAAGCGGAACTGAATGACGCTTTTGCCCGCTTCAAGGAACTGGCCGACAAGAAGCATGAAATCTTTGATGAAGATTTGCAGGCGCTGGTCACCGAGACTAATCTTGAAATGGAAAACGAGCGTGTCCAGCTGGTGGCCTTGCGGGTATGTTCCGAGACCGGTGAAAAGCCTGAAGCGACGGTTACCGTGGGTTTCGATGGTGCCGAACTGGAAAGTGTCAGCCAGGGCGGCGGTCCGGTGGACGCAGCCTTCAAGGCGATTGAAAAAGTGATAAACAGCGGTACCAACTTGCAGTTGTATTCGGTCAACAATATCACCAGTGGTACCGATTCTCAGGGTGAAGTGACCGTGCGGCTGGAGAAGGGCGGACGCATCGTCAATGGCCAGGGCTCCGATACGGACATCGTGATCGCTTCGGCGAAGGCGTATGTCAACGCCCTGAACAAGGTGCTGGCTTCCAAACAGCGCGCCCATCCACAAACCGGTGATGTGTGACAGGAACAGGTGACATCGGGTGAGGGGCGACGATGGCAGGAATAAGCGCCAGGGCAAATCAGGCACAGTCGAAGGACGGCAAGGCGACCGGGCGCGGTGTCACCCAACGTGGCATCGTGTCCCTTTTGTAGATCATTGAAATGAGGCAGAGGGCTAGCAGGTGACTCCTATCACCGATACGCAACGGGCATACCTGAAAGCGATGGGTGTTGATGTCTGGGTACGCCGGGACATGCCGGAGGCCGGGGCGACGCTGGCGGCAGACACTGCCGTGCCCGCCACCGCGGAAACTGAGTCGGCCCCGCCAGAGCCGGCCATGCAGGTGTCAACATCAGCACCACAGGCGGAGGCGCCGTTTCCTGATCGGCCGACGCTTGACTGGGATGAACTGGAACAGCGGGTCAGGCAGTGTCAGTTGTGTGACTTGCACAAGACGCGGACCCAGGCGGTATTCGGGGTTGGCAATCGTAACGCGGACTGGCTGATCATTGGCGAAGCCCCCGGTGCGGACGAAGACCGTCAGGGTGAACCCTTTGTGGGGCGGGCCGGCCAGTTGCTCAATGCCATGCTCAAGGCTATCGATCTGGACCGGGAGCAGGTGTATATCGCCAATATCCTGAAATGCCGGCCGCCGGGCAACCGGGATCCGCGGCCGGAAGAGGCGGCAAGTTGTACACCCTATTTGTGGCGCCAGATTGAACTGATACAGCCGCGCCTGATTCTGGCACTCGGGCGGGTGGCCGCCCAGCGGTTGTTGCAGTCCGGTTCAAACCTGGCACGCTTGCGTGGCCGTGTACATCAGCTGGAGGCGACAGGTACGCCGGTTATCGTGACCTACCACCCGGCCTACCTGCTGCGGTCTCCTGGCGAAAAAGGCAAGGCCTGGCAGGATCTGCTGTTAGCGCGCGATTATGTGGCCCGGGCCGGTAGCGACGGAGCGCAGGGATGAGTGCGGTTATCAACACGGGTTACACGGGCATCCGTACCATGCAGCAAAGTGATCTGGACGCGGTAATGGCTATCGAAACGGCGATCTATCCGTTTCCATGGACGCGGGGCATCTTCAGTGACTGTATCCGGGTCGGGTATCGCTGCCATGTGTATCAGGATGCAGACGAAGTGCTGGCATACAGTGTGTTCTCGGTTGCCGCCACCGAGGCACATATCCTGACCGTGTGCGTCCATCCTGACTGGCGTCGTCAGGGACTGGGGCGGAAAATGATGGAATACATGCTCGAGCAGGCCGAGCAGGCGGGTGCCGAGGTGATCCTGCTGGAAGTGCGACCTTCCAATACCGCGGCCATTCAGCTTTATCGCGACATGCAGTTCAACGAAGTCGGCATACGTCCAGATTATTATCCCGCCGTGGACGGTCGGGAAGACGCCCTGATCATGGCGCGCAGTATGCTCCGCGAGTAAGCAGTTTCCAGTATCTGGAGTTGGCCTGCCGAAAACTATGCGGCTTGATGTAGAATAGCGCGCCTTTGATATCCAGCGGCGGAACATTAAATGTCATCATTTCTGGAAGAGACCCGGCGGCGCCGGACCTTCGCAATTATTTCCCATCCTGATGCTGGCAAGACCACGCTGACGGAAAAACTGTTGCTGTATGGTCGAGCTATCCAGCAGGCGGGCACTGTCAAGGGGCGCAAGGCGGATCGGCATGCCACCTCAGACTGGATGGAACTCGAGAAACAACGCGGCATATCGGTCACCTCGGCAGTAATGCAGTTTCCGTACAAGGATCGCATCATTAATCTGCTCGACACCCCCGGTCACGAGGATTTTTCGGAAGATACGTACCGAACGCTGACTGCCGTGGATTCAGCGTTAATGGTGATCGACTGCGCCAAAGGCGTGGAAGAGCGTACTATTAAACTGATGGATGTTTGTCGATTGCGTACCACGCCGATCCTGACCTTTATCAACAAGCTGGACCGGGAAGGCCGCGACCCTATTGAGCTGATGGATGAAGTCGAAGATGTGCTCGACATCCAGTGTGCGCCAGTGACCTGGCCGATTGGAATGGGCAAGCGTTTCAAGGGCGTGTTTCATTTGTATAACGATTCTGTCCACCTGTTCAGTGCCACCCATGGCGGCAAGATCCAGGCTGGCGAGGTGATTCTGGGGCTGGATAATCCCCAACTGGATGAAGTCCTGGGCCCGGCCGCCGCCGAGCTGCGGGATGAAATCGAGCTGGTTAAGGGCGCCAGTAATACCTTTGATCTGGAGGCCTTTCTGGACGGCAACCTGTCGCCGGTATTCTTTGGTTCGGCGATCAACAATTTTGGTATTGAGGAATTGCTCGATTATTTTGTTGAAGTGGCGCCCGGCCCCCAGCCGCGCCAGGCCCATGAACGCGAAGTCTTGCCGGAAGAAGAAACCTTCAGTGGTTTTGTTTTCAAAATCCAGGCAAACATGGATCCCCAGCACCGTGATCGTATTGCCTTCCTGCGTATCGTTTCGGGTAGTTACGAGAAGGGGATGAAAATGTACCAGGTACGGCTGGGTAAAGACGTCAAGGTGGCTAATGCCATCACCTTCATGGCCAGCGAACGTGAACATGTTGAACAGGCATGGCCCGGTGATATTATCGGCCTGTATAATCATGGAACGATCCAGATTGGTGATACTTTTACCCAGGGTGAATCACTCAAGTTCAGCGGGATTCCCAATTTCGCTCCGGAACTGTTCCGGCGGGTGCGGCTCAGGGACCCACTCAAGATGAAAGCTCTGCAAAAAGGCCTGGATCAATTGAGTGAAGAAGGCGCCTCGCAGGTGTTCAAACCGCTCAACAACAATGATCTGATTGTTGGCGCGGTCGGTGTGCTGCAGTTCGATGTTGTGGCGTTTCGGCTCAAGAATGAATATGGTGTGGAATGTGGCTTCGAAAACGTCAATGTCCAGACTGCCCGCTGGGTGGCTGCAAGCGATGAGCGCAAGCTGGATGAGTTTCGCAGGAAGGCAAGTGATAACCTGGCTCTGGATTCCGGTGGCAACCTGACCTACCTGGCTCCGACCCGGATTAACCTTGAGTTGACCATAGAACGCTGGCCCGATATTGAATTCTTTTCGACCCGTGAACACTAGAATCGCTTATGACTAGTGGAATACTTGCCGCTGACGTCGGGGGTACAACCACCCGACTGAGGTTGTGTCGTTTGCCTGATATGCAGGTGGTTATCGAGCATCACTATGCCAGTCCGGACTATCCGGATCTGCAAACCATTCTGCACCAGTTTCTGGAAGGGCAAGCGGAGATTGATTTGCAGGCGGCCTGCGTAGCGGTGGCAGGGCCGGTACGACAGGGGGAGGCCAGGATCACCAACCTGCCCTGGGTAGTGAGTGAAACGGGTCTGGCAGCAGAACTCGGAACGTCCCGGGTGTCCCTGCTGAATGACTTCGAGGCTATCGGAACAGTTTTGCCCCACTTGCCCGCGGAGGATTTACATAATCTGCAAACAGGGCAGCCCGATCCGTTCGGCAACCGTTTGTTAGTCGGTGCCGGAACCGGTCTGGGTACGGCCATCCTGACGCGCTGTAAAGACGAATGGTGCGTGTTGCCCGGTGAGGGAGGGCACATGGATTTTGCGCCGCGCTCAGCGCAGCAACAGGCCTTGTTAAACTGGCTGTTGCAGCGACATTCCCGGGTCAGTCTCGAGATGCTGGTATCCGGCCCCGGTCTGGAACGGATTTATGCATTTCTTGCGGACAGGGAGGCGCGACCAGAGAAAGAGGAGGACTGGCCCGAGGCGGCGGATATCAGTAACAGGGCACTGGGTGGTAAGGACGCCCTGGCAACAGCGGCACTGGACATGTTTGTATCGATTTATGCAGCTCAGGCCGCCAATCTGGCGCTGGTTGCGCTGGCGACAGGCGGCGTGTTCCTCGCCGGCGGGATTGCGCCTCGCCTGCTGGACAAGCTGGATGACGGGGCGTTTATCGCCACCTTCCGCGACAAGCCGCCCATGTCGGCCCTGCTGGAGGGCATCCCCGTCAAGGTCATCCTCAATCGACAGGCTGGTCTCACGGGTGCGGCACGGGTGGCACGATCACTGGCGCTCGGTGGATCGGGATAGTCAATTCTAGGCTGTACTAAACTTATTGGCTCATGGTGTGTCATAAATCTTTAATCCGGATAACTTAGTTTCAAAGTTGAACTCACATAAACCCGGTCTGGACACAGGCTACCGGGAAGTTCGGTACACAACGACAGGGAGAACCATCATGTTAATGCAGGACATCCGTGCTATTGCACGCCAACGCGGGGTCAAGCCCGGTAAACTGACCAAGGTCAGCCTGGTGCGCACCATCCAGCAATCGGAAGGTAATTTTGCCTGTTTTGCCACCGCGCAATACAAAGAGTGTGACCAGGTGGGCTGCCTGTGGCGCAAGGATTGCTTTGCTATTGCCAAGAAGGGCCTGGCATCCTGAGCCTGATTTGCCCGTTCGGGTCAGTGCATCGCCGTTCGCCCTGAATTTTCCCGGCGGCCTATTTGTATTACCCAAACCCGGTTGCGTGGGCAGGGCGAGCTTTATGTGACTCCCTCATCGCCAAGCAGTGCGCCCTAACGTACTGTTTATTTTAATAAAAACAATTCTTACTCCACCGATGTCAACCCGCCTCAAGGTACTGCGTTATTTGTATTGACGCAGTTTTTCACCACGAGGAGACAACAATGAAATATGCCATCGTTATTAGCAGTCTGGTCAGTCTGGCAACGAGCAGCGCAACCTTCGCGGCAAACGATGACGCCGTTGAAGGCCGTCTGGATCGAAGTGGGGATTGGATTGAAAATTATCTGGACCGCAAGGGCGATCGCATCGATCGGCACCTGGATCGCAAGGGGGGCCGTATCGATCATAGACTGGATCGCAAAGGCGCACACATTGCGACTGATGACGGAACAACGCCAGCAGGCCAGACAACGGATGCAGCGCTGGCAGCAAATGACACCGGAACAACAGCAGCAACTGCGACGCAGCGTGAATGGTTCAAGAGTCTGCCGGAGGAAAAAAACGTCAGGCATTACGTCAGCGCTGTCGGAATATGTTACCCGAACAGCGCCAGCGCGCCGGGGATCGGTTTCGTAACCTGATACCTGACCAGCGTCAGCGTATCAAGCAACGTATCGAACAACGTCCGGCCTACAAACAGAACAAATAGTCCCCTGCTCCTGCATCCGGTTATACTGCTCCCCAGATAACGGGAGGAGCCATGCAACGTGTCCTGAATCGCAAAGTGCTGTCTTGGGCTCTGTACGACTGGGCCAATTCGGCTTTCGCGACGGCGGTGCTGGCCGGTTTTTTTCCGATCTTTTTCAAGGAATACTGGAGTGCGGGCAGTGACGCGACCACCAGTACCTTTCAGCTGGGACTGGCCAATTCACTGGCCAGTACAGTTATTGTGATACTTGCGCCTGTGTTGGGCGCGATAGCTGACGCTGGTGGCATTCGCAAGAAATTTCTGGCCGTGTTCGCGTTGCTGGGCATCGTTATGACGACCGGATTGTATTTTGTGGGGGAAGGACAGACTAGCCTGGCGCTGATTTGTTTCGCACTGGCCAGTGTCGGGTTCTCCGGCAGTATCGTGTTTTACGATGCCCTGATTGTCAGCGTCAGCAAGGAAGACGATTACGATGTCGTTTCGGCCTGGGGTTATGCGCTGGGTTACCTGGGGGGCGGGCTGTTGTTTGCCGGGACGGTGGCCATGACCCTGTGGCCGAGCTGGTTTGGTCTGGCTGACTCGGTCCAGGCGGTCAAGCTGGCATTCCTGTGTGTGGCGATATGGTGGTTGGTCTTTTCCCTGCCTTTGCTATTGTACGTTCCGGAACGGAACGGGACGCGTGCTATTCACCCCGGCCGGGTTGTGCGCGCGGGTTTTCAACAACTGGCAAGAACGTTTCACAAGGTCCGGCGTTTGCGATTTGTGTTTCTGTTTCTGGCGGCGTACTGGCTGTATATCGATGGGGTAGACACGGTGGTACGCATGGCCGTGGACTATGGGATGTCACTGGGTTTTTCGCCGGCCGATCTCATTACTGCGTTATTGATTACCCAGTTTGTCGGTTTTCCGGCGGCTGTGGCATTTGGTCTGCTGGGCGAACGAATCGGTGCCAAACGGGCGATTCTGATCGCGATCAGCGTCTATTTCATGCTGACAGTCTGGGCTTATTTCCTGGACAGTATTGTCGAGTTCTATGCGCTTGCCGTGATTATCGGCCTGGTCCAGGGTGGGGTGCAGTCACTGAGCCGATCAGTCTATGCCCGGTTGATCCCCGCAAGCCAGGCGGCGGAATTTTTCGGCTTTTACAATATGCTCGGCAAGTTCGCTGCGATCCTGGGTCCGTTGCTGGTCGGCCTGGTCGGCATGACAACCGGCAGTTCACGCCTGGGCATGTTGTCTATCAGCCTTCTGTTTGTCCTGGGTGGCGTTCTGTTATATTTGGTCGATGTCGAGAAAGGGAAGCAGGCCGCACAGGTACTGTTGGAAAACTAGTCAGGCACATAAGGAGAACAGGTTCAATGTCAGATAATCCCGGGACACCCTCATTATGGGACGTCGCCAAGAGCGTCTTTGCTGCCTTTCTGGGTGTCCAGAAAAGTGCAAATTACCAGCGTGATTTTCAGCACGGCAAACCCTGGCAATATATTTTTCTGGGTTTACTGTTCGTGGCGATCTTTATTTTCATCCTTGTCGGGGTCGTCATGCTGGTGATCTCCCTGGCTGGCGCCTGAATCCGGACAATTCTTCACGGATCAAAAAATCGCACTCGCGTTCCTCCCTGCGGCCTATTAGTCCACAGCTGGAATACTGATTTTTCACTCTGGACAACGCCCACGTCGTCCCCAAAGTCGTCCTTTAATTGTTGATCTGTTGCCATTTTTTCAGGATCAGCCGGTTGTTTAGTAATCAAAAAGGACTAGACTAGAATATATGTCTTTTGTCATATAACACATGTCATAGGGAGTGAATCCAATGAATCTTGCCGAACATCTTCATACGCCCAGTTTAGGTACCTATACCCAGTTAGCCCACCATTACGATTCTGAGCGGGAATGTATCTGGTGTGAGTTACATGGCAGCCCGCGACCCTGTTTTACGCCGACCCTGTTGTCCGAGCTGGCCGTGTTCCTGGAAAAGGTGGAACAGTCGGCCCGTGATGGTGAACTACCCGTTTCCTATTTCGTGACGTCATCAAACGTCCCGGGCGTATTCAACCTGGGCGGGGATCTGCATTTGTTTCAGCAGTACATTGCCGACAAGAATCGGGCCGGGTTGATGGCCTATGCCAAGGCCTGTATCAATGTGTTGTATACCAATGCCGTGCACATGAATCTGCCCATCACCACGATTGCCCTGGTGCAGGGCAGCGCCCTTGGCGGCGGTTTCGAAGCGGCCATCTCCAGTTCCGTGGTGATCGCCGAAAAGGGAACCGAGTTGGGCCTGCCGGAAATCCTGTTTAACCTGTTTCCCGGCATGGGAGCCTATAGCCTGCTGGCACGCAAAATCGGCATGCGTCAGGCCGAGGAACTCATAACCGCCGGCCGGTTGTTTGGCGCCGAGGAACTCCACGAACGGGGTGTGGTGGACATTCTGGCCGAGCCCGGTACCGGGGTCGAGGCCGTGCATGACTATATCCGGCAACATGGCCGCAGTCGCAACGGATTGACGGCTATCAACCGGGTTCGCGAATACCTGAATCCCATTACCTATGAAGAACTACTGGACATTACCGAGATATGGGTGGACGCGGCTTTGCACCTGACTTCACGGGACCTGCGCCTGATGAAAAAGCTGGTCAATGCACAGGACCGTGGACAACAGGAAGTTCAAAAGAAACCCGGCGTCCAGCTGGCTGCGGTATGAAAGTAGTTACCTGGTAACAGCACCAGAGATGTGCGCCGCGAAGGAGGCGGTGGCGGTAACCCCGACTTCGGGGTAGCAACACCAACATCTTTAGTTGGCAGTGTATTTATTCCGGTCGCGGTGTTTTGTTCACCCGGCGGAAAAGGGCACTACAATTTTTCGATCTTGCTGCGCTGTTCGACCAGTTGTTGCAAGGCTTTTTCCTGATCGGCCTGTTTCCTGCGTTCCTTGTCCACCACGTTGGTCGGGGCCTTCGCTACGAAGCCAGCATTGGCCAGTTTGCCGGCAATGCGGGTGATTTCCTTGTTGAGTTTGTCGATCTCCTTGTCGAGGCGGGCCAGTTCAGCGGACTTATCGATGAGACCGGCCATGGGGATCAGTAACTTCATATTTCCCACCAGGGCGGTAGCCGCTTCGGGGGCTGTCTCGCCAGCTTCCAGCCATTGCACTGACTCGATACGACCCAGGCTTTTCAGGTAATCCAGGTTCGCTGCCATTCGATCCTGGTCGGTTGCGCTGCCATTTTGCAATAGCACGGGCAGCAGTTTGCCCGGTTTGATATCCATGCTGCTGCGAATCTTGCGCACACCGAGGATAAACTGTCTGACCCATTCGATTTCCGCTACGGCCTCAGGCACGATGCGGGCGGGATCCGGCTGCGGATAGGGCTGAAGCATGATGGTTGCGGTTGTCGGTCGGGTTTCGGCGCTGACTCCCGCGAGCGGGGCGACGCGCTGCCAGATCTCCTCGGTAATGAAGGGCATGATCGGGTGAGCCAGGCGCAGCAGGGTCTCGAGGACCCGGACCAGTGTCTGGCGGGTACCGCACTTTTCCGCCTCGCCGGCGGTATCGCTGAGCAGGATTGGTTTGGACAGTTCCAGATACCAGTCGCAGTATTCGTTCCAGGTGAATTCATATATGGCCTGGGCCATATGATCGAAACGGTAGCCTTCGATGGCCTTGATGACGGTCTGCTCTGTCTCCTGCAAG
>Ga0316579_10000768_pt1 | contig 11015 bp, 7 predicted proteins | sample J5NA_2_FD_203074 | JGI IMG/M metagenome (GOLD analysis project Ga0316579, IMG submission 203074) | Rhizosphere microbial communities from salt marsh grasses in Alabama, United States - J5-7_160517rDrA | ecosystem: Host-associated > Plants > Roots > Rhizosphere | place: USA: Alabama | collected...
TGTTATCCATTGAGAGTTTAATCCAAGATCTGGAAAGTGAAGACATCGAGAAAAGATATGCAGCTTTAAAGCAATTAGGGGAAATGGAACTTTTACCTGATGAAGCCTTGGCTGCGTTACGGAATGTCACAGGGCATTCCGACCCCTTTACTTCAATAAGTGCAAAAAGAGTTTTGGATGATCACACCAGTTTGTCCTTTCCAACTGAAGAGGAACATACTGTTGATCTTGCCTTTTTAAATCCTAACGAAAACAAGGTGCTAGCCTGTGATTCCTGCGGCAGGGTAGACGAGACTTTGCGATATTCGGAATATCCTTTCGTGATCAGTCTAGTGTTTATAACGTTCCGGAGAGAATTTTCTGGTTTATGGTGTCGCAGACACCGCAATCTTTATTCTTTTCTCGCCAGTTTCATCACCGCAACGATAGGTTGGATAGGCATTCCGTTCGGATTTATTTACACACCCAGAGCTTTGTTCAAGCTTGCCAGAGGTGGCGAAAGAAATCCGCACAAAAATTTAGCAATGCTAAAGGAACTGGGTGAAGCAAAATTGGAGGAGAACAATCCCCAGGGTGCCATTCGTTGCTTTGAAGCAGTGATTGAGTATGGAGAGGATAAGGAAGTTGTTGAGCACTTGAGAGAATTGTACAGGCGATACAGGACACCCCCGCTGGCAGGGGGCCTTTCAACATTCCTGCCAGTCACCTGTGTACTGCTTGGTTCGGTTGCTATCGGAATGACGATCGGCATCCTGGATTATTGGATTAATTTAGGTATCTCGAGTATTGTTCCTGAGGAGGGGTCGATTATATTAATCATCCTGACCTGGACACCGTTTATCGCTATGGCTTTCCTCGGAGGTCTTCTGTTACAACAACTGATCTTTTGGGGACTGGTCCGCGCTCAGGTGACTCAGAAAATGCTTGGCATAATTTTGGCTGTAGTAGCTGCTTCATTAGCGATCTACGGCATTCCGCAGGGAAGCATGATCGCAGATTATTTTTCATTGATGCTTTCCGATTCCGGATCTGGATTAACCATTGAAGCCATTAATATCACTGGCAGTGTGCTTGCTCTTGGGGGTATATATTACCCGCTTCGTGCACTCGAATTCTGGGGTATATCTGGTGTGATCTATCTTGTTTTGTTGCTGACTTGTGGAGCTTACTACTACACTTCGAGCATTATGGCTGCGCGTAGGACCACCAATTGGATGGGGAGACTGGCGGGCATTCGAAGAGATAGATCATTTCCTGCCGATAGAAATTTTTATCCTGCCTGGCTATCTATCGCTGCGGTAATACTGGGGTTATCAGCATTCAGCATTCTTTTCAATGATCCGGAAGTGTTCAACCCTGATCCTGCTCTCAGTCACAATGACTATGCATTAGAGCTTATCGCTCAGGGGGATTATGAAGGGGCGAGAATGGAGTTAGAAGAAGCCATTCGCCTCAGCCCTGACTTTACAATCGCACACAGCAATTTGGGGTGGGTGTACGCAAATTTAGGGGAAGTTGATAAAGCACTTGAAGAATGTCAGGTTGCGATCGACCTCGATCCTGAGTCAGCATATGCTTACGATACCTTGGGTTGGATTTCCTATTATATAGGCGATATGATTGGTGCGGAAGAAGCTTTTAAAACCGTCGTTCTCCTTAATCCACAATATGCGGAAGGTTACTTTGGATTAGGATTAACCCAATATTGGATGGGTGAAACTGAATCTGCTGGTCAATCTTTCCAGAATGCTATGGATCTTGGTCTCGATGATGGCTCAGCGAAGGCGGGTTTGGGATTGGTATATCTGGATCAGGATCGGTTTGAAGAAGCGGAAGCACTGCTCCATCAAGCAGTTGATCTTGGTCCGGATTTCTACTTTGCTCAGTATGGCCTGGGATATTTCTATTTTGCAATGGATGATCCTGATACGGCCGAGCCATACCTGAGAAAAGCAATAGAACTCAATCCTCAATTTGATACCGCTCATTACTTCCTGGCTTTAGTCCATCAACAACGCGGTGAATTTAAACAGGCTATCGAACTTCTAACCACTGCATCTGAACTGGCACCGCAATGGGGGGTTCCTCATGCCGTATTAGCGGGTATATACTACCAACAGGATCAGCTGGATTTGATGGAACATGAGGTAAGCCTTGCCGAGGAAATGGCAGAAGAGGATGGGTATACTCAATACATCCTTGGATCCGTATATTTGGATTTGGGTGAATATGCGAGGGCTGAGAATTTGTTGTTATCAGCCATTGAGCTGCAACCTGATGATGAGAACTTGTACCTTGCTCTGGCCAGAATATTTTCCGCTCAAAAAGAATATTCCAAGGCTCTTGAAGCCAGTGATAGAGCCATAGAAATGAATCCTGACGATACTGGGGGCCATCTTGCACGGGCACAGGTCCTCATTGAACAAGGGAATCTCGATGTGGCTCTAAATGAACTCCAGAAATTAGCGGCAAGGTTTCCAGATGATTGGCAAATTCACAGTTGCCTGGGTTTTGTGTATTACGAAAAAGGGAATCTGAATAAGGGTCGTAGAGAAGCCGAGGCTGCTGTCAGATCGAATCCTTACGATACCTATGGTCACACAAATCTGGCGTTCATTTATTATGACAGTAATGAACCCGACCTCGGGCTGGAGGCGTCTGAAAAAGCGGTGAGTCTAGAGCCAAAATATGATCGGCCTCACTACATCCAAGGGATGTATTACATGGATAAAGGAGACAAAGATAAAGCTATCACAGAATTTGAGACCTTCCTGGAACTTTACAAGGATCGAGAAATCATTCGCGAGTTAAAAACAAACGCTGAAGCATATCTGAAAGAGCTGCGTTCAGAGTGAATACCATACTGGTGTCATGATCGCCCTAATTTTTTGTTTCTAGAATGGAGCATTCTTAGTTGAGGGAAAACGTAAATAAGCCATAACCAGGGAGTCTCTCCATAATCAGGCAATCACCTATACAGGGGATAGGCTCTCATTGGTTAAGCTGTGTTAGAGAGTCTAGGTGAGATAGCACCTTCGGAGAGAATAGCGAGCTGTGTGTAGTTAAAGTTTATTGAGGGTGTACATTATAGAAAAAAACCTTCTGGATTTTGATCTCCAGAAGGTTTAACAATATCTCTTTGCTAATGTCTCAGTTCACGCGCTCTAATCGCGGCCTAAACTTATACCCGTAAACCAGCATGCCGCGCTCGTCGCCGTCTGTGCGCAGGCGGCGGGTAACCATCTCCACAGGTGTGCCGATTTCAACACCCTGCTCGCCAAGATCGGTCAGCTGCGCTGTGACCATGGGGCCTTCTTCCAGCTTGACCAGTGCTATCGTGTAAGGCGCATACTCTTCGAATCCGGCAGGGGCATCATAGACCGTGGTGTGTGAATAAACTTCACCGCGCCCGCTGAAGGGAAATAACTTTTTCGCTTCTCCTCCACATTCCGGACAAACGTCGCGTGGGGGGAATATTTTAGCTTCACAATGAGGACAAACTTCGCCAACTAATTGGTAACGTTGCTGTTTAAGACGCCAGTGGCGGGGAATTTCCATTATTAACTCCTGAATACCGGTTTACCACCAAGAATAAATACTTGGGGACTTCATTAGCGCTAGTTTAGCCAACTGAAACTATCAGGAACTATCAAATTCCCCTCAAAACCTTGCATCCCGGACAGGATCTCCAGTATTTTCACATATTATTGATTGCAAATGTTACCCAAGCAAAAAATAAAGCAAACCAAGCGAGATGGCTAAGCGCAGAAAGTATGAGAGCAAATTTCAAGCCTTATCTTTTATACAGGTAAAAGAGGGTTTCAGCACTCGCTAGCAGCGTGGCAAAGACAAAGATTCCTAGAAAAGGCTATCTACGCTTCTATGCGTTCCAGCACATGAGTCGCTGCAGACGAAGCGGGTCCGCCCAGGCACTGCACCATTGCCCTGCGCGCATCCTTTACCTGGTTATCTCCAGCCTGGTCGCGCAGCTGCAATACGGCTTCTGCCACCTGGTATAACCCGGTCGCGCCGCCGGGATTGCCGCGTGCTTTCAAACCGCCAAATGTGGAAATGGGCAGAGTCCCATCCAGGTTTAGGCTACCATCCTGGGCCATCTGCCAGCTCTGGCCGCGTTCAGCGAACCCCGCCGCTTCCAGCGACAATGCGGCATAAATCGAATAAGCATCAAACAGCTCAAATAGATCAATATCTGCAGGTAAGATTCCCGCTTGTCTCAAGGCGCGCTCGGCTGAAAGACGGGCCGCCTTGAAGGAGAGCGGGTCGGAGCGGTCATGGAGGGCGAGGGTGTCGCTGACTGAACTCGAACCGGAGATTCGCACCAGTGGTCTTGTAAAGGGTGGCGGTAGGAGATCATGCCGGGTAAGCACGATCGCTGCTGCGCCATCTGCGCTGGGAGCGATGTCAAACATATTCAGCGGGTCGTTGACGATGCCCGCCCTGGAATACCCTTCGAGCTTGATCGCCCGGCGAAACATGGCATTCGGATTACCCACACCATTGGCATGGGCTACGATCGGAAATCCAGCCAGGCTATCGCGGTCCAGGTTGAACTCGTGCAGGTAGCGGCGCATAAGAAGCGCAGATTGGGCGGTAGGGGTTAACCCCTGAACTGCTTCATAATCGCTGTCTACGGTAGTTGACAGGGCTGCTTCAACTTTGCTGCCGGTTTGGTCGGTAAATTTTTCAACTCCGCAGACCAGGACTGCATCGGCGGCACCCGCCGCCACCATCAAATAAGCCTGGCGCAGGGCGAGACCACCCGACGCCCCCGCACCTTCAACTGTAACTGCTTCAATTCCCTTTAATCCGACGAAATCAGCGATCAAAGAACCCAGGTTAGCCTGGTCAGATAAAGTCGGAGCCAGCATATTGCTGACATACAAAGCCTGGGGTTGAATCCCGCCGGCATCTTGAATGGCAGCTTCAATGGCCTGCAAGGCCAGTTCCCTCAGGGAGGTATTCCAGTGTTCTCCAACCGGTGTCTGTCCTATCCCGGCAATTACAACATCAGTCATCGTGTTCATTTTCCCTTCAATACGTGTTACTTCATCACCAGCTTGCTGCGCATGCGGCTGTAGGTAGCATAATCAATCTCGGTTCGCCTGGCCATGTAATCCCTCGTTTTGGGGGCCAGACCACTCCGCTCTGTGATAGCATCGGTCACCCGGATGTCAAAGGCATCTGAGCCAGCGCCGGAGCCAAAGGAAACCATCAGGATGTGATCACCTGGTTTGGCAATATCCAGCACTGCGGATAAGCCGATCATCGAGGCACCGGCGTAGGTATTGCCGATCAACGGGACCAGCAGCCCGGGTTCTATCTGCTCGGGAGTAAAACCCAGCGACTTTCCCGCCCGCTGGGGGAATTTGGTGTTCGGTTGGTGAAAGACCGCGTAGGTATAATCCGCCGCAGTGGTGCCCATCTCCGTCATCAGGCGGGTGGCAGCTTCGGAAATATGGGCGAAATAAGCCGGTTCACCGGTGAATCTCTGCCCGTGTTCCGGATATTTCTGGTACGCTCTCCGCCAGAAATCTGGTGTATCGGTGACATACGAGTAGGTGGCATTGATCACTGCCAAAGATTGTTCGGCCGCGCCGAGAATATATGCAGCCCCGCCGGCAGCAGCAGTGTACTCCAGTGCATCCCCTGGTTTTCCCTGGGCGATGTCCATGCCGATCGCCATGGCATAGGGGGACATGCCGGAGCCCACAAAACCGATGGCAGCCACCATGGCTTCAGTTCCTGCTTTGCAGGCGAACTGCCAATCACCTGCCTGGACGCTGGGCACAGCGCCAATCGCCTCGGCGACGATGGTCGAAGTGGGTTTCACGGCATAAGGGTGGGATTCAGAACCAACCCAGACAGCGCGCAGTTGGGTGGGTTGAATGCCAGCCCGGGCGAGGGCGTTGCGGGCAGCTTCTATTGACATGGTGGCAACATCTTCATCGAGTCCAGCCACGGCTTTCTCTTTAACCGGTAGAGCAGCCTTCCCCCCACTCCAAATACGGGCAACCTCTTGTGCCGGGAGGCGGTAGCGGGGGACATACGCCCCATAACCGATGATCCCGACTGGATTTTGTGGTTGTAGCAATTTTTTATCACTCATCATTAATCCGAACTCCTAGTTTTCCTCGGGCTGGTTCCATTGGTCAAGAATTCGCTCTGCCCGGTCGATACGCACGGTACCCTCGGCAACCAGCTGTTGGGCGAGGCGGTTGATCTGCTCATCCCGGGCGCCGGCTGCGATGGCAACCTGGCGGGCATGCAGCGACATGTGACCGCGCTGGATGCCTTCTGTAGCCAGGGCGCGCAGGGCAGCCAGGTTTTGTGCAAGGCCCACTGAAACGATAATCTCGGCCAATTCAGCCGCGGTGTGAACCCTCATGAGTTTCAGGGCTGCGCGGGCACCGGGATGTACGCGGGTTGCGCCGCCCACGATCCCCACCGCCAGGGGCATCTCCAGGCTGCCCACCAAATTACCTTGATCATCCTTCCCCCAGGTACTGAGGCTGGTGTACCTGCCATCCCGGGCTGCATATGCATGGGCACCCGCTTCGATCGCTCGCCAATCGTTTCCGGTGGCGATTACCACTGCATCCACGCCGTTCATGATACCTTTGTTATGGGTGGCTGCCCGGTATGGATCTGCTGCCGCGAAAGCCCAGGCTGCGATTACCCCCTGGAGAACCTCGTTGCCCGAATAATCTTTAAAAGCCAGCTCAGAGAGAGGTACCATACAGCGGGCACGTGCCAGGCGGCGATCGGCCAGGTTGGAGAGAATACGCAGGTGCACCTCCCCACCCGTGATCGATTCTACCAAGGGTGCCAACCGTTCTGCCGCGGTATTGACGGCATTTGCCCCCATTGCATCGCGCACATCGTAGATCAGATGCAAAACCAAGAAAGACCCAACTGCCGATTGGGAAAATTTGCGTACTTCAATGTCCCGTGGGCCACCACCCAGTTCCTGCAGGAGCGGGTCAACTTTGGCAGCCTCCGAGAGCAGGTGCTCTTTTTCAGCATAAAGTGCGTCCTCTGCTGCATCTAAATCGGGGACATCCAAGATTTGCAGCTGGCCGATCATCTCCGGGGGGTCAGCTTCTGCGGAGAATCCACCACCGGCGCGCGCCAGTTTAGCCATGAAGGAGGCGCCGGCAACCACTGAGGGCTCTTCAATCGCCATCGGTACCAGGACCTGACGCTCGTTGATCACAAAATTGAGCGCGAGCCCCAGCGGAAGGGTGTGCAGCCCAATAACATTCTCGATCATGTGGTCTGCCTGGTCCGCATCGAGACCGCTTTCGCCCGTCAGGGCGACCAAATCCTGCTCGGATAACTGGCCGAATTGCAGTAGTTTTACCCTGCGCTCATTCAGTGGCAGGTTATAAAAACCCGGGATGCGTGAATTGTAATTATCGTGTACCATAATTGTCGATCCTTCCCGCTTGGACAAGCCTAATTTGTATTCGTTTTTCTCTGGCAAAAACTATCAAATCTAAAAAAATCCCTATTTCGGAGAAATTAGGGTAAAATTATATTTCAGTAATATTCTCATGGTAATACTAACACGCGAACAGCTGGAAGAAAGATTATCGACCCTCCACCAGGCAAGCCTGGAATTGGTGGGAGTTCTTTCGTTGGATGAAGTCCTGGAGCGAATCGTGCATCTGGCCCGCGAACAGGCTGGTGCACGCTATGCAGCCCTGGGTTTGCTGGATGAAGATGGTCAAATAGAGCGTTTTATCCCGGTCGGGATGACCCCTGCTCAGATGCAGCAGGTTGGCGATTTTCCGGTCGGAAAGGGGCTGTTGGGTGCCCTGGTGGATGCCCGCCATTCAATCCGCATCCCAGAGATCAGTCAAGATCCACGCAGTACAGGCTTTCCCCCCCACCATCCCGTGATGCATCCCTTCCTGGGCGTACCGATCATATCGGGCGAACGCCTCTTGGGTTTGATCTACCTGACCGATAAAGAAGACCATTTCGAATTCTCTGAAGCGGATGAACGGGTGATCGAGATATTGGCTGCTTATGCTGCGGTAGCGATCAGCAATGCGCAGCTTTATCATGATGTGCTTGAACGCGATCAATCCTTAAGAAAGCGCAACCAGGATCTGGCATTGCTGAACGACATGGCTGCCGCAGTAACCAGCGCTCAGGAGGTAGAAATCATCGTGGACCAAGCCTTGAGAAGGGTCTTGAGCTACCTGGATGTGGATGCGGGCGAGATTTTTTTGGCGGATGAAAGCGGTCAAGTATTCCAGCAGGCATTACACCTGGGCAACAGCGTGGATTCATTCTGGACTCGGGACCATTTCTCGCTGGGTGAAGGTCCTGTTGGACAGGTCGCTGAGAGCGGGAAACCTCTGGTCAGCATTGATCCGCAAAAAGAAGTCGGTTATTTTCGTAATGAAGTGATCGAATCAGGCTTGTGCTGTGTGGCATGCATCCCCCTGGCAACCCGCGGCAGCGTGGTGGGAGTGATGTGTGTCGCCGCCAAGGAACCCCAAAATTTTGATGACCGTGTATTGGATTTGCTGCTCGCTATCGGTACCTGGACAGGCCTGTCGATCGAAAATGTGCGCTTTGGGCGCCAATCCCGGCGCCTGGCTGTCCTTGAAGAGCGAGAACGAATCGGGATGGACCTGCATGATGGTATTATCCAGTCCATTTACGCAGTAGGTCTGGCTTTGGATTATGCCAGGAGCACGATCGAGCAGGACCAGGAGGCAGCTCGAACAAGGATCGATCAAGCCATTGAGAGCCTGGATACCACCATCCAGGATATCCGTTCATACATCCTGGATCTGCGCCCCCGCCAATTGCGCGGCGAGGATTTAATGCGCGGGCTGGAGCAGCTGGTTGAGGAATTTAACGCCAATTCACGTTCCCAGGCCAGCTTGCATGGACCCAGGAACGGGATGGAAGGTTTGCCAACTGCCAATGCAACCACGCTATTCCATATTTGCCAGGAGGCATTGGCAAATGCGGCAAAGCACGCCAAAGCAGGCTTGGTGGAGGTGCGCCTGATCACATCTGAGATGCGTGTGATTTTGGAGGTGACTGATGATGGCCTGGGGTTCGACCTACGGAAAATGAACGTGACCCTGGGTCATGGTTTGTCGAATATGCAATTTCGGGCCAAAAAAGTGGGTGGTGAAGTGGAGATCAATTCTGGGCCCGGCAGTGGGACGACTGTATTAGCCTGGGTGCCCCGCTACAGCAAGTAAGCAGGTGAAGAGTCAGCAGCAAATCAAGCAGCATTGTGTTGGAAAGCGACTGGTAAATGGGGGAGCAGGCGGTTAGAAATGCCCGCCAATTCGCAAGTCAGCATGGAGATGATCAGCAGCCGTTCAAATGCAAAAGTTCGAGCTGCGCGGGCCCTGAGACAGCGCAAGCAGCGCGAGGCCATCGGTTCTTTCCTGGTGGAGGGGATTCACCAGGTTGGTGCAGCTGTTGAAGCCGGTGCACAGGTCGAGACGATCTTCTATGCCCCAGATCTGCTCAAGAGCCAGTATGCTTTAGATTTAATCGAGGCATCCCGTTCGAATGGTTTGCCCTGTTATGAAATTACGCCTGAAGTATTTAAATCTCTGGCATCGAAGGAGAATCCCCAGGGAATACTGGCGGTGGTCCACCAGCCTGAAAGTAAATTGCAGGAATTGGATCCTAATAAATTTCCTTGGTGGGTGGCCTGTGTCTCACCGCAGGATCCAGGGAATGTAGGCGCAATCCTGCGCACTATCGATGCTGTTGGGGCAAATGGTTTGATCCTGCTTGATGGCGGGGTGGATGCCTTCCACCCCACCGTGGTGAGGGCCAGCATGGGGGCTATCTTCCGCCACCCGGTGGCAAGCGCATCATTCGAAGATTTCACTGGTTGGATAGAAAGCCACAGCTGCCAGGTGGTTGGCACCTCTGCCCATGGATCGGTTGACTACCGTGAAATTAAAAACTTTTCGAAACCCCTGGTTCTGTTGCTGGGAGATGAAAGGCAAGGATTAAACCCCCGGCAGGTGGAGGTTTGCCAGAGCGTGGTGAGACTGCCGATGCACGGCCAGGTCACATCACTCAACCTGGCGGTTGCGGCGGGAATCATGTTGTACGATATGTTGGCGAAAATGGAGGCAGACTGAACTTCATATGTGGAAAGTCTTCTGTCAAGAGGCAGAATAGAGCTTGAAACCCAGATTCTATCTATTTGGGTCTGGATAAGATTAGCTTAGAACTAATAACACCGGGTTTCGGTAGAAACCCGGTGTATTTTCTGGAATTTCCTGGATCAGTCGAACTGGTAGTTAAAATCGACCCGGTCGGGTGAGTCATACAGGTGGACCTTTTCGATCGATCGCTCACCTGCATTGGGCGGTTTACCGTCGCAGTGTGTGAAGACCAGGGTGGTGAGCTTCCTGATGTCTACAGATCCGGTAGCAGTCTCCCCGCAGGCAACCGTGATATGCGAGTAGATCGCTCGCGGCACGGTGTAGCTCATCGTCTCGCCAGCGGGAACTTCCAACCAGTAGACGTACACATTGTCCGGCGAAAGCAGGCTGACCCAGACCACGCTGTCCGTCCTGTTTTTAATGGTCAGGCCGGTCATATCGCTGGCGGCCGAGACGGAAATAACGCCGATCGTCAGTGTGGCCAGGATCACGATAGCCAGGATGAGGACGGTCTTTTTACTCATTTGTCTCTCCTTTTGAACGTAAATGTGGGTGGGTATGAGGATAGTGATAATGAAGTTGGTTTGATTATTATATATTCTGTTTTTCACCCCGTCCAGCAGGTTCTCGAAGTCATCCGATGGTCGAGCGATGGTGAGGGAATTGCAGGCAGGATTTATGGGGGTGTGGATATTTGATATTGGGAGGCTTTGTCCTGCCGGGAGGTTTTTGAGATCAACGTGGGGGGAGGCAGAAGAGATTGCGCGCTTCGGATGACAGTAAGGAGGGATTCTATCCCGTCCCACTCGATGAAGGTCTGTCCAGGTGGCG
>Ga0316579_10000769_pt1 | contig 11003 bp, 10 predicted proteins | sample J5NA_2_FD_203074 | JGI IMG/M metagenome (GOLD analysis project Ga0316579, IMG submission 203074) | Rhizosphere microbial communities from salt marsh grasses in Alabama, United States - J5-7_160517rDrA | ecosystem: Host-associated > Plants > Roots > Rhizosphere | place: USA: Alabama | collected...
TCAGGAAGTAGCGGCCATCATTCAGGCTCGCCGCGCCTTAAACTTTGACAGCGGCATGCTAATAACCGTGCCCGTGCCGCAGGAAGAGGCGATGCCCTTTGATGAGGCAGAGGCGGCCATTGAAACGGCTACGCGTGAGGCGGACGAGCGTGGCATTCATGGCCCCGCTTCCACGCCCTGGCTGCTGCGCCGTATTGTAGAGCTGACCAACGGCCGTTCGCTCAACGCCAACGTTGCCCTCTTGCGCAACAACGGCTATATAGCGGGACAGATTGCTACGGCCGTGGCCGAATTGCAATGAATTAGCACAACAACTCATAAGCGCAGTTGCTGGCCTATTTTGCCGATGCTATAATTTCGCTCCATTCAATATCATATCAAGGGCGCGTAGCTCAGCTGGTTAGAGTGCACGGTTCACATCCGTGAGGTCGTGGGTTCGAGTCCCTCCGCGCCCACTTTTTCCCCTATTGATTGCATGCCAGCCTAATTGTAAAAGCCTGCCTTTGGAGGTAGGGTGTATTTTCCTTGCTTTTCGCCCATGGTTCACATCCATTGGGCCGTGAACTCAACCATTTTGGCAATGGAATTGAAAGCTTTCTTAGCCTAAAGGATTATAAGAAGGTTCAACATACAGCTATCATCGTGGAGAAGCTTTATCAGGAACAGGAACTATCACTAAAGGAAATCTGCGAGCAACCGTCAATATCAAGAGGCACATTTAATAATTACCTTGGGTATCCCCTTTAGACCTACTCTTCAACAGCCCCACCAAGATCAAACTGAGTCTCTAGCGCCGCCGTGCATGTGGAAAGCGGTTCAACCTGAGGAGTGGCAACAAAAGCCGCCGCCACTGCACGCGCGCAAGGTGAATACTGGGTGGTGCCGTGTCCGCTCCCCGGGAACGTCACCTGGTAACTGTTGGGCAGCTTCTGGGCGGCAACCTCGGCCCAGCTAGATGCTGTTTGCGAGTCAAACGTGCCGGACAGCAGCAGCACAGGTAGATCGCTTTCTACAGCAGTGCTAAATGAAGAGGGTGCGCTAGGCGAGATTTCCAGCTGCTGGCAGACCTCTTGTTCCAATGCCACACCATCGACAGACCCTAATGTAACCGGCCACAGGTCCAGGCTCGCTTTGAAATCCGATTCCCCCTCCGACGTATTGAATGGGTAATAATCGTTGCAGTGGATGATGCGGTTGGGAAGGAGTGTCGAGGCCAGTTGACCAAATCCTTCTTCTCGATGGCGGCCTTGCAGCATACGAAATAGATCAACTACATCAGAGGCACTCAATGCGGCCGTGACATTTGCCAACGCTTGTGCCTGATCGTTGCTCAAGCCATCGACAAAAGCTTGCACATTTGCCTCTTCTGGTGTTTCCATTGCCAATGCGGCATACGTAGGTACCAGCTCTCCATCTTCGGCGATAAGCTGGCGTACTTTTTGATCAAATGCTTGTGCGGGTGTTAATGGTTGGCTCGCCAAACGAACCAGATCCTGCAGATGGGCCAGCAAAGCCGCACTTTGTTCCTGCAAAGCCGCCGCTTCCATTGCTGCCGCCTCGCCAGCGTCTAGCAGTGCCACTAGATCACCCGGCCTTAGTGTGACAGGGTCAGGAGGAAGTAAGTTGATAGGGGCATTGGTCAGATCCTCATAAGCAACAGTGGTGCCTTGTTCGAGTTCCGAAATAATGCGAGGAATACTGGCAGCGACGGATGGGTTTGCCTCCGGATTATTGATGACTTTAAAAAGATTCACTAGTGCCTGTGCATCGATTATTTGGCCAGACGCGAGCTGGACAGGTTGTTCATCAAGCTGTTCAGCCAGGGTCAAAAAACGAGACTGCAAATCAGGGTATGCAACTGCGCAGTCATCATCCTCGGCACACGCTTCAAAGATCCCCTGCACAACCTCGGCCGTTGCCTCCAGCGCACGTTCTTTCGTTCTCAGATTTGGGGGTACAACGCCATCCAGGACAATACTGCGAAGGCCTGATTCATCCTGCCGCACCGCTTCCAACGCCAGTAGAGTGCCGTAGGACCAGGCATATAGATTGAAGGCATTATAATCTTCGGCATCCTTATCGAGGAGCGCTTCTTTTAGGGCAAGGACGTCGCGAGCATTATTCACTGTGTTGTATTGGGTCAGATCTGCACTGCGTGCCAGAGCAATATCGGTACAAAGTCCCTCAAGCGCGCTCGCTATTGCATCACTACTGCCATCTTCCGCTGCCCGAATGGCGCTGAGGGTTGCAGTGGGATCGGCCGCCAGGGCTGTGGCACAGTCCAGCGGACCACTTGAGTAGCCGGCTCCACGCTGGTCGAGGACGATAACATCACGTGTATGCAAGAAATCGGCAAAACGGGTTCGGAGGGCAGCCAGATGATTTAGCTCGGGTGTACCTGGCCCGCCATGTAGATAAATAATCGGGTCGCGCGCGGGAGACAAGTTGGTTGTGCGCAATATGGCAAAGACCAATTCGATCTGCGCGCCATCTGGTTTGTCGTAATTTTCCGGCACCATGAGCGCGCCGCACTCAACCGTCTCGCCTTCAATCTCGCTTGGTGGGAGAGGCATGGGGCAGGCAATGGCACGCAATTCATGTTCAGACCTTGCTTGTAGATACGTTCCAACGGATACCGGGTCACCAGTTTTCCCGGCGAACGTGTTGCCATTACTAAGTTTGATTAGGCCTTCATTGTCGGCCGTCTCATTCTGTGCAAACTGGGTAAATAAGAATATACCCAACAACATTAAGGAAAATATCATCGATTTCATAATGTCTTCTCCTGGTTACTCTCATCATTGATTTAAGCAGATTCTTGGAGTACGCAATCTTATGCTTGTGTCCAATTACGGAGTAAAAGAGCCCATCGCGATCGATAAGGTCAATCTCCATAGAGAATTGGATCCCACCCTATTGCAGTGACACGTTCCGTATTATCATACCTGGCGCAAGCATCCCCGATCATAGTCACAAGGTCGTTTTCGTAGTAGATTGGAACTTGCCCAACCCGGATGATCCTTCCAATTTCGTCGTATAGTAGCTCGTAGATTCCTACGCTGGATGCACGGCCGTTTACATCGTAAGTAACATTAGCCCGGCCAATTGTAATGATACGATCAGAGTCATCATATTCTAAGTTGTTAATTCCAAATACTTTGACGCGGCCTTCGCTGTCTAACTTAAGAGGACTACGGCCGAGAGTTGTTGGTGGCGAGTCCATCATTTCTATAATGAAGAAGTACTGCATAGCCTCTGTCCATTCTACTTTTGCAGCTTCACAGCCTGCGACACTGGTTCCGGTGCGAGCGGCAACGAATCGGCTCAAGAGAAAAAACACGGCAGCAAAAAAGATAAGCAGCACTGCGATTACAAAAAATGTTGTCATGTAGAAACTTTCCTTACTATCAATGCGGATTTCATTGCATCTTCCCGGTACGAGACACGAAACAGACTTATGCGCTCCGGACATATGCTTCGCAACCGTTTCTTCTAAATCACTAAATTGGCCTACGGATGCCATAAATAGACAAATCCATTCTCTTCGTCAGTAGCAAGGTAGCCATCGGCACAAGTGAATGCGCGGTGAGTTCGGTGTAAGTCCGCCGGCCACCAATCGGCTGTTATTGTAGCGGATGGCGGGTCGGTTGTTTCCTGACAATCCAATGGGATTGCAAAGTCGGTCAGGGATAAGCTGAAGCGCAGTATGCTGGCATTACTGTCAAGGTTGTGCTTCTCGTGCAAGTTAACGGCTGCATCCGGCAGCCACTCGGGAACCCATCCGCGCTCAACTGCCCCGGCTGCCACAGCCTCGTCGAGGATCTCGTATGTTGACTCAATTGTTTCGCCGGGAAAGCAAGCAACAAGGCCCATCAAGAACAGTAGGCTGGTCGTGAGGAAAGAAAAGGTGCGTGACTTCATACCAATATCAACTAGAAGAGCCGTAACTGTGGCCGAACTATAATTGGTTTGCTGCGGGAGCCAGGCTGCCTGAAGGTGCGTACCTGCATTCAACCTATACCCGTTCGAAGAAAGGTCACGAACATAATCCCTTCAGATAGCAGCGCAACTGTTCGACGGTACCGCGCATGTCGTGAGCAAAATCGGGTACGAATTGAGTGGCCACGGCCTCGTTGAGCGCCTTGTCGGCATTAGCCATTTCTTCACTGTTCGAATGGCCGGTTAGGAGTTCCTTGTCCTCCTGCAAGTTGAGAACGGCGACCGGTTCTTGATCGACAAGCTGGATGAACATGCTGATAGACATGTGTTCCACTTGATTGATATTGGCCTCGTTGCCCACGAATCTCGGCGCAAAACCGGAGACGCCCCATATTTCAGAGTTTCCAGCTTGTTCCCCTGTCTCGTGTCGCCACATGGCCATCACCGTCTCGCGCGAGGAGAGCGTCTCGGCGACCATGGCCCCGGACGTCAGGGGGTTGTATCGCGTGGTGCCTGCAATGAGCGCCTGCCAGGTGCGCATTGCATTTTGTGCGCGGACCAGTTTTTCTTCCTCCGAAGCATCCTCTGGCAGCGGCCCAACCGCCTCTTCGATATAGTCTATAGTCAGATGCAAGATATCGAGAGCAGCGTCGAGAGCGGAATCGTCGGCACCCTGCACCTCGTTTTCCTTGAAGATCTTGAAGCGCTCGTAGCTTTGAGCCATCAGGCCGACATAGCTTTCCAATTCAGGTTGGGCTAGTGCGTTAACCAATTTGTATTCGGTGACATTGCCCTCTTCCATGTTAGAATCACGCACGTCCCAGAAAGAGGCAGGAATTGGTGCGCCCCATTCGGCCGTTCTTTCATTTAAAGTCTGAAGGTCGCGCGCGTAGGACTCCAGAGCCAGCTGGTCCACCTCACCATTACGCAGGCGCGCCAGGTGACCGCTGACACCGGTGGCATCCAGATAAGGACCATCTTTCAAGCCGGCGTTTTCCAGTTCCCAGGAAATGGCGACCGTTTTCGGGGGTACGGCCGTAGCCTGACTCGGTGTCGCCGTCGGCCAGGCGCCAAGTCCCTGCAGATCATCACTGCGCGTGCCCAGGTCAAATAGTGCCCAGCCAGCCGTCAGCAGCAGGATGATCAACATCCCACCAACAATAAGGATCAACAACCTGTGTCTCTTCATAGCATTTTCAATCTTCGTCATAAGCACAGCAGCCCCTAAGACTAGCCAAGTCGGTAAAAATCGCCTTGAAGTTTTAAGAAAGTCCTACTGAAAATATATTCATTGGTATTTGCTGTGCTCTGTTCAGCGCTGGCATTACTGTCAAGGTTATGCTTCTCGTTAATGTTTACGGCCGTTTCGCTCATATGAATTTTGGTTTTTGCTTATGCAAAGAAGCCGTTGCCTGGAATTTTGCCCAGACAACGGCCGCAATCGGTCAGAACCCTCTTGCTAGAGGACTAAGCTCACCAACCAGCCAAGCAGCCAGTAAACAACGCCGATGGACACGGCGGCGATGAGCGCACCGACGAAACCGGCAACCCGTAACCCTTTGAGAAAGCGGTCACTGATCATCAAGACAATCGCCGCAATGATTAGATGGATGATCGCCCCTAACCAGCCGCCGCCAACAGAAATGCCCAAAACGCCCAACAGCCAGTTGATGATCCCGCCAACAACGGCAATGATGATCGCCGCAATGAAGGCACTGACGAATCCATCCACTTCCAGACCCAATCCCAGTTTGCTCACAATCCAGATAACAAAACCGGAAATGAGCGCACCTGCGATGATGCCGATAAGTAATCCTAAAATTCCATCCATAATTTGCCTCCTATAAAAAGCAAAGTTGTTAATAACGAACCATCTTAAGATTAAGTTCGACCGATTAAGGGTTGAGAAGTGTGGTTAACTCAGCAAGTGCTGTTTGCTCTTTGTCGCTGACACGTTGACCGCCAATTCCAAAGTGACTCCCTTCTTTGTCAGCTTCAGCAACTGCCTGAGCCACATCCAGCAGCCATTGCTTAAAACCGGCAGCTTCTTCCGGCGTGCATTTTGCATCAAGCAAAACAACCGTTTGCTGTAAAGCCTGTCGGATTGGTTCTCGTACGTCCTCACCTTCCTGTGCCGGAGCGGTCTCCTTTTCTTCCTTATTTTTTGCCTGTGCTTCAGCATCGGCAATTAAAGCGGCAACCAGTTCTTTGGCGGCGGCGGGAGGTGTGGGATCCTTTATGGCTTTGCCCAAGGCTTTCATTTCCCTAATAGCCCCCATCACAGACAGATCGGCCGTGATAATGTAGCTGCCCGCATTAACCGGTGCCACGGTTAATAATTGCCATTCCTCCGCTGCAAAATCGTTTTTTGTTGTCATTGTTATTCAATCTCCTTTTACTCGGATGAAGTTAATGGCTCATCCGGCAATGAAAAATGTTCCTGACGCTGCGCCAAACAGGACAAGTCCGGTCCTTGCTCAGGATTGCTAATAAAATTGATACTGATTTGCCCGACACAGCTGGTGGCGCTGGTCCAGGTTTCATGCCCGACCTGGGGGATGATCACCAGGGTGTCGTTGCTGAGTTGCTCAGAAAGGGAACGGCCGTTTTGCAGCGGTGTCCGCGTGTCAAATTCGCCCTGCAATATTAGCGTAGGGATCTGGCTCGTGACCGGCTCGTGATAAGTGCGATCCGTTTCACCCATGGGATAGTTGGTGCAGTTACCCACTTCCGTGGCCAGCAAGGAATCGGCCGTGGCCAACTCCGGGATCACCAGATCGTTTTTCATGGCCAGAACCGTTTCCACATCCTCGAAGGGCAGCTGTTCCAGGCAGACGATGCCATTCAATAAAAAGTGGGCATCGTTTTTGGCAATGGCTTCAGCGTTCTTTTGGGCTTCTGCCTCGTCAACTTCAGATGCTGGCGCACTCATCTGGGCTTGGAGCGTGTGCAAATCATCAGGCGTTAACCTGTCAATACCCTCTAGAATGAGCGGCAGCTTTTCAGAATCGGCTAATTTCTCCTGAACAATCGCCTTCATGGCTTGTCTCGGACTTTCCTTCTCGACACCAGCCAGGACCTCGGCCACCATTTTTACACCAGCGAAAGGATCTTCTGCAGTCATGCCCCCTTCAGAAATCAGCGCGATGAGGTTTAAGCCCTCTGCAGAAAGCACACTGCCTTCCGGTGGTAAAACACCAACCTCGCCATTAAGAAGGGCCAGGTAGGTGGTGGCATCTCCCGCTTCCAATTCAGCAATCAGCCGGGGTACATAATTGGCCCGCGTCGCGCTGAGATCGACCAGTTGTGCCCGCAGTTCGTCCGCTCCTATTGTCTGGTCGCCCGCTGTAATAGGTTGCTCAGCCAATTCCGCCATCAGGGCAGCTGTCCGTTCAACTAAGTTCGGGTAGGCGGCATTACAATCCGCATTCGCCTCACAGTCGGCAAAAAGACGTATTACGATTGTCTGAAGGGCTAAAGCTGAATCTTCAAGGCGTTTTTCCGTAGGCGGGGCCGGAGAATCCAAAACGACACTGCGGATGTTGGCTTCGGGATGGCGGCGCATTGTTTCCAGTGCCAGCCGCGTGCCGTAAGAGACGCCATGCAGATTGAAGCTGTCATACCCCAGCGAGGCCACCAACCCAACCACGTCGTTGGTGCTGTTGGCGGTGTTAAACTGGGCGGGATCGAGCCCAGCCTGGCTGAATGCTTCATGACAACGGGCGTTTGTCAAGGCTACATTATCGCTGTAGGCGGCCAGGTATTCATCATAAGGAAGATCCCCTTCCGGCTTCACGCGGGTGGAAACCTCGTCTACAAACGCTTCCAAATCACCTCGATCCAATTGATCGGACATTAACTCAACGCACTCTTCAAGAGCAAGCCTGTTAGAAAAAAGCGTGCCTCGCTGCGCCGGGAATATCAAGTCGCGGCTCTGGCGCAGATCGCCGTACAGTTGATCACCGGCAGTAACGACACTGCTTTGGCCAGGGCCACCTGCTAGATAGATGATAGGGTCCGGCAGTGGGTCATTGCTGGCAGCCTTCAGCACCACGTAGGTCAGGTTCAAGGTTTTGCTATCTGGGTTTTCATAATCAACGGGCACTGTATAAATCCCGCACGAATAAGTCTCGCCTTCTTTTTCATCGGCGATTTTCAGGGGGCAGCCTATTTCCGTAATATCTCCTGCTTCGGCTTCAATAGCCGCTATTTCATTTCCAATATTTACCACACTGTTGTCATTCCCATTCTCGTCACAGGCGACGATGAAGGAAATCACGATGAAAAGTAAAAAAGGTTTAACTATTTTTTGCATAGTTGTTCTTTTTGGTCTATTCGGCCGCACGATTATTCCCCCGCCGGCTGCGGTGCTTCAAGCACAAAAGGATAGCTCTCGCGCAAATCATCGGCACAAGCCAAATTCGGTTCCTGATCAGGATACATAATGAAGGCCGCGGCGACTGCTTTACCACAGTCAAACAGGCCCGTAGAACCGTGCTGGCCGTAGATTGTGTTGAAGACGGTAGCATTGGTTAACTTTTCGGCGGCAGCTTCGCCCCATTCCACCGGTGTCTCATGGTCCATCGTGCCATTGGAGACCAAAATGGGCAGGTCTGAAGTTACCGCTTCCTTTAAACCGGTATCTTTCGGGGTCAGACCCCAGGCGTCACAGGCAACTTTTTCGTTTATGGCCGTGTCATAGCGGTTAATCAATGCCGGAATCTCGTAAGCCTGATACGATTCAAGAATCTCTTCCAAATCCAGCGATTCGTAGCGGTCGTTGCAGGTAATGACGACAAGGGTGATGTCGTTAACGATTTTTAAGGTGGGCATGGCTTCCTTGACCAATTCCAGCGCTTCATTGACATCCTCGTCAGACATCAGAGGAACCAGTGCTGCCAGCTCTTGGTTCACGTTGGAAGCAATGCTGAGCAAAGCGTCATGCCCTGTCTCGGTTTGCACGATAATTTGGACGGCGGCCGGGAAAAAAGTAGCCTCGGCGCTGTCCATATTGGCCACCCCCAGCCGCAGTTCTTCCAGGAAGAATTCAGGCAGCGGCTTGTCGCTTTCCAGGGCATCAGCGGCGCGTTTGCTTTGCAAACTGAGGGCTTCGATCTGTTCGGCCAAGGAGCGGGCATCACCGGCCAGGGTGTCGGATTCTGCGGCGACGAGCCCCAGCGGGCTGCCGGGCGGTGATGCTGTTTGCGGTTCCGGTGGCAGTGTGCCGTCGCGCAGGGCCACATAGGTATCGGCAACGCCATCTTCCAATTCGCTAATCATCAAGGGGAAATAGGCTGCACCGATGCCTTGTATTTCCTGTTTGTCACTTAGCTTAAAGATGAGTCCGCCGCTCATGGCCGTGATCAGGTTATCCGCCGTGATGGTTTCATCACCAATCTCCAACGGCGACTCTGCTGTCTGCTTGAGCAGGTCAACTGTTCGTTGGCGGATGTTGGGGAAGGCAGCCCCGCAGTCAGCGTCCGCTTCACATTCGGCAAAGAGGCGCAGGATGTTGTCAGCCAGGATAAAGGCTTGCCCGCCGCGGGTATCCACATTAGGCGGCACGATGCCATCAATAATGCCGCTGCGCACAACCGGCAGGGAATCATCCTCATTTTCATGGTAGTAGCGGAACAGTTCCAGAGCGACGTTGGTGCCATAAGAAATGCCGTAGAGATTGTAGGTGGCGTAGTCGAGAGTATCCATAAGGGCGATCAGGTCTTGCACGCTGTTGGCAGTGCTGTATTGGGACAGGTCAATGCCTTGTTCCTCAAAATAGGGGGCGCAGTTAACGGCCGCTTGGTAGCTGCTCCCATTTTTGGCGCTGTTAATAAAATCTTCCAAGTCGCTCTTAATTGAGAGTTCAGACGGGACTTCGGGAAGATCATCTATTGGCTGGTTAAGAATCTCGTCCGGACAAGCCAGCGGTGAGCTGTAGCTGTTGCCTCGCTGGTCATAAATGACCACATCACGGTAGCGGCGCAGTTCAGCAAACACATCACGCAAATAGGGTAGGGTTGACAGCGCCGATGAACCCGGTCCACCTTCCAGATAGATGACCGGATCGGGAATCGGCGACAAATTCGGTGTTTTCAGAATGGCGTAACCGATAGTCACAGTCTGGCTGCCGGGATCGCTCCAATTTTCAGGCACGGTCATTTCACCACAAACGATGGTTTCGTTGATAACCTCATCATCGGGCACGGGAAATGGGCAGTCAGTCTCCTCATTGTGCAGCGCTTTGATATCGCCTTGAGCCGAGGGAAGCGCCAGAACTGACTGATTAATAAGATCCTCTTTTGGTTGGTTCGATGCTATCAATTCTCGTGCGGCAATGGGAGAAGTTATCAAAAGTACACCCAATATTGCAAGGATTGCTGATTTCATATTTACTCCTTCTCAAATCTTGTTATCTTCTGCCAAAAATGAAATTAACGATGGCTAGCAAAACCACTGCCCCCAGAACCGCCACCAGAAAACTAGGCAGGTTGAAGCCTGTGACGCCGGATCCCCCAAACAGACTCATAATCCAACCACCAAGCGAGGCACCAATGATGCCAACAATAATGTTCATCAGGCAGCCCTGACGTTCATTGCGGCCCGTAATCAGGCTAGCAATCAAGCCAGCCAATGCGCCAAAAATAATCCAGCCTAAAATACCCATGTGTTTACTTCTATTTGTAAAAAATTTATTAAACTATTCAGGTGTTGTAGACCCGCAGCTCGTTCACCTCGGGAGCGTCGTAAGCAGTGGATAATACTTCTCTGGCCGCTTCCACATTTTCGGCAACCTCCAGGATAAGGGGCACCGAGATGTGTGCGTCGGGATCTTCGATGCCCTGAAGTTCCTTTACGATGTCGTGTTTTGCATCGCCATCTCTAACACAAACTTCTTTCCAGGGACCCATCCAGGTATCTTCGCCCCATCTCTCCCACAGATCGCCTACGAAATACTGGTAATATTTCTGCGCCAAGTCTTCGAGATCGTCATCCAATTTGACCACCTCAAAAAAAACGGCGCCGCCAAATCCTTCTTGATTAGGGGGACCATAGGATTTTTCAAG
>Ga0316579_10000770_pt1 | contig 10985 bp, 9 predicted proteins | sample J5NA_2_FD_203074 | JGI IMG/M metagenome (GOLD analysis project Ga0316579, IMG submission 203074) | Rhizosphere microbial communities from salt marsh grasses in Alabama, United States - J5-7_160517rDrA | ecosystem: Host-associated > Plants > Roots > Rhizosphere | place: USA: Alabama | collected...
TTCTGGATCTTTTGGCCCGACATCGAGCCGCTCTTGTCCAGCACCAGACTTAGGTTCAACGGCATCTGCACCTGAGCCATGCCCGCGCCCGGCACAGCCTGGATGAGCACATACGCCAGCTGCTGAGTGTTCATCACCGGCAGGCTGGCCTTGTTCATCCGGCAGGTCAAGGTTACGTCATTGGCCATACCATACCTCCTTCAAGGTCTACCCCTATACGTTCCGCGGGCCCAATCGTTTTCGCAACTGGGCTACCCGGAATCCCTATTCCTCCAATTCGCCGACGGCGTCAACTTGGACCACGATGACGCTGATGTTGTCGTCTCCACCGGCGGCGTTGGCACGCCGCACCAACAAGTCGCAGGCTATCTGTGGGTCGGCCTCCTGCAACATGACGTCCTCAATACCTTCGTCGCGCACCAGCTCCCACAAGCCGTCGCAGCAGACGATGATCCGGTCGCCGGGGGCCACAGGCAGCATATCGGTTTCCACTTCCACGATCGGCTTGTCGCCGATGCAGCGGTAGACAATGCTGCGGTGTGGATGTGTGTAGAGTTCTTCGGGTTCGGCCTGCCCCTTGGCGATCATGCTGGCGACCACCGAGTGATCCGTGGTCAGCTGGTCCAAGCCGTTCACGCTCCAGTGATAGGCGCGGCAATCACCCACGTGGGCCAGAAACAGACGGTTGTCTCGGATGAGCACCGTGGTGAGGGTGGTGCCCATGTCGTTCTCGCGCTTTTGCCGTGTGAGATAGACCTCGTCGTTGGCAGCAATGGTCGCCTGGCGGAGAAAGGCGAGGATATCCTCTTCGAGCACGAGTTCTCCCGCGATCTCGGGAAGAATGACCGTGCTCAACACTCGCTCGACCAGCACTTGCAGCGCCATCTTGCTGGCGACTTCACCGCCAGCGTGACCGCCCATGCCATCGGCGACAGAATAGAGGCCCAGCACAGGCCCGGTCCGCGATTCATACGTGGGAGACATGGTCAGGACGAACATGCTGTCCTCGTCCAGCTCGCGGACCTGGCCCGGATCGGAGCGCTGGCCCACAAGGAGGCGCAGGCTTGGCGGTACGGGCGCTACTTCGGCCTCGAGTGGCGGCTCGGGCTCGGGCTCGACGACGATCAAAAAGTGACGATCGTCCTGCGATAGGCGCCTGACCACCGTCCAGTCGCCAGAAGGCTGCGTATCTGCCGCCTGGACCTCCAGCAAGCGCACCTCTGGCCGGTGGTCCATGAGCACGCCGCAGCGGGCGCAGAACGCTCCCTCTGGATCGTTCTCCTCGTAGCCACATTGCCAGCAACGCCACAGGTCCAGCGCTTTGTAGAGAATCTCATCCGCTTGCACGTCGAGCGCTTCCTCGATGGCGTAGCGTTCGCCGACCACCGTGTCCTGCTCAACGGGCGTCATCGGCTCTGCTTCCTCGCGCCAGAACATCAGCAGGTCGTCATCGTCCTCTGCCAGTGGCTCATAGTCCTCGGCATCAGGCTCGGCAGCCCCAGCTGTGGGGATTTCCTGCCCCTCGGGCTCAGACGGGATCGGCTCCTCGCCGCCCTCCAGCGTCGGGGCCTCCTCGCCTGCAGAATCCCCCTCGCTTTCCGGTGCATCCGCCGCCTCCCGTTCCTCTTCCTGGGGCACCTCGCCACCCGGCGAAGCTGCAGAGGTGTCAGGGGCAGCCTCTGGCGAGCCCGCCATTCCCGGCTCCCCCTCGGACGCGATCCCTTCCGCGTTGGGGCCCGGCTGCGCTCCCTTCTCGAGCAGTTGGGTGCCACAGCCTCGACAGAAGCGAGCCCCCTCCCGATTTTCAGCTCCACAAGCAGGACATTTCATCAAGTCCCTCCCTATCCGCAGCTGCGGCACATGACCGTCATCGCAGCCAGAATTGAATCACAACGAGGCCAACCTTGACCCGGTCGCCGTTGTGCAGTTGGTAGGCGCGGTTGGGCTCCAACGCATGCCCGTTGAGGATTGTACCATTGCTGCTACCCAGGTCGGTAATAAAGTAGCCCGCCCGACCGTTGGTGATGCGCGCGTGCCGGCGCGAGACATAGTCGCCGTCATCGTAGAAGGTCATATCAAAGTCGGGGCGGTACCCTTCCGCCTCGCTGGCTCGGCCCAGAAGCATCGGGTTGTGGGCCACGGGCATCTCCCACGCGGCCCGCACCGGCTCGACCACCCGTAGAATGGCGGGCTGCAGCCCCACGAACGAGTATCCACAACCCACACAAAAGTGGGCACCCGCCTTGTTGGACCGCCGGCAGGCTGGGCACACCTTTTCCGGAGGAGGTGCAGGCCGGGGCTGCACCACGGCAGACGGGGCGGCACGCAGCGGTGATTGTGCTGCCATCGCAGGCTGTGGATGGGGTTGAGGCTGGATCCGCGGCTGCGCGGGCTTGGGCACAGGTTGGAACCCCTGCGGAGCAGGAGCTTGCGCACCTACCGGCACATAGGGGCCGGGCAGCGCGTCGATGAGCGCCTCCCGCATCTCGAGGGCAGATTGGAAGCGATTCTGCCGATCGCGATCCATCGCCTTTTCGACGAGGCGGATGGTTTTCTTGCTGAGGGCGCCATTATAGTTGCCCAGAGGCAGCGGCTCCGACGGCAAAAAGGCCGGCGTGGGGGCCATATTTGCCAGCAGGTGATACATCGTCGCGCCCAGGGCATAGACATCAGACCGGGCATCGGTCTGCCCCTTACCCCACTGTTCCGGCGCGGCATAGTTCTCGGAACCCATCGCCACCGTATCGCGCTTTTTCCCGGCCTTGTAGGTGCGCGCAATGCCAAAGTCGATGAGCTTGACGAGGCCGGTATTGGTGACCATCACGTTGCTGGGCTTTATGTCGCGAAAGATGATGGGCGGCTGAAGGTTGTGGAGATACTCCAGGGCCTCGCACAGCTGGATGGCCCACTTGAGCACATCGGTCTCGAGCAGGGGAGCGTTGGTTGCATCCAGCCGCTTTTCCAGGGACTCGCCCCAGACGAACTCCATGACCAGGCAGGCGCGCCCGTTCTCCTCGAAATAGTCGGCGATGCGAGGGATGTTGCGGTGCTCCAGGCCGCGGAGCAGCTTTGCTTCCTGCTCGAAAAGGCGGCGCGCCGTAGCCCGCTCGGCTTTGTCCTCGGTCTGCGGGCGCAGCTCTTTTAGCGCCCACAAAATGCCGCTCCCGGCGGGCAGTTCTTCTACCTGATATACCCAGGCCATACCGCCGCCGCCCACCAGGCGGACAATGCGGTATTGGCCGTTCAATACTGTGCCTATCGCTGACGGTTGTGTCATCTCGAGTTCCACGGCTTTCGTGACCATTGTAGCCCAAGACGCCATGGCCTGCCTGACGAGAACGCGCCATCGCCATGACAAGGAGTGTCAGAAGCCGGGACCTTTTCCATTATATCATGCCTTGGGCGCACGGGCAACGACGAGCCAGAATCGAACAGCCAACAGCGGGCTACTCCCTGCCATCGCGCTGTGGCTCAGTCCGGGATGACAATGTCGCCGGCATCTGGCAAGGGCGGCGGGAAGCGCATGTCCAGTTTCTCCAGCGCCTCGATGATGGCTTGGGACACGGCAAGATTGCGATACCACTTGTGGTTCGCCGGAATCACGTGCCATGGCGCCCACGGCGTGCTACAGCGGCTCAGGGCGTCTTCGTATGCCCGCATATAGTCATCCCAGTAGCCGCGCTCCTTGACGTCCCCCGCCGAGAATTTCCAATTCTTCCGCGGGTCGCGGAGTCGGGCCTCAAAGCGCTCCTTTTGCTCCTTTTTGGAGATGTAGAGAAAGAACTTGAGGATGATCGTGCCCGAGTCAGCCAGCAGCTTCTCGAACTGGTTGATCTGCTCATAGCGCTGTTGCCACACCGCCTCTGGCACGAGATTGTGGACGCGGACCACCAAAACGTCCTCATAGTGCGATCGATTGAAAATGCCGATATACCCGCGTCTCGGCGTAGCCTTGTGCACACGCCAAAGATAGTCGTGATCCAACTCCTCCTCGGTGGGTACCTTGAAGCTGGTCACTTGACAGCCCTGGGGATTGACACCGCGCATGACGTGCCTGATGGTGCCATCCTTGCCGCCCGCGTCCAGCGCCTGGAGGACAATGAGCAGAGAATGTTTGCCTTCTGCCCAGAGTACCTCCTGCAGCTTCTGGAGCCTCTTACCATTACGCTTGAGTTCGGCTTTGGTTTCAGCCTTGCTCGTATGGCCGGCCGTATACCCAGGATCATAGTCCGCCAGGCGTACCGGCTCGTTGGGAGGAACAAGTACCTGCTGCGCCATATTCGCACCTCCAAGTCAGTGATGGATGAAAGCCAGGAATGATTATATGCGGGATGGGCGATTCTGGCAAGGAAAACAGCCTGCCGGCGGTGCGAGCGACAGGCAGAGAGGGCAGGAGTGTCGTGGGTTCGTAGAATCCGCGCCCGGCGAGCAGTTCCGGGCCTGCGAGCGGCGCTATGGCCGCCACTTAGCCGCCGCCTTTTCGGTCCTGCCCTATGATTCGGGCACTCCCAGACCTACGCTATCCCGGCCCTCCGGCCTCGATGCCGTTCAGCAGCATGCCCATGCCTTCCTGAGCGACCAGCCCCCAATTGGCGCCGTACGGATCGAGCAAGCCCATGGCCAGCAGGCCCACGGCGAAGGAGAGCAGCAGATTGCTCGCCAGGTCTGGATCCACCGGGCGCAGGGAACCCTCTGCCATGCCATCCCGGATCATGCCCGCAAAGAACGCGTGGTACTTGCGAAAGGGCGCCACCGTGGCTTGCCAGACCACCGGGCTATGCGCCGCCTTGGTCAGGAACTCCAAAAAGAGGGGAAGCCTGCCACCCGCTTCCTGAAACACCGCGGGCACCATTTCGGTCATGGCCAGGAGCTCCTCCGGCACGCTCTCCTCACCCGAGCGCATGAGCAGCAACTGCCGATCCAGCCCCTCTAGCCAGCGCTCCAGCATCTCCAGAAAGACATCCTGCTTGCTGGGAAAGTGATGATAGAAGCCGCCTTTGGTCACCCCGGCGCGGCGGCAGATCTCGGCCACTCCGGTGGCGTCGTAGCCGTAGCGGGCAAATGCCTCTTGCGCCACATCCAGGATCCGGGTCCGCGTTTCCTCACCTCGTTGCTGAACCGCCATCGCGATCTCCCTCCCAACTCAAGATGCCGACCAGTTGGCACGATCGTACAGGAATGGGATCGATCTGTCAAACCGACCGGTCGGTATGGCCCTCCCCGACAGAGTGACCGTCAGATGTGACCTGTGGCACTGCACGGTATGACCCCTCCTGTGCTATTCTGGGAAGCGTGAGGATGGCAATCTTGCCATCGAGAACCAGAGACAGAAGGAGGCTACCATGTCTGAACCGATCCTTATGGCCAATGACTTGACCAAGTCATTCGGAGAGACCCAGGCAGTGAAGGGCATCTCGCTCCAGGTGGCACGGGGCGAGGTCTTTGGCCTGCTCGGCCCCAATGGCGCGGGCAAGACGACGACCATCTCGATGCTGACCGGGCTGCTGGAGCCCACCAGCGGCAGCATCACGGTCGATGGGCTGGATGTGAAGAGGCACACCAACGAGGTAAAGGCCAAGATGGGCCTGGTGCCGCAGGAGCTGGCCCTGTATCCCACTCTGTCGGCCCGCCAGAACCTGCTCTTTTTCGGGAGGATCTACGGCCTGAAGGGCAAGGAGCTGCACCAGCGGGTAGACGAGGTGTTGGAGATGATCGGCCTGACCGAGCGGGCGAACGATCCCATTCAGGACTACTCGGGCGGGATGAAGCGACGGGTCAATATCGGCGCCGGGTTGCTGCACAAGCCAGAGATCCTGTTCCTCGACGAGCCCACCGTGGGCGTGGACCCTCAGAGCCGCAACGCCATCTTTGAGAGCGTCGAGGCGCTGAACCGCAACGGGATGAGCGTCATCTACACTACGCACTATATGGAGGAGGCGCAGCGCCTCTGCCACCGGGTGGCCATTGTGGATACCGGCGAGCTGATTGCGCTGGACACGCCCACCGCGCTGATCCGCAGCCTGGGTGGGGGCATTATCGTCATTGGCCTGGCCGAAGGGTACCCGGACGAGATCGTCGACGAGGTTGCCCAGCTTCCCGCCGTCAAGGCCGCGACCCGCAGCGACGGCCAGCTCAAGGTCGAGACCCTCCGTCTCCAGGAAGCGCTGATCGGCGTTCTGGACATCACCAACGGGCAGGACATCCGCATCACCTCCCTCGAACTGCTGGAGCCCAACCTGGAAAGCGTCTTCCTGCACCTGACCGGGAAGAAGCTGAGGGAATAGAGGATCGGAGGCTGAGCGCCGGGATGCAGTCTGTGCCCAGCGCCTAGATCCCCACCTCTCGTCATCAAGGAGAGAATGATGAAAATTCTAAGTATTGGCTGGAAAGACATCCAGATCTTTGTCAGGGACCGGGGAGGCATGATCACCTCCTTTCTGCTGCCCATGCTGTTCATCGTCGTCTTTAGCTACGCGTTCAGCGGCATCGCATCTACAGACGAGGTGATCACCCTGCCGGTGGTGAACCTGGACGGCGGCGAGGTATCGGCGGCCCTGATCGAAGGCGTGAATAACGTCGCCGGGGTCGAGACCGAGATGTACGACGAAGCTGACGCGCGCGCCCGGATCGAGGGGGAACAGCTCCAGTACGCGCTGTTCATCCCCGCCGGATTCTCGGACGGCGTGGCAGCAGGCGAATCGATGACGTTGGTGCTGTTGAGCGGGCCAAACGCCGACGGGGCGAACGTAGAGGCGATGCGCACGGTGGTGGATGGCGTGTCCAAGGATCTGTCGCTGCAGACCCAGCTCCTTGCCGGGTTCCGGCAGATGGGCCAGATGATGCAGGCCTCCGAAGCGGAGGGCGTCTTTACCTCCGACCTGGCGGTGGCCCAGGCCCAGAGCCAGTTCGAGCGAGCCAAGACGGCGCCGCTGGTCGGCATCGAACAAAAGACGCCCGACGCCATCCTGCAGGAGCGAGAAGAGTTTAGCGCCGTGGGCCTCAGCGTCCCCGGAGCCACCGTCCTCTTTGTCTTTGTGATGGCCAGCACCACGGCCATGTCGCTCTATAGTGAGAAAAAGACGGGGACCTTCCGCCGGTTGCTGGCAGCACCCCTGGCCAAGGCAGAGCTACTGGGCGGCAAGATGCTCCCGGGATTTGTGATCATCCTGGTGCAGATTGCTGTGATTTTCGCGGCCAGCATCCTGCTGCTGCCATTGATCGGACTGGACCGCCTCTACCTGGGCAACGACCTGCTGGGCTTGGTATTGCTCTCGATGCTGGTGGCCCTGTGCTCCACCAGCCTGGGTCTGCTCATTGCTGCCATCGCGAGGACTGAGAGCCAGATCAACGGCATCAGTGTGGTCGCCATGTGGGTCATGGGCGCCGTGTCGGGCGCTTTTGTCCCCACCTTTTTCCTGGGCGACTTTTTGGGGACCATCGGCAAGATCACGCCCCAGTATTGGGCGGTCTCGGCCTACACGGCCTTTTTCGTCCGCGGACAGACGCTGGCCGACGTCGGCACGCAGATGGCCATCCTGGCGGGCTTTACCCTGGTCTTTTTTGCCATCGGTCTGTGGCGCTTCAAGTTTGAATAGCCGGTTGCAGATCGCGCAACACAGAATAGGAGGAAACCAGTGATTAGCGAACTATTGGCCGTAGCCTGGAAGGATATGCAGCTGCTACTGAAAGACAAGGGAGCCCTGGCCGTGTTGTTCTTGATGCCCCTGATCCTGGTCCCGATCATGGCTGCTCCTACTGCCACCATGCGGGAGATGCAAGAGACCACACCTGAAGGCGAACCGGCGTTCAACGTCGAGGGATATCTGGTGAACCAGGACCCGGGCGCATACGCCGGGCAGATCGCCGGTGCATTGCAAGACCTGCCCATGTTGGATCTGACGGTGCTGGACAGCGTCGAGAAAGCGGACGAGGGAGTAGCCGCAGGCGACAAGCCGGTGGCGATCGTATTTCCCACCGATTTCAGCCAAAAGATCGCAGCCAACGAGCCGACGACGGTGCTGCTGATCGCCGACCCGACCCAGACGCACCTGGTCAACTTTGTTACCGGCATCGTCAACCAGGCAGTAGCCGAGGTAGGTATCCTGGCCGAGCTGCAGTTCGGCATCCGGCAGGTTCTGGCCCAATCGGGTGCCCTGGAAGGAGCCGGTCCCGAGCTCCAGCAGGCCGCAGAGGCCCAGACCCTGGGTGTCATCTGGACCCAGGTGCAGGAGATGCGCCAGAACCCCCTGATCACCGTCAGGAACGAGAACCTGGCCGGTGACGAGAGCACCGAAACGTGGGACCCCTTTGCCTTCTTTGTCCCGGGCTCGTCGGTGATGTTTGCCTTCTTTATCATGCCCTTCATCGCCAGCGCGCTGCTGAGGGAGAAAGAGCAAGGCTCGTTCCGCCGCCTGCTGGCCTCGCCGATGCACCGTGGCGCGATCATTGGCGGGTCCATGTTGGCCTATTCTGTCATCGTATTCCTCCAGGTGATCCTACTGTTCACCGTGGGAGCCCTCGCGTTCAACATGCCACTGGGAGACTCGCCCGTAGGCCTGGCAATCACGACGCTGATCACGGCCCTGGCGGCCACGTCGCTGGGCCTGCTGCTCGGCGCCCTGGCCAAGACGAGCAAGCAAGCCGACAACATCGGAGTGATCGCGGGATTTGTCCTGATGTTCCTGGGCGGATGTGTCATACCTCTCTACAACGCGGAGGGATTCGTCGGGATACTGTCCAAGCTGACGCCTCACGCGCACGCGCTGCAAGCCTACCGGGGGATCATGGTCGATGGCGCCACGCTGGTACAGGTACTGCCCTCCCTCGGCATCCTGGCGCTCTTTGCCGCCGTGTACTTTGCGCTGGCCGTATGGCGCTTCAAGTTCGAGTAGCCGGCCAGCAGGTTTGACACGGTATCATGGTCTCCCCGTCGCCAACATTTCTGCGGCGGGGAGACCTCTTGGCGACAGAGTATCGTCTTGACCAACAAAGCCGGCCGGAAAGGAACGGCCATGCAAAAGCTCATCCTCGTCCGCCACTCGCTGCCGGCGATCACCGACAAACAACCAGCACGTGATTGGCGGCTCTCAGAGGAAGGCCGCCGCCGCTGCCAGCGGCTCGCCGAGTTGCTGGCGGCCCACCATGCCGGCGCGATTGTCACCAGCACCGAGCCAAAGGCCATCGAAACGGGCCAACTTGCCGGCGAGCGACTGGGCATCCCGGTGAAGGAGGCCCCCAACCTGCACGAACACGAGCGGCCCGGCACCGGCCTGGACACCGTAGAGCGATTCGAAGCCAAAGTCGCCCGGCTGCTCCGGCACCCGGGTGAGTTGGTCTTTGGCGTGGAGACTGGAGACGAGGCCCGCAAGCGGTTTTCGGCTGCCGTCGAGCGGGTCATGAGCCAGGTTCCGGCGGGCAACGTGGCGGTCGTCAGCCACGGCACGGTACTTACCCTGTTCGTGGCCCACGTGACCGGCATCGATCCGGTTCCCTTCTGGAAGGGCCTCGGCTTGCCGGCCCTCGTCGTTCTGTCCTATCCGGACCTGTCGCTCATCGAGGTCATCGAAAGCGTGGTGTAAAAGGCAAGCTGTGGCCTGTCGGCGCCTGAGCACTCGACGGGATACTTGCCGCAACTACAGAAAGCGAGTATACTATCCCCATGACCCAAGAGATGACCACCCGGCGGGAAACCATTGTCTTCATGGTGATGAGCTACGTCATCCTGGTGGCGGCTGGCGTGGTGGGACTGCGCTTCGATCCGCCCTCCACCATCGCACTGCGCTGGGTTGTCGTCATCCTATTGGCAGCAATCGCCGTCGTCCAATGGCGCATGTTCCGGCGAGTAGGCCGGCCCTGGGAGATCCACCTCTACCTGAGCCTGTATGGTATTCTGGCCGCAGCCCTGATGTTTCTGCAACCAGGCTGGACGATGTATCCGGTCCTCTACACGGTCCCCCTCACCTGGGCCATCCTCACCCTGCCGATACGCCAGGCCACCTACTGGGGTCTCGCCTATACCACCGCTACAGCAGCCTCCTTTGCCATTGGGATCAACCTGGGCGAAGGCCTGATCGCCTTTTTTCTCTATGGCGTTGTCTACTCGTTCATCGGTGCCTTTGCCCATGCCCTGGTCCGCGCCGACTCTGCCCGCCGCGAGAGCCAATCGCTGCTGGCGGAGCTGCAAGAAGCCCATCGCCAGCTCCAGGAATACGCGCTGCACGCCGAAGAGATGGCCGTGGTCCAGGAGCGCAACCGGCTGGCCCGCGAGATGCACGACACGCTGGGCCACAGGCTGACGGTTGCCGCCGTGCAACTAGAGGGCGCGCAGCGCCTCTGCTCGGCCGACCCCGAGCGCGCACAGGAGATGGTGGGCACCGTCCGCGAAGAGGTGCGCGAGGCGCTGGCCGAGCTGCGGAGCGCAGTGGCTACGCTACGAGCGCCGATCGAGGCCGACCTGCATCTGCGCGGCTCGCTACAGCGGCTAATCGCCCACTTTGAAGATGCCACCGGTCTCATGGTGCACCAGGTATTGCCAGAGGAAATGCCGCCGCTGCCCGGGGCCTACCGGCTGGCCATCTACCGGACGGCGCAGGAGGCGCTGACCAACGTCCAGAAGCACGCCCAGGCAAAACGGGTATGGCTAATGCTGACCACCCGCGACCATGCTGTGACCTTGCTGGTGGGGGATGACGGGCAGGGCCTTTCCATGCGCAAAGAGCAGACCGGCTTTGGCCTGCGCGGCATGCGAGAACGGGCAGCCCAACTGGGGGGCGAACTGCACCTGGAGCCCCGGGCCGGCGGCGGGACGCAGGTCTCTTTTCGGCTGCCCCTGCCCATCCTCGAGGATACCCACGGTGACTGACCGGATCCGCATTCTGTTGGTGGACGATCAGCGATTGATGCGCGAAGGACTGCGCATCCTGCTGGAATTGGAACCGGATCTGGAGATTGCCGGGGAAGCCACCAACGGGCAGACCGCGCTGGAC
>Ga0316579_10000771_pt1 | contig 10957 bp, 10 predicted proteins | sample J5NA_2_FD_203074 | JGI IMG/M metagenome (GOLD analysis project Ga0316579, IMG submission 203074) | Rhizosphere microbial communities from salt marsh grasses in Alabama, United States - J5-7_160517rDrA | ecosystem: Host-associated > Plants > Roots > Rhizosphere | place: USA: Alabama | collected...
AAGATTGAGGCGGGCGCCCATAGCCCAAGACACCACAAGCATGATGGCTGCTTGGACTATGACCTGAGCAGTTGAATGGAGGACGCGACTCAGGACAATGGCAACCCGCGAGACCGGCGATACCAGCATTTTGTCGACAGTCCCCGACTGTATTTCCCGCAACAGGCTTACCCCGCTCCATGAAGACCCGAACAGTACGGTCATGATCAGGACGCCGGGCACGAAGAAGTCAATATAACTGCTGGTCGGAAAGCCGGGTAATTGTGTGATGTTTTTAAACAGCTGGCCGAAGATGATCAGCCAGATTAACGGTTGTACTAAAGTGAATAAGGTCCACATGGGCATGCGGACGGTGATCTTCATGTACTTATTAAACAGGTACCACGTATCGGCAAGCATACACCTTCCTCGTATAGGGGCGGCAAGGGATCCCGGTGGGGTCATTTTTTAGAGGGATTGCCGGACCATTTTTTGTCGGCAGCCCATTTGTCGTCGCCTGAACCATTCAGCCAATCTTGTTGGTCCGGCCATGAATTGCCGCTGCTGTTCTGGCTCTTGCCCTCGGTGGAGACGCCTTGTTGTTCGGACTTTTTATCTTCCTGGCTGTTTTGCCATTGCGTCGTACTCCTCTCGGAGTCGTGATGCTCCCGGGGCCGCGCTTTAGCGGATGCGTCTTCATGCGCCGGCGATGAGGAGGCGGTATCGTGATCAACGCCGACATCTATTGACCGCTGCTCTTGCCATTGCGCCATTTCTTCGGCGGACCATTGGCGCTGCGGCGGATTATTGCCCGCAGGTATTGTCGCATCGCTTGGCCGCGTGGCAGCAGCATCCTCATGCTGACCGGACTGGGTCCACTGCTTCTCCTGCCATTCATTGTTATGCTCGTTGCCGCCTGTTGCCTGCTCTTGATCCTCGTTCCATTGCTGCTGCCACTTGCCGCTGCCGCCTTTGCCGGCCCATTGTTTCCACCACTCATCGCCGGATTCATCGCTGCTTTCGTCCATGCTGCTTCCCGTGTATTTGAGGAAAACATCATCCAGGCTGGGGCGGGACAAGGATAGTGTGAGGATCTGAGCAGAATGCTTGCCAGCCAGTTCGGAGATCTTCGGTACACTCTCCGCACCATTGGTGACATAGAGATGCAGTTTATTGCCTTCCCACAGCGAATCCTTCACATAATCTGTTTGCTTGAGGGCCGTTACGAATTGTTGTGACGCCCAATTCTGTTGTTCGATATGCAGCGTCAAGGCATCGCCGGCAATATTGCCCTTTAGTTCGTCGGGAGTGCCCAGCGCACGGATCTTGCCGCCACTGATAATCGCAACCCGATGGGCGAGCCTATCGGCTTCTTCCAGATAATGGGTGGTCAACAGAATGGTCAGCCCGGTCTCCGCGTTGAGCTTTCGAATGTAATTCCACAACATCTTGCGGCTCTTGATATCGAGCCCCAGAGTCGGTTCGTCCAGGAACAGCAGCGGGGGACGATGAATCAGCGCCGTAGCGATATCCAATTTACGTCGCATGCCTCCCGAGTAAGTGGCGACCTGGCGGTCCAGGCTGGCCTCGAGCTCAAAGTAGTCGGCAAGCTCCGCGATGCGCAGCTTGATATCCGCCTTCTTCATCCGGTAAAGATGTCCTTGCAGTTCCAGATTCTCTCTGCCGGTGAGAAAGTAATCGATGCCGGTATTCTGGGCGACGACGCCTATGCTTTGCCGTATCTTTTCCGGTTCCCTGTCCACATCGTATCCGGCGACTATCACCGCACCCGAATCAAAGCCGCACAGGGTCGCCAAGGTGCGGATGGTCGTGGTCTTGCCGGCGCCATTGGGGCCCAGCAGTCCCATGATCTCGCCTCGTGCCACGGCGAGATCCAAGCCATCCACCGCCTTAAGGCCGTTAGGGAATACCTTTGTGAGGCCGCGTACCTGTATCATGTGCGAGGTGCTTCCATATTAAAGTCAGGCGCGCAACGGCCCCAACCCGATCCGGGATACAAAAACTCCCACTTATAGGATTTTTTTGATCATGTTGATAAATATCATACCCAATAACATGGATAAAATCCGCGTTTTGCGGGCGGGACGATGCGGGTAATCGGTCTCGAGACCTCGTGCGATGAAACCGGGGTGGCTGTTTACGACAGCGGGCGCGGACTGCTGGCCCACCAGCTCTACAGTCAAATCGACTTACACGAAGATTACGGCGGGGTGGTGCCGGAGCTTGCTTCCCGTGACCACGTGCGCAAGACCCTGCCCTTGGTACAGCAGGCGCTGCGCGAGGCGGGTTTGAGCCGCCATGATATCGACGGCGTAGCCTATACGGCCGGTCCCGGTCTGGTGGGCGCCTTGCTGGTGGGGGTAGCCCTGGGGCGGGCGCTGGCCTGGACCTTGGGGGTGCCGGCGGTGGCGGTGCATCATATGGAAGGCCATCTATTGGCGCCCATGCTCGAAGAGGATCCGCCGGATTTTCCCTTCGTGGCCTTGCTGGTCTCCGGCGGCCACACACAATTGGTGCGCGTGGACGGGATAGGGCGCTATACCTTGCTGGGCGATACCCTGGACGATGCGGCGGGAGAGGCCTTCGATAAGACCGCCAAGCTGCTGGGTCTGGGCTATCCCGGCGGTCCCGCCTTGGCGCGACTCGCCGAGCGCGGGGATCCGAAGCGTTTTCATTTTCCCCGGCCAATGATCAATAGGCCGGGACTGGATTTCAGTTTCAGCGGTCTCAAGACCTTTGCCCTCACCACCTTGAAGGCACAGAACGATGATGAACAGGTCCATGCCGATATCGCCCGCGCCTTCGAGGAGGCGGTGGCGGAGACCCTGGTGATCAAGTGTCGCCGCGCCCTCGGCCAAACGGGTTTGCAGCGTTTAGTGGTGGCAGGCGGTGTCAGCGCCAACCGCCGTTTGCGGCAAGGTTTGCAGGCGATGGCCGGGGATGCGGGCATCAAGACCTATTATCCGCGCCTGGAATTTTGTACCGATAACGGCGCAATGATCGCGTACGCCGGCTATCAGCATTTGCGCAGCGGCCAGGCCGATCCCTTGAGCTTTGGCGCCTGGCCACGTTGGCCGCTTACCCAGCCCGCGCCGCTGCAGGCCGATACTCCTTCATCGCGATAGCTCGTCATGTCCGTCAAGAACTGGTTTGAAGAAAAGCAATCGGCCTGGTTATACCGCGTGGTGACCCAGGCGGAGACCGATCCGCGCAAAAGCACGCTCTTTGCCGAATTGGCCGATGCTGCGGAATCCCAGGCGCGCATCTGGGAGAAAGAACTGGAAAAGGACCCGGGCCGGGTTCCGCTGTTTCATCCCAGCCTGCGCGCCCGCCTGGTGGCGCAGCTGATCCGGGTGCTGGGGCCGCGCGCGGTGAGGCCCATCCTGATAGCGATGAAGGTACGGGGAATGTCGGTCTATCAAGGCATGCCGATACACGGCGGCCATCCCATGCCCACCACAGTCTCCGAGGTCGGTGGTCGGCATAAGAGCGTGGAGGCGGGCGGCAATGTTCGCGCTGCGGTGTTCGGGGTGAACGATGGCCTGGTCTCCAATGCTTCCTTGATCATGGGGGTGGCGGGCGCCACGGCGGATTTGCATGTGGTCTATCTCTCCGGCATAGCCGGCTTGTTGGCCGGGTCCTTTTCCATGGCGGCCGGGGAATATGTGTCCATGCGCTCCCAGCGCGAGCTGTTTGAATATCAAATCTCGCTGGAGCGGGAAGAGCTTGAAGAGTATCCCCTCGAGGAACAGGAGGAGTTAGCGCTGATCTACAACGCCCGCGGCCTCTCCAAAGAACAGGCCGATGATGTCGCCGCCGAGCTGATGAAGGACAAGGAGCAGGCCCTGGATACCCTGGCCCGGGAGGAGTTGGGGTTGAATCCCGCCGATCTGGGTTCCCCGTGGGGGGCGGCATGGTCGTCCTTTCTGTCCTTCGGCGCCGGCGGGGCGGTTCCCCTCTTGCCCTTCCTGTTCGGCGGCGGTCGACATGTGATGGCGGCGGCGGTCATAATTACCGCTATCGCTTTGTTTTTAGTGGGATCCGCCTTAAGCCTGTTTACCGGTAAAAACGCCTGGTGGAGCGGTCTGCGCATGGTGCTGATCGGGGGCGGAGCCGGCCTGGTGACCTTCGTGGTCGGCAGGTTATTGGGCGGCGGTGTCCTCTAAATCTTGCCGGTAGAACAGTTCTTAGCGGTTTCCTGTATAATGCCGCACCTTTTAGCCTATCCTGGAAACAACTGTGGTTCAAAACTTACGCAATATCGCCATCATCGCCCACGTCGATCATGGCAAGACGACGCTGGTGGACAAGCTCCTTCAGCAATCCGGCACCCTGGCATCGCGAGGTCCCTCCCAGGAACGGGTGATGGACTCCAATGCCCTGGAGAAAGAGCGCGGCATCACCATCCTGGCCAAGAACACCGCGGTCAACTGGGGTGACTACCATATCAATATCGTGGACACTCCCGGCCACGCCGACTTCGGCGGCGAGGTGGAGCGGGTGTTGTCCATGGTGGATTCGGTATTGTTGTTGGTGGACGCGGTGGACGGACCCATGCCCCAGACCCGCTTTGTTACGCAAAAGGCCTTTGCCCGTGGTCTCAAGCCCATCGTAGTGATCAATAAGATAGACCGCCCCGGGGCGCGCGCTAATTGGGTCTTGGACCAGACCTTCGACCTGTTCGATCGTCTCGGTGCCACCGAGGAGCAATTGGACTTCCCGGTGATCTATACCTCGGCCCTGATGGGATACGCCGGTCTCGATGAGGATGTACGTTCCGGCGATATGACGCCACTGTTTGAGACTATCGTGAAATATGTGCAATCGCCGCAAGTAGACGCGGACGGCCCGTTTCAAATGCAGGTGTCGCAGCTGGATTACAACAGCTACGTGGGTGTGATCGGCATCGGCCGCATCGCCCGCGGCAAGATCAAATCCAACAGCCCCGTGGTAATCGTCGACCGTGACGGCGACAAGCGCAATGGCCGCATGCTACAGATATTGGGATTCTTGGGATTGGAGCGCGTCGAAGTGCCCGAGGCCCAGGCGGGGGACATCATCGCTTTCAGCGGTATCGAGGAGCTCAACATCTCCGATACCTTGTGCGATCCTAAAACCGTGGAAGCTTTGCCGCCACTGATGGTGGACGAGCCCACGGTGAGCATGACCTTCCAGGTCAATACCTCACCTTTCGCCGGGCGCGACGGCAAATATGTTACCTCGCGCCAGATCCGCGAACGTCTGCAACGCGAACTGTTACATAACGTCGCGCTGCGCGTAACGGACACCGAGGATCCCGATAAATTCCGGGTCTCCGGTCGCGGCGAGCTGCATCTGGGAATCCTGATCGAAAACATGCGCCGCGAGGGCTATGAACTGGGCGTATCCCGTCCCGAGGTGATCGTCAAGGAAGTGAACGGCGAGAAGCAGGAACCCTTCGAGCAGCTGACCGTGGACGTGGAGGAACAGCACCAGGGCACGGTCATGGAAAAACTCGGCACCCGCGGCGGCGATCTGCAGAACATGGCGCCGGACGGCAAGGGTCGCGTGCGCCTGGATTTCATCATTCCTTCCCGCGGACTGATCGGCTTTCGCACCGAGTTTCTCACCGCCACCCAAGGCACGGGTTTGTTATATAACGTCTTCGATCACTATGCGCCGGTAAAGCGGGGCAGCTTCGGGCAACGTAACAATGGGGTGCTCATCGCCAACGGTATGGGTAAGGTCTTGGGCTTTTCCTTATTCAACCTGCAGGAGCGGGGTCGGTTGTTCGTCGGGCCGGGTGAGGAGGCCTATGAGGGCATGATCATCGGGATACACTCGCGGGACAACGACCTGGTGGTGAATCCCCTCAAGGGCAAGCAATTGACCAATATGCGCGCCGCCGGTACCGACGAAAACATCATCCTGACACCGCCCATCCGGCTCAGTCTGGAGCAGGCCCTGGAGTTCATCGACGACGATGAGCTGGTGGAGGTCACGCCAAACAATATCCGTCTGCGCAAAAAACAATTGCTGGAACACGAGCGTAAACGGACCTCCCGGGCAAGCAACGACTGATCCATTTATGCGCTGGAAGACGCGGGGCGGTGTCGTCCCGCGCCGATTCCGGTTAAGATGGACTCTTAGGATTCATTGTTGCAGAGGTAGCACCGGACAACATGCTGACCCTTTATCCCGACATCAAGCCTTACGCCAATCACAGTCTGCGTGTGGACAATGTCCATACCCTGCACGTCGAAGAATGCGGCAATCCGCAAGGCCTGCCGGTGGTATTCGTACACGGCGGTCCCGGCGCCGGGTGTGAATCGTATCACCGGCGATTTTTCGATCCCAATATCTACCGCATCGTGTTGTTCGATCAGCGCGGTGCCGGTCGTTCCACGCCCCATGCGGAGTTGAGCAATAACACCACTCAGCATCTGGTCGCCGATATGGAGTTCATCCGCAGCCATTTGGGTATCGAGCGCTGGGTGGTGTTCGGCGGTTCCTGGGGTTCGACCCTGGGCCTGGTGTATGCCGAGACGCATCCCGAGCGAGTATTGGGTCTGATCCTGCGCGGAATCTTTTTGTGCACGCCTTGGGAGATTCGCTGGTTCTATCAGGAAGGCGCCAATCACATTTTCCCCGATTTCTGGGAAGATTACGTGAAGATGATAGCCGTCGGCGAACGCGACGATATAGTGAGCGCCTACTATCGCCTGCTCACCGGCGATAACGAAATCGCCCGCATGGCCGCCGCCAAGGCGTGGTCCACCTGGGAAGGGCGTTGTTCCACGTTGAAGGCCAAGACCGAGGTGGTCAATCACTTCAGCGATCCGCGCACCGCCTTGAGTCTGGCGCGGATCGAATGCCATTACTTCATGAATGACAGTTTTCTGGAACCCGATCAGCTCATCCGCGATGCGGGGCGGCTCAAGGAAATTCCCGGCGTCATCGTCCATGGCCGCTATGATGTGGTGTGTCCCGTTGAAAACGCCTGGCGTTTGCATCAGGCCTGGCCTCAAGCGGAACTCAAGCTCATCGCCGATGCCGGCCATTCCGCCACGGAACCGGGCATAGTCGATGCCCTGGTGCGTGCCACGCGCGCCCTGAGCGTGTCCTTGGCGTGATCGGGCTGCTGCAGCGGGTAAGCGCGGCGCAGGTTGTGGTGGAAGGTGAGATCATCGCCGCCATCGGGCCCGGTCTCATGGTATTGGTGGGAGTGGAGCGCGGCGACGGCAAGGTGCAGGCGGACCGGCTCTTGGAGCGCTTGCTGGGCTATCGGGTGTTTGGCGACGCAGACGGGAAGATGAATCTCTGCGTCCGCGATGTCGACGGCGGTCTGTTGCTGGTGCCGCAATTCACCCTGGCCGCCGATACGCGCAAAGGCATGCGACCCAGCTTCACGCCGGCCGCGGAACCCGAGCACGGCCGGGATTTGTTCGATTACCTGGTGAACCAGGCGCACCGGATCCATCAAAAGGTTTCCAGCGGTCGATTCGGGGCGGATATGCAGGTCGGTCTTACCAACGACGGGCCGGTGACGTTTAGCCTGCGCGTGGTGCCGGAAGGAGAAGGTAAAGCCCCGGGCGGATAGGGTGGGGAATACTCGTTCATGCCGGGCACGTGACATTGAATCGCCGCACCTTTCATAAAGAAATGACGATCATTATCTGGCGTTCTCCGCGCCCTTAGTCGTTTGAGGAGAAGTCAAAACCCCATGGCCGTATACGCGATCGGTGACGTGCAAGGCTGCTGTGATGAATTGTTGCAGCTGCTGGAAGCGTTGCGTTTCGATTCGCTGCGCGACCGGCTGTGGTTTACCGGTGATCTGGTCAATCGCGGTACGCAATCCCTGGAAGTATTGCGTTTCGTAAAGTCTCTGGGTGAGCGTGCCACGGTGGTATTGGGAAACCACGATCTGCATCTGCTGGCGGTGGCCGCCGGCGCGTCGCACCTGCGGCCCAAGGACAGTTTCATGGATGTGCTGGAGGCCTATGACCGGGATAGCCTCTTGTCCTGGTTACAGCACCGGCCATTGTTTCATCACGATGCGCGCTTGGGTTATACCCTCGTTCATGCCGGGCTGCCGCCGCAATGGGATCTCGCTATCGCCCAAGCCTGCGCCGTGGAGGTGGAACAACTGTTGCGTGGCGGTGATGCCAAGGCATTTTTCCAACAGATGTACGGCGATCAACCGGCGCAATGGCATGACGAGCTCAGCGGTGTGGAACGGATGCGTTTCATTATCAATTGCTTTACGCGCTTACGCTATTGCGATGATCAAGGCCGTCTGGCCCTGCGCGACAAAAGTGCGCCGCACAGCATGACGTCCGATAGCATGCCGTGGTTCCGGGTGCCGGGACGCAAGAGCGCTGCAATGAAAATCATCTTCGGCCACTGGTCGACCCTGGGCCGTTATCAAGGCGAAGGGGTTTATAGCCTGGATACCGGCTGCGTGTGGGGCGGCGCTCTCAGCGCATTGCGTCTCGATGATAGTGAGTGGTTCAGCATTGCCTGCGAAGGGGCGTGCGCGCCGGGCGAGGATTAGAGATATTTACCGCGAGGTAAGACGAGCGCAAAGTTTTTGTTTAAGGAGCCTCTGAATTAATGTGTTATTCCGGGCGCAGCGTAGCGGAGACCCGGAATCCAGAGTCTTTAATTCAGGACGTTACTGGATTCCGGCTTATATGCCCTTTAGGGTATTCGCCGGAATGACATACAAAAAATTAATCAGGCCTTCCTTAAGTTATTGTACTTTTCCCCGTGTCCTTCGCGCCTTAGCGGTGAAATATATTTTGATCGTTATACTTTATATCCCAGCCAATCGCGCGGCTTCAAGTACACTTCATACAACTCTGCTTCCGGAGTACCCGGTTGCGGTTGCCAGTTGTAGCGCCACTTCACCAGCGGCGGCAAGGACATCAGGATGGATTCGGTGCGTCCGCCGGATTGCAGGCCGAACAGCGTGCCGCGGTCGTACACCAGGTTGAACTCCACATAACGACCGCGGCGGTAGAGCTGGAAGTCCCGTTCCCGTTCGCCGTAAGGTATATCTTTGCGCCGTGCGACGATGGGGCGGTAGGCCTGAATATAGTGATCGCCCACGCTTTGCAGAAAGGCGAAGCATTTATCGAAATCCCATTCGTTCAAATCATCGAAGAACAGGCCGCCGATGCCGCGCGGTTCATTGCGGTGTTTAAGGAAGAAATACTCGTCGCACCATTTCTTGAAACGCGGGTATACGTCTTCGCCGAACGGAACGCAGGCATCATGTGCCGTACAGTGCCAATGGACGGCATCTTGTTCAAAGCCGTAATAGGGTGTGAGATCGAAGCCGCCGCCGAACCACCAGATGGGTTCCACGCCCGCTTTTTCGGCGATAAAGAAGCGCACATTGGCGTGGGAAGTCGGTACATAGGGGTTATGCGGGTGAATGACCAGGGACACCCCCATGGCCTGCCAATGGCGTCCGGCCAACTCGGGACGGTGGGCGGTGGCGGAAGCGGGTAACTGCTCGCCGAACACATGAGAGAAATTCACGCCGGCCTGCTCGAACACCTTGCCGTCGCTCAATACCCGGCTGCGACCGCCGCCGCCCTGCGGACGCTCCCAGCTGTCTTCGCGAAAGCGGCCGCCGCCGTCTTCCTGTTCCAGTTCGTCGCAAATGCTTTCTTGCAGCCCCAGCAGATAGGCTTTGACGGCCTCGATATCGGGCAAGCTCATTACCATGCACTCCTTAAATTATATTCATGCGGCGCGGATCACGTTCCCGGAGCGCGCGTCGCGTATCTCCGTGGTGCCGGGTCGTGAACCCAGGGACCCCGGTACGATGTAGTCCAGCTCCGCCCCGAAATAACGCTGTACCTGCAGACGTCGTCGTGCCGCGGGACGGCCGGAAAGGTTGGCGCTGGTGGATACCAGGGCGCCACCGAAGCGGCGGCACAGCGCCGCGGCCAAGGGGTGGGCGGTAACCCTCACCGCCACGCTGTGGTGCGTGCCGCGCACCCATGGCGGCGTCGACTCCATGGCCGGTACCAACCAGGTGACCGGCCCCGGCCAGGTGGCGCGGACCCGCTTCAACATGGCCGGCGTCGCCGTGATGAAAGGTGCGACTTGCTCATAGCTCGCGGCGATCAAGATCAAGCCTTTTTGCCAGGGGCGGTGCTTCAGCGCCAGCAGGCGCAGCACCGCTTCGGCATTGCCGGGATCGCAGCCCAGTCCCCACACCCCTTCGGTGGGATAGGCGACGATACCGCCTTGCTGCAGGATCGCCGCCGCCCGCTTGATATGCCAGTCCATCATGATTGAACGTCGCGTGTGGCGTCAGTGGCTGCTTTTCGCGCTCTTGAGTTTGCTCTGCAGTTCGGCGTCTTTGTTTTGCACCTGGCGCATATTCGCCTCACGCTCCTCGTGCAGGCGTGCCGCCACGGCGCTATCACTCAGGGCCAGCATCTGCGCGGCGAGATAGGCGGCGTTCTTGGCGCCGGCCTTGCCGATGGCCACCGTGGCCACCGGGATGCCGCCTGGCATCTGCACCGTGGAGAGCAGGGCATCCATACCGTTGAGCGGACCGCCGTCCATGGGAATGCCTATCACCGGTTTCAGGGTGAGGCCCGCCACCGTTCCGGCCAGATGCGCGGCCAGGCCGGCGGCGGCAATGAACACCGCACAGCCGCGCTGGTCCGCGTCTTTCACATAGGCGTGGGTGGCGGCGGGCGTACGGTGGGCGGAGGTGATCTTAACTTCATAGGGCACGCCCAGCGATCCCAGCGTGTCCAGGGTGGCCTGTACCACCGGTAAATCCGAATCGGAGCCCATCAAGATAGCGACAAATGGTTTGGTCATGGTTTCTTTCCTAAATTAGCGAAGAATATTTAGCGTTGTTGTTCGCGGGCAATGGCGCGGTAGCCGATGTCCGAACGGTAATACGCCTCGTCCCAGCGGATCTGCTGAACCAGCTCATAGGCGCGGA
>Ga0316579_10000772_pt1 | contig 10950 bp, 8 predicted proteins | sample J5NA_2_FD_203074 | JGI IMG/M metagenome (GOLD analysis project Ga0316579, IMG submission 203074) | Rhizosphere microbial communities from salt marsh grasses in Alabama, United States - J5-7_160517rDrA | ecosystem: Host-associated > Plants > Roots > Rhizosphere | place: USA: Alabama | collected...
AGCATCCTTCGCCGGGCAGCAGACTACAATTCTGAATGTCAATTCAGAAGGTGCTTTGCTGGATGCGATGCGAAGCTGCTGGTGCAGTCTCTGGACAGCGCGCGCGATCAGCTACCGGATGCGGCAAGATATCTCCCCGGAGGATATTGCATTGGCGGTAGTTGTGCAGCTGCTGGTACCGGCTGAGACCTCAGGAATCATGTTCACCGCCAATCCTTTGAATGGAGATCGAGATCAAATCCTGATCAATGGAAGCTGGGGTTTGGGAGAAGCAATTGTGGGGGGCATGGTTACTCCCGACACGATTACTGTCGAGAAACCGACTGCCAAGCTGCTCAGCTATGAGATCGGCGAGAAGCTCGTCCAGACTGTGCGGGTAGATGGCGGGACTCAGGAAATCCCGGTTCCCGTTGATCAACGCAAGATGCCTGTGCTGGATAAAAAACAAACAAGCGAGCTCGTCAATCTGGGTAAGGATATAGAAACCCTGTACCAGATGCCAGTGGATATCGAGTGGGCATTTACTGAGCGGCAGTTTTTCATCCTCCAAGCCCGCCCGATAACCGCCCTGCCGGTTCCGAAACCAGTAACAGGTGATAAGTGGCAGCTACCAGATGGGGTTTACGCAGCGATGAGAAACAATATTGTGGAGCTGATGACTGACCCCCTGACACCATTGTTCAAGACATTGGGCCTGGATGCTGTCAACCGAAGCATGGGGAAGTTATTGACCGGGTTCCTCGGCAATCAAGACGTGATGCCAGGTGAGCTGATCATTGCAGTGAATGAATATGCTTATTACAATGGCTCAGTAAGATTTGTTCCCATCCTGAAGATCATCCTGGATACTCCAGGGATCATGCAGCGGATGTTCAATGGAGCTGTAGAACGCTGGACAGAAATTGGACGGCCGAAATATGTCCAGCTGGTTGAATACTGGTCTTCAAGCGATTGGGAAAAACTATCCTCAACAGAGCTGCTTGCGGCGGTTGAGCAGCTGACAGAAGCAGCAATCGATGCATACGGATCGCTTGTCTCAGGCGTCATCCCGGCTGCCTGGATCACCGAAGCCTGGTTTTCATTGATCTATAAATTGATCAGAGGCAAGCATGATCCTGCTGCCCCCACCTACCTGATGGGGTTCGATAGCCTGCCGATTCAAGCGGAGAAATCTCTATATGATATCGCTGAGTGGGCTCGGGAAAATAAACCATTGTCTGAATACCTGAGCAGGACTCCAGTAGAAAAATTAGCAGCAGATCTCGATTCTGTTCAGGCACCTGATGGAGTGAGCGAAGCCGCATGGCAGGGATGGCAGTCAGGCTTTCAAGAGCACCTGGGGAAGTTTGGCCACATGATTTACAACCTGGATTTTGGCAATCCTGTCCCGGCTGACGAGCCAACGCCGCTGCTCGAAATAGTGAAGCTGTTCTTGAGTGGAGAGGGAACCAACCCCTACACGCGCCAAGCAGCTACCGCTGAACGCCGCGACCGGGCGGTCGAGTCAATGGTGAATCGATCACATGGATATCGACTCAAGTTATTTCAAAAAAATCTGGAACGCGCGCAACGTTACGCGCCTCTGCGAGAAGATGGTCTGGCAGATGTTGGCTTGAGCTACCCATTAGTAAGACAAATGCTGACTGAACTAGGGAAGCGCCTGACATCAGCGGGGTTGATTCGCCAGGACAAGGATATCTACTGGCTGGAGAAAGGCGAGGCAACCCGTGCAGCTGAATTATTTGATCAAGGTGAATCACCGGGGGATCTATCCGCAGTCGTCGATAGGCGGAAATCGATTTGGGAATCCGCAGCAAAAGTAGCTGCTCCCAGGATGCTTCCCCAGCTCAAGATATTTGGCTTCGACCCGCTATCACTGAAGGAGGGCAGGACGAGTGCCAAGGGGGCAGGTTCCATCAAAGGTGTGGGTGCAAGCCCTGGAAGGATCACTGCCCCAGCCAGCGTACTGCACGGTCCCGGGGATTTTGGAAAAATGGAGACAGGCAGCGTGCTGGTTGCATCCATGACTACCCCGGCCTGGACCCCGCTTTTTGCCCGGGCGGCTGCCGTGGTAACGGACATTGGAGGCCCTTTGAGCCACGGATCGATCGTAGCCAGAGAATACGGGATTCCGGCGGTATTAGGGACCGACACTGCTACCAAGTACATCCAGGATGGGCAAGTGGTTACGGTTGATGGAGACAAGGGTACGGTCACTTTACAGAAACCTGTGTGATGGATCGTTTGGCTTCATTTACTACTTCGGACGAGGAACCTGAAGCAGGAATAATTGTAGAGCAGGTGCTAAACGATAGAGAATCAGTGAGGAGTGTGATGGGTATCTCAAAAGCGATCGAAATAACAGATTTGCATAAATCCTATGGAAGTGTGCAGGCTTTGCTTGGAGTCAATATCGATGTTTATCCTGGAGAGATTTTTGGATTCCTGGGGCCGAACGGTGCAGGGAAGACGACAACCATCCGCTGCATGCTGGACATGATTCGCCCCCAATCGGGATCGATTCAAGTCCTGGGTATAAATCCGCAAAAGGATCCTAAAGGTGTACACGCGAGAACCGGTTATTTACCGGGCGAGCTGAATATTGAAGCGAACTTGAAGGTTAAAAATGTACTGCGCTACTTTATCGATTTGAGGGGGGATCATGTCGATTGGGATACCGCGCTGCAGCTGGCTCAAAGGTTGGAGCTGGACCTGGAAGTGCCGGTAAAAAATCTCTCCAAGGGCAATAAGCAGAAGGTGGGCCTGGTGCAAGCCATGATGCATAAACCGGAATTGTTGATCATGGATGAACCCACAAGTGGTTTGGATCCCTTGATGCAGCAAGAAGTGTACAGGATGTTACGCCAGGCACAGGCTGAAGGCTGCACGATATTTTTCTCCTCCCATATCATCAGCGAAGTGGAGAGTCTGGCAGATCGGGTAGCGATTATCAGCATGGGGAAGATCGTGGAGGAAGCGGAGCCTGGGAAATTGATCAAAATGGAAGTTCGCTCCATGCGGATCCGTTTTAAAGAAGAGGTGGATGCCAGTCCATTGGCTCAGGTGCCGGGTGTGACCGTACAATCATTGACAGACGGCCGGCAAGTCACTTTACGAGTTGAAGGTGACCTAGATGGTTTGATCAAAGCGCTGGCGGAATTCCCTGTGGTGGATATCGACCTGCAGAGGCAATCCTTAGAAGAAGCGTTCCTGGCATATTACACAAGTGGCTCCAAGGAGGGTAGTTAGCATGTACACAGAGATCAAGCACACCTTGAGACGTATGCGTGGATCAATCATTGGCTGGGGGATCGGGCTTTTCTTATATGGGATAATGATGGCTCTTTTCTTCAGCTCCATGGAATCAATCGGAGGATTGGTGGATATTTTCGAAAATTATCCCCAAGAAATGCTGGCATTCTTCCCGAGTATTTATGAAATCATGACCCCTCAAGGATACATGGATACCTATTACTTCGCCTACATGACCCTGATCATCGGAATCTTTGCGGTGAGTGCGGGTGGGAACCTGCTTGTATCTGATGAAGAAAGAGGTATCATGGACCTGCTGCTTGCATATCCTGTGAGCCGTTCAAGCTTCTTCTGGGGACGCTTTATCGGATTTTGCCTGGCCTGTGCAGCGATCTTGATCATCAGCTGGTTGGGATGGGTAATTCCATCCGGAACTTCGGCTTTAGGGTTGGGTGCCATTGAGCTGCTGAGGCCGTTTCTACCACTCTTCGTGATTTTGATGCTGTTCGGTATTACTGCACTGTTGTTCAGCATGCTGCTGCCGTCGGCGCGAGCAGCGGCTGGTTTGGCGGGTGCCCTGCTCGTTTTGAATTTTCTATTGGTTGGTTTAGCAAATATCAATCAGGATTTACAGGCTTTCTACGAGCTGACACCGCTGTATTTTTACCAAGGAGGAAGCGCGATTGAAGGCGTGAACTGGGTCAACCTGTCAGGTTTAAGCGCGGTATCCCTGCTGCTCGCTGGACTAGCATGGTGGTTGTTTGAGCGGCGTGAGATAAGAGTCGGTGGGGAGGGAGGTTGGAAGCTGCCGAAGTTAGGCCGGGTCGGCAGAGGAGGTTGAGGAGTTCTCACGCAAAGGCTTTTGATATGCAAGGAAGCCTTGCTGGTAAAGCTCCTGATAAACCAGATGCTGGGATGGGTTTGGATCGTAAATCGAAACTGGCAGGTTGATCAACGATGATCTGGCGTCCGTTTCATCTGTATATACCCCACAACCGATCCCGGCCAGCAAGGCAGCCCCAAGCAAAGTCGAATCCCGGATTTCTGGTACTGTAATTCTGCAACTGGAGATATCAGCTTTTATCTGCATCCAATGCCTGATCTTTGTGCCTCCACCGGAAGCTACCAGTGAACTGATATTGGTTTTCAAAATTTTGCCTGCCGCCCGGCGGATAAATTCCGATTCGAATGCTGTACCTTCAAGGATCGCTTTTACTAAATCAGAGCGATTATGTGATAGTTCCAATCCAATCAATGCCCCCCTCACGTGGATATCCGTGTGAGGGGAACCGCTGCCGGCAAGATAGGGAAGGAAGATAATCCCGGTTGGTGCTGGGGGCAGATGCTCAAGCAACAGGCCAAGTTCCTCATAGGATAACTGTGGATCACTGAGAATCCTGCGCAGCCAATCCAGGGATCCTCCGGAGGCAGAAATCCCACCCATCCAGTAGTAACCTCCACCAGCGACATGCCTTCCAAAGACCAACCCGGATTGGAATTCATTAATTCCCAATTGGTCATGATCGAAACTACCGATCAGTGCTTCGGCAGTACCCATCGAGTCAAGAACCTGGCTGGGATCTGTTCCCACCAATGCAAATGCCCCACATACATGGTCGTGACCGCAAATAGCGACAGGAGTGCCGGGGGATAAGCCGGTCAGCGAAGCGGCAGCGGCGCTTACCTGGCCGATCGGCTGGCCGCTGGGAAGTGCTTGTGGGAAAACATCCTCAGGTAAGTTGAGGGAAATTAACCAATCTTTATCCCAGCTGAGCTGATCGATTTGAAAGACATACGTACGCCCGGCGAGTGAATAATCGGTCGCCATTTCCCCGGTCAATCGAAATGCGATGTAATCTGCAGTCGACAGCCAGGTGCTGCCTTCCAGCCATTGTACATGATTGTCACGGATCCAGAGCAGTTTTGCCAGGGAGCATTTGAAATTGGGACGGATTCCAGAGCGGACAAACTGTTGTTGGGGCTCTCGATCATGTTCCAGATCTTTGACCTGAGACGAGGCACTTGCGTCATGCCAAGGAAACATGTATGATCGTGGTCTAGCGGAATTTTTATCGACCAGCAAGCCCGTTTCCGCCATGCTGGCGATTCCTATTGCCGTTATTTCTTTTGGGCTGATCCTGGCTGAGACTTTACGGAGGATCTCAACAACAGCAAACCACATCTCTTCCGGATCGTAATAAACACCACCTGAAGAATCTTGGTGGAGGATGGTTGGGCGCCTGGCAAGGTCTACAATATCCCCATTGCGGTCGAATAAACCTGCTTTGGAATGTGTGGTGCCCAGATCGAGACTCAATAGCATATTCGCTCGCAGTACCAAGAATAATATGATTGCAATTCAAATAAATTTTACTAAGAAGTTGAATCTTTGGCTATTAATTGATCAAACCAGTTGGTCTCCGGTGCATTTGCATTCCCAGTGGACGGTTGGGTAGCTGGCAACCACTTCATGTGGAGAATCCGAGTGATAATTTTCAACGGACACACCTGACGAAAATCACAGCCTGGTAAAGATGTCTCGAACTGGTTCTACACAAAAGGTAAACAATCATGGCAGCTCCCCAAATTCTGCTCACCAATGATGATGGCATTCAATCGCCTGGCTTGTGGACTGCGGCAAGCGCGCTTTCGGACCTGGGCTTCGTGAATGTGGTCGCTCCCCGGGACCAGTTTTCGGGGGCTGGACGCAGCCTGCCAATTTACTCGGATGGATTGATCGACCAGCAGAAGATGCCGGTAAATGGCAAGGATTGGAATGTCTTTGCGGTTGGAGGTACACCCGCCCAGGCTGTCCTGCACGCAATCTTTGAAATTTTGCCGGAGAAACCGGTCCTGGCAGTGGCAGGCATAAATTACGGGGAAAACCTGGGCACAGGAGTGACCATCTCTGGTACCGTAGGAGCAGCATTGGAAGCGGCGACACACGGCATACCTGCCCTGGCAATCTCGCTGGAAACCAAGCGTGAGTATCACTTGAGCTATTCCCCAGAAGTTGATTTCTCCACCGCAGGTCACTTCACCTCTTATTTTGGGCGTTTGTTGATGAAAAAGAGTTTGCCTGCTGATGTCTGTGTGCTCAAAGTGGATGTGCCCTGCAACGCGACCCCGGAGACACCATGGGAGATTACCCGCCTTTCCAGGAAAATCTATTACCAGCCGATACCTCCGCAAAGAGACTCATGGGATCAACCAGGTATCCCCGGGTACGAGGTGGTTGGTGACCCTCAACAGGATCGACCTGATTCAGATGTCTACACTGTGCGGGTGAAAGGAAATGTCTCAGTTACACCGCTCAGCTTGGATTTGACCTCACGCATCGATCTCAAAGAGCTGCAAGAATACCTCCAGAAAGAATGAAATAGAAATGGGATTTTGGACGACGTGCTTGGTTGTTACTGCATGAGATGGGAGTTAATCAAATGATAGAAGATATTGCTGTAATATCCCTGTGGGCGGAAAATGTAATTGCGACCGCTCATTTTTATAAAGATGTGCTGGGATTAGAATTGCTGCCTCAGCCTCACCATGGTCAGCCACATTTCAAGGTCGGTAATGCATTTTTGACGATCCTTAAAGGGAAACCTCAACCTGCTGAAGACCCGGAACCAGCTCACTTTCCCTTAATTGCTTTGCGCGTCAGCGACCTGGACCAGGCGCTTGCACGCCTGGAAGCACATGGTGTTGAATTACCCTGGGGAGTTGAAGGGCAGGGTAATGCGCGCTGGGTGATGTTCTACGATCCAGCGGGGAACCTGATCGAGTTAACTTGAGCCAGGAGGCTAGGTTTACCTGGTCTCCCTGGACACTTTCAAATTGAGCAGTCCAGCACTGAGTGGCCTGCCGCCCACAATTTGTATCGAGAAAATATAAAAGCCTTCACATTTTGTGAAGGCTTGTAATTGTTATTGAAACCAGCCCAGTTATGCAGCAGGATCTGACAGTGAATTTTCGAGGCGCTGGTGAATCTCGTCCAACTCCCATTGGATCTGATCTCTTTGGGCGTAATTATCTTCGAGCATTTCTTCAAAGGAGTTTTTGAGCGAATCGGGCAAGGTTTTCAGCAGACGCTCATTGCGAACAATCTGGGCGTTTTTGTGGCTGAGCTTCACTTCCAGCCTGCGCCCGTATCCATCCATAAATTGTTGCTTATCCATGGGAGGAGAGAGGGCATCACTGCCGTTGGTCAGGACCTCGGCGACGGTGAGCAGGAAATCTTCTGTATCGACAGGTTTCTCCATAAAACGAACGGCACCCAGGCTCATTGCAAAATCTTTGTCCTCTGGCGTTACGTAGGTCGCGGAGAGAAAAATGATCGGTATATGGCTGGTCTGGGGGTTTCGTCTCAGGTTGAAAGCCAGCGTGTAGCCATCCATTTTGGGCATCATGATGTCAGTGATCACAAGTGCGGGGGTTTGTTCTGGAACGATCTCTAAAGCTTCTTCACCATTTCTGGCAGTGATTACGGGATATCCTTTGAAGCGCAATGTGACGTCCAGTAGTTCGAGGATATTCGGGACATCTTCCACAACGAGAATTGGATCGCTCATGGCAATAATTCTAGCCGTAAAAACCCCCTAACTAATCAACAAAATTGATAGTTGAAACTAGATTTCACCGCTTTCTTCGGCCTCGAGCCGGATGAAATATTCCTGCATGAAGCGATCGCGCTCCACGGCTAATTCCTGGGCAGCCTTTGTGAACAAGCGGTCTTTGATCTTGCTCAGCTTGAATAAATACTCATGATAGGAGCTGTGTGGTTCACCAGGTTCTTTTACCCCGGTTTCTATAAACTGCCTTGATGGTTTGGAATAAATGGGTTGGTTTACCACTACATCGAATGCAATCGTGCGGGCTATGCCGATCGCACCGATCACATCCAGCTTGTCCGCATCGAACAGGATCCTGGCCTCCAATGTTTGAGGGTTCTGCGATTCGTCGCGAAATCGATGAGCTCTGATGCAGTGCTGCACAGCTGCAATTCTATCCGCTGGCCAGCCCTCTTTCTCCAGGACCTGTTGGGCAAACTGTGATGATGCCTGGTGATGGTCCTGGCGACCAGCCTCCCCACCTTCAGTTTGACTGCCCTGCGCATCGTGCAACAGGGCAGCGGCGCGGACAATCTCAAGATCCGCCCCCTCGATCAAAGCAATTTTTTCAGCCATGTGATAGACACGCAGTATGTGGTCAAATCCATGAACCGGATCATATGCTGGGTACCAGGCACGGGCAGTTTCGATATCAGGCATGGGTCACTTGTATTTGAGTAACGAAATAAATTGGATTAATTTTCGACGACAATTTGGCCCCGTTTGATGACCAGCTTCACCAGGTTGGTGCCGAACCGGTATCCCAATTGCTGGTAATTGGGTATCTTCAGGACGATCAGGTCAGCTAGTTTGCCGGGTTCGAGGGAGCCGATCCTGTCTGCCTGATTGATAGCTGCAGCTGCGTTGATCGTGGAAGCCGCAATCGCCTGGGCAGGTGTCAAGCCCATATAACGACAGCCCAATGCGATGGCAAACTGCATGCTCTCGCACCAGGCGGTGCCCGGGTTTAAATCTGTTGCCAGGGCTAGCATACCACCGGCACCCAAAATCTCGGCAGCGGGAGTGTATTTACCCTCAGCCAATCCAAAGGGTGTTGCAGGCAGGGCAACTGCAACAGTCCCACTTTGCCCCAATACTTGAATATCCTGTGCAGAAGTAGCAACCAGATGATCAGCAGAAACAGCACCAAGTTCAGCAGCCAAGGCGGCGCCCCCCAGGTTGTCAAACTCATCAGCATGGATTTTTAAAGGGAAACCCAATCGTTTCGCCTCAACCAGAATCTGCCGGGATTGATGCAGGTTAAAAGCTCCAGTTTCGCAAAATACATCCACGAAGGGCAGCCTGCGGTTTTCTGGCCACCACTGGCGAAGCTCAGGCAGGATCGTATTGCAGATCAGGTTTGTATATGCCTGGGGATCATTTTTGTATTCCGGGGCGATAGCGTGTGCGCCGAGGAATGTGATGGCGAGTTCGACAGGTCCTTCTTCATCCAGGGCGATTAATGCCTTGAGCATACGCAGCTCGGTGTCAAGATCGAGACCGTAACCGGTTTTTGCTTCAACGGTGGTCGTCCCGTATTCGAGCATTGTACGCAGCCGGGGGCGAGTCTCGCTGACGAGTTGATCGATCGTCGCTGTGCGGGTTGCCCGGACAGTGGAAAGAATGCCTCCTCCAGCCGCCAGGATCTCCAAATAAGTTTTCCCTTCCAGCCGCATTTCAAATTCAGCTGCTCGATCACCAGACCAAATAACATGGGTATGGGGGTCCACAAAACCAGGCATTACCACGCAGCTGCTGGCATCCAGCAGAGTTTCCTGAGGGTAGGCGCTGATCATTTCCCGGGTGGAGCCCAGGGCAGAAATTCGATCACCGTGAATCAAAACAGCTCCGTCTGTGATCAAACCAAGATCACCCAGGCCTGGACCCCTCTGTGGGCCTGCGGATAGCGTCAATAATTGCGAAGCGGAATGGATCAGCATATTTTCCTCAGCAATGTGCTTACCTTATTTCAGCAATTTTACCATCGGCGATCTCAATGCTGGTAAGGGGAGACTCTGGTGGTTTGTGGCGTGAATCCTTTGTGCTGGGGGAAAATGCGGAGTTATTCACCCAATTTTTATCCGAATTTGTAAAAAAAAGATTACAATTGGTTAATTCGGATGGAGGTACCAAGGTGATGAACCGTATTGAACATGATTCAATGGGACCAGTTAATGTCCCTGGAGAGGCATATTACGGCGCCCAAACTCAGCGAGCAGTTGAGAATTTCCCCGTTTCAGGTTTGAAACCCTGGCGAGCGTTTATCTGGTCCATGGCAAAGATCAAACAGGCAGCTGCTGAAGTCAATCTGGAACTGGGCTTGCTGGATGAAGACCTAGCAAGAGCCATAAGCCAGGCTGCTAAAGAGGCGGCGGAGGGGAAATGGGATAACCAATTTGTGGTGGACCCCTTTCAAGCCGGAGCCGGCACCAGCCACAACATGAACACGAACGAGGTGATCGCAAACCGGGCGACGGTGATCCTGGGAGGGGAATTGGGTGAGTACCGGGTGCATCCAAATGATCACGTTAACATGGCCCAGTCAACGAATGACACGATTCCAACGGCGATCAGATTAGGCTGTTTATGGAGGTTGGAAGAGCTGTTGGAGACTGTAACCGAATTGGCACAAGCGCTAGGTGAGAAGGCGATTGAATTCGATCCAGTGCTAAAATCTGGGCGGACTCATCTCCAGGATGCTGTTCCGTTACGTCTTGGACAGGAATTTAGCGCTTACGCAAGAGCTGTGGACCGGGATGCAATGCGCATCCAGAAAGCTGCCGACGGGCTGCGCAGATTAGGGATTGGAGGAACTGCTGCGGGGACCGGATTGAATGCGCATAGGGAATACCAATCGCGCATGGTAAACAAACTTTCGGAGCTGACTAGTTTTGAATTATTTGCTTCAGACAATTTGTTCGAAAGCATGCAATCGATGGCTGATATCGCCGATTTCTCAGCCTCGCTGCGTACCTTGGCGATCACGTTGACCCGAATAGCAAACGATTTCCGCCTGCTCTCCTCCGGCCCTACAACCGGATTAAATGAAATCAGTCTACCTGCGGTCCAGCCGGGTTCAAGCATCATGCCA
>Ga0316579_10000774_pt1 | contig 10932 bp, 9 predicted proteins | sample J5NA_2_FD_203074 | JGI IMG/M metagenome (GOLD analysis project Ga0316579, IMG submission 203074) | Rhizosphere microbial communities from salt marsh grasses in Alabama, United States - J5-7_160517rDrA | ecosystem: Host-associated > Plants > Roots > Rhizosphere | place: USA: Alabama | collected...
AGGTGGACGCAGCCGCCCGCTGTGGGGCGCCGGTGATAGAGCTGCACACCGGCCACTTTGCCGATGCCGCGAATCCCACCGAGCGGGCCGGGGAACTGGCCAGGATCGTACGTGCCGCGGAGCATGGCCGGGCGGCGGGGCTGCAGGTCAATGCCGGACACGGGCTAAGTTACGATAATGTTGCGGAAATTGCCGCCCTGACGACGATCCGCGAGCTCAATATAGGCCATGCCATTGTTGCGCAGGCGGTATTCACCGGCATGGAGGCGGCGGTGCGTGAGATGAAAGGCCTGATGGAGGCGGCGCGGCGCGGCAGCTGATTTCGGGCTATCGGCACGGCTATCCGCGCGCTGGCCCGTAAGCATGCCAACTGCGCCCATCGCCATGCCGCCGGGAGCGTCCCTACATCACTAAACCTTGCGGATAAATAGGCTTGTGTGTTGGACCTTGGTGATCTTAGGCGCTGATGGCTCAAAAGCTTAGCTTGAAAGATCTTGGCTTAGTTTGTTATCATCACTCGCTCAGTTGCGGGGTGGAGCAGTCTGGCAGCTCGTCGGGCTCATAACCCGAAGGTCGCAGGTTCAAATCCTGCCCCCGCTACCAGGATAATTACAAAAAGCCCCGGGTCCGGGGCTTTTTGTTACCGATTCTGCGCTGTTCCCGATGTTGGTATAATGTTTCGAAGTGCAGGGTCGGGTTCGGTTGATAGCTCCTGCAGGGGTGGCTTGCGAGTCGTTTGCATATCGCAAGATTTTAAAGATACGCAGGAAGTGGGCCGTCGGCCCATTTTTTGTTTGGGGAGACTGGCGTGGGGCGTCAAGCACCGGAAAAACTGCATAGGCCGATTGAAGCAGCGGTGCAAGGCCTGGGATATGAACTAGTTGGGATTGAATACCATCCTCAGGGAAGGCGTTCCTTGCTGCGAGTGTATATCGATACGCCCGACGGCGTGAATGTGGACGACTGTGAACGCGCCAGCCGCCAGATCAGCAGTGCCTTGGATGTGGATGATCCCATTCCGGGCCAATATATTCTGGAAGTTTCTTCGCCGGGGCTGGACCGACCCTTGTTTACGGCGGAGCATTTTCAGCGGTTTTCGGGAAACCGCGTCAAGCTGCGGATCAGTCCGCCGCTTGACGGCAGGCGCAACTTTTCAGGCGTCCTGGTGGGAATGCGCGATGATGCCGTGGTGGTCGTCCAGGACGATGAGGAGGTGGAGGTTCCATTGCAGCATATAGAGCAGGCGAGGCTGGTCCCGGGCTTATAGGGATACGCATGGGTTCCAAGGCCGCAGCACGGCTGAGGATTAAGCAGAGGCGCGAGGCATGAGCAAAGAAATTCTATTAGTGGTAGAAGCGGTATCCAATGAGAAAGGTGTCGATAAGGACATCATCTTCGAAGCATTGGAGGCCGCCTTGGCCACCGCGACCAAGAAACGCTACGAAGGCGATATCGAGGCGCGGGTGAGCATCGACCGTGAGACCGGCGATTACGCTACATTTCGTCGTTGGCAGGTCATCGCTGATGAAGAGCCGTTGGAATTCCCAGATCACCAGATTCATCATGGCGAGGCGGTGCAGAAGATACCGCAAATCGAAATCGGCGCCTATATCGAAGAGCCGCTGGAATCCGTCGCTTTCGGCCGTATCGCCGCCCAGACCGCCAAACAGGTCATTGTGCAGAAGGTGCGCGAAGCGGAACGTGCCCAAGTGGTAGACGCCTATAAGGATCGTATCGGTGAGTTGGTGACCGGCGTGGTAAAGCGCGTAGAGCGCGGCAATGTCATCCTCGATCTGGGCGGCAATGCCGAGGCCTTGATCGGTCGTGATGATATGATCCCCAGGGAAAACGTGCGCAACGGCGATCGCCTGCGCGGCTATTTGCGCGATGTGCGCTCCGAGGCGCGTGGCCCGCAATTGTTTGTGTCGCGGACCGCCCCTGAATTGTTGATCGCACTATTTAAGCTGGAAGTCCCCGAGGCCGGCGAAGGGCTTATCGAGATTATCAGCGCGGCGCGCGATCCGGGTTCGCGCGCCAAGATCGCCGTCAAGACCAACGATCCGCGCATCGATCCCATTGGCGCCTGTGTCGGTATGCGCGGCTCCCGCGTGCAGGCGGTGTCCAATGAATTGTCCGGCGAGCGCATCGATATAATTTTGTGGGACGACAATGCCGCACAGTTTGTGATTAATGCCATGTCGCCGGCAGAAGTGAAGTCCATCGTGGTGGATGAAGATACCCACAGCATGGACATCGCCGTGGCGGAAGAGAGCCTCTCCCAGGCCATCGGTCGCGGCGGACAGAACGTGCGGCTCGCCAGCCAGTTGAGCGGTTGGGAGCTCAATGTCATGAGCGAGAGCCAGGCCGAGGCCAAGAGTGAATCGGAGACTGAGACCCTCAAGGCCGGTTTCATGGAGCAGTTGGATGTGGATGAAGAGGTGGCAAATATCCTGGTGCAGGAAGGATTCTCCAGCGTCGAAGAGATTGCTTATGTCCCCGTGCAGGAGCTGGTTGCCATCGAAGAATTCGATGAGGACATCGTGGAAGAGTTGCGGCAGCGCGCCCGGGACGTGTTGTTGACCCGTGCCATTGCCAAAGAAGAAACACAGGCGGAACCGGCCGAAGACTTGCTGGAGATGAAGGGTATGGATCGGGCGATGGCCTATCGCCTGGCGGAGCACGGTGTTGTCACCCGGGAAGACCTGGCCGAACAGTCGGTGGATGAGTTATTGGATGTGGAAGGCATGGATGAGCAACGTGCCAGTGAGTTAATTATGACGGCGCGCGAACCCTGGTTCGCCAGTGAACAGCAGGCGTAACGGAGCGAGAAGTCAGGCATGTCGGATGTAACTGTAAAGCAATTCGCGGAAAACGTCGGGATTCCGGTAGATCGTTTGATGAACCAGCTCGAAGAGGCGGGGTCATCGATCAAGTCCGTGGATCAGGCCATCAGCGATAAGGAAAAGGTCGAGCTGCTCAATTACCTGCGCCGGACCCATGGAGCGGAGGATATCCCCGCTATCGCCGAACCCAAGAAAGTCACTCTCAAACGGCGCACCGTCAGTGCACTCAAGCAATCGGGTCCGCAAGGTAAGAGTAAGACGGTGAATGTGGAGGTGCGCAAGCGTCGCACCTATGTCAAGCGCAGTATCGCCAATGCCGATGAGGTCGCACGCCTTGAGTCGCAGATGGCAGAGCGCGCCCGTCAGGAAGCAGAAGAGCAGGCGAGAATACAGGAAGAAGCACAGCGCCGCGCCGAGGAAGATCAGCGCCGGGCCGAGGAAGAGGCGCGTCTTGAAGAAGAGCGTCGGCGTCTGGCCGAGGAAGAGGAGGCGCGGCGGCGCGTCGAAGAAGAAGCTCGCTTGGGCGCAACGGCAGTGGCCAAACCGGCGGAAGTGGCTCCCGTCGTGGCGCCCGCGCCGGAAAAGAAAGAGAAAAAACGTCACGGCAAAGATAAGGGACTTGAGGATCGCTCCAGCAAGTATGGCCGCAAGGAATTGCATCTCGCCTCGGAAAAGGTGGGCAAGCGCAAGAAGGCCAAGGGCTCGCGTGAAAAGGATCTGTCTGTCAGCGGTTCCGCCAAGCATGGTTTCGAAAAACCCACCGCGCCTGTGGTGCGCGAGGTGACTATTCCCGAGACCATAACCGTGGCCGAATTGGCGCAGAAGATGTCGGTTAAGGCCACCGATTTGATCAAGTTTATGATGAAACTCGGGAGCATGGTAACCATCAATCAGGTGCTCGATCAGACCACCGCGACCCTGGTGGTCGAGGAAATGGGGCATATCCCTAAACCTTTGCAGGAAAACGCTTTGGAAGAAGCTCTGGTTCAGACTGCTGAGGTGCACGGCGAGTCAGAACCGCGTGCTCCGGTAGTGACCATCATGGGCCATGTGGATCATGGCAAGACCTCCTTGCTGGATTATGTGCGCAGGACCAAGGTGGCGTCCGGTGAGGCGGGCGGTATTACCCAGCACGTCGGTGCCTATCACGTGAAAACCGACAAGGGCATGATCACTTTTCTCGATACCCCGGGCCATGAAGCGTTCACCGCCATGCGCGCCCGCGGTGCTAGGGTGACGGACATCGTGGTGTTGGTGGTCGCGGCGGACGACGGCGTGATGCCCCAGACCGTCGAGGCCGTGCAACATGCCAAGGCCGCTGGCGTGCCCATAGTGGTGGCCGTGAATAAGATCGATAAACCCGAGGCGGAACCTGATCGTGTCAAGCAAGAACTGGTCGGCCATGAAGTCGTGCCCGAGGAATGGGGCGGCGACGTGATGTTCAAGCATGTGTCCGCCAAGACCGGCGAGGGTGTAGACGAATTATTGGATGCCATCCTGCTGCAGGCCGAGGTGATGGAGCTTCGCGCGGTGAAAGACGCACCGGCCACGGGGGTGGTGGTGGAGTCGACCTTGGACAAGGGCCGTGGCCCGGTGGCAACGGTCCTGGTGCAGAACGGCACCCTGCGCAAAGGTGAGGTATTGCTCGCCGGCCATGAATACGGCCGGGTACGCGCCATGCTGGACGAGAATGGTAAGCCCATCGATGCGGCGGGTCCCTCCATGCCGGTGGTGGTGCTGGGTCTGTCGGGTACGCCCAATGCCGGTGATTCCGCCGTGGTGGTGGCCGAGGAGCGCAAGGCCAGAGAGATTGCCTTGTTCCGTCAGGGCAAGTACCGCGATGTGGAACTGGCGCGGCAACAAGGCGCCAAGCTGGAGAATATGTTCTCGCAAATGGAGCAAGGCGCAGCCAATGTCCTCAACTTGGTGGTGAAGGCGGATGTGCAAGGTTCCATGGAGGCCTTGCGCGAATCCCTCACCAAGCTGTCCACCGATGAGGTGCAGGTCAAACTGGTGACCAGTGGTGTCGGCGGGATCAATGAATCCGACGTCAATCTGGCCATCGCCTCAGGAGCGGTGGTGTTTGGTTTCAATGTGCGCGCGGATGCCGCGGCGCGGCGTGGAGCCGAGGAGCGCGGCGTCGAGATCCGTTATTACAGCGTAATTTACGATGTGATCGACGATGTGAAGCAGGCTTTGTCCGGCATGTTGTCGCCGGAGATCAAGGAACAGATCGTCGGTCTCGCCGAAGTGCGCGATGTGTTCCGTTCGCCGAAGATCGGCGCGATCGCCGGTTGTCTGGTGGTGGAAGGCTCGGTCAAACGCAACAATCCCATTCGCGTGCTGCGTGATAACGTGGTGATCTATGAAGGCAAGCTCGAATCCTTGCGACGCTTCAAGGATGACGTGAATGAGGTGCGCGCCGGTACGGAATGCGGTATCGGGGTGAAAGATTATAACGATGTGAAGCCCGGTGATCAGATCGAGGTCTACGAGCGTATCGAGGTGGCCCGCCAGATTTAGCCATCATGTCGGGATGATGCATCTCGGCGGACGAATGATTGCGGTGCAAGATAGCAGTGGTTCTCTGACAATACAACGGCGGGCAAGCTCATGGTGCAGGAATTCAGCCGTACGCAACGGGTGGCCGGTGAGATACAGCGGGAATTGGCGCTGATCATTCAACAGGAACTGCGTGATCCGCGGCTGGGTCTGGTGACTATCTCGGCGGTGGAAGTGACCAAAGACATGGCACATGCCAAGGTGTTTATCACTCTCATGAATCCCGATCAGGACGTGGCAGCGACGCTCAAGGTATTAAAGCACGCATCCGGTTTTTTGCGTCATGCCCTGGGCAAACGAATCCTGCTGAGGGTATTGCCGGAGTTGCATTTTGTCTATGACAGCTCATTGGACGAAGGCATGCGCATCTCCGCTCTGCTGGATGCCGTGGCGGCGGAACGTGAAGATCACGAAGAATGAAAGAAGCCAAGATGCGTCGTAGCGGCATGCGGAATGTCAACGGGATCGTGTTGCTGGACAAACCGCTGGGCATGACCTCCAATGCGGCGCTGCAGGCGGTAAAGCGTCTCTATCGCGCCAAGAAGGCCGGACATACTGGTAGTCTGGATCCCCTGGCTAGCGGTCTGTTGCCACTGTGCTTCGGCGATGCCACCAAGGTCTCCGCGTTTCTCCTGGAGGCGGACAAGTGCTATCGGGTGACGATCAAGCTGGGTGTCAAGACCACTACCGGCGATGCAGAAGGTGAGATTGTCGCCAGCTGCGATGTAGATGGCATAGATTCCGATAGATTGCAGGCGGTGCTGCGTCGCTTCACCGGGTCCATCGAACAAATCCCACCCATGCATTCCGCCATTAAGCACCAGGGTCAACCCTTGTACAAACTGGCACGCAAGGGCATCGAGGTGGAGCGCCAGGCGCGCGCAGTGATGATCCATGAGCTGCGCCTGCTGGGCGCCGCCGGAGATGAGTTGGACATCGAAGTGGCGTGTTCCAAGGGTACCTATATCCGGACCTTGGCGGAAGATATCGGCGAGGCTCTGGGTGTTGGCGCCCATGTGACCGTGCTGCGCAGAACCGCCACCGGGCCCTTCGTAAGCGAGCAAATGGTGACTGCCGAACAATTACAAGCCGCCGCCGTCGATGGTCTCGCCGCACTGGATGGGTTGCTGTTGCCCATGGAGGCCGCCCTGGATCAATGGCCGGAGGTGTGCCTGAGCGACGATCTGGCCTTTTACCTGCGTCAGGGACAGGCGGTATTCGTGCCACGGGCGCCCACCCAGGGCTGGGTACGGCTGCGCACCGCAGACCACGGTTTCCTGGGGATGGGGCGGGTTTTGGATGATGGCCGGGTCGCCCCCAAAAGGTTAATCAGCGGTTTGAGCGGCTGAATGAACCGGGGTAGGGAACACGCTGATCACCGCCGGGGGCATAGGCCGGCCCGGGAAATGAGATAACCTTGTGTGATTACAAGGTTAATGGGTAAAATACCGCCTCTTTTTAGAACGTTTAATATTTGGAGCTGTAAATGTCACTGAATAACGAAGCCACTCAGCAGATCATCAAGGACTATCAGCGCAGTCCTGGCGATACCGGATCACCTGAAGTGCAAGTTGCGTTGCTGTCCGCTCGTATCAATCAATTGGCCGAGCATTTCAAGGGGCACGCTAAGGATCATCACTCACGGCAGGGTTTGTTGCGGATGGTCAGTGCGCGACGCAATCTCTTGGACTATCTGAAGCGTCATGACACCGAGCGCTATCGCACTCTGGTGTCGCGTCTCGGCCTGCGTCGTTGACAACATGCTCTGCTCTTCGCGAGCACGGCTGCACCACCGGACGGCCTGTGGTGCGGTTTTTTGCATTTCCAGCGGTCAATCATGACACTCAAATCCAGTTTGTAAGGAAGCGCTTGTGACGCCTATAAAGACAGTATTCCAATATGGTGATCGTACGGTCACTATCGAAACCAGTGAAGTTGCACGGCAAGCCAGTGGTGCCGTCATGATCAGCATGGGAGACACCGTGGTGATGGTGACCGCCGTCGGTATCAAAGAAGCCGTGCCGGGAAAGGACTTCTTTCCCCTGACCGTCAATTACCAGGAACGCACCTATGCGGCCGGCAAAATCCCCGGCGGATTTTTCAAGCGTGAAGGTCGTCCCAGCGAAAAAGAGACACTGACCTGTCGCCTCATCGATCGTCCGGTTCGCCCCTTGTTTCCCAAGGGCTTCAAGAACGAAGTTCAGATCATAGCCACCGTAGTCTCCCTTGACAAAGAAATCGACCCCGATATCCCCGCCATGATCGGCGCTTCGGCGGCCCTGGCGATTTCCGGATTGCCCTTCCAGGGACCCATCGGCGCGGCGCGGGTAGGCTATCGCGACGGCAAGTATCTGTTGAATCCCTCCAAGACCGATCTCAAGACCTCTGCGCTGGATCTGGTCGTGGCTGGTACCCAAGATGCGGTGTTGATGGTGGAATCCGAAGCCAAAGAACTGCCCGAGGACGTGATGCTGGATGCGGTGATGTTCGGTCACGAGCAGATGCAAACCGCGATCAACGCCATCAACGAGCTGACGGCCAGCGCCGGCAAACCGCGTTGGGATTGGCAGGCGGCGGAAAAGAATCAGGCCCTGGAAGCGGCGGTACGCGAGGCGGGTGAATCCGCCATCAACGACGCCTACCGCATCGCCGAGAAGCAGCAGCGTTCCCAGCGTCTCTCTGAGATTCGCCAGGAGCTTGTTGCCAAGTTGGCGCCCAGCGAGGAAAGCCCCCAGGAATGGACGGCTGAAGAACTGAAACAGGCCATCGATGCCTTGGAGAAGGGGGTGGTGCGCAGCCGCATCATCGCCGGCGAGAATCGCATCGACGGCCGCGATACCAAGTCGGTACGTCCCATCAGCGTGCGCGTCGGCGTATTGCCCCGTACACATGGCTCCGCCTTGTTTACCCGTGGTGAAACCCAAGCCTTGGTGGTGGCTACCCTGGGGACGCAGCGCGATTCGCAAATCATCGACGCCCTCGACGGCGAATACCGCGAACCGTTCATGTTCCATTACAACTTCCCACCGTCCTGTACCGGCGAAACCGGTATGGTGGGCAGCCCCAAGCGCCGCGAGATCGGCCACGGCCGCCTGGCCAAGCGCGGTGTGGCCGCCGTGATGCCTTCCATGGAAGACTATCCTTATTCCGTGCGGGTGGTGTCGGAAATCACCGAATCCAACGGTTCCAGCTCCATGGCCAGCGTGTGCGGTGCCAGCCTGGCGCTCATGGACGCCGCTGTGCCTGTGACGGCCCCGGTAGCGGGTATTGCCATGGGTCTGGTCAAGGAGAAGGACAGCTTCGTGGTGCTGAGCGACATCCTGGGTGATGAAGATCACCTCGGCGATATGGACTTCAAGGTGGCCGGGACCACCAAGGGTGTCAGTGCCCTGCAAATGGATATCAAGATCACCGGTATCACCCGCGAGATCATGGCCGCGGCCCTGGAACAGGCAAAAGAAGGGCGACTGCATATCCTGGGGGAGATGGCCAAGGCCATCACCGCGCCCCGCGAAGAACTGTCCGAGTATGCGCCGCGCTACATCACCATGAAGATCAACCCTGAGCGTATCCGCGACGTCATCGGTAAGGGCGGCGCCACCATCCGCTCCATCACCGAGGCGACCGGCGCTGAAATCGATATAACAGATGACGGCACCGTCAAGATCGCCTCCGTGGATAAGGCGGCGGGCCTCGAGGCGCAACGCCGCATCGAGGAGATTACCGCCGATGTGGAAGTGGGCAAGATCTACGAAGGCCGGGTCGCCAAGATCATGGACTTCGGGGCCTTCGTCAGCATCCTCCCCGGCAAGGACGGTCTGGTGCACATCTCGCAAATCTCCGAGGAGCGGGTGCAGAATGTCGGCGACAAGCTTTCCGAAGGCGACATGGTCAAGGTGAAGGTCCTGGAAGTCGACAAGCAAGGCCGCGTCCGCCTTAGCATCAAGGCGGTCGAGGAAGGCGAATAGCCGGATCACTTGCTCGTATGTAGATGAGAAGGGGCGCTAGCCCCTTTTTATTTGTCGTCAGGGATGTTTGCTGTTCGCTCCGCTATCGGTATGCCCATCCCTGGATTTTTCGAAAATGCGGCACTCATTCGTTGCACGGGGGTACATGTGAAATCTTTTCGAATTATTTTTCTCGCGGGCATAGTATTTTTGTTTGGCAATGCGGTGCAGGCCGCCGATGACGGCGTAGATAGGACCTATAACTTCCCCGGCCACGGTCAGTTGCGTTTACATCTGCCGACGGGCTGGAATGACGAGGTCCGTCAACACCCCGGCGATTTTCCGCCGACTATATTTATCAGCGGCTTCGACGGCTCACCGTTCGTGGTCTTTGTGACACCGCGCTGGCCCGCGCCCCATGGCGCGAGTGACTTCGGTACCCCTAAATCCATCCACGCGATCGTGGCCAAGGCGGCGCATGCCGCGGAGCCGGAGTCGGTCGAAGGCAAACTGAGCATAGTAACCATGGGCGGCGGGAGGGGACCCGGCTATTATTTTGATGCGACCGACAGAGCACCCAAGCCCGGGGAATTTAAATACATGACACAGGGCGCAATCAGTGCCGGTGGTGTGGTATGTACCTTTACCATTCTGACAAGTGATAAAAAATCGGTGGTCAAGACCAAGGCCTTGAACATGGTGAGTCAGGCGGGCTGGCGGCCGGGGAAGTGACGTACTGGGAAAGTTTGTAGACTCGAAGCTGTCTTGAGCGACTGGTCCAGCCTGCCGATTATGCTAAGGCAGGCATCCCTGTAAGGAGCAGACATGGACAATACGGCAACGCTGATCTGGGGTTTAATATTCGGTTCCATCGGGTTTAGCTATTTTATTTACGGGAAAAAGCAGAAGCGCGGAGTGCCGTTTGCATCCGGCATCGGCTTGATGCTCTTCCCCTATTTTGTAAGTAATTCCTATTTAATCGTCATTGTCGGCATCGTGCTGCTCGCCTTGCCCTATTATTTCCGATACTGAACAGGCTTTACTCTGCAGCGCGCCACGCCTGTCCGGCGGGGTACATAATATTGTCACTCGCGAGTTGCTAAGCTTGCCGATTGCCGTGCGCTACAAGGATAATAGGCGCCTTTTGGCCAGCACTGGCCCAAACCCCTAAATTAACGGTGTCGCTATGGATATATTGCTGCTGATCAAGGCCCTCATACTCGGCCTGGTTGAGGGTTTGACGGAATTCCTGCCGGTATCCAGTACCGGACATTTGATCATCGTCGGTGACTTGCTGAACTTCAACGATGAAATCGGTAAGGCCTTTGAGGTCGTCATTCAATTGGGTGCGATCCTGGCCATCTGTTGGGAGTACCGCAGCAGGCTCCTGCACGTTGTGGGCGGGCTGGGACGGGAAGCGGCCGCGCGGCGTTTTGTGTTGAACCTGTTTATCGCTTTTCTGCCGGCGGCGATCATCGGTTTGTTGTTCATTAAGACTATCAAGGCGCACCTGTTCCAGCCCTTTACCGTGGCCATCGCCTTCATCATCGGCGGCTTGATCATCTTCTGGGTGGAAAAGC
>Ga0316579_10000776_pt1 | contig 10920 bp, 12 predicted proteins | sample J5NA_2_FD_203074 | JGI IMG/M metagenome (GOLD analysis project Ga0316579, IMG submission 203074) | Rhizosphere microbial communities from salt marsh grasses in Alabama, United States - J5-7_160517rDrA | ecosystem: Host-associated > Plants > Roots > Rhizosphere | place: USA: Alabama | collected...
AGGTGATATCAAACTATAAGATACTTTACTTATGGCGGAGAGGGTGGGATTCGAACCCACGATCCCGTTTTTGACAGGATACCGCTTTTCGAGAGCGGGGCCTTAAGCCGCTCGGCCACCTCTCCGTACCTTTAAAGTTTAAAATTCAAGTAGGTTCAATATACTTTATTAATAGGGCATGTCAATATTCTTATTTTAATCCTTGAATAACAGAATCCTTTATAGTAACAGTTCCTCTTTTGCAAAATCTAAAAATAATGTATTGAAAAGGAATTGTTAAATATGGCTGAAGTAATCCCTTTTAGGGGAATTCTCTATAATACTAATAAGATCAACGATCTGGCAGATGTTGTGGCCCCTCCATTTGACGTTATTTCAGAACAGGAGCAAATTCAATTTCATGAACGCCACCCCCAGAATATCATCAGGTTGACTTTGGGAAAAATTACCGAAAATGATACATCTACAAACAACCGTTATACCAGGGCAGCAGAGTGTCTGAACAAATGGTTTTCAGACGACATCATTTTGTTAGACCAAAAACCGGCATTTTACCTTACCTCAATGGAATTTTCTTTAGAAGGGAATCGGGTGACGCGCTATGGTCTGATTGCACTAATTCGCCTTGAACCATTTGAAAAGGGCATTGTTTTACCGCATGAAAGAACCTTTTCAAAAGTAAAATCAGAGCGACTCGAGCTGATGAAAACATGCCATGCCAATTTCAGCCCAATATTTTCTTTGTTTTCAGATGAAGAAAACCGCATTGGTAATAAACTAATGCATGTCGTACAAAACAAATCGGCGGATATTGTTTTTACAGATAAAAACGAACAAAAACACAGGTTATGGCGAATCACCGATAATTCGGATCACCAATATATTTCCGATGCCCTACAGGATAAAAAAATTTTTATTGCTGATGGGCACCATCGATATGAAACAGCGCTTAATTACAGGGATTGGTTGTCAACCCATGCGTCTGATTTCAACGGCAATCATCCGGCGAATTATGTCATGATGTACCTTTGCAGCATGGAAGATCCAGGCCTTATCGTTCTTCCCGCACATCGAATGTTAAACGAAGTCCCGGTCGAAAAAAGAGAATCACTGATCCAAAAGGCGAAAAAGTATTTTGACATCATAACACTTCCTTACAATGATGATCAACACAAGGAAAATTTATCCCAATTTATATCGATTCTAAAATCGAATGATTCAAAGCATTGTATCGGTGTTTGCTTGAAAGATTGTCCGGAGCTTCATCTGTTCATACTCAAACCCGGTGTCATGGAAAATATGTTTGGTGATGAACTGCCAGATGTCATTAGAAATATTGATGTTACGGTTTTAACCCGTCTCATTTTTATGGAACTGTTGGGTTTTGATCAGGCCAGACTTGACAACGAGAAATTGATCGCCTATTCGAGCATTGCTGAGGATGCCGTAAATGCGGTGTCTGCCGGAAGACACGACATTGCTTTTATCCTAAATCCTACAAAAATTCAGCAGGTACGCGACATTGCCAACGCAGGCTTGATTATGCCTCGAAAGGCGACCTATTTTTTCCCGAAGGTGATAACCGGCCAGGTGATGAACAGTCTCCGCCCATAAAAAGACCGTTAAGGCTTAAATATTTTTTCAATTTCATCAGAATAAGATCCGTTTTCTTGATAAATGATTAATGGGGAACCAATCTTTAGCCCTGAACGCCCTCCCTTTTTTCCTTCAACAACAATCATTTTTGCCTCTGTGTTTTTCCCTGAATGTATCATTCGAATCGACTTTGGTTCTATTCCAGAAGCGCGCATTTGCGTAAGAATATCCGTCGTACGTTCGGCAGGGTAGATTATAACAAACCTTCCGGATGGTTTTAACATTCTGCGTGCAGTTTCAACGACATCGTAAAGCGTCATCTTAATTTCATGCCGTGCAATTGCGCGCTGCTCATTTGGGTTGATCCGACCGGATTTTGATTTTCTGAATGGCGGGTTGCTGATGGCCAGATCCACCGGTCCGGAAATATCCTCATGTTTAATCGTTTTAATATCCCTGCAAAGGATAGTAATTCGATCTTCCATACCATTTTCCCTAATATTTAGGTTAGCGATATCGGCAAGTTCCCCCTGCACCTCGATGCCGTAAATTTTGACTTTGGGATATCGATACGCCAGTATCATGGGAATAATACCGCAACCTGTGCCCAAGTCGAGGATGGTATCATCTGGACTCGGATCAGCAAACCAGGCAAGTAAAACTGCATCTATTGAAAAACGATAGCCGGTCCGGTTTTGCTTAACCTGTATGCAGCCGTTAAAGAAAGAATCTGTGGTCAGTGATTTCATCTAAGTTAAACCGGACCAATTTTGAATTTTATATCTTGAACCAATTCTTTTCCCAATGCCTGGTTAACTTTGTTTATGATGTCTTTTTTTAAAAATTGGAGTTGGTGCATCCATGCCGGACTGTTTACATGAACCAGGAGAAGCTTCCCCTTGAAAGCCTCTGGTTTTGTATTTTTTGCGATGATGTCTCCAACAGCGCTTTCCCATAGACTCCAAACTCGCGACAGTTCCTCATCACAATCACGACGACATGTTTTTAAAACAGTGTTAATAATATCTCCAATTTGCACAAATTCGCCATTATTTTTGCTTTTTGCCATAACATAAGGAACTATAAAGTGATACGTTAGGTTGTCAAGAATCAAATGGACAAAATCGAAAGAAATTAATCAATGATGGTTATCGAATGTTGCAATTCATAGATATAAACATTGCTTTTTGCTTGACTTGAAAGGATTGGTAACTTAAATTAATAAGAAATTTAAGCATTTTAAAACAAATTAACAGGAAAGATATCTATGAACTGGGATTGGGAAAAACTTAAAAAGCAGCAAGAAGAAAAGGACGGAGGAATAGTTCCTCCTAAAATGGATGATTTGGTCGAGAAGTTTAAAAAGTTTAAACTGCCCGGCAGTCCTCTCTTAATTTTACTTATCGTTTTGATCGTTCTGATATTTTTAGGTTCGTCCATGTTCTATACCGTCGGAGTGGACGAAGTCGGCGTTGTCCAGCGATTCGGGAAATATGTGCGCATCGCTCAACCGGGTCTTAATTTTAAGCTCCCCAGAGGGATCGAGGAGGTCAAAAAGGTTCGTGTGAGGCATATCTTTAAAGACGAATTCGGTTTCAGGACTCTGGAAGCAGGGGTTCGAACGCGCTATGCATCCGGATCCGCGTATCTCGACGAATCGTTGATGCTCACGGGTGATCTGAACGTCGCTGTTGTTCCATGGGTGACCCAGTACCGAATAAATGATCCCTATAAGTATCTGTTCAAGGTCCAAGACCAGCAGAAAACCTTGAGTGACTTGGCGGAGGCCACCATGCGGCGCGTAATTGGTGACAGAAGCATTAATGAGGTCATCAGCAAGAGGGAAGAGATCGCCGTGGCCGCAAAGCTCGCCCTTCAAAAGGAACTGGACGAGGCCGAGCTCGGAATCAAGGTGGTTACCATCGAAATGAAGAAAACCAACGTCCCTGAAGCGGTCCAGCCCTCTTTCAATGAAGTGAACCAGGCTATCCAGGAAAAGGAGCAAATGATCTACCAGGCGAAGAAGGAGTATAACAAGGTGATCCCGGAGGCAAAAGGAAATGCCGCAAAGACCATCAAGAAGGCTGAGGGGTATGCCATATCGGTGCTCAACAGAGCCGAGGGAGATGCCCAGAGATTTTCCGATCTCTATAATGCATACAAAAATGCAAAGGATGTGACCAGACGTCGCCTCTTCCTGGACGCCATGCAGCAGATTCTGCCGAAGCTGGGGAAGAAATATATTATGGATGCAGACCAGAAAAATGTTCTCCCCTTGCTCAATCTGGAGCAACCCGGAGGTGAGAAAAAATGAAACTCAAATTATTAGGGATTGTGATTGCCATTGTCTTCATCGGCATCTTTTCATCGATATACATGGTTGATGAGACCGAACAGGTGGTTATCACGCAGTTCGGGAAGGCTATCGGCCAGCCCATAACGGAACCGGGACTCTATTTCAAGTTACCCGTTATCCAACATGCAACCTATTTTCCCAAGAATCTCCTCAACTGGGATGGCGAACCCGGTCAGATTCCGACCCTTGACAAGACATATATAGGGGTGGACACGTTTGCGCTTTGGAAAATTGTCGATCCCCTCAGGTTTTTCCAGACCGCGAACAACGTCACTGGTGCACAGGCACGGCTCGATGATATTCTGGATGCCGCTGTCAGAAACCTCATCACCTCCTATCCCCTCATCGAAACGGTAAGGACGAGCAACCGAAAACTGGGCAGTTTGAGCGTCCAGGTGGACCAGCAGCGAATCGGAGGATCTCTCGGCAACGTTACCACGGGCAGGAATAAAATCACCAGGGCAATGCTAAAGCAGGCCCAACCAAAGGTTGCAGAATTTGGAATAGAGCTGGTTGACATAAAAATAAAACGCTTGAACTATGTGGAAAGCGTACGTAAATCCGTGTATGGACGGATGATAGCTGAGCGAAAACAAATAGCGGAAAAGTTTCTATCTGAAGGCAAAGGGGAGGCCAAGAAGATCGAAGGGGACCAGGATAAGGACTTGAAGCGGATCACCTCGGAGGCTTACAAAACAGCCCAGGAAATCAAAGGAAAGGCCGATGCAAAGTCGACCTTGGTTTATGCCCGGGCATACGGTAAGGATCCTGAATTCTATTCATTTGTAAAGAGCCTGGAGACCTATGAAAAGGGCCTTGATAAAGACGCTTATCTTTTGCTTTCAACAGATTCGGAATTTCTTAAATATTTGAAAGGGTATTCCGGGAAGCCTTAACAAAAAAAGCACCGGAATTCATGAGAGCGTTTGCGTTCATCAATGGGTGCTTTTTTCACAGGCATTGTGGAGCTTATAGGTAAAGTTTATTTGCCTTTTCTTCTTTGATGGCGTGTGCGTGCCAACAGCTTTCTATGTTTGTGTTTTCTCATTTTCTTTCTTCGTTTTTTTACAACACTACCCAACAGATCACCTCCAATCGGTATTTTCTTTTTTAACAAAAAATGATATTTACATTATAAAAAACACGATGTCCACATTTATTTTGATGAATAGTGATTCTCATGGAGAAATTAAACAAATTTAACACAGATCAGATCAACATCATAAATAATTGTGTGGCAATGGCCGAGGAACTTGTCAGCAACTTCTATAAAATGTCGGCGAGTCAATGGTCCGCAGCATGCGCATATGATATCAAAACGCTGGTTGACCTTTCCCCTGAAGAGATCGTTCATGGCCCGTTTGCCCAGGTTATCCGATATAAGGGTTGGCGAAAGGATTCATCTCTAGGTTCGTCAACCTATGATTTTTATAAAATATGCCTTCAGGATCATTCGATCCTTTCGGCCATTAAAGATTCGCCTGATATAAAAATTTTTCCATTTACCCTCTATATCGTGACCCACGAACTTATTCACATCTTAAGGTTCAGCAAATTCCTTCAGAATTTTGAGGCAACTCCAAGAGAAATGATGGCAGAAGAGGCTCATGTCCATGAGACCACACACGACATACTCAAATCGGTAAATATTTCCGGCATGAAGAATGTATTGAGATTTTATGAAAAATGGCGTAAGCCCATCGATGATTTGCGAAAATTTTAATTCAAAAAAAGTGTCGGATATACCTTGACAATGTTAAAACATTGCATATATTAAGCGTGATTTTACGAATTAAGCTTATACTCAACTTGTTCTATAGGGAATTATTTATTGTTCGCCAGGAGGTTTTTAAAAAATGCCCATATATGAATATGAATGTTCGAAATGTGGCAGAATAGATGAAATAATTCAGAAGTTTTCAGATAAACCGTTGACCAAATGCAGGCACTGTTCCGGGAAACTCCACAAGCTTATTTCTCAAAGCAGTTTTCACCTTAAGGGAACGGGTTGGTATATAACAGACTATGCAAATAAATCACAAAGTTCGGTGACACCCTCAAAAAAGGGAAAACAAAAAGCAAACCAAAGCTCAGATATTCCAAGCAAAAAGCCCAAAGCGTCAGAAAAACCTGCCGATTAAATACTAGAATATAATTCTCGACTAATTTTTGTTATGTGAGAATTATATTCGTAATAATTTGTTAAAATAGAAAAGGAGAAATCGAAAAATGAAACTCAGACCGTTAAATGATCGAATTTTGGTAAAACGTGTTGAGGAAGAGACCAAGACCAAGGGAGGAATTATCATTCCGGACACAGCCAAAGAAAAACCGGCAGAAGGAAAAATTGTTGCGGTTGGTGTGGGTGCACTGAATCCCGACGGCGTGCGTGTCCCCCTCGAAGTTAAAGTTGGTGATCGGATTTTGTTCGGGAAATATGGTGGCCAAGAGATAAAGGTTGAGGGTGAAGAATACTTGATCATGAGCGAACAGGAAGTTCTCTGTGTAATCGAATAATCAATCTACATATACGAAACGGAGGAAAGACCAAGATGGCTAAAGAAATAAAATACGATATGAAAGCCCGTGAAGCCATGCTTAACGGAGTGAGAACACTTGCAAAGTCGGTCGTCGTAACACTCGGCCCTAAAGGAAGAAACGTTATTATAGAGAAATCTTGGGGGGCTCCCACGATCACAAAAGACGGCGTAACCGTAGCCAAAGAAATTGATCTTGAGGACAAGTTTGAAAACATGGGAGCTCAGATGGTGAAAGAGGTTGCCAGCAAAACCAGCGATATGGCTGGTGATGGTACCACTACAGCTACCGTTCTTGCAAGGGCGATATATGAAGAAGGACAAAAGCTTGTTGCGGCCGGCAACAATCCAATGGCCATTAAACGTGGGATCGATAAAGCGGTTGAGGTTGCGGTTAAAGAGCTTCACAAAATCAGCAAACCCACGAAGGATCAACGTGAAATAGCCCAGGTTGGAACCATTTCTGCCAACAACGACGAAACCATTGGAAATATCATTGCCGAGGCCATGAACAAGGTCGGCAAAGAAGGCGTCATTACCGTTGAAGAAGCAAAAGCAATGGAGACATCTCTTGAGGTTGTTGAAGGTATGCAGTTTGATCGCGGTTATCTTTCGCCATATTTTGTGACAGATCCTGATAAAATGCTTGCTTCTCTGGAGGATCCTTATATCCTGATTAATGAAAAAAAGATCAGCAACATGAAAGACATGCTTCCGATTCTTGAGCAGATCGCAAAGATGGGAAAACCCCTGATGATCATAGCAGAAGATGTGGAAGGTGAGGCACTTGCTACACTGGTTGTAAACAAACTGAGAGGAACTCTTCAGGTCGCGGCTGTCAAGGCTCCGGGTTTTGGTGACAGAAGAAAAGCCATGCTCGAGGATATCGCGATTTTGACCGGTGGTCAGGTTGTATCTGAGGACCTTGGAATAAAATTAGAGAACTTGGCGATTTCAGATCTCGGACAAGCGAAACGCATCAACATCGACAAAGACAACACCACAATCGTTGACGGGGCAGGTTCACGTTCTGCCCTGGAAGGCCGAGTAAAGCAGATTCGCGCACAAATTGACGAAACAACATCAGACTATGACCGTGAAAAACTCCAGGAAAGATTGGCCAAACTTATCGGGGGTGTAGCGGTCATTAATGTAGGTGCTGCCACAGAGATAGAGATGAAAGAAAAGAAAGCACGTGTTGAAGATGCATTGAATGCTACGCGGGCTGCGGTTGAAGAAGGGATTGTCCCTGGTGGAGGTGTTGCACTGGTTCGCTGTATCGATGCGCTGGAGAAGATCAAGATTAAAGCCGACCAGAAATTGGGTGTGAAAGTTGTCACCCGGGCCATTGAAGAGCCCTTGAGACAAATTGCAAACAACGCCGGTTTTGAAGGCTCTGTTGTCATTGATAAAGTTAAACAAGGTGACGGCGCTTTTGGTTTTAATGCCGATACCAACAATTATGAGGATCTTATAGAAGCCGGCGTAATCGATCCCACCAAAGTCGTTCGTTTTGCACTGCAAAATGCAGGAAGTGTTGCTTCATTGATGCTGACCACAGAAGCAATGGTCGCAGAAAAGCCCGAAGAAAAAGCCGACGTTATGCCTGGAGGCGGCGCTGGAATGGGTGGCGGAATGGGCGGAATGGGCGGAATGGGCGGAATGATGTAACCCTGAAGTCCGTGATAATAAGTGATTTAAAAACCCTCATGCTACTTCGCATGGGGGTTTTTTGTTGATGATCCCAACTCGAAATAGACAGGGCTAACGAATTTGAGTTCCAAGAAGGAGAGAACACTCCACGACGGCGTGCATCTCTTTCCAACCGAATGAAACTTGTGCCTAAACACCCGTAAGCCCGAGCCGTGCGTGAGTTATTTAGAAACGTCTATCGCTAGTTTATTCCAGTGATTGTTTAAGTCATAATTTCATTCGGCTCGGGCTAACGCGTGCTAAAGCTCTTCAAACAGTTATTTGGTTTTCAAGAGAAACACGCCGTCGCTACGCTGTAACGAAATCAAATGCGCTATCCTTGGAAAAGATCGAAAAGCTTGACAACTTATTTAATTTTGGGTTATAATATTGTTATTAAATAAACAATAATATTAAAAATTTGGAGTGCCCCATGGTTTATAAGAGAAAATTCCGGGTAGTGATGGTCTTGTTTATTTTAGCTGCAATGTTAATTTTTCCAGTTCATCTTTTTGCACAGGAAACCACGGAAACTGTGGAACATGAAACAGGTTTTTATTATACCGTTCAAAAAGGGGACACGCTTTGGGACCTATCCTCTCAGTTTTCTGATAACCCATGGCTATGGCCAAACTTATGGAGCGAGAACAGTCAAATCTCCAATCCTCACTGGATTTATCCGGGTGAGCGTATTCGGCTTCTTCAAGTGAAGGGAGTTGATACGTTTATCACAAAAAATATCGAGGAGAATCAATCCAAAGAACCAGAACCAAAAGAAGAGACTTTATATTATTACTATTCTCCTATTAACCGTATCGGATTCATCAAAAAACAAGCCATTACCCCACTGGGCACAATCTTTAAAGTCGAAGATGATAAGGATTTGGTAAGCGTTGGGGATATTATTTATATTCGGCCAAATGCTGATTATTCTTTTAAAGCGGGATCCAAATATACGGTATATAGGACTCTAAAACCGATTGTAGATGAAAATACAAAAAATCTTGTCGGAATTCAGCACTATATAACGGGAGTTGCTGTCATTACAAAAAAAGAACCCGATTTTGTTGTGGCCAAGGTTGTTAAGTCTTACCGTTCTATCGCTTTAAACGATCTTTTAATGCCGTACAAAAAGCGGTCACCTAAAATTGCTCTGACCCAAAGCAAAAATGGTTTAAATGGAAAAATCATTGTAGCTGAAGAGCATGATAAAAATATGGGAGATCATACCGTCGCGTTCATCAACAAAGGTGATCAAGACGGTGTGAAGATCGGCCAGTCATATAGTATATATTATCAGGAAAAAGGAGAGCTCAATAAGAAGAGCGATAGGGAAATTCTTTTAACGCCCAATATTCTCGGATCGCTTCTCGTCTTGCACACAGAGCCAACCACTTCAACGGTTCTAATAACCCGGTCGGACCGGAGTATTGATCCGGGAGCTAAAATTTTTAGCCCTATAAAATAGCATTCTGTGTAGAGAAAGAAAGTGTTATTTTTTTTCCAAAACCTTATCGATTAACATCTGAAGCCCGTTCAGGCTGAAATTTTTTAGACGTCGACCATTAACAAAAATTGTCGGGGTTCCCGTTATACCGGCCTGACGCCCGTCTAAAATATCTCGCTGTATCTTCGCCGCAATTTTAGGATTGTTCATCTCATTTTCGAATTTTTTACTGTTGAATCCAAGATTACCAGCAATTTCTCTGATCTTTTCATCGTTCAATTTATTGTATTCATGAAAAAGCTGGTCATGGAACTGCCAGAACTTGCCATATTTGTCAGCCGCAAGAGCTGCCGTAGCAGCTTTCATAGCATATTTATGCATTCTTAGAGGAAAATTTTTAAAGACCAGTTTTACTTTTCCAGCATTATTCTCGAGCACCTGCTCAAGCAGAGGTACAACCCTCGCGCAGTACGGTCATTGAAAATCACTAAAGACAGCTATGGTTACCGGGGCATTCTCTGCTCCCTTGAATGGTGATCCTGTGATATCGATAGGCTTGATATAATCAACATGGAGGATTTCAATTGTTTTGTTTTTAAAGCTACTCAAAAAAAGCCATTCTTCTGTGGGACCTAACTTGATATGGTCAACATGATTCCCAACGTCAATCTTATCCTTTAGCTTGCCGTCAGGCGAATAGATTAGGATTTTTCCTGATTTGGTGAGAACGAAAATCGAATTTCCATTCTTGGAGACTGCAACGTCAAGAGGCTGAGTATTTAATTTAAGCGTTTTGTGAATATTCCATTCGACAGAACCAAAAGCAAGGCTTTGGCTGAAAAATCCTGGAATAATGAAGATCGACAACAGATAAACAACATATTTTCGTTTCAAATTGACACCATCCTTTCATAAAAGACTCTGTATCCCATACGATAGATATTCCGACAATATCATATATAATAGAAAGGATGCGTGTCAATCAAGTAGTGATGATCATCTGTATTGATTTGAATGATAGGGGGGGTTTTTAACAACCGCGGATTGGATAATCTTTTTTTGAACCGTCTGATCACGCCAGAGGCGGACAAGACTCGCGTAAAGGGATCGTAAAGAAAAAACAGGAAACGATCATTGAAATATCAATAAGTTCTCTGCATTATTTTAAAATTCTTTAAAAGATATAATTTCAATATACGCCTGTTTTTTCTTTGGGCTTCGCTTTAACGGGTTGTTGCCCAAAAGAAAATCTTTTTGAGCGCTCATTGAAACGTTTTTTGTTCATAAATCTT